>JABEBX010015885.1_pt1 | contig 64293 bp, 64 predicted proteins | sample 7245971 | NCBI WGS metagenome assembly JABEBX01 (sample SAMN14506365, study PRJNA622280) | hot springs metagenome | biome: hot spring [ENVO:00000051]|acidic hot spring [ENVO:00002120]; feature: spring [ENVO:00000027]|sediment [ENVO:00002007]; material: sediment environment [ENVO:01001048]... | reverse complement strand
GAACCGTTTAACTGGCAGAAATCTGAAATAAAATATGTAGAAACCGGAAATGGAATAATTGAAAGTGAGTTCTTTATTCTATGCACTGACAGCTGGACAACCTCACTTCTTGATCCTGTTGGAATAGATTCACATCTCAGACCTAAAAAGAGACAGATATTCCAGATCACATCACCTGGAATTAAAAACATCATTGGAAAGAATATTTTTAATGACAGCGGTGTTTTTCCATTTACAATATTCCCAACCGGAGTTTACATGAGGCCATATCCCCAGGCAAATGCATTCTGGACAAGCCTTGCTGATGAATTAAACAGAGATTTTTCTTTTACTGAAAATCCCGAGCCTGAACCGGATTTCTTCACATACAATATAAAGCCGATACTTGACAATTATTTCCCGGCATCCGAAAATTCTACAATAACGTCATCATGGGCCGGATATTACTCATATAATACAATAGATTATATGCCTTACATATTCAATGACATAAACCTCATTGTTGTATCCGGATCCACGGGCGGTGGCATAATGAAGGGTGATTCCATAGGCAGAATTGTTGCATCAAGGTATTATGGCAAGAAATCAACAACATTATATGGAGGTAAAAAAGTTTCAAATACATATAATGGGCATTACAGAAATACAAAAATAGAGGATATGGTATTATAAGGTATTACATATAAAAATAAATGCAAATATTTTTAATACTATATGTCCGGTATTTACCTGGAAATAACCGGAATTCGAATTTGTTAATGCTTATTGAAATGACCTGTTTTAATATTATATTTTAAATAAAAAATTATATTTAAATAAAATATATGATCAGACATTGTTTCCATCAAAGTATGTATGTCTTTTTATTGCCTTTCCATCTTTAAAAGTATAGATATCGGCAAATTTTGTATATGTTTTCGAATTATCCTTTAATATGCCATTGAATTCTCCTTCAACAACAACAAAATTATCCTTTACTATTATATTTTTTAAAGTGTGATGTCCCTCTTTTATTATCCTGTTTTCCCTGTAAAATTTCCGGAAAGAGTCCATGCCGACAAGCGGCTTATAACCGGGCCTTTCATATATTATATTATCATCAAATAATGAGAACAGCGTTTCAAGATCATTGCTATCCACTGCCCTGTAATACTTTTTCACCACTTCTTCAAGGTCTTTCATTCTATTTAATTGCATAATATTATAAAATTGTAATGGTTGATTTTACAGTATTTTTATAAGCCCGAATATCATAATTATAAATGACATGGAAACATAATACTTATCGTGTAATATTAAGGATATGAACACATATATTCAATGATTATAAATAAGTAAGGCACAGCAGTTAATTGGATTATAATAATGTTGTTTGAAGTTATATAAGACACATAAATTATAATAATTTAACCTCAAGGTTTTAATATTTGCCATTTATAAGGAGTTATGTATTCGTTGTCTGATTATTTAAAAGGACTTAAATTACCGCTATATTTTACATCCATATCTCCTGTTATTTTTATTTACATATACAATAATTTTAAAGATACCTTTTATTTCATATTTTTATTAATAATAGTTTTACTAATGCAGCTTGCTTTAAATCTGGCAATGGATTTTTATGATTATAATAATAAAATAAAAGTTTTAAATGAAAATACTCTGTTTCCGGTGGGACCTTATCTGATATATAAAATGAATGTGAAACCGGCTACAATAAGAAAATTATTTTTTATTTCTGCTTTATTGTCCGTAATATCCGGAATCTATGTTATTATTGTATCAAAATCCTATGATTTGATTATAATAGGAATCATAGCAGTTTTTGTTTCATTAATATATGTAATACCGCCTTTTAGACTGGATACAAGAGGCCTCGGTGAATTTTCAACATTTTTTTCATTCGGGCCTTTAATATTAATAGGTTCATCCATTTTATTCAATATAAAAATAACATATTTTATTGTAATTATTTCTATACTGTTCGGTTTACTGGCCTCATCAATAAGATTTTTACATCATATTACAGAAGATAAAATTAACGGATTCAGGGTAAAAAATTTTAAAAAGATATATTCATTTATGTTATTATCCGGATTTATAATACAAATATATAATTTTAATTTGTTTATATTTATCATAATTCCTCTGATTATTTCAATAATACATATATCTTTATTAAAAAACAATGTATTGAATATTGCAGCCAAAACATCAGAAATAGTTGTAATTCAGGTTATAACAACAGTAATGCTTATCCTTTACATAATATTTTAAATTTATTTTAATAAAATAAATATAATTATTAAATATGTTCTTTTTATGTTGTCAATTAATAATGTAATTAAATTACTTAGAAATAATAAAAATATTGAAATTGATTCCCGATTAAACGAATCATATGCACTTTATAAAGGTATAATTTTCATATCCAGAAATAATTATTCAGGAAACATTAATTTTAAAATTAAAGATAAAAAACATAATATAGAAGGATCCGGTAAAATAATTTCAATAGGGAGCACTATAATAAATTATAAAGAAAGAGGTATAATATTATATAAAAACCCGGAAGATGTAAATCTTGTAAATGAGAATTATAATATTTATAAAATTATTTTTTATAATATTATTGTTGATAATAATAATTATAAAATTGATTTGGACAATTTAAATGAAAAACAGTATCCTTTTCTAAAATCCACAAGGCCATGGAGTTTTCAGCAAAGCATTGCAGCAGTTTTAATAGGAACTATACTGGCCATACATATAAATTTATTTTATTTTATACTGGATTTACTGGCAATTATACTTGCACAGGCCTCATTTAATGTAATAAACGGATATTATGATTATAAATCCGGAAATGATAAATTAAGCTCCATGACATCCACAAGAGTATTTATAGATAAAATAATAGATGAAAAAAAAGCATTGAATATCGCATTAGTAATGCTTTTTTTATCTATAATCACAGGAATTTATTTAATTTATTTTAAACACATTTTAATAGTTTTTCTTTTAATAGGGATATTTTCAGGAATTGTATACAGCCTGCCGAAATATGGATTTAAAAGGCTGGCAATGGGAGATTTATCGGTATTTATAATATGGGGCCCGGGTATATTTGTGGGAAGTTATATCCTTCAAAACGGAATAGTGAATATTCCGGTAATACTGCTGTCATTTTCAATAGGGCTGTTAACAACAAATATTGTTCACAGCAATAATTGGAGGGATATTAAAGACGATTCAAAAAATAATATTAAAACTGTATCAATTTTATTAAAAAATAAGGGTTCAAAAATATATTATTTGTTATTACTATGGATTCCATATGTTTTAATCTTTTCAGCATATGTATTAAATAAAATATACTATCCTGCACTTTTTTCATTTATAACATTGCCACTGGCTTATAAAATAAGTATCAATGTAATTAAAAATAATGAAAAATATATAAATATTTTAGATGGAATAACAGCAAAATTTACTATGTTTTTTGCAATTTCTGTATTCCTGGCATATTTTATTATATATTCTTTGAACGGTTTATTATATTTACATTTATGATTAAAACAATTTTAATAAAAATAATAACCATTGTTTTCATATTGTAATTATGGACGACATAATTGCATTTTTAAGAAATAACAGATTTATGAATATTGCAAGTGACGGAATTAAATTATGGATTTCCAAAGTTTATTATGCTCTGGATCATAATATTATATTTTTCCTTGAAAAAAATACACTAACATGTAAAAATATTCAAAAAAATAATTATATAGCCTATAATATAGACAGCAATTTATTAACCGTTATTATTCAGGGAACAGGCCATATAAATGTTCTGGGTAATCCGGAAAATTTTAAAGACAAAACCGATATAATTATTAAAAAAAATCCTGAAGATATAAATTTTATAAAACATGTTTATCTGGCTGAATTAATTCCTGATGTTATACGGGTGACGGATTTAAGAGCCGGTTTTACTAAATACAATCTGGATTTCAATATTGATGATTTAACTGAATTATAATTGCCAAAATTTTAAATTGTATTTTTTATTTTAAAATTATGACAATAAGAACAAAAAAAGAATATGCCGATTTAAGTGTTATTGATGCTAAAGTTTCCATTGAAAGATTAAATAAAAATATCATTAACCTCTCGGCATTCAGGGCATATAAATCACAGAGGAGGCTGTTACAGTGCCTGGCAATGGAATACAATTATCAGGATAAAAAATCAAAATGTGCCGTTCCAAAAAGTAAAATGTTAAATGTTTCGAAACTTTTAGAATACAAAGGCTATAAAGGGATTTATGAAAATACGGAAAAATCCCTTAAAATTTTTGATGAATATAAAAATCACAATGCAAAAAAATGTGATATTATATACTTATTAAAAAATATAAATTTTAAATGGATATCAAATATTACAAATATAGATAACATTATACAAAAAATAAATAATTTATAAAATCCCAAAATTTTATCTGAAAATAAGAATAACAAAGTTAATCATAAGGTAATTTATTATCCTTCAATGTTAAAAAACAGAAGCATAATATCAATTGAAGACCTTTCATCCGGGGACATTACTGAATTATTTTCCGTTGCCGATTCCATGCTCGAAAACCTGGAAAAAGGAAAAAGCCTGAACATAATGTCCGGCCGTATCCTTGCAACACTTTTTTTTGAGCCAAGCACAAGGACAAGATTATCATTCGAATCTGCAATGCACCGGCTTGGTGGATCTGTAATCTCAATGGCAGATTCAAAAACATCCTCAGCATCAAAAGGCGAAACACTTGCAGATACTGTAAGGATAGTTGAATCATATTCAGATATTATTGTTATCCGGCATCCTCTTGAAGGTGCGGCAAGACTTGCCTCAAAGTTTTCATCAAAACCGGTAATAAATGCAGGAGATGGGTCAGGAGAACACCCCACACAGACACTTATAGACCTTTATACAATTAAAAAAGAAACAGGGAGCCTGAAAAATAAAACAATTACAGTGGTTGGGGATTTAAAGTACGGCAGAACTGTTCATTCATTGCTGTTTGCCCTTTCAAGATACGGTGCAAATGTCAATCTTGTATCTCCTGAAGGACTCAAACTGCCGGATTATATTTATAATGAAATAAAAGGTAAAATAGATATAAAGCAGACAGACGACCTGGGCCAGTTTCTTTCAGATACAGATGTACTGTATGTTACAAGAATTCAAAAAGAAAGATTTGCAGATAAAAATGAGTACCAGAAACTTATAGGTTCTTACAAAATTACAGCTTCAGAGGCATCAAAACTCAAACCCGGAGCAATAATTTTACATCCGCTTCCAAGAGTAGATGAGATATCACCGGAAGTTGATACATTACCATGTGCAAAATATTTCAGGCAGGCCTTTTACGGTGTTCCTATAAGAATGGCACTTATATCGATGATAGCAGGTGAATAATATGGATAAGACATTAAAAATATCAAAAATAAAGGACGGGACTGTCATTGACCATATACCTGACGGAAAGGCATTGAAAGTACTTTCTATACTCGGTATAGATCGTGGCAGTTCGATAAGTATAGGCATACATGTACAGAGTGGAAAGATAAATTTTAAAGATGTTGTTAAAATTGAAAATAAAGTTCTGGAAAAGATAGAACTGGATAAAATATCTCTCATTGCCGGGAGTGCAACTATAAGCATCATCAAAAACTATGAAATAATAGAAAAATTCAGCCTTGACCTTCCGTCGACCTTCAGAGGAATTGTAAAGTGCAGCAATCAAAACTGCATTACAAATGCAGGCGAACCGGTCAAATCGGAGTTTATAACTATTTCAACAGATCCAATTATATTAAAATGCATATACTGCAGAAAGGAAATGTCGGGGAATGAAGCCCAGAATTTAATTTAAACGTTAATTAATTTTCAATAATCATGTAACCTGTTGATTCATTCCATATCTTTTTGAATTTTATCTTTTCAAGCATTCTGCTTCCAATTCCAAATACAAAGGTTTCATATTCTCCACCCTCTCCTGCAATATTTATTTTATACTTTTCTTTAACGGCTTTAAGATGTTCATAATATAAAACGTTGATTTCCGAACCGAGATCCTCTTTTCCAAGCCCATCAGCAGAAACTGAAACTATCATGGCATGTATTCCACGCAGCAAAATCTGTTCAATTATATATTCCTGTTTTTTTCTCCACAGTGGTGAATAGACAATAATGTCACTGTCATAACAGAGCTTTTCTATTCTTGTTTTTTGATAATCCGATGCTATTGCTCCGGTTATTATTGCATCCACTCCACTTTTCGAAATATTATTTATAAAATTTTCGTAATTCTTTTCCATGACATATTCAATATTAAAATTAAGAAGTGAAGATGCCATATATGACATCGATGCATTTGGATAATGAAACATCATAGAATATTCATCGGGAACAATTGTTATGCCATTAACAATTTCATATCCCTGTTCCATGGCAATCATGGATGCAAGAAAAGAATCCTTTCCTCCCGAGAATAAAGAAACCGCTTTCATTTATATCATTTTTCTATAGTAACATAAATCTTAATTTCATCTCCATCATTCAAATTCATTTCATTTCTTAAATAGGAATCAGAGATTATTTCAACTATATCTGTATAGCTGCTCCTTTCCGGGAAGATAAGAAATGACGTTGTTCCATCTATTTTTCCTGAGAAGCATTTAACTCCGCCAAAAGTTCTTTCCTGATCTTTGAAACCATCTATATGAATTCCTGCAGCACTTCTTATCCTTCTAAGTATATTTTCATATTCCGGCTTAATTTTTATGTTTAATGTCCCGGGATATGGTATTATCCCCAATTTTTCTTTAAACTGTTCCATATATTGTTTCTGTGATATGTAATATTTTCCTTCCCCCATCCCGCTCTGTATATTGCCGATAAGCTCAAAGTCCTGTTTCATTTCAAGTATGGAATTAAGCTCATTTATTTCGGAATATAAAAGGTCAAGGGCACTTTCCAGAATTGTAATTTTTTGCTTTCTTCCCTGAAGCCGCCTGTCGATATAATTTTGAGATGCCAGTTCTATAATGAAACGTGATGCGGTCTGCTGGCTTACATTCAATAGGTGTGCAAGCTCACCGGAAGATATCTTTAATGTATTCTCTGTGCCTGCTTTTTTTTTAAGCACTTTAATAGTGTTATATAAATTATAATCCATAAAGGTTTATGTGTATATAATATATAGAATTTTCAAATAACTCTTAAATCCCGGGCATTGAAAAATGTATACTGTTATATCTTTCAATATACTTTTATTTTCCTGAAGTTATATGTTTGACATAACTGTTAATCTTCTTAAAGGGAAAATCTATAAATTTTGTATCTTATTGAAAATTGTATAATTCAGGATAATAAATATGATTAAGGAGAAAATGTGAATAAAATTAATTAATTATGCCGGATTGCACAACTATAAAATGTTAAAAAAATCTCACCGATCTTTTATCAAATATTATAGCCACCCTTAAATTATTATTTTTAAGCCTTTTTATTAACCCTCTATCATTTGTCAGAACAGCGGCATGGAATTTTTCAGCCATTTTAAGTATGCAATCATCACCATGGCCACTTGAATCTATCTCCATGAATCTTTCCGAGTACTTCAGTGCAGCAGATGCCTGCCAGCTTGATGAAGAGAGCCCCAGTAATTCTTTTTTGACGCAGCTCAATAAAACAGGTTTCAAATTTCCTTCAAGATATAAAATCTCGGAGAGTAAATCAATTTTATTCTTTATTGCATATATAAACGAATTTGTATCCACAATAATATATTCCATCAATTAACTACTTCTGCTATAACAATGTTTTTCTTTATTTTCTTTACCATAATTTTTACATGCTGGCCTTTCTTTACTCCAGGAATATAAATTGTATAATCTCCATAAAATGCATGGCCCTCGCCGGATCTGCCAATCTCTGAAACTGTAACATCATACGTTTTGCCTTCAGTAATCTGGTCCTCATTTTCTTTTATTTCTCTTGAAGCCTTAATTGGATGCTCTGCACCGCATGCCTTACAAACTAAAAGATATGTACGTCCAACTTTCTCAATTGTGGTATCTGGAGATGAACATTCGTAGCAAAGTACATACATGGACATATAAGAATTAAGTTTATCTTTTATATCAGATTCATTCAATTTCCTGTTAATCAACAGGCGTCTTCCTGATATCGTTGCACCTATTCCAAATTCCTTTGTTAAATACTTTACAAGGTCGTCGGGATTTCTGTTAAGCATTTCGGCAATATCAATAAAATTACGTATTATTGTGACTTTTCCCTCGAACATAATTTCCGGCTCTGGTACTTTCAATCTGTCTTCTGTCCTGTTCTTGCTTGAAAGGACATCTGATGCATCATTTAATAATTTATTGTAATCGAATTCCATGATATATGATTTCAAAGTGGTTTATTAATATTATTTTATTTTAATTAAAAATTGAAAATGTACATAAATTAATAATCATTTTAATATATTTATAAACTTAAAAAAATGTTGATTGTAATAACGTTATAATATATATTATAATCTGGTATTTATTTAATTAATATATTATTAAAATGTACATATAATTAAAATTGTACATACAAACAATAGATTTATATATATCTACTACTTAACTGAATAATGATGGAAAAGAATGAAAAGTTGACAATAAGAATCTCAGATGATGAATTAGAAGAGATAGATTCTTTCCTGTCATCCCAAAATTCCTTTACCAGCAGGTCAGAATTTATAAGACTGGCAGTACTTGAATACATATCGATGAAACGTATAGGTATCATAAACGGCAATAATAGTATACATCTGGATCCGGCAATCGAAAAATCTTTGAATAAAATAGTATCTGCAGGGTATTTCAGGAGCCTTGAATCAGCCTACATTGAAATAATAAGAGAGGCATGGAACAGGAATATCGTATCGGAAATTTTGGAAAAATCCGCCGGTGAGAGTGCAAGAATAGATGGTATATTGAAAGGTGAGCTAAAATATGATAAATTATAAAGAACTAGATGAGTTGATGGACGTTATTGATTTTAAATACTTTGCATTTATATCGGATAATAGAAAGATATACAGCAGCATAAATGGAAACAAAAAAAATACCGGTTTCTATGTAATAAACCAGCTTGCTGGAAAGATTAGCCTTGAAGAATATACCTCAGAAAAATACAAAAAAGTTTCCGAAGGTAAAGGAATTACGGTAGAAAGTGCAGTGAAAACCGATAAATTTAGATATATCCGCCAGGCTGTTTTAAATAAGGTTGACGAATCAATACTGGAATATCTTGACTCTGCAGTATTATACGTATTCATTGATTCAGGCAATACATTTTCCGGAATATATGCCTATCTCGACAAAATAAAATCTCCTTATATTGCTGTAAAGTACAGTGGAAAAATGGAAGTGGATAGAAAAATGTTTTCCGGTATTAATGCGTTATATGAATACCTTGTAGAGAAATATTATTTATAATTTTCTCCATTTATAATTGATACATATATATCCTCTAAATTGTCATATCTTTCAACATAATCAATTTTCATTCCATCTCTAATTAAATCAGAAAGCAATTCATAATTTTCATAATTTTTGTCTTTTTCTATTATGTATGTATTTCCATTCTTTGTATAGTTTACAATTTTATCCCCTGTAATCTTTATATCATTCTGTGCAACTATCTTTATGAGCTTTCTATCCACCTCCATTTTCGAGTCGTATCCTATTTTTCCTTTATTGATAATTATTGTCCTGTCGCATAATTCTCTCGCCTCATTTATTAAATGTGTGCTTAAAAGAACAAGGGACTTTTTTGATATGTCCTTTATTATTTTTCTCATATCCGCCATTCCTTTTGGGTCAAGTCCAAATGTCGGTTCATCAAGAATTATAATTTCCGGATTTCCAAGCATTGCCACTGAAAGAGCGAGCCTCTGCTTCATTCCTCTTGAATAACCCCCGGATTTTCTTTGCATAAACTCTTTTATTTCTGTTAATTCGCCTATTTGATCAAGTTCCTGTTTGAATTCCTGAGATGATATACCCTTTATTTTTGCTGAAAATTGCAGTGTTTCATACCCGGTAAGATACGTATAAAATTCAGGCTGTTCTATTAATGACCCGACATTCTGTAAAGCTTTCTCCGGGTAGTGTGTTACATCTATTCCGTTAATTTCCACTTTCCCCTTTGACGGCTTTATTATATTTGTGGCAAGCTTAAGCATTGTTGTTTTGCCGGCACCGTTTGGTCCCAAAAGACCGGTACATCCATGATCTTTAATATCAAGATTTATTCCATCCAGTGCTATAACCTTTCCATAGTTTTTTGAAAGGCCATCCATGAATATTTCCATTATGAAACCTCCTTTCTTTCAAATATTAACAGGCCAAGAGCCAGGGCTACAACAGCATAAATTAACATTATAAGACCTGAAAGAATAAATTGTGATGTGCTCGCCGGACTCAAATCTATACTTGTTACAAATACATTGCTTGGGTTAATATTTACATATGACGTTTCTATTATCGATGCCGCCTCGCTTAAAAAGTATACCGGCCTGTATTTGTAAAGAAGTTCAACAATCAGGGAACCTGCTTCAAACACAATGTAATAAATTACAAATACGGATATATATGCATAGGCATTCTTATTGAATATTGAGCTTATAAGAAATGTAACTGCCATGATACTGACTATAAAAATAATAAGCATGACAAGCGAATGAAGAAAATCGACAACAGGAATTGCTTTAAGAAGATATGTTAACGTTCCTACCTCCATAACAAGATAAATTGCTATTATTAAAAGTGTTACAGTAAGGGCTGCGAGGTATTTGCCAATAAATAATTTATATCTGTCTATCGGCATCGGGAATATATAATAAGCTGTCTTATTTTCTATTTCGCTGGATATGGCAGGAGAACCGAAAAAGACCGAGGCGAATACCGGTATATATAATAAAACAAGAGTCCAGAGGTAATAAAATATTGGAACCTTATATGTGGGCGGAATTGAAGTTCCAAGAAAATGTGGAAGATCATTTATATATTTAAATGAGAAATAGGACATCATACCGCCAACTATAAGGATAAGTATAAGCATTAAAAAAAAGCTTCTTGACCTGTAATAGTTTTTTATATATTGAAAGTAAACAATTGATACTTTAGACATTAATTTCACCACCTGATTTTTATTATATTTCTATACCAAACTGACATATTAATCAATTTATTAATAATTATGTATTCACAGATTATGAATATTTCTCTGATTCCCTTATACAGCACTAACCTTGAATTACAAATTTAATTTCTGTATTATAAGACCAAGGCTGGAATACCCTCTGTCAATACTAACTTTCATTCCATCATTAGTTTTAGAAACGTGAGCTGTTATATTTGAGGGAAGAACAGAATTTATATAATCCTGAATCACAGATACCGGAATATCATTAAAATTTCCCACAATATTGATGTCTGTTAAATTGGATGTCGAATTTAATGTCAAATACTGTAATCCTGATGTTCCTGTTAAATTATAGTACACCGAAAGGTTATCTGAAGCGTTAATAAATGGCTGCAATTTAACGGCTGTTTTGTTATGGATACTGGCAAGTATTGAATCATGTACAGCATTAATTTCACCAATAACAATATTGTCTGTTGATGTTATGTACAGATACATATTAACAGTTTTATTATTAGATATATTACCTGATGGCAATATAAATTTATCGAGTATGGCTGATAAGCTTATATTTTTTATTTCGTAGAGAGTTTTTCCATGGTAAGATTCCGTTGTAAAATTTAAATTAGACAGAAAACTGAGACCCGAATTGCCGGATATAGAAGCGGGCTGTATTGCAGAACTGAAGTTAAGGGAGCTGTTTAGTTTTGCAATATCGGTTAAATTTGAAACTATACCAAACTGTCCTCCAATTTCATAGGCAAGGTAACTGGAATTATTTTCATTTAATGAAGCTATCATTGTCGAATTTCCAGGTATATATTCATATGGTTGAATGGAAGGCGATATATTACTTTTATTAAAATATTCATAAGCGAAATAAGTAGCAGGGGCAATTATAGCAATAGCTACTACAACAACTAATATCTTCGTTGTTAAAGACTTCATATTTCTATATCGTTAATCCTGCTTAAATACTTTATTAATAAATATTTTTGACCATGGTTGATTTTATTTCAGGAATATCTAATCCGGTATAACTATATCCGGCTTCATCAGGATAATAGTTTAAAATTAATATAAATGAATTTTTTATATAATCTACAACTCCATATTATATTTAAATATAAAAAAGTAATATAGAAAAGCTGCTCCGGTGGTGTAGCCAGGCCAAGCATTAGGGACTCTCAATCCCCCGACTCGGGTCCAAATCCCGGCCGGAGCAAATAAATTGATGTTTTTTTGAATAAAATAGAACTTTATTGTTATTTCGTTGTCATTTGTACCATAATGTTTTTATTTCTGTTAACACTAATCCAAAATGGAAGAAAATTCCATTTCGAATGACGGTGAAAACTCCGGGGATAGCAATATTTTAGGAAAAGCAGAAAACAAAGAGGTTAAGAAGAGTGTTCCATGGATTGTAATGGTTGCACTGGCCATGGGCATGCTTGTTTATGGCGTTGCAGAAAGTTATGGTCCCGTATCCGCTATAGGCGGTATATTGCCATCACATTATTTTTTTCTGGGACTGAGCCTTCCATATATCGCCGGTGGAGTCGGTGCCCTGTTTTCAGGAACACTTGCCGATCATATTGGTAGAAAAGGCTCTTTTATTGTAACTTCTGCAATGATTGTCTCAGGAATAATAATTTTTCTATTTCTCTCAAAATATCTTATTCCGTTAATAATTTCATTTATACTTGTCGGCATGGCTGCTATTGGCCTCGAAACACCAATACTTTCCATGATTGTTGAGTCTGTTCCGGCAAAAATAAGAGGGAAATCTCTTGTTATAGTCCAGAATTTTGGAAATGTCGGTGTAGCTGTTACTTTTATACCTATTTTGCTTCATTTTTCTGCATTTGCAAGCAAGACAGCAATATCATTGCTTTTGATAGCTCCACTGGCTGCGATGGGTATTTCATGGTTTTATATGAAGGAGAGTGCACCCTGGCGTGCAGCAACAGGTACAGAAAATATCGAGGATGCATGGCAGACACAGGATGGAAATACAGAACCTGTAAAACCGGACGTAAATGTTCGAACACGTTTTCTTATTTTAATTATTATAGGAATGGCCCAGGACGTGGCTTTCCTTTATTTTGCTTATGGTGTGGGATACAGTTACTTTTCATCCAGTGTTGCATCTGAAATACCCGTGATTGGCGGACTAACCATGACGGTAATCGGAATTGTTTTCGGCCTGTTCTTTGTTGAGAGGATAAGCAGAAAATCATTTACAATATTTTCATATGGGATTCTTGTAGCTTTATGGGGAGTTCTCTGGATCTTTGAGGCTATAACTCACAGTACCGGGGGGTTAATACTGATTATTTTAATGGCATTGCTCTTCATACCTGGAGAGGTTACATGGGCGGCCAGAGGGATGCTGGAGCCTGAACTTTTCCCAACTCAGAAGAGAGGGACATATGTTTCAATTGTAAGATTTACAGTATGGATAGGTGCAGGCCTTATCATGGTACTTTTAACATACACACCAATTCCATTTATTATACCTGCTGCTACTGTAATGATTATATTCATCTTATCGCTTGCAATGACAATTCTATGGCAGAGAAAAGGCTTTGAAACAAGATCACGCAGTCTCTCTGGCCTTGATAAAAATGTAAATCCAGAAAAGCAGTCAGGTAAAAAATAATTATTTTATAGTTAATTTTAAAATCTATAATTACATATTTATTGATGATTAACACTAAAGAATGGCTTATTTCAAACAGAAACGGAAGCTATTCATCAGGGACTTCTATTTTAATGAACACAAGAAAGTACCACGGACTATTCGTTAAGAATATGAATGAAGCATTTGACAGATACGTACTTTTATCAAAACTTTTCGAGGAAATAAATATCAATGGAGAAAATTATATGCTTGATACAAATCTTTATCCCAATAATACTGTTTATCCTGAGGGTTATAAATATCTAAAATCATTTCAGAGATTTCCATTTCCATTTTTTGAATTTTCTATTGATACTATATCATTAAAAAAAAGTATAATTATTGATCCGGAGCTTGATTTATTAAAAATAAAATATGAGCTTTCATCACCGGTAAATGAACTATCACTTACTCCATTACTTGCATTCAGGCTCTACCATTCAATTCAGGAAAATAAAATTGATTTTTCAATAGATGAAACACCTGTTCCAGCATTTGGATCCAATGGTATTTTTTTGTCCATTAAAAGCAATGGCATATTTATTAAAAATCCCCTATGGTATTATAATTTTGTGTATACTCTTGAAAAAGAGCGCGGATACCAGTATATGGAAAACCTCTTTTCTCCCGGAAAAATAGTTTTCAATAATTGCAGTGATATTGAAATATCGGTATATTCCGGAAATATTAAAGACCTCAGTTATAAAGAAGTTCATGATCGTTATATGGCTATAAATGCTGATATATATAAGGGTGAATTATCTAACATCAGGAATATTTCATCATTTTTTTTAACCGATAATAATATCATTGCAGGATACCACTGGTTCGGAGCCTGGTCAAGAGATACAATGATATCAATTCCCGGGCTTCTACTTGTAAATGGAAATTACAGCCTTGCAAAAACTATACTTGATAATTACATAAACCATTTTGGTGTGCCGTTAAAAACAAATTTTAATTCCACGGATGACAGCGAGGACGTCTCTTTATGGTTTATATACGCCATGTGGAAATACATGAAATACTCCGGTGATAAAGAATTTATTAAAAAAAATATTAAATATATTTCTGATCTTGTAGAATATTATTTTAAAGAAAATGACCTGCACATGCTTGATGATGGATTTATCATTCTAAAAAAAGGCCACTTAACCTGGATGGACGGAAAATACAATGATAAGGTATTCACACCGCGCTCAGGCGGTGCAATTGAAATAAATGCACTGTGGTATAATGCACTCATGTCTGTAATCTCAATGGGTAATGAAACCGGTATTAAAGTTCCGGAAAAATATAATGATACAGCACTTTTATTGAAATATAACTTTGAAAAGAGGTATTCAAAGAATGGGAAATTACTTGATACAATTATGCCGGATGATCCATCGTTCAGGCCCAATTTAATATTCGCTTTTTCACTTCCATTCAATGTAATGAAAAACTTTAAAGATTATAAAAAATCCTTTGACGATGAACTTTTAACTCCATACGGATTAAGAACATTATCAAAATACGATAAAAATTTCCATCCTTTATACAACGGTGACCAGGAAAGCAGGGATTCAGCTTACCATAATGGCACTGTGTGGCCCTGGCTTGCAGGACCATATATATCGGCATGCATAAAATCAGGAATTAAGCGGGAAGAATTAATAAAATATTTCAGGCCTATTTATAATCTGGATTATATTCCGGAAATATATGATGGGATACCGGACACTCCAAAAGGATGCATACTTCAGGCATGGAGTTACGGTGAGATAATAAGGGCATACTTTGAAGACATAAAAAGTTAATATTTTTAAATATAAATTATAATTATAAAATTAAATATTATTTGTTAAAAAAATTTAAAAACGGAATTTATTGACTGTCTTTCCATTCTTTTTCTCCCTCTTTGGTATATATTTCTTCTGTGAAATCTTTATGTATGAACTGCTTTTTAAATCCTGAAAGCACACCCAGCGGATATATTAACAGGGTGCTTACCACAAATGTTATTGCAGTTCCTTCAAGATATCCAAAATACTGTGGAAATATGGAGGATGAAAGGCCGTCATGGCTTGTTGCAACCATGAACGTTACAAATGCTATGAATAATACATACCATATAGCGTTTTTTGCGCCTATTTTAACCTTTGACCATACACCGAATATAATTGCTCCTGCAGCTATAAGAATAACTGCATACGGCTCTGACGGCCATCCTGTCCAGAAAACAATAAGACCGCTTGCTCCCGTAGCCAGCGGTGCAATAATATTCATTCCACGCACCATGTCTTTCTTATCAGTTACACCCTGGCGCCTTGATACTATAAGTGCAATGGGAGTCGCTATTAAACCTATATAACCTGCCGCTGTGGCATCATCTATAAATGTGTAAATACTTGGATCAGGCGCTGTAACAAAGACCAGAAAAGTACCAACTGCCGCAAATATTAGAAGTGAAATCAATGGTATGCTGTGTTTTGAATCAATTGATTTTAAAGATTTGCTGATGTATCCTGATCTTCCCATGGAGAATAAAACTCTTGCACCCGAACCAAGGTAAATATAGCCTGTAACAAAAGGTGCCAGTACGCCGGTAATAACAGCTGCTATGAATACATACATAATTCCACTCTGTTTTCCCATTATAAAGAATGGATTATCGCCATGAAAAGCCGGTACAAGGTCATTGAAATGTCCCGGTATAATACCAAGAGCTGACCAGTCAGTACCCATTAATACTGCAAAGGCAACGCTTATATAAATCAGAGTTTCAAGGACTATAACAAGCCCTATGGCCCGGGGCATTTTATCCTTCATATTGGTTTCCTCTGCAAGGTCCGGTATAACTCTTATTGCACCGAAGTCATACATTGCATATGGCATTATTGCAAATATTGCCGTTGGACCATATGGAAAAACACCGTGGTATGCATAGAGGTTTTTGTAATCGAATACCAGAAATATAAGACCAAGTGACATTGAGAGATAAAAGAATATTTTTACTGCTCCTGTGTACAATGATGTTCTTCCAAACTGTTTAACACCATAATAGTTGAATGGAATCAGTGCAAGCATAAGAGCAAGCCCGATACCGACTCCGGCATATGTCGGTGCTCCGGTGGATGTCAGGAATATGGGATCAAAGTAATTCAATCCTGCTATTATAGCTATAACCTCAATGGGCGGTATAAAAATATACCAGATAATATCGGACATGGCATTGATTATATTAGTCCATCTTCCATGCGTATATATTGTATATCTTGTTGGCCCTCCTGCTTCAGGATATACCTTTGCCAGTTCCATATAGCTCAGTCCAATAGCAGAATAAATTATTGCACCCAGTACAAATGCAAGTATCGCTTCGGGTCCTGCGCCTGAAACCATAACAACTGTTCCAAAAAGAGCTCCATTACCAAAAGACCCCACAAGGCCTATCATAAGCATTTGATTAAATGTTAGATCTTTCTTTAATCTCGGTTTTCGTTTTTTAATATTAGGATTCATGGTATTGTTTTCATTAATCATGTAATATAAATTGTAATATCTTATAAATGTATTGTTGATAAACATTATATACTATAGATTAAAATTATGTTCAGGCAATTGTTTATCAGGAATTTATCTGGTTAATATTCATATATTTAACATTAAAACTTCCATCACCTGAATAAATTTTAAAGAGAACATAACATTCTATATTTTTTATAGATAAATTAAAATTTATATAACCGTTATTCACCGCTAAAGTATTATTGAAGATTACCGATGTGCCATTAAGTGCCGTTATATTTAGAACTATATTTTTAATACCTGTATAATCTCCGGTTTTAATTGTAATATTATACTCACCCGGCAGCATGAAAGTTTTGTTGCCTGAATAATGATCCTCACCACTCATCTGTAATTTTTGAAGGTATGTAAGATTGGAATTTATAAAAGGGCCGCTGATTTCATTATTAATTTCAGCAAAATTACCTTTATTATAATGAACTGAAGAGGGATTGAATATTAATGGAAATGATGTATAATTTCTTTCAAGTACAAGAATATTGTAACCCTCGGCTATTATGCCGTAATCATTACTGGTAAGATAGGAATGTGCAAGATCGATTAATGACATATTGTTCGAATCGTTAATATAAGATTGTGAATCGTTTACATTTACAATTAAATACTCATAAAAGGGAACTTTTTGATTTATGGATGCATATGGAAATGCTGTAGCGTTCATGTCTTTATAAAAAACCGGAAATAGGCTATTGCCTGTGACAAGCGATTCGTTCATGTTAATGTCTGATCTGACATCATATATGAAACTTATTTCTCCGGCATTCTGGCTGTTTTTGTCATTGACTATTGTGTGTATTCCATTTGGCATTACAGTAAGAGGAGACACGGGACTTACTATAATAAAAGCTGCGACGGCAAATGCAACTATAGCCACCAGTACATTCCTTAAATTCTTACGGGCATGCTTTGCTTTTTTATTTCCTGCCCCTGATTTCACAATTAGTATAGAAATCCCCAGGATGCCGGAAACAAAAACAGCCGGAATAAACATCATAGAATATTGAAATCCTAAAAAATAATAAGGAATATAAGATGATAACATAGCATATGCAATGTACGGTATAGCCGGAATTAAGCCGGCCGGATATTCATAAAAAATAAAATCAACGGCCATAAATGCCAGTACCAGAAAAAGTATTTTTATTTCATAATTGCTTTCCAGTAAAGATAATAGAGTTCCCTGATGGTAAAGGATAAGGTCTATTATTCCATAGATGGATTTACTTGTGGGTTCCTGACCCTGAGAAAAGACGGAATGGAATAAATTTCCACCCGCAATATATGTTTTTAATATTCCAGCAGCAATATAATATAATATAAATGCTGAAATAGCCACAGCATCAACAGCAACCAATTTTTTTAATTCATTTTTACTTTTATTGAAGAAAGAATGCGACAGGAATATCTCCATTATCAGGGTCGCTGATGATATAAAGACAAAAGATGAATGCAGTGATATTATAAGTATCAGAAAAAGATAGTTTAGCCAGGTTTTTTGTATAAAAAAGAAATAAAGGGCAGAAAAGTAAAATAAGGGTATAAAAACCATAAGGTGGAAATCAAAATACACCGGACTTTCAGTCAGTGGAGAAAGTATGAATGCAATGGCTATAATTAGAGATATAATACCGGCATATTTATATTTTGAACCATATCTGGCGGCTACAGTTTCATGCACTTTCTTAGATAAATAATACAGTGGTATTATGGAGAAACTTATTGCCAGTGACTGGATTACAAGTAAGGTATAGGGGCTTGGATAAATATAAAATGGGATAATAAGAACATATAAAAATGGAGAAAAATGTTCTGCAAAATAACTCTCACCGAGAAGATTTGTATAAAATAATTGACCATGGATTGCAGAATAAAAGGCCTGGGAATATAATCCAAGGTCCCATGCATAGGCATTTAATGTATATGCCTTAAGTATTGAATAAAGTGAAAATAATAAAGAAAAAACCAGAGCTGTAATTATTAATATGGAACGGTAGGCGAAAAAATGGTTCGACAGTTTAAATCCTGTTTCGCCTATCATATCATGATTTTTCTGCATTAATTAGCATAAAACAAACTCTATATATTTATTTTGCCAAAAGAGCTATAAAATATCAATAACCTGTATGTCACGCAACAAACAATATGAGCAAGATATCCATATACATCCTGGAACTACTCAGCCTGCGTACACACAGCCAGGTATCACATACACAATTATCTACTGCATAACTGTAATTTCAAACTTTATTCTGATTTAAATGCTTCAGGATACATTGAAATATTAGGTAAATCCGGGTATTACGGGCCAATCTCAACAGGCTAATAAATTAGGTCGTTAATCCCGCCTGAAGGTTTATAAAGATAAGAATAAGCTCCTCCGGGCATACTCTGGATAGTTGCCTTCTTTGAAAACATTGTTAAAAGGTTTATCTTTGTATATATAGAAATTAATAGAAAAACTGTAAAGAAATGCCTGAATTAATATTTATAATTCAGGTATCATTAATTAATAACAATTGTTCTTAAAGTTCCGTATTATAAGAGCTCAGCAACGATATTAAATCAATAAAAATCTCCGATAACTGTTTAAAATTCGGCATCGATAAATCATAATATATTTAAAAAAAAAGATAACTTTTTATTTATAATTTATATAACCATTTATTGAGTGGGATATCAGAATCATTTAGCAGTGGCGTTGCTTTCCAATATTCGGCTGTTGGGGCCATGTATATATCTTCTACTTTCTTCTACTTTTTTATCGCTCATATTCTTCCGGTTAGTATAGTGGGGTCAATATCGCTTCTATACGCCATTATGAATATAATGGCAGTTGTATTCGTGTTTGGCCTTTCAGCCGGAATACAGCACTATCTATCTTACCACATAGCAAGAGAGAACCATAGAACTGTATTTAAATTAATAGTCCAGACAACGATTTTTGGTATTCTACTGGCAATATTTGCCTTTGTTTTTATGTATTTTGCATCGCATGAACTGGCAATTATATTTTTCCACAGTACTGCATATACTGAGTCTATAAAAATTATTGGAGTAGCAATTGCCGGGTCTGTGCTGATTAATATCTTTGGCTCTATCCTTCTTGGATTAAAACAGTATAAAAAATATTCAATTGTTTATATTTTCATAAATATTGTAACATATTTCTTTCCATTAACAATGCTTTTTTTAACCGGAAAATCGGTATATCTTATAGCGGGACTTGCATCAGTAAATATATTAAGTGCATCTTTGTTTGGCATATTCGTGTTGAAGGCCAGTAAGAGCATAAAAACGTTCAGTAATACCAGTCCCGGTCTTTCCAGTGAGAAATATAAAAATATCATAATGTATTCATTTCCATTATTTATTGCATCTATTATGGGAACAAGTGCAACGTATATAGACAGGATTGTTGTTTCATATTTTATAAGCCTTTCATACCTTGGAATATACAATTTTGCTTTAATAGTTGCATCAGCAGCCACATTCCTTGTTGTTCCGGTATCAAATCTGCTAATACCAAAGCTTTCATCTTTCTTTTCACTTGATGACAAGGCAGGATTCAGGGAGAGTATTCGTATTCTATTAAATATAGTGTCATTAATTTATATACCTGCTGCACTGGGAATTGCCGCCCTTTCGAGGCCGATTTTGCTTGTTTTTGCAGGTCCGGCATATGTAATAGCCTCAGGGCCGCTTATGATTATAATGTTTGTAACTTCTTTATTTATCGGTGCCACTGTACTGACATCCGGTATATCAAGTATAAGAAAGACAAGGATTTTTTTGTATTCTTCAGGCATGGCACTGACATCCAATATTCTTTTATCAATTATTTTAATACCGAGATTTAATATTATGGGTGCCGCAGTATCATATTCATCAATGAATGCAGTTAATTTTTATATAGTATACCATTATGCAAAAAAGTTTGGTGTAAATAATTTTGATGTCCCAAGACTTGTCAAAATATGGATATCCTCATTAATTATGTTTGCTGCTGTATTCGTTTTGCAGGGTATGTTTGCCCCTGGCTTATTAAATATTTTCTTATGCATCCTTGCAGGCACGGGAATATATATAGGCGAAATCAAAATTTTCAGGTTAATAAGCTCGCACGAAATGGATTATGTATTATCAGTTATTCCAGAAAGGTTTTCTTTTGCAAAATATATTGTTAAATCATTTGCATATAATGAAAATTCCGGGAAATATGACAGGCTGTTCAGGTTTATAAAATAAATAATCTTATATATCGTCAATTAATAAATAATCTATGTCAACAGATGTTATCTGGCACAGCCATGCCTGTTTTTCAATAAACAGCAGTGTAAATATACTTATAGACCCATTTTTTAATGGAAATCCAAAAGCTATTGAAAATCCGGACGACATTAAACCGGATATAATTCTATTAACACATGGCCATTTTGACCACTCCGGGGATGCTATTAAAATTTCAAAGCGTTCCGGTGCTCCTGTCCTTGCCTCCTTTGAACTTTCAGAACTCTTGAAAAAAGAGGGAATAAAAACAATTGATATAAATCCCGGTGGAACGGTTGAGTTTAAAAATATAAAAATTACTGCCGTTAAGGCTGTTCATTCATCCAGCTATGAGGGCAAATATGCAGGCTGTGCAATGGGGTATATTATAGACAATGGAGAAAAGACATTTTATCACGCAGGGGATACCGGAATATTCAGCGACATGGAACTCTATGGAAAACTATACAAACCTGAAATTGCCATGCTTCCGATTGGCGGTCACTATACAATGGATATTAACGGAGCAATTGAATCTCTAAAAATGCTCGGTTCAAAAATTGTAATACCCATGCATTACAATACATTCCCTGCGATTGAGGCAGATCCCTCAAAACTTGTAGCCGGTGCAGAAAAAATTGGCGTACAATGCATTATTCCGGAAATAGGAAAGAAAATTACATTTTAACATAAATTTTAATTTATATTTTTTATTTCAAGCCTTTTAATGGATTTCTCCTTTATGTAAAAGCATTCTGAATGACCGTGGAGTTTGCCTCCTTTAAGTCCCGATGTATCAATATCCATATCAATAAAGATTTTTTCTTTTGGTGTGGATTTTTGCCTGAAAACAAAATTATGTTTTGAGTTTAATAATATGGACTTTGAGTATGAATTCATGTAAAAGTCGTCTATATTCTGTGTAATAACAATCAATGAAGTATTATAATGCCTTGAATTTCTTGCCATTAAGTCTATAACCTCTGCATTTGGTGCATCATTTAATATTAAGTGTGCCTCGTCCACGACGACAGCCTTATTTCCGTTATCATGTGAAATAAGTCCTGATATTTCAGTGAATATAAATCTGAACAGTGTATTATTACCTTCAGAACCATTGAAATTATACCTGAATATTATCTTTCTATTTTCAACTTTTATTCCATGCCTGAAATTTGATATTAATCTATAAAAATTAGAATTACCGGAGTATTCATAATTTGAGATAAGATTTTTCAATATTTCACTGAAAAAAATATCATCATTTTTACTGTACATATCATCGATAAATTGCATAATTTTTGCATCATTGTTATCACCTGCTATTCTTGAAATAATATTTGCCACATTTTCAACAGATTCCCGTGAATTTAATTTAAAGTCTATATATTCTCCATCATTGATATTTATAATCTGCCCATCTTTATATTCATTGAGCGGATCAATTATATACACATGATCAAATACATCTGCATTTCTGTAAAGCATTCCTGCAAAATATGATTTGCCTGAACCTGTTTCACCTGTAATTGCAACGTTATATGAATTGCTGTTAAATACATTAATATAAGCAGGTTTTCCCGTAAGACTGTTAAAACCCACCAGTATTCCGGCATTGTCGGGAAATTCAGTAAAAGATACAGGTACAAGTTCTGCAATACTTCTATTATCAAGCATGTATTTATTTCCATTATGATTTAATTTTAAGGGATTAAAAGAAGTATCACTGAATCTATTAAAATGGCTCAATTTTATGCCCCTATATTCCATGGCCCTGACAAAATTATTCAGGTTCATTTTAAGCCCGACAGGATGATCAGAAAAAATTGTAAACCGAATAAAAACATTGTAAAGTTCATTGCAGGTTTGAAAGTAACCGAGGTCATTTATCTGCCTTTTTAAAACTATTTTATTCCTGCTGTTTTTCTCAAATTTTAATTCTACCTGCCTTGCAGCCTTCATTCTTGCAAGTGTTTTTTCATAATTTTTTAACTTTGATGCAGTAATATTTATTTCAATTGGAAACTTCATGCTTTCTATTAATAACTGGTAAAAATAATCACTGTTGTAATTTGTATCTGTGACATCGACCATTGCACCATAGAGCTTTCCTATTTTAAAGTAATTATTCTGGAATTCTATGTTGGACGGAAACAATCCTTCTACTATTTTCTTATCTTCTATAAGTTCGGCATTTATACCCTTCAAACTTTTTAACATATCAATATCCTTTTTTAGTGAGGATATTGCTAAATTCATATCATGTATGTTATTTTTCAGTATAATATATGTATGATAATAATTATAACTGCCGTTAGAAATGGCATTAATTTCATGGTGCTTTGTTATAAATGCAATATCCGATGAAATGGCACTCAAAAACTCACTGTAAATAAGAAAAAATGACTGTTTATTTCCATCTGTATACATATCTTTATTTTTGATTTCAATGACGGTAAAGTTTGTAGAACCGCTTCTGCAAAAAAGTGCCCCGTCCTCAGTATATTTTAAATCCGATATTTTTTCTGCGTGTTTTTTGATATGTATATTTTTTAAGACATTTATACCGGACAGATCAAATTTTATGTATATCATATACGGAAAATATACAGCAGCAAAAATTATTGCAACATAAATTGATATGGAAAGAAATATTGAAAATATGGAAATACCCGCAAGTATGACGAGAAATTTGTCTGTTGGCATACCGTAAATAAATGATTTAAAGTTATATACATTGGATCTCACACTAATTTATACCACCATCCTGAAGGGAGAAGTCATTGCTGTTATCAGAGCTTTCATTTACAGGATTAATTTTTCCGCTATTCAAAACATTTTGAATACCTGCATCAAAGGGAATCATGTCCATAGTGGAAATAATTGTACCTGTATCTATAAAATTAAAACCCGAACGGAAATAATTATAAAGTTCTGTCATGAGAAATATGGGCGCAGTTGCTGCCACATATATTATTCCTATCTCCAGAAATGCATTGCTGTATAAACTAATGGTATACAACATCATTATTGTAAAAAATGGAAAAAATGAAAGTTCAAAAAATAATCTGTAGAATTTAAAGGCTATCTTGCTTCCTCCGGGAAGTATTAACAGTATTGCTGCAACAGGCAATATAAGAATGAAAAAAATCATTAATGCCTGTCTTATTATTAAAACTCCAAAGAGGATGGCAATTGCAAGCATAAAAGAACCTGTAAAAAGGAGTGAGATTAAATTGCCTTTAATAGAAACATTTGTAAAAATTACAGTATACCAGTTAGATTTTAAAGTGTAAATTGAACTGTAAAAAACGGAGGAGGCATATATAATAAAAATTGATATTTTATATGACGATTCAAGAAGAATAATGGCGGCAAAGAATTTTATGAATAGTTTTGATATGGATACAGGTTTAACAAGTGAATTATAAATAAGCAAAAGCACAGTGGAAGCAAGCATGGCCATGACAATTGCCGTCGAATAAATATTATTGAATAAAAAATTATAAAATTTCAGAAAGCCATTCTCGGGCTTTAAAAACTGGTTATAGGCATATGCCGGATTCATGCCATATCTTACAGTTATATCCCACAATAAAATTATAGAAGGTCTTGCAAGATCAATTAATGTATTAAAAAAACTGTATATCAGTGATATATAATTCATATTTTCCCGGTTATAATGTAATTAAATACACTGTAAATTACACCGGTAATTGCCATTATATAAATTGCAGTTCCTATCGCTGCATTTTTTAATCTTTCTTTTGCTGTGTATCGCTTTTCCTCATCGGTACTGAAAAAATTAATTGCTATTGGAATCCATAATAATGCTATAAAAATAGCCGAAACTGAAATAGCAAGGTCCATAATTCTGCCAAGTATTGCACTTATACCTGTTATTGCATAGTATATTAACATCATCCCTCATTATAAAAAATTATAAAAAAATTCCCTTTGAAATACTCCGATTTATAAGTGAAAGCGATCCATTCACGGTAAATTTTCTCCTCATCTTTATAAATAATGTTTATCCATAATAATAGAATATTTAAAAGTGGATGAACGTTTAATCAGAACAATTTCTTCTGAACCGGAAAGGCATTAATTTTAAGTTCTTCCATATTCATAAATTTCCTTAGAATATTTATTGTTGCAGGAGCCATTCCCTGAAAATGGTTATTGGAAAAAATGAAAACACTTTTCACTGAATCTTTATTTTTTAAAATGTTTTTTGCATATCTGTTAATAATTTCATCCCTGTTTATTTTTATACTTCCAAAATCTTTCTCCGATAGTGAGTGGTCTCCTACTATTCTTACATACAAAAAATCGGCTGTTAACACCGGAGGTGCCTCAATATAATTCAGTATAGACCATACCATGGCAATTTTATGCTCTCTTAAAAGAGAATAAATTTCAGGATTGAACCATGAACTGTGCCTGAATTCCATTGCATACCTTTTATTTACAGGCAATATGTTAATAAAATCCGATAGAATATTATAATTATATTTCATGCCGGGAGCCAGTTGAATTAATATAATTCCGAGTTTTTGTTTAAACAGCGCAGCCAGAGACATAAATGAATTTAAATCATCACCAACATTATACAACAATTTTTCATGTGTTATTACCCGCGGCATTTTCAAACAGAATAAGAAATTCTCCGGGACACTGTCAAACCACATTTTAACTGCATTCTCTTTTGGAAGTGCATAAAATGTTGTATCCGCTTCAACTGAATTAAATGTTCTGGAATAAAATTTAAGATAATCAATATTTTTTGCATTTACAGGATAAAAATTTCCGTTCCATGCTTTATAGCTCCAGCCGCAGGTTCCCATATGGTATTCCATGAAATTTTTAATACTGTTTTCATTAATATATATTTCTTCTAAACATGAATATAAAAATTATTTCAATAACAGGTTTGTATAAAAATCTATTATTCTAAACGAATTGTCATTTCCATTTTTGTTTTCATACTTTTTAATAAATGATGGTCTGCCAAAGATAGAATATATATCGGAATTTCCTGAATTAAAAGTCATGGCATATTTCCCATTCAATTTATTTATAATTTCTGAGAGGTCTTTATAGTCAGCTCTTGTAAAATTATATTGATACCATTCCTTGCCGGGATATGGCGGATCTATATAAAAGAAATTTTTACCGGAATCATATGATTTAAAAAGGTCTCTGAAGTCAAGGTTCTTAATTTCCATATTTTTTATTGTATCCCTTGCCTTAAAAAGATCATTTACATTTTTTTTAAAATTACCATAAAGCGATTTATCCTTTTTTGTATATGTATTTCCCATTCCGCCAAAGCCTGTATTTAATTTAAAAAGAATATTAAATGCGTTTTCAGTATCTTTATTTTCTGAATTAAAGAGTATTTTATTATCATAAAACTCAAAGAATGAATTTCTATCCTCGCTGAGCCTTTCCATCGGTATTGCAATATCATTAAAGTTTGATTTCAATGACTTGAATAAATTATATAAATCGGGATTAATATCATTATATACCTTTTTCTCTGCATTTATATTTATAATAACTGAGCCGGAACCTGAAAACACATCTATGAATGTATTGCAGCCCGAGCTCTTATATAGTTCAGATATTTCCGGAACAATTACAGTTTTCGCGCCCGGGTATTTCATGATTTTAAGCATTTATATTCCTGCATTTATTGCAAATTATTATTTAATTCCTGTGAAGTGTTAATTTCCATTTGCAAATATTTATATGTATTTTATTTTTACAATCTCATGGAAGATACATTTTCACATATATCCAGCTCCTACGGTAAAAATCATTTCGATATAGATATTCCATTTCAGGATATTTTAAATTTCTATCTCGGATATCATTTAAACCTTTCAATGCTCGGTTCATATTGCGGAAAGGAATTATATGCAGGCACGGATTATATAGATAAAATTTCAAAACCGGAAATTAAAACATGGGGAATAGACGGAAATAGAATAGACAGTATAATGCTAAACCCGGTTGAAAAAGATATACTTACAAGGCTGATTACAGACTTTGGAATTAATAAACCTTATTTCCATGGAAGGCCGGTTATGGAACACTACGCCATGGGATATCTTGTTGCCGATCCTGGAATTTACTGTATTATTACACTGACACACCAGACAGCATACGCACTTCACAAGTATGGAGAAGGAAAATTTAAAGACATTCTCCCGGGACTTACAGGGGATAATGGTATTGCACTTGGAGCAACATGGTTTACTGAAAGGCAGGGAGGAAGCGACCTTGGTAAAAATGAGTCAAGGGCAGTGAATTTAAATGGAAAATGGCATCTATCCGGCTATAAATACTTCGCCAGCAATGCAGGGCTTGCCGATATAGCTCTTACATCTGCATTCCATGATGATAATAATAAAGCAAGGGGGTTGTCACTGTTTGCAATAAGGCGCAGGAACTCGGGTAATGAACTTAATTATTATGTAAGAAGATTGAAGGAGAAAAGTGCTACAAAGAGTGTTCCCTCAGGTGAGGTTGAACTTGAAAATTCCGAGGCCGTTTTACTTGGAGATGCAGGAACGGCCATATATTATATAACAGAGGATTTAATGGTATCAAGGCTTGACAATGCTGCTGCAGCATGCGGCATAGCGAGAAAGGCATATCTGGAGGCTTATTATTATACACAGAAGAGAGAGGCTTTCGGGAAAAAACTTATTGAACATCCCGGTGTTAAAAAAGACCTTCTTGATATGGAAGTTATGCTTGAGGGTTCTCTGGTATTAACATTCAAGGCCATAAAAGAATTCCAGAACTCAATTGAATCAAGGCCGCCCTACGATGATAATTACAATTATACAAGATTATTAACTCATATAGTAAAAAATATAACTGCCGAGTCCTCTGCAGTTATAACAAAAAATGCAACAGAATTGCATGGCGGCATTGGCTTTTTATCAGAATTTCCTGTTGAGAGATGGCACAGAGAGGCTTTAATTACACCTATCTGGGAAGGAGCCAGCAATATACAGGCTCTTGACATGCTTGAGGCTGTTATACACAAAAAAGCCCATATTAAATTGCTAAAAGATTTTAGAAATAAAGTTGATGAAATAAATGATGGCAATTCAGAGGCAGAATACTGCTATTCTATTCTTCAAGATTCTGTAAATAAAATTATGGCTTACAGCAGAGATGAGGCGGAATTCTATGCAAAAAATTTAATGGCAGATATGGGAAATGCAATGGCATCGATCCTTTTAATTGAACTTGGAAACAGACTTTCAAATGATAGATATGTAACTGCAGGTATAATGTACAGCCAGCGTTTCGTTAAAAAGGGAGATTATGATATTTCAAGTATGGATCTTGCCGATACGATTATACACATAGATGAAAAGAAAGATACAATTAAAAACAGGTGAGAACATGAATAACTCATATACAGTTATTAATTTATTGAAAAGGGCTGCGAGGCTATTTCCGAATTCAACTGTTAATGGAACAATTACATATTCAAGAATGTATGATGATGTCAGAAAAATCTCAATGTCACTGGGAAAAATGGGAGCAGGAAATGGCAAAAGAATAGCTGTTGCCGATTTTAACAGCATTGAATTCATGGAAATGCTTTTTGCATGTTCCCTTTCAGGTTCTATTGTTTACCCGATAAATATCAAATTTCCTGTATCTACCGCAATTTCAACGGTACGTGAGGCAGGTGCAGAATATTTAGTGGCATCGGAACCATTTCTTAAAGCCGGATTTGGGGAACAATTCAGGCCGGAAAATATAATCTCTCTATCTGAAAACAGTAAATATGTAAGTTTCAAAAGCCTGCTGGGCAGCGACATGCAGGAGGAGGATGTTAATAAAGGTGATAACAGCTATTCCATTCTATACACTTCAGGGACAACAGGTTCCCCAAAAGAGATTATATATGATAATTCCAGAACAGTCAATGGTGCCATGAGCATACTTTACCAGCTCGGATTGTTCAATTCTCCGGCTGGCCTTGACAGCAATGATACAATATTATCATTAATTCCATTTTACCATATATGGTCATGGGGTTCTGCATTTCATGCGGCCTATTTAGGTTCAAATCTTGTTCTTTCGGGAAGATATGAACCGCAAAACATACTTGGAATGATAAAGAAATATCATGTCACATGGCTGAATGCCGTGCCCACAATGGTATACGACTTAATAAATAATGATGTTGATGAAAATCTCAATGGATTAAAAATGCTTATAGGCGGATCACCGGTAAACCGTGGTTTAACAGAAAAATTAAGGGCCAAAAATATTAGATTTTCCACAATATATGGGGGAACAGATATGCTTGCAACTGCAGTATCTATCAATAAAGGAAAGAAAGTAAACTGGGATTATATAAGAACAACCACGCATCCTGTACCGATGGTTAATATAAAAATAATGAATGAAAAAGGAGTGGAGGTTGAAACAGGAAATATAGGCGAGGTTTATGTAAATTCTCCATGGCTGCCGGATGGATATTTAAACAGAAGCAAGAGTCCGGAGTATGAAAAAGGCTGGTTCAGGACAGGTGATGTTGGAACAATGGACTCCTCCGGAGGGGTGAGGATACTTGATCGTTCGGCAGATGTTATAAAAAGTGGCGGAGAATGGATTCCAACGTCTATTATCGAATCCATTATTTCAGAAATTCCGGGCATAACCAATTGTGCTGTAATAGGAGTATCGGATGAAAAATGGGGGGAAAGTCCTTTGGCATTCATAGAAAGCAATCAAGATGTGGATATACAGAAAATCATGGAAGCACTTGAAATTCAAGTGAAAAATGGTATAATCAACAAATGGTGGATACCTAAGGAATTCAGGTCCATTAAAAATATCCCGCTAACATCCACGGGAAAAATCGACAAAAAAGCGCTTCGCAATATGCCATGATTTATCAAATTTTTAATTTTATTAATGGTATAATAATTAGAATTAAAGATATTATAGCTATTAATTCAAATGCAAAATTAAAATTTCCGTAAATGGAAAAAAACAATCCAATGATCAATGGAGAAACAGTGCCGCCAATCTGTGAACTGAAATTTAATATGCTGCTTGAGGCCGCAAGGTTACTGTCACTTCCACTAAAATCCGATGCCATGCTCATGGAAGGACCTGCATAAAGACCATATAACATACCTGTCAGGAATGATAGCGAGAATATTGTAAATACAGGCACATAGTTAATAAAAATTAACACAAGGTCGAGTAGAATTACAGGAAATATGGAAACAAATGATTTTCCGCGCTTTAATTTTCTGGATATAATTCCTCCAAAGGGCGAGGTAATCAATCCACCCGCAGCAGGTATCCAGGCATATAAATATGCAGAACTGTATGGAACTATGTGATCGTAAACGATAAATGTTGTAAATAAAGTAATAAAACCGATATAAATAAAGCCTGCTGCAAATCTTATCATTGCAACATATGCTATTCTTTTATCTATTTTTCCTTTTGTTTTTATGCCGATTTTTACAGGTTCTTTAACAAAAATAAAGTTGAGAATGGCGGCAATGGAAAGAAATGAAAGGATAAAAATATATGAGGTCATAAAACTAATATTGAATGTGCTCAATATGGCATATTCACCAAGTGAAGCGCCTATAAAGAAGCCGGTCTGATATATCCCGACATATGTGGCTCTTTTTTCATATGGAATTGATTTCTGCACCACCGATGTATCGGAAACATAAACTGTTGCTGAAATGCTGCCAAGCAGAAATTGAAGAATGGCCAAAAGTAAATATGATATTTTTGAGAAGTAGAAAATAGAAAAAATTATTGCCATAATTAAAAATGAAAATTTGGAAACTTTTGACACACCTATTCTGTCAGAAATAATTCCTGAAGGGATCTGCATAATAGTATAACCAAGCCAGTAAACTGTTACAAGAAGAGAGCCAAGATATACTGTAATATGAAGGGATACTATAAAAAATGGAAGTAGAACAGGAACGAAAAAACGCAGCATGGAATTCATTGAAAAAGAAAAAATCATAGAAAAAACATTTTTTCTGATCCCATTTCCGGCAAATCCTTCATGTTCTTCAGCCATAACCGGGTAAATGAAAATAATAAATAATACTTGCCATGGATAAATAATGTATTTAATAATGTTCTTAAATTTGATACTATAATATTACAATAAAATTCACCGGCACAATAACAGAATTGTTTTACATTACACGGTTTTTATTTGCGCCGTTCTCATCATAACAAATTTAATCCTCCTGCAAATAATTATTTATCAATAAGGAATTAAGATTTATGAATACTGTTCATGAATTTCAGGTTCCTATAGAAATAAGAGCACTTAAAACCGCAAATGTTTACATGGTAAACGGTGAATCAAATTATTTAATAGATACAGGAATGTCTGAAAATTCCTACAAAATAATTAATAATAGTATGGATTTAAAAAAAATTGATTTTGTTATTATTACGCATTTACATATAGACCATATAGGCGGTGCTTTGTATATATCTAAAAACTATGGTATTCCTGTATACATTTCAGAAAACGATTATAACATTATTAAACACGTAACAGACAATTATAATGATTATTTTAAGGAATATAAAAACCTCATGCTCCAGAACGGCGTACCGGAAAATCTATTTAATTTTATAGCTGAAGGAAATCCAATGAAATATTTTATAAAATATTATGATTCCTTAAAACTTGAAATTATAGATAAATTGGAAATAAAGAATGCTAAAATTATTGATGTCCCCGGCCATTCCCCCGGTTCAATAGCTATATACCTGGATGACATTAAAGCAATGTTTACGGGAGACCATGTTTTAAAAAATATTTCGCCAAATATTAGCGTCTATTCTCCGGAAATGGATTCTCTTGGAATGTATCTTGACAGTCTGAGAAAAATAAAGAACTATAATGTAAATATAGCATATCCCGGGCACAGGGACACCTTTAAAGATCTTTCCGGAAGAGTGGATGAGATAATAAAGCACCATGATTCCAGAATAGAAAGTATATTAAATTCAATTGAAGGGAAAAACACAGCCTTTGAAATATCCAGTTCTATAGAATGGAGCCGTGGAAGAAAGATGGAAAGCATGAATTATATGGAAAAAAATTTTGCCATTATGGAGACAATTGCACATCTTATCTATATGGAAAATAATGGAATTGTTGACAGAGAGCTTGAGGGTAATAATTATTATTACAGCAGGAATAAATAAACATACTATAAATAGTAATTTAACATACAAACAATAATATTATTATTTAAAAAATAAACGATAAATGCAAAAAATAATGGATAAAGATTTTTATAAATCGATAGCATAATCAGTTGATAGGAATGATAGATATTGTAGCTATTGCAAAAATGCAGCCGGATAAGAGGAAGTCTGAAATGATTGATATTTTAGAAAGCATGATTGATTTGTCAGATAGCGAAAAATCAAAAAATATGACTGAAATGATTAAATCAATGAAAAATGCAACTGATGATGAATACTCCGGTCTCTGTATAACTAATATGAATATTGTAACAACCCTGCCGGATGACCAGTTAAAAGCATTTATCAAATTAAGAATGACCGTGAATTCAAAACTTCCTGAAAAGTTAAAGGAAAGAGATATGGAAATGATACAGCTTGCTCTGAAAAAAGCACCCGGGGATGTGGCAGAAAAAATTTCCTCGTTGATGTAATTTTATTATAATTGTATTTTTTAATAGTGTGTAATAGAAAAAGAATTAAGCTATAATCGTATAATGAAATGTCTTATAAAAAAGTATATACGAATCATGAATATATATGACGACATGAGACTATAAACAACGTGACCTTCAAATGGGCTTCACATGTAGCATATTGCGAGTCACATTGCAGTGACCATGTGATCAGGGGTTGCGCCTGGAATTCCCCGTGGGTCAGGAAATTATGAAATGTGAGTAATATCCGTTAAACCGGGGAAAAGTATATTTCAACATTTATTGAATATTATACTTTATAAATTTAAATGAACTTTATCATCCTCTTTTTGATATAAAGCCTAACTGCTGAGCATTGTAGCAATTATATTATACAGGGAAGCAAGATTTTCAACGTATTTTACAGATTTTTCCAGTTTATAGTTTTTTGATATCTCCTTAATATCCGGCATTATAACATAGCAATTGCCATTTAATTCATAAATAAGAACCTTTGACGGCAGTTCCAATCCAATTTCCGGGTTTTCCAGCATCATTGGCGTTCCTGACGCCGGTGAACCGAAGAAAATAACTTTCTCCTCATTCATTTTCAATCCTGCAAGCTCTGCATTCTTTTTATGATCTATAATATCGAATATATGAATATTTTTCCCATCAAGCAAATTAATAATCTTTTCTACACTTTCCTTAAAATTATACTTACTTTCAATCTTTATCATAAGAATCTATTTATTAAAAATAATTAAACTTTATTGTAATTTAATACAAAAGTTTCTCTGAAGAAAAGTATGATTCAATATGTCCAAAATTTTGTAAATTATCTATTAAATTTGATTCGTTAACAGCAAACCATTAAATACACAGCTAAAATGTTTAATAATGGACGGTTATCAAAAAGTAAAAATATGTCCACAGTGCGGGTCCCTTAAAATAAACTGGATTGCCGGTGGAATTGCAGGCCCAATTTATAAGTGTGATGATTGCAATTATGTTGGTGTATTTATTCTTGAAGTAAATTTAAAAGACCTCGAAAAATTCCAGAAGGAAATAAGGGAAACAAGGCATTAAATATGCTATTTTTACTGGACGGAACTTCAGATTCACGGGAGCTTGCGTTAAAATTAAAAGAGAATGGATTTGATGTTTTTGTTCATGCTTCAACAGAACACGGTTTGAATGCAATAAAAGAAATGGGATTAAGCCCGATTTCGATGAACATAAATTATGAAAACATTATATCACTCTGTAAATCCGCGAATATCAATGCAATAATAGACGGAAGCCATCCCTATGCTGAATATACGCATATTTCTTCAATGAAGGCTGCCCATGATATAAAAATAAAATATATTAGATTCGAAAGAACCGAAGCTATAACAGAGAATGATAAAATATCTTATATAAACAGTTATGAAGATGCATTGAATAAAGTTTCAGGATATAATATTCTCATTACTACAGGAATCAAAAATATAGAGGAATATAAAAATTTAATAAATGAAAGAAATGTTATTGTAAGGACAATTCCACTGGCCGGAAATATAGAGAAATTAATAAAATTAGGTGTTAAAAGGGAAAATATTATTGCCATGGAAGGAAGCTTTTCATCTCAACTTGAAGGTTCTATTATGGATTATTATAAAATAGATACATTGATTACAAAGGACAGCGGCTTCAATACCATTCCAAAAATCGATGCCGCAAAATCAAGAAACATAAAAATTATCGTTTTAAAGAGGCCTGAGGTAATTTCAATGTATAAATCAACAACTATTGATGGTATAATAAAGATTTTAAAGCAGTTTAACATAAAATGAAAGATGGTTCCACAGCTCAGCCCTGAGAATATATATAACGAGAGTTTTAACTATATCAGGAACACATTAAAACTCGACAGATCACTTAAATCGGATATTATTGTAAGATCAATACATGCAACAGCAGATTTTGATATCGGCAAATCGCTGGTTTTTTCACATAATTTCGAATCGGCAATTTCTTATTTCAATAATGAAATTCCAATAATCACCGATATCAATATGGTAAAATCCGGTATCACATCATATAAAAATATAAAATGTTATATTACAGACAGTGAAATAAAAAATAAATCAAAAGAGACCGGAATTTCCAGATCTTATTTAGCAATGAAAAAGGCATGCCTGTTAAATCCAAATGGAATTTTTGTTGTTGGTGATGCTCCAACGGCATTATTTGCCATTATAGATTCAATTAAAGATGGTATATGCAACCCGGCATTTATTACAGCTGTGCCAGTTGGTTTTGTTTCTGCACTTGAAAGCAAATCAAAGCTTATTGCATGGAATGGAAATTATATAACAAATATAAGCAGAAAAGGAGGTTCCGCGGTTGCATGTGCAATTATCAATGCAATTATAAGGTATAAAAATGTACATTGAAAATCCTGATAGAACAAACCTTCGTTATGGATATACGACAGGTTCATGCGCAACAGCAGCAACAAAGTCTGCATTAATAAATCTCTTCACAGGAGAAAAATCCAAAAAAATAGAAATTATGTTGCCTGTGAAGCAAAAGGCAATATTTACAATTGAAAGGCAGTATAATAATAAAAATTCATGCTCAGCAGCCGTTAAAAAAGACGGAGGAGATGATCCGGATGTTACAACAGGCCTTTATATTCATTCAAGAGTTAAATATAATAATAAAGGTATTTTAATTGTTAAAGGCGGCAAAGGTGTGGGCACCGTAACAGAAGAGGGTTTACCTGTCAAACCGGGAAATCCTGCAATAAATCCTGTGCCAATGAAAATGATAAGGAATGCAGCAATGGAAATTATAAATAAATACTCGCCGGGTGCAGGAATTACAGTAACAATTTATGTTCCCGGAGGAGAGGAAACAGCGTTGAAAACATGCAATCCAAAGCTTGGCATTAAAGGAGGCATATCAATACTTGGTACCAGGGGCATTGTAATACCTTTCTCGGATGCATCATGGAAAGCTTCTATTGTTTTAGGCATAAGAGTTGCAAGAAAGCATGGATATGAAACATTAGTGTTTTCAACCGGAGGAAGAAGTGATGATGCAGTTAAAGAAATTTATCCGGATTTATATGAACAGCAGTTTATTGAGATAGGAGATTTCATGGGATTTTCAATTAAAAGGGCCCTGGATGCCGGAGTAAAAACACTTATCATTGCAGGAATGCCCGGCAAGATGTCTAAACTTGCTGCAGGAAACATGGATTTGCACTCATCAAACAGCCATGTGGATTTTGAATTCATGGCAGACATTGCACTGGAAGCGGGTTTAAGTTTCGATATTATATCAAAGATAAAATCCGCAAATACTGTCAGACAGGTTATGGAATTAATAGACTATAATGAGAAATTTATATCTGTAATGAAGAATAAGATAATAGAAATTATTAATTTAATTACTGATAAAAAAATAACAATAAAAATTGAAATTATAAAAAATGATTAAAAAATTTAAATTCAGTATTCTGATGCCACATCTTCTTGCTGATCAACAAGCACTTCCGCATCCAGTAAAGGTTTTGTGGGTGCGCTCTTTAATCCTATTACAAAGAAGATGGCTCCATATATACCAAGTGCAAGATAATCTAATGGATACGGAATTATATTAAGTCCGCCTGTTGGTGTTCCACCGATATATGAAAGAACCATAAGGCCGCCTAAATATGCCGGTATCCATACAGAATTCTTTAAATTTAATCCCTTAAAGTGTTTTTTGTTAGCCTGGTATATGAATACTATAGATCCTAACAGTGTTGCTCCAAGTGCATATTCTGTTGTTGGAAATGTTGCCCAGTATATAAGAAATGTTGAAACTTCAAATGCAATAAATGCCCATGCCATTGGATGTGGGATTTTAAATGGCCTTTCAACATTCGGATATAATCTTCTGAGAACAGGTAAAGACAACGATGCGACAGCAAAGTTTGCTACAGCAGCTACCACAACGAAATCTACCAGTGCATACCACGAAGGCAGTGGAAGGAGGAATAATATTGACAGAATTACTGCTATTATTAATGCTATGTACGGAGCTCCATGTTTTGTTGTTTTCCTGACAGATGCGGGAAGTGCATCCTCCTCAGAATAACCGAAAAGTATTCTGCTGGCACCTGTAAGGTAAACTCCAAGAGTTCCGCCCGGTGAAAATATTGCAAACAGGAAGAATATAACAACCATTATTCCGAGTAGGCCTGCAACACCGGCCCCCATTAAAGGAGTAATATTGGCTTTAATTATAGATGATAATGGTGAACCAAGTGACCCCACATATCCCCAATCACCATTTGCAATACCAAAACCTGCAAAGCTTACTGTACCGACAATAACTATTGCCATGCCTATATACATTAACGACTGTACTGTAAGAACTGTACCGATGATTTTTGGCATGGTTTTTCCGGGGTTTTTAACCTCACCCGCCATATCTGCAACCTGTCTGTATCCACCGAATGAGAATAATATACCTGATGCAGGTATAGCAATAAACAGACCGCCAACAGATGGCATAAATCCATTGCCGCTACCTGCCAAACCCGATGTGAAATTTCCCCAGTGCCATATAAATAATGGAAGGATTACTATAAAAGCTACAACAACAGCTATTTTTACCCATGTTAATGCTTTATTGAATTTACCGAATCTTGCAATTCCAATAAGATTCAAGCCAAAAAAGCCAAGAAGCAAAACAATTGCGAGCAATATTCCATAAATTGTTAAAACGCCTGTTGTTGCATTATAAAGGAATGGAAAATACAGTGATGCATATGTTGATACCGCTACAGCCTCTATTGCAGGAATTGTCGCTGCCCAGATTAAAAGTCCCCACCCTGACAGGAAACCGCCATACGAGCCATATGAATAATAAGCTACCCTTGCACTGATTCCTGATCTGGGAAACATGGCTGCATACTCAGCAAAAGGAAGTGTTACAAGTACTATAAACACTGCCGCAATAATCCATGAAATAATAACTGCAGGTCCTGCATAAGATGTTCCTCCTGCTGCTGCGAATAGTATACCGGAGCCAACTGCCCCACCAATACCGAACATTATTGCCTCATGAGTCGACATGCCACGTCTCATGCCTGTTTTAGTTCTTTCCCCAAGAACTTTATCTTCTACATCCACCATAATTTCGTATAATGGTTATCTATTTAAATATTTCTTCAATAAAATGAAAATATTGGTATACTTTATAATATATAACATGAAATGCAGGTATAATATTGTCAAAATTAACAATTAAATATTATAATATAAGTAATTATATTACTAATGATAAGGTATAGATTAAAATTCCATATCAGTCAATAGTATATTTATTAGTATTATTTAACTGTACGTTAATAATCTAAAAGAACTCTTTTATTAAATTTTTGATTAAATTTGAACTATATTAAATAACATGCAATGAATTTATTGTCAATGATATTAAGCCATTTTTGAACAATTCTATAATTAGCGCAAAAATATTGCCAAAAGTATACGCTGTCCGTATAGTATATCGCTTAATAAAAATTTTAAGAATATTGGGAATTAAAAATCAAATATTACGAACACTATCCGGAAAACATACACTGGCCTGTATTGTCCCTGATTGTATTATTCAGTATAAAAAATTAAATTTTAATATTAAGATGAAAATACAGGTACAGAGAAATGAATGCCGGCACGGCTAAAAATTTGTGATAATTTAAATAACAGGTATATATAAGCAATTTAATGACTGTTCTGAATAAAAATGATTATGATAGATTCACATGGAGACACAGAAAAATTATAACTGTGATCGGTTTAATTATAATCATATTAAGAATTTTAACGATTTATGGAAAAATCAGTACCGGAATAATAATAAATGATATTTTATCACTGCTCACTGTAATGGCATTTCTGATGCTTGTAGAGGTATATATACTAAAAAATTATGAAAAATCCATAAAAAATTTTGAAAATTAAAAATAATCAAAGCTTCTCTATTATTTCCACAAGGCTATCTCCAAATTCCTTTGTCCCGAGTGGTTTAACATTAAAGAATTTTGCAAGGTCATTTGTAACTTTTTTTGTCTCAATGCTTTTTCCTATAGCCTGTTCTATAATACCCTGTGCCTCATACCAGTTCATGTATTTTAACATCAGCTGCGCACCACGAATCAGGCCAAGCGGGTCTGCAATGTTCTTTCCGGTATATTTCGGTGCAGTGCCATGTACTGCCTCAAACATTCCTGCATCGTCGCCAACATTTGCGCCACCAAGTGTGCCTATATTTCCTATTAGTGCTCCGGCAGCGTCTGATATGTAATCGCCGTCAATATTCGGTGCGAGTATAACTTCATAATTTTCCGGCCTTGTAATAATCTGCTGGAACATATTGTCCGCTATTATATCATTTACAAGTATTTTTTTACTGTCATCTTTTGATATGTAATCGCCAAACTCATTTTCAAGTGTTTCGTAAGCCCACTCACGGAATGCACCTTCTGTGTATTTCATTACATTGCCCTTATGCATTATTGTTATCTCTTTCTTATGATTCTCGATTGCAAATTTTGCAGCTGCTCTGGTAATTCTCTGTGTTTTATATTTGCTCATTGGTTTAATTCCAATTCCTGTATCATCACCAAGATTAATGTCAAACTTATTTCTTAGGAAATCTCTAATTTCTCCTGCTTCAGGACTGTCATACTTCCATTCTATACCCATGTATAAATCATCGGTATTTTCTCTGAATATTGTTAAATTAACGTTTTCGGGATGCTTCAGCGGGCTTTCAAGACCTGCCATATAAGAAACCGGCCTTATATTGGAATAAAGATCAAGCATGACTCTTATTCTGACATTAATAGATTTGAATCCTGTTCCTATAGGTGTTCCAAGAGGTGCTTTAAGCAGGACGCGGTATTCATTTATGGCATCCTGCGATTCCTGTGGGAATCTATCATTTTTCTCTTTAAGGGCTTTATCGCCTACAAGGATTTCCTTCCAGTTTATTTTTTTATTTTTATATGCCTTTTTTACTGCAGCATCAACAACTTTCCTTGCCACATCCATAATCTCCGGGCCTATGCCATCACCATCTGTATAAAGTATAACAGGCTGATCCGGAACAATCCATTTTCCGTCTTTAAAAGTTATCTTATCCATACTTAACCATATCTTTATTCCATTTTTTGTTATTAATATTTGCATTTAAACATATTACAAATAGTCAGCCTATCGAAGTCACGGAACTGTGGATAAAATGAGAAAATTCTTCCTGACAGGCATCAGGACTACTATCGATATGATAATAAAATATGACTATCAGTTCGTGTACCACAGGCATGTTAATCTGCCCGGGCTGTGGTTCTACCAATCCATGCCCGGTATTGCAGAGAAACTCTTCATCCTGCAGGAATTATTTTACAATATTTTATAGTGCAACATAAATTTTTAATACATTTCAGTAATAGGTAAATTATGTGTTCTGACTGCATGGATGAGAACTGCACGTGTGATAGATGCTATATTTACAGGCACAACCAGGCATGCCCGGAGTGCGGACATACAATATTCCTTGACTGCTGCCAGGGATTTATAGAGCATAAATATGATAATAATAAATTTATAATTCACGATTCAAGATAGGATTTCATTCGTTCCAGTGCATTTTCAGTTCCACTTTCAAAATGTTCCTGTAATTTTGAACCCATTGGCCTGAGCATAATTGAAAGTTTTATATTCCATTCAGAGATTAATTTCACAGGCGAATCCCCAACAAGTTTTGTAATCTTTGTACCTTTGAACGGGCCGCCGCTGTAAATTTCTTCCATGACAAATTTTTCTCTGTCCAGTACAGGTTTCATTTTTCCCTTTCCCGGAAAGGCAAACTGAACTTCATAATAAGAACCTTTATTTTCGATACTTCTTGTCCCATGCCAGAATTCAGGGACTCTTCCAAGGTCTGTAACAAGTTCCCATAATTTCACTTTATCACAGTCTATGCTTATTTCTTTTTTAAATTCCATTTTTACAGATAAGGAAAAATTATATTAAGTTAATTATAAAGTTATCCCCGGAATAAATACCGAAAATTTTCTGTATGCATGAAAGGCAGCTGCATGCCTTAAATTATCTGATATCCTGTACTGTGGAATGTTATTGTCTGTAAAATAATAAACAATGCAATAAACAGGCAAAGGTTATTTAGAATCAAAAAATTTACATCCATGCAATGCGATGAACTGGGATATATGGTAATATACAGCAGGAATGGCCATTCAGTTACAATTAACCATAAAAGGACTGTTGAACTGTGCATGCAGGCACAAAAAGAAGGCATCGAACTTCCAAAGTTGATTAAGCGGGAAATAGTTAAGGATTTAAAATTAATTAAATTCCGTTATGATGGTGATGAGGAATAAGACCATCAAAACATTCATTCCAGTATCATATCCCTCCCGCCCTTTTTAAATGTTTCATGTGAAAGCAGCAATCCTGCAACCATAATGGCCTCGGCTATAAAAAACCAGATTATCCACGCAGAGAAAAGGTTTTTTGTAAACGTTGATGTGAATAACATTATGCTTATGGCAAATCCACCCAGTATGGCCCCGCCGTTATAAGCAAAGCCAATGCCTGTAGTTCTAAACGTTTTGCTGAATGTTTCTGCAAGGAAGGCAGGCAGTGTTGAAAAAATCATTGCCTCAAAAAATGCCTGGATACTGAACATAACAAGGTCGGTAAAGGCAGAACCGTGGAAGGCGAAATATGCTGTCGGATATGTTACAACTATGAATATTACACTGTAAATTAACATTGATCTCTTCCTTCCTGTAAATATAAGAGCAAGAAAACCACCTATCCACACTCCAAAAAGTGAAACCAGGTTAATATATCCATTATAATCGCCGATAACTGTGTCTGATATTCCTTTATTCAATTCAGCAAGCAGAGTTGGATAAAAACTGAATGTAATTGCATTTATAAACAAAAGCCCGCTTGTTAAAATCATGGCAAAGAGCAGTGTTTTTCCTCCTTTTCTGAAAAGGCTGACTGCCGGTTCCTTTTCTATCTCACCTTTCTCTTTCATCTCATTGAAAACCTTCGTTTCCTTTGTTATATATCTTATCATAAGAGTAAGTATGCCCGGAATTATCGTAGTATAGAATAAAACCCTCCAGCCAATGGTTTCAAAAAGTGCTTTTCCGTAAAAGCTTGCAAGTCCTGCAAAAACAAATGACACAATAAAAAATCCGGTGCCATAACCGCTCTGAACAAAAGCTCCCAGAGGCGACCTTTTTTCTTTAGGTACACTTTCCATTGAAAGTGCTGTCCCACCGCCATATTCGGCACCTGCAAATAGCCCTTCAATGAATAATATAATATAAAGCAATAAAGGTGCTATTATGCCTGCCCGTGCATATGTGGGAAGAAGACCTTTGGATGCCGCAAACACTGAAAAGCCAACTATTGTGGCTGTAAGCATATTTTTTCTTCCAATTCTGTCCCCAAGGAAATTGCCGAGAGTAATGGATCCAAGCGGCCTTGCAATTTCTTCAGCTGCAAGCCCCCCGAATGTTGCAATTAAACCGTAAATACCTGAGCTTACTGGAAAGAATACAGTGGAAATGGTAACGGCAACGAGTGCATATGCTATTGTGGTATAACCGTCCATCAGCCATCCGGCATATGCTGAAAGAACCTGAAGCCATGCACTTTTCTTCAAACCATAAAAGGTCATGCTGGCTTAAAGCATTGATATACTTAAATATTATCTGAACCACATATATTTATAAACGATTTTTTATAAATTTATAGATCAGAATGTTCTTTAAATTGATATTAATTAAAGTTAAAGATATTTCAAAAATTTTTGTAATAATGCTTATTAATACAGAGATAATTATACATAATGGAAGAGAAATACATAGTTCTGGGCACAGGATGTTTCTGGTGCAGCGAGGCCATATTTTCAATGTTTAATGGAATAAACAGGGTTGTGCCCGGATATGCCGGAGGTCACACAAAAAATCCTGATTATAAACAGGTATGCACAGACAGGACCGGGCACGCAGAGGTGGTAAAAGTTTTTTACAATCCGGAAATAATAAATCTTGATAAAATTCTGGAAATATTCATGAATGTACATGACCCGACTTCACTGAACAGACAGGGAAATGATATAGGCACACAGTACAGGTCTATAATATTATATAATAACGATGATGAGGGTGAAAAGATAAAAGACTTCATTAAATCGCAGCAAAAAAATTATAATAAACCCATAGTAACTGAGGTCAAAAAGCTTGAAGAATTTTATGAAGCTGAGGATTACCATCATAATTATTTTAAAAATAATATGTCAAATCCATACTGTGCCATGGTAATCAGGCCGGAAGTAAATGATGCAACTGTTAAGTTCAGTGCACTGCTAAAAAGTTCTGATAATATAAAAAAATCAAAGATCTAGAATAATGTAGAGGGAAATGACACCTTTACACTGTACTTTTTTTCTTTAATTTTTTCTGCATATTCATTTACAAGATTTTTATTTATTCCAATATTTTGATTGAAGGAAATATCCAGTATCTTTCTTGATGTATTTAATATAATAATACCTATATTTGCATCATCTTTTCCCACACCCTCGCTGTTCTGATATTTTTCTATAAAATTTTTTATGTTGTCTATAAATTTATATAAATCCGTGAAGCTTTCATCGAAAATTGAAAGTGGAACACACATGGTTGATGATTTCATACTGTGCCTTATATTGTAAGCTATACAGTTAGCCATTGAGTGGATAATTTAATCCCATATAATAAGTTGATTGTATTTTTTATGACAAATATTTTAATTCGTAATTATGGCTCATAAACTTTCTGTCCACGATAAAACATAGGAAATTTAATATCCATATTAGTCAATATCTAATAATGGATTATAGGGACCGTTATGTAAATGGCAATGGCAAATACATAGATGATATTAAACTTGACAATATGCTCTATATGGCTCTGGCAAGAAGCACATATGGCAGGGCAAAAATTAAGAATGTAACCGGCGGCTTAAATTCATCGGAATTGAAACTTTATTATAAATCGTCTATGGGAGAAATGGCTTCACTTGGAGGCAATTCAGCAGAAACAAGGTATCTTGAGCCTGCTCTTGCAATTGATTATGTAAACTACGAGGGACAGATAATTGCAGCTGTTTTTGGAAATAGCAGATACGAAGCGGAAGACCTTTTAAAAAATATATCTGTGGATTATGAACCCCTGGAAACAGTGTCAGGCATAGATGAAGCCATAAAGAAAAAGCCATTTATTGAAGGAACAAAAGACAATGTTCTTTCCCATTATGAGCTTGGCAGAGACTTTTCAGAGAAGGAAATAAAATATGATATAAAGATTGATGATGAATTTTTCAATGAAAGAATAATAGCAAATCCAATTGAAACAAGAGGATGTGTAGCCGACTACCATGACGGCGTTTTAACCTTTTATGTTTCAACACAGTCCGTTCAGTCTGTAAAAAACGGCCTTATAAATGCATTAAAGCTTGACAAAGAAAAAGTGAGAGTTATACAGTCCGATACCGGGGGCGCATTCGGTGTAAAGGGATCATTTTATCCGGAGTATATACTTGCGGCATATGCATCAATGAAATACAAAAAGCCGGTAAAATGGATAGAGACAAGGAGTGAACATTTAATGGCAGCATATCCGGGCCGCGGTGCAAAAGCTAAAGTTACAGTATATGCAAATAAAAATGGAAAAATAAGCGGTGTTAAAGCAGATATATACGTTGATGCAGGAGCCTACGACGCCGGAACCGGTGCATTTACATCGAGATTTATAGCTTATCAATTGACCGGCCCATATAAAATAGACAATGTTTATATAAAAGCGTATTCAATGCTTACAAACAAGGCACCAATGGGGCCGTACAGGGGTGCAGGAAGACCGGAAGCTGCTTTCTTCATGGAAAGAATGATGGATTTGCTTGCAGATAAATTAAATATGGATATTGCCGATGTTCGCCTTGTTAATGCATCGGATTCACCTTTTACATCGCCTACAGGTCTTCCTGTTGTTGAGGCAACAAAGCCATTTCTTGAAAATGCATTAAAGGAAACAGGATACAGAGAAATTTCAAAAAGGGAAAAAACAGGCATTGCATTTTTTGTTTTAATACCTGCTTCAAGGCCAGGAGAGAGTGCAAGAGTAACTGTAAAAAACGGAAAAATAACTGTCCAGCTCGGTGGCAATGTGCATGGACAGGGCCATGAACTGTTTGTCAAGGATATGTTATCAGGTGCATTTCAGGTTGAACAGGACATAATATCACTGAGCAATGGCGATACTGATTTCATGGAAAGTGGAATAGGAACATGGGGAAGCAGAAGTGCAATAGCTGCCGGGTCTGCCCTGATGGAAGTTGTCGATGAAATTAAAAAAGAAATTATTGAGAAATACGGAAAATATGATCCGGATAAACTTCTTTCGAACGATTATGATAAATTTAAATTCCTAAAAATTGACTATGATGTTAATTCATTAAATTTCAATATGATTACTGCAGACCTTGATATTGATAATAAACCGGAGGTTAAGGACTGGTACTGTTATTATGATTTGGGACACGTTTTAAGTGAGATTAATGTCACAGCCCAGATTACAGGCGGTGCACTTGAAGGAATCGGGCAGGTATTCTCGGAGTCGCTTGTTTATTCTGATGAGGGACAGCTTATGACTACCAGCATAAGCGATGCAGGACTGTTAGATGCATATTTTGCACCCCATTGCCATATTAAATGGATAGAAAATCCCTCTCCCGCGCCGGATCATGCAAAGGGTCTTGGAGAAGCTCCAACAATTGGCACTCCGGCAGCACTCGTAAGGGCAATAGAGCTCATAAACGGTGGAAGGATAAGAAAGACTCCATTGAGCATTGAATATCTGTCCAACATTAAGTAATAGACTGGATTAACAAATAGCTTATATATTTATTATACATATAAAAATATGTCAGTTAATAATGTTACAGTTTGCCCACACTGCAATCTTGATATGGAATTAAAGATGGCGCCCTACAGTATTGGAGAAACCAAAGTAGGAGAATTTGAAGCATATGTTTGCCCAAACTGCGGCCGGGCTTTTTACACAGACAATGGATATTCCGAAATAAACAAATTTACAATGAAAAGAAAAAATTAAATTGTTTTACTGACAAATTTTATATACAGATTTTAAATCAAATTCCGGTGTTATATTGATAAATAAAATTGGAGTAATAGGTGCCGGGGCAATGGGGTCATCAATTGCCGAAGTCTTTGCATTTAACGGTTATAATGTTTGTTTAAAGGATCAGACCCTTGAATATGTTGAGAAAGGCAAAAAACATGTTGAAAAAGTCCTTAATGATTTTCAGTTCTATATTAATAACTCTCCTGCAAGAGAAATAAAGAGAATAGAAAGTACAGGAATAAAATTATCGGAAGAACAAAAGGAATTATTGAAAAAAAATTTATCAAAGAGTTTAAAAATAGATGAAATATTGTCAAGAATCCAGCCTGTTGAGAGCTATGAAAAACTTTCTGACTGTGACCTTGTAATAGAGGCTGTATTTGAAAGGCAGGAAATAAAGAATAATTTATTTGAGGAGTTATCATCATATTTAGGAAAAGATACAGTACTTGCGTCAAATACGTCTTCTCTGAGCATTACTGAAATGGCATCACATTATAAATATCCGGAAAAGAACGTAATAATACACTTTTTTAATCCTCCATATACAATGCCCCTGGTAGAAATTGTCCCTGCATTGCAGACTGAAAATAATACAGTTGATTCAGTATACCAATTAATATCCGGTATGAAGAACCACAGGGAAAATATGGTTCCCGTTAAGGCAAAAGAAAGGTCAGGATTTATAGTTAACCGTATATTGATACAGCTCATTAATGAGGCTATTAAAATTGTCGAGGAAGGTATATCGGATGAGAAAAGCGTTGACATTGCAATGAAAAAAGGAGCAGGATTCCCGATGGGGCCATTCGAGCTGGGCGACTATGTCGGCCTTGATATAGTCTATGATGTTTTGAAGTCATTCTATAAAGCTTACGGTGACGCATATATACCTCCTGAAAGGTTGAAAAATATGGTTATTGCAGGATATCTTGGCAGAAAAACAGGAAAAGGTTTTTATAACTATAACAAATAAAATATTTAAATAAAAATATTTACATTTCGATGCCTGAATGATGAGATAACATAGTCTACCTTTGAATATTTTTCTGATCCGTAAATATTATTTTAATAATAAAATTTTCCAATAGACCTTATTTATTTTTTGATTTCAAGTTTTTCACGGAGAATTGATGTTATATATTTTTCAGCAACATTAAATTCCAGCTTTGGCGGCATAGGTGTTTCATTTGTTTCTGTTATAACATCAATTACTGCAGGCCCCGAACAGGAAAAGAATTCATCCAGACAATTATCGAGTTCTTCGGCATTTTGCGCTTTAAAACTTTTAATTCCAATAGATTCTGCAAGTTTTGCAAAGTCCGGATTATATAATTTAACACCATACTCAGGATATCCCATTACTTCTTCTTCCAGTTTTATCATACCAAGAATGGAATTATCGTAAACTATTAATTTTACAGGTAAATTGTATTTTTTTGCTGTTATTAATTCCATTGATGTCATTGCAAAACTTCCATCGCCTATAATGCCATAAACCGTCTTTCCCGATGCAAAAGCAAGGCCATTGGCTCCCGGTATGCCTGCACCCATTGTACCCAGCCATGAAGAAAAATAAAATTTCTGGTCTTTTTTAGCAACTATATATCTGTTTGCCCATAATGTAACATCCCCGGTATCTGCTATAACAATATCTTCTTTATCAAGCCTCTTGGAAATTTCATCGGTTAAATATTCGGCAGTAAGTGGAGTTTTAATCTTTTCACCTTTCTTATGGATGTCTGATAACCATTCTTCTTTTTCTTTTTGCATTGATATGTAATATTTATCATTTTTTTCATCAACTTTTATAGAATCAAGAAACTGTTTAACAGTGCAGTTATAAGAATAATCCGCCTTCATTATAAGATTCAAATCCTCGTTTCTTGTATTTACCTGTATATTTTTTGTTTCCTTTAAAAATGATGTGTAAGGAAATCTTGTACCGAGATATATAATAAGGTCCGAGCCGTCTATTGCCTTCACGGACGGTCTTGTACCCAGAAGACCTATACCGCCCATCACCTTTTTATCATCATCTGAAAGTATGCCCTTTCCATTCAATGAATAGACAACAGGTGCACCTATTTTTTCAGCGAAGTCACTTATACTGTCTGAATTATCTCTTGCACCGCCGCCTATGAATATTAATGGTTTATTGCTTTTATTTATTAAATTCGCAGCCTCTTCTGTTTTATCTATAGAGTATTCCGGTTTCTTTATCCAGTATGATAAATTTTCCTCTGTGCAATCTTCCATTAAAACATCAACAGGCATATCTATATGGGCAACACCATTTTTAATTATAGCTTCCCTGCAGGCCTTCCATATGAGAAAATGGGCATTTTTTGGATTGGTAATCTGTGCACTGAATACTGAAACATCGTCAAATAATTTAATAAGGTTAACTTCCTGGAAATAATCATGGCCGGCAAGGTCGGTTTCAATCTGGCCTGTCAGTGCAATTACGGGTACATGCTGCGTTTTTGCGTCATAAAGTCCGTTCAAAAGATGAATGGAGCCGGGTCCCGAAGTTCCCATGCATGCGGATAGATTTCCTGTGAATTTGGATTCAAACGATGCGCTCAGCGCACCCCCTTCTTCATGTCTTACCTGGACATAGTTTATATTGTTATTGCGTCTTATTGCATCGATAATTGGATTTAATGAATCGCCCGGGATTGCATATATTCTCTTTACACCGAAGTTTACCAGTGTTTTTACTATTATATCAGCCACGGTTTGCATGTTTTTATATTATTTTATTCTATAAATATCTATTTTTATAGTTATTACTAATTGTAATATTGGTATATATAAAATATAAAAATGTAAACAATTTTTTATTTGAGAAATTCAAATTATTAAAATTAACTGGTATCTCCATGTTTTAAATAGTTACGTGCAATAAATGAATATAAAATTCCTGTAGCCAGCCATATAATAAATATAACAGAACCTATTATAACAACAGTATCAACACTGATGAACGTTCCGTAAAAAACAAAGAGTAAAACGCCAATGGAAACGGCCGGCAGAATTCCATCCATGAATGGATTGAATTTTTTCTTTAATTTTATGATCAATCCCGGAAGAGAGCCATTTGCAATAATATGAACTGCAAGGGCGCCCATTGTTGATACGATGCCTGTCAGTAAAAAAGCATTAAAACCGCCTATGGATAATACTGACACCGCACCTATTATAAATGCTAAAATTACCATAAATCCTGCAGCAAGATGTGGAGTTTTTCTTGATGAGTGAATATTTGAAAGTATACCGGGAAGTACATTGTCCATACTCATAGAGTAAACAACTCTTGAAAGAGAATTGGTGAAAACAACAGAATCTGTGAAGAGGCTGTTAATGAAAAAAGCAGTTATTATTATTGCACCTATCAATCCAAGATAATTTTTTGTCAATATTACTCCGGGCACAAGCTCCTGGGAATACAGTAGCATATTTGACGGACCCCAGCCAACTGTAAATGCATATGAAGCTAAAATAAAGAATAAGCCAAGGACAACAGCAGAGACAAGAATTCCACGGCCCACTACCTTTTTTGCGTTTATCGTTTCCGCTCCAAGCGGCGTTGCTGTCCCAAAGCCGGTGAATGCTGTATACATAAAAAGAACTCCAAGCATTACGCCTGTGAATCCATTTTTTGCAAATACCGGAGTAAATACACTTACAGTATTGATTTCAGGTTTTGTTGTAATTATATAAATGCTGATAAATGTTACAACAATTATCTCCAGTGTTGCCATTACCATGGCATATCGTACAGAATTTTTAACACCTGAATAAGAAACAACGTATCCAAATACAAGGACAGAAACAAGCAATAATATCCAGGAATATGACGGTATTATTATGCCAAATACAGAACTTAGCAATGCCGGAAGGAAAATTGCAATACTTAATCCAATAAAAGCTAATGACATTACCTGATAAAGTATGTACATCCATCCTGTAAGTATGCCCGGGAAGTTGCCAAGGCCTTCCCTGCTGTAAGCATAATAACCTCCGGAACCGGCAACATATTTGGAAATTCTATTGATTATAACGGCATTTATAAAAACAATAATAAATGCTATGACCGCAGAAAGCGGCAATGAACCGAGTGCAAATGCCGCCGAACCGGTCAATGTGGCTACTGCTGCTCCTGCCGGCGCCGAACCCGCAACTCCCTGAAAAATAACATCATAAACATTTAAGGCATCTTTTTTTAATAAATTCTTGGCCATATTAAGATATAGTATTAAGACGAATTTTATAAATATTTTGTCTAAAATACAATAATGTATAAAATTTAAATATTAATGATTGTATATAAACAATTTATGCATAACAGTTTATATTATTAATAATACATATATCGACAAATTATTTACTACCTATATAAATAGAATTAAATATGACAGTATTTACGGCAATAATAAAAAATCTATCAATATTTGCCAAATTCACGAAATGAATAGTTTTAAAGTTGATGGTCTTCCGCCACTATTAATATTAAATAATCGCTGTATGACGAAGTCAACTTTCACAAATTTTATATAGTAAAATATTGTAATGTAATTTAATGGTAGCAATAAATATTAGTGATGATACGTATGAAACCATATCGAAAAGCCATACAGATGTTTCGGAATTTGTAAACAGAATATTAAACCAGTTTGCAGCGGTAAATGAAAAATCAGATGAAAGCATTATAAAACTTTACACAAACCACGGCAATGCAGATTGAATAAATTTAATTTTTCATTTTATTTAGATATTTGATTGTCTTGTCTGTCTTATTATTGACATAGTTTTTTATTACATCAACAGGTACTCCTTTTATGTAACTGTTTCCTGTAAATAATACATAATGATTGTCTATATTTAATATATTTCCTGATTCCATTATTTTAAATCTTACTCCATGGCCCATTGCATTTTTCATTGCTGTAATTCCTGATTTTCTTGCAATATATGCTGTCATTGGATTATTATTACCGTGTATGGACATAGAATCACCGCAGGCATACACATCATCATATTCATCGGTTCTAAGATAATCATTAACTATAACACGGGAATTGCTGGATTTTATATTTAACCTGCCTACCAGGCCGTTTCCTGTGGCACCTCCTGCATATATTGTTATATCTGCTTTGTATGTATTTTTGTCTGTAATGACAGAATCCGCTGTTACTTCACTAACTCTCTCATTCAATATTATATTTACATTCAGTCCCTTGAGCATATTATAAGCGTACAGGGCTGCCTTTTTATTTGATCTTGAAAGAAGTCTGGAATTTGCATCTATCAGATTTACATTTTTGCCACGGAAGAGTCCTGCAAGCTCAACACCCAGGTAACCTCCACCTATAATATTAATCGATCCTGCCCCATGTGAAAGCATATGCATTTTCTCTGCATCCTCGACGTTCTGTAATTTTATCATAAATTCCTTTCCTTTTATAGAATTTTCAACAATATTGCTTCCAAGTGCCAGTATTAATTTATCGTATTCATATGAATTATCCTTTCCTATTACTTTTCTGTTTGCAAAATCAACATCCTTAATTTCATCTATTTTGTCTACCTTTCTTTCTGTGTAGGCATATGATCTGTCACGTCCCTCAACCACATATATCAGTCTTGTTGGTATAGTGATATGGTCGCTTTTATCTATTAATATAGAATTAATATTGGTTATTTTAGAGTACATGCCGGAAAGTCCGGCACCAATAATCACAATTTTTTCATCCATGTAAAAGTATGAATTACTGGTATATTTAATTTCCCAACTTTTAATAGTATATAACCAAAATAAAAATGTTTATTAAATTTCTGTTTATATAATAATATGATTTCAAGATTTTATTATTTCATTTCAGTAACAATATTCTCATTGATTACCGGATTTTTAATATCAAATACTTTAATATATTTCTTCATCAGTACAGTAATTATTTTTATTGTCACAGTTTCTATAACAATTTTTCCATATATTTACTATAATCATCTGATCGAGTTAAGAATAATAAGTAAAATACAGAAATATTCTCCAAATGAAATAGTAAACATCATGGATGCGAGGTTTAAATTTAAAGCTTTAGTTCAGAACAGAAATTATAACATTGTAAAAAATCTTGTTATTAACGGATATTTTGATTCCGAAATTGCAATAATAAATTCCAGGCTGGATTTTTATCAGTATAATTACCCTTACGTGTTTTCATATCTTCCATTTCTGCAAATAGACATATCCAAAATAAGAGAGGTTAAACAGAGAAAAAATATATTTTATTTAAACTCGCCGGATATTATAAATTATATTAAAAACAATTTTTTCACACTTATTACAGAATCAGGTGAATATAAAATAATGATAGAAGAGGACTCTGTCGATAATTTCATAAAGTCACTGCAGGCATGCCGGAAATAAATTTATTACAGATAAGAATTATATAAATATGGGTGTTGTGAAATCTCTGTGCCATGTAATGAAGATTCACCGTTCTTCTTTAATGCAATATTTATTTATGAATTGAAATACCGTTAACTTTTTTACAATATCATACAGTATCTGTTGCCGGTTTTAGCCGTGCACTTGAATTAAATTTATTTTCAAAACGTTTCGTCTAAACTATATTTCCGGTTAGGATTTATATTATTACCTTCCATATTACGACCAATATCCGCTTTATTCTATAAATATTTAATACAGTTATCAATATAATTTATGGCTCTTGTCAACAAGAACGGTATCTAATTTTAATAATATATATTATACACAGAATATTTGAGGAAATATTTTATATATTTTATAAGTGCATCAGCATGAATAAAATTAAATTAACAGCCATTATACTGCTATCAATGATGATAATTCCCGGTTTATCGTACTTTACAGATTCTGTCAATACAGGAAATACAATTAATAATATTAAATATGCACCGGATGTGGTATCTAATATTTCCAGTCCGGGATATGTAAATATACAATTAATTTATGCAATGATACACTTATAAATGGAAATTTTTATCAAAATACCTATAATGTACTTCCATATCACTGGCCGTTGATTCATCAAACGGAAATGTTTATGTTACCTACTGTTTATCAGGCAATTATTCAGGAAACATTTCAGCCATAAATGGCAAAACCGGTGCAGTAAACAATATTAAAGTTGGATCTGATTTAGTTAAAAACTATTCCCACGCTCCTTATCATATTGTTTTTGATTTATATAATAATTATTTTTATTTGACCCGCCCAATACTTCAAAACGTAACCATCATGAACAGTACAAATAATCAAATAATAAATAACATAACGGTATGTTCAATGGTATTTGATTCATCTAATGATTATGTTTATATCGCATATTCCGGATCAAACAATGTATCTTTCATAAGCAAAGATAACGAAGATATGGGGAATATCACAGCTGGTCATGAGCCGGATGCAATAGCATTTGACCCGGTGAATAATGAAATCTATGTTGCAAATTATAATTCAAACAACGTATCAATCATAACTGTTAAGGAAAACCAAACTGTTGAAAGTATTGATGTTGGAAAATCTCCTGATGGAATTGCATATGATTCTTCCAATGGCTATCTTTATACAATCAGTTATGAGGAGGTATTCGTTATTAATAGTGAAAATAATACAGTAATAAATGGTATTAGAGTTGGAAATGGAGATAAAGCAATAGCATACAACCCTTAAAATAATTATATTTATGTAAGTAATTCTGAAAGCGGAACTGTAAGTATAATATCCATCCCGGCAGCAACCCATTCATCTGGTACATTCGGCTCTTCAGGATATGCCGGATACAAAACAACTGTATATCATATCGCTTTAATAAATGAAATCATCGCAGTTATAGTAATTGCAAGTATAGGAGCTTTCTCTTATATGAAACGTATTTCTTTAAATAGAAAATAAATATTATAATATGCAATTTTTAAATTATATGTGTTGTAATCTATATAAATTCCTTCTCAAGAATTTGTAATAATAAGCTTTTTGTACCAGTGTGATAGAATAATTGTAATCTCTTTCTTTTTAAAATTTAATCCGTATTTATATCACTTTTATATTTTAACAGTAAATCAATTTGTAATTTCATGTTTTAATATTAGGTTAAAAATATTTAAGTAGTAATACTTTATTTAGATAATATGGAAATATTTAAGAAAGATCATGTTTTGAATACACAGAAGGATTTAAAAGATATAGTAAATGGATTTGCAACTTATCTGACTAATAATAACTGGAAGGTACAGAATAAAACAGAAGGAGACAAAGCCATTCTTCAGGCACAGAAGGCCGGTATTTTAAGAGATATCATTGCTGCCGACAGGGCGTTGACGTTTACCTTTGAAAAACAGCCGGACGGTATACACGTTAATGTTGGAGTTGCAAAACTTTTACAGAACCTTGGAGTTACAGCTATAGAAGTAATACTTTTATCTGAAATTTTCATTGTAATAGATGTGCCTGAAATTGCATGGACAGACCATGTTGAAAAAGGACTTTTAACACAGCTGGACCAGGAAGCCCAGTAAAATTTATTACAATAATATCAATTTTTTATTATATAAAATATGAGAATAAAAAAAGATACGTTATGATATAATATGACAGTTAATCCATGTATAAAATCATAGAATTTTAGTAAAGGAATATAATTATTGATTTATTTCCGGATTCCTGTGATAGTAATATAGAATTAAGATAAATAAGAAAAATATGGGAAATACAAAAAGAAGAAATGTAAACCTTAATCCGATACTGTAAGCCATTAAGCCGGAAATTGATGGCACAGCAACGGCAACTACCATCATAACTGCATAAAAGTATGTATTTGCAATTGATATCTGTTCACTGCTGAAGGAACGTGATAATGCTGTTAATGATGTAGGATATGTAATTCCGTGTGGTATTCCCAGTAAGGATATAATTATAAAATACATAATTAAATTTCGTGAAAGGAATATCATAATTAAGCCTGCCAGAGTTATAGATACTGACATTATTGTATTTATGTATAACCGCCTGGATGGCCTGAATGCAAGGTAGGCTCTTGACAGAAATGAAAATCCAAAAAATCCCGCCAGTAGAAATTCTATAAATGAAAACGAGGCATTGAATTCTGTTCTGGCGAAGATTCCTCCAAATGTGAGTATTAATGCAAATGGAGTATCATAAGAAATATTATTAAAAATAGAGAGCATAAAGCCTCTGTTTTTAAAAATATCGATATGTCTGGTTTTTTTAGTTTTACTGTCTTCAGGAAATCTTATTTTTGTTGATAAAATAATTGCAATAATTCCGAAAGGTACAAAAAACAGGAACATCTGCCTTAAATTAAAATGAATGAGTATAAATGATTCAAGCAGTGGGCCCACTATCAGACTGGAGCTCAGCGATAATGTATATAATGTCAGTGTTCTTTCCCTCAATTTTCTGTTTTCTATGGTACCCGTTGAGCTGATTATATTTGGAATTATAGTTCCAAAAAAGAAGCCGGATATAGCTGTCAAAATCCATATATTATAAAAATTTGAAAAATAAAAAAGAGGTTCTATAACAGTATATAATATAATAGAGAAAATAAATAATATTCTTCTTTTAGAATAGGATAACCTTGAATTTATAAAAGCGCTCATTATTGCCGTTGAACCCACTGCAAGGGCTGATAAAGCCCCTATATCCGCGTCATTTAAAAACAGATAATACTTTGCAATAAGCGGAATTCCGGTCAATATAAGATTATTATTGATGCGAACAGCAAACGTTATAGCCATTACAAGAAATATATATCTTCTTTCATTTTGAAAATAATTTCCACGCATTTAACCATGGTTTATTTAAATCGGTTATTTACCGTTTATTATTTTACAATAACATTATAAAATTTTTTAGGATATATTATCAATTTAATTTACCGGATTTAAACTTCTGGTATTCTTTATTAATTGCATTAAATTCTTCGATCTGTCATCACGCAGTCTTGCAACAGCCCCCTGTGTCGGTATGGAGCAATTGTGTTCTCTCATTTCTGAAAAGGATATGGCATTGTATGTAAGATTGTATATATCCCTTAAAATATATGAATATCCCTTACTTTTCCTGGTCGAAATACTCTCATTTACAATTTTATCAACATTCCCAAAAAACCAGACGTTTGAAAAGTGTAATTTTAACGGTCTCAGACCTGCTGGTGTAAATGCGCCGTCAAACGGTTCATCTTTTATGCAGCATTTTCTGTCACTGATGCCAATGCCTATTATTCCTGTTTTTATAGAAGGGTCCTGCGGCAAATATTCCTGTTTCATAGAGTGGAAAACAAAAACATCATTTTTTTCGAATGAATTCCAGGCATTTAAGGTTTTATCGTAATATCTGAAACCCCATTCCGATGTATTTAACAGCTTTAACCAGTCGCATGGCGGCCCTGTTATTTTTCTCATTCCATTCTCTGCATATTTATATAGATCACTTACGTCCATGATTGTTTATTTCGGCATAAAATAAATATACTTTCCAATAAAATCAATTTACACAAATCCATATAATTTTTTACATTATTTAAATTTATTAATGTGCAAATATAAAATATTCATAAATTTATTTTTTAAAAAAATTATTTATATATAATAAAATATTATGCGCTTGTAACTTTTATAGCAGTAACCGGACACGCCGTAACACATGCCATGCAAAATATGCATTCACTTTCCCTGACAGGATTTGTTTTGTCCGTTCTGTACTGGTCATATTCAGGTGTTCCCTTTTCAACTTTCTTATCATTACCTGTTCCGGAATTGCCCGGATTTAATTTCCATTCAAAGAGGCTGACAGGGCAAACATCCATACATGAGCCGTCTGCTATACATCCATCCCAGTCCACGGCAACAGTTGTACCATGGATTCCAAGTTTTGTCGGATATGGTTTGTTGCTGTTGTCCAGTCTCTGCATTCCGCCCGCCCTTACCTTTAATCCATCTTCCTCTCCGGTTACCGGATAATTCTTTTCATCTGTCAGGACATTATCATCTATAGGTTTGGAATCAAAATCTACATCTTCTTTTGTAGCCACTAAATATCACCATAGGGGAATTGTATAACTGTTTAAAATATTTTTCTTTATCTAATATGTATGCTATTGTATTGCCAAATAACTGTATACAGATTCCGGCATTTTATTGAATGATTAAATTTTACCATGGCAATATTTTAATATTCTTTTAATATTCATTTTTAATGAAATCATTTTTAATTGACATTAATCCGGATATTCTAAAATGGTCGATGGAAACTATTAATATGCCGGAAGATTTATTAATTAAAAAGCTTGGTATTAATAGGACTAAATTTGAGAACTGGTTAAATAAGAGAGATAAACCAACATACGTTCAACTTCAAAAACTTGCTAAAATTGTTAGTGTAAGTCCATTAGTATTTATTGCAGATAAAATTCCCCGGGATAAACCAATGAGTGTATTCCGATTATATAACGGAGTAAATAAAAAGTCTTTTAAGACTTTAAAAACAATTAAAAAAATAAAATTTTTACAGAATGTTGCAGTAGAACTTTATGATAATTTACATTTAAACACAAATCCAAATATAGAACGTTATAATATAGAAAGTAATCCTGAGGATATAGCAAAAACAATCAGGAAAAACTTTATAGACTTTGATGAACAGGCGAAAACAAAGAGCAAATATGAGTTATTAAATAAATTTAGAATAATGGTAGAATCCAATAATGTTATTACAATGCAGTTTCCATTCGATGATATACGTGGCTTTTCACTGCTGAATGAGAAACCACATTTTATTGTTCTAAATTCAAAAGAAGACCCTGCAGCAAAGATATTTACCTTATTCCATGAATATGGACACATATTATTAGGGGTAAATGAATCCGATGAAGTTGATTATTATACAAATAAAGATAGAATAGAGGAATGGTGCAACACTTTTGCCTCTTACTTTTTGATATCAGACGAAATAATTCAGGAATCTTATAATACATACAATAATATAGACGATACAATAGAATTTATTACAAAAAAATATAAGCTGAGCAGGCTAATGATAAAATACAGACTATCTAAATTAAGTTATGGAAATTATGATCAAAGCGAATTCTATCAAATAAAAGGAAATAAAAAAAATAAAGAAGCATTATCCGGGGGCAATTATTATAGAACTATTAAAGCCAGATATGGGGATAAATTTATTGATATTATAAATGAAAATTATAAAAATGATTACATAACTCTGAGCGATGCCCTGACATACCTTGGCATGAAAGTAAATTCTTATACAAAACTTATTGAAATGGTGAATTTATGATTTACTTTATTGATTCATCTTCACTCATAAATCTGAATAAATATTATCCGCGTAAGATATTTGTCACTTTATATAATAACCTTCTTCAAATGATATATAAAAAAAATTTAAGAGCACCGGAACAGGTATATAATGAAATTGCAAAGAAATCGGACGATTTGCTTAAATTTATAAATCCAATAAAAAAATTTTTTTTTATTTCAACCACCAGTGAAATATTTAAAAAAGCAGGTGAAATTATAAACGATTACCCCGAACTCAATAAAAATTCAAACGTGAGTTTGACGAATAATAACCATACTGATCCATATCTAATTGCACATGCAATAATATTAAAGAACGAAACCTTAATTTCTGATAATGAAATAAAAATAATTACAGATGAGGGAATACAAAAAACCATATACCCGATGTTGCAGCTAAATTCGGGATTAAGTGCCTTAATATTTTAGACTTTATAAAAGAAAGAGACTGGAAATTTTAACAAAATAAATCACATAAAACCAATCCACAGAAGGAGTATTCCTATAAATTCTGCATAGTATAAAAACACCGGTATTTTGACTATAAACAGTGTGCCTGCAATTGAAACAACTATCACACCGGCTATAATACTTAATAATTTATTGCTATGAAATTTTTTGTAGCTCAGTGCTGCTATTATAATTATAAATACTGCAGCAGGAAATGTAACGGCAGATGATGATAATGTAACTCCAAGTGGAAGAACTCCGAATACTATATGGCTCCTTATTATGTCACCAACCGGATAAATCACAAGAGTAGCTACAAGAAATATAGTTGCAAGAATAGAATAGATATAATAGTAATTTAGAAATTTTTTATTTCCGAAAAGTGCGAATGAACCGAGGGCCAGGAACTGTACCAGAACGGCCACAAGGAAAAGATAAATATCTATAATAAGCCTTGAATAAATATTATTTGCCATTAATATTTCCAGCAAAACCGCAACTGTGAATACAATTAAACCGGAAGACCAGTAAAAAAGATTCAACTGCTTTTTCTGAAGATATTTTTTTACTATAAAATATGTTAAACCGGCACTTAAAAGAAATATAACTACCGTCGAGAAAGTAACAAATGCTGTGGATACTACGGAAAACATAAACAATAATTACATATAAAGATAATAATTTTATTATTAAATAATTGCTTTATTAAGTGAATATGAAAATTCTATGCAATATTAAGTCTTAACATCCACCATATCTCCAAAAGCCTTTTTTAACGTTTCTTCATAGGAGGAAAAAATATTATCCGGCAATTTTCCTCTGGCCTGATAATTATTTCTTGTAAGGTGGAATTTTATCTTCTCATTCTTGCCATGAAGAATCAAATGTGGAAGCTCAATCATAGTTCCATTGGAGAGTTCAACTTTATCAATTGTGTTATATCTTATAGGTGTAAATTTATATTCAGGCAAGTCTTCACTTATTATACTATCTAAATTCTGTTCAATACTTTTGCCCGTGGCAATGTTTTTGTTTACAATTTGCTCTGCATCTTCCCTTGTAATATTATAATTACTTACCTGGCCTGCCACGGGAGCCATTCTATATGGATTCGACATCTGTTTGTTAAAAATATCCTTCCTGAACTCCTTACCGCTCATTAACTCAAACTGGAAGATCTCATTTTCTGTAAAAATAAGATAATACTGTGTATCCCATATAGCCGCATTATCTATTGACCCAAGTATATTTATCATATTTAATTATAAACGGTGCGTATATAAATATTTACACATTTCCAGACCATATATTAAAACTTCAAAAACAGAACTTCATAATTATATATAATTATAAAATAAGTTTAATTAAAAATTATTATTAATTTAAAAAATAAAATTTATTTATTTCCGGCTTTTGAAGAGTCTGCAGGAGGCAATGCATCTTTTACTTTTAACAGAGTATTGTTTTCAAACATTGAATTGACCTCTTCAACGGACCTTCCCTTTGTTTCAGGCATGATAATATAGAATATGACCACAGCTATTGCTGAAAGCACTCCAAATACTGCCATTGTATATCCAAGGCCAATATCAACATGCATTACAGGGAATAATTCTATAATTGCAAAATTCGATATCCAGTCTACGACTGCTATTAGAGATGCAAATAATCCCCTGTATTGAGTTGGGAAATACTCGCCCTGAAGGAGCCATCCAGTTCCTCCCACTGCGAAGGCAAAGAATATGATAAATCCTGCAAATCCTATAAGCAATCCTATTGCTATATGGTCAAGATACAGTGCAGTACCCAGGAAATCAAAAAAGGCCATGCCGCCGTATCCCAGCAAAGCAAGATGTCTTCTTCCATAAGAATCGATAAGCCTGAATCCTATCAATGTTGCAAGTACATTTATAAGTGCAAGTATTGAAGAGGCTTCTATGCCAAATACTGCATTTGATAGATATGAACCGCCGGTTGAACCAAAAATATGTAAATCAGCTATTACAGTAGGCCCGTAATAGAAAGGTACATTTATACCTGTTATCTGCTGGAACATCATGAATAATCCAACTATTACAAAAGCTCTCTTGATTCCCGGTGTTGCCTTCATTTTACTTTCTAATTTTGCGAGAACACCGTGTGTGGTTTTCAGCTGGTCATCCGATGCTGTTATATTGAACCTTTTAAGTGAAGCCTTGGCCTTGTCGTATTTTTCATGAAGTATTAACCATCTTGGTGATTCAGGCATGTAAAACCTGAATACAAGCCCTATCAATGACGGTATAGCTGCAGCTCCAAGTAGAACTCTCCAGTCCACCGCATATGCTAGTCCCGGTGCTATGAAAAATACCAGCATTCCAACAAGATATGCGCCAAGTATACCCCATGTTATCATCCACTGCTGCATTAATGATAGATGGCCCCTGCGATTCTTCGGTGCATACTCGACTATATATGCTGTGGCTATAGCTGAATCCGCTCCAACTGCAAGTCCTATAAATGTCCTTGAAACAAGAAGCATTACAAGGTCAACTGAGAATGCAGATAATAGCGCTCCTATGGTATATATAGCAGCATCTGTTATAAGAAGGAATTTTCTTCCATATTTGTCTGTAAGCGCTGCTGCTATCAAAGCTCCTATTGCCGCACCTAGAGATGCGCCTGCAATTAAATAACCGTATACAAACGGGTCTGTAGTGGCAAGGTTCTTGGCAAATGGTATGAATCCAAGGTCTGTACCTATATTGGATGTATCATATCCGAAAAGAAACCCTCCGATTGTTGCAAGAATGGTAACTGCCCAGTAAAATTTAGTGGTCATTTTACCATTCATCTGATTCAAAATTGGATCGCTGTCAATACTATTCTGACTATCCATTAACATTTATCTTATTTGTATATTTAGATATTATGTTTTATTAAAATTTATTCAAGGAAAGTTTTTATATTATTACTATGATAGATAATATCATGTCAACATCTATGAATATAATTTTCAATAAGTTTTTATATTTTAATATAAATTACTGGCTATTATTATATTTGATACAAAAAATTTTAATTATAAAAAAATATTATAATTCTTTTATAAAAATTGCGCAGGATAAATAGATTTAATGTAAACTGTTTCAAATTCTGATCTGTAAGTTATATATGAATCTTCTGCATTTAACTAATATTAATGGAATATATTTTTTAAATATAAGAATACTGGAAATCCAATTAATGAATAAAATACAGTTTTCAATCTTATAATTATAAAGCAATTATTATTTATTCTCTGTCCATAAAACTACAAAATATTAAATTTATCATAATCATATACATATCAATGGCAGATAAGAAAAACATCAGTGTGCCTGTTGCAACAGCCATTGGCCTTGGTGCTATAATAGGTGCAGGAATATTCGTATTAAGCGGTACTACAATAGCACTGGCCGGTGCAAATGCCCTTATCGCCTTTGCCATAGTTGGTGTTCTGGCAATAATTATTGCAATTGAATTTGCAGAACTCGGCACAATAATGCCGCATGAAAAAGGTGCATCATTCTCATATACATACGAAGCATTTGGCAGTGAACTTGGCTTTATCATCGGATTATTGCTATATTTCAGCTTTGCCACAGCCATCTCTGCAATTGCTCTGGGATTCGGTTCGTATCTTTCAGCTCTTCTCAATATTCATTATGGATATTACCCAATTATATTTGCAATTATTCTTATATTTATATTGTCCATTGTTAATATTATAGGCGTGAAGAAGGCAGCAGGTGCTGATTTTTATCTTGTAATAATAAAACTTTCTATATTAGTAATTTTTATAATAGCTGCATTTGCCTTCGCCTATTCTTCTCATACTGTTAATTTTATTAATTTCACTGTTCCCGCATCAAAAAGCGGCATACTTCCAATTTTCTCTGCAAGCATAGCAGTATTTTTTGCATATTCCGGATTTCAATCCATTTCAACATTAACGTCCAGTGTAAAGGGTGGTGCCAGAAACGCCGGCAAGGCAATAGTCTATTCTGTTTTGATAAGCATTGTTTTTTATATTATGGTTGTTGTGGCATTGCTGGTAATGGTTCCGGCATCAAAATATACTATTTCAGCTGATCCTCTGGCATTTGCACTTTCATATGTACATGCGCCATATTCCATTTATTTTCTGGTCACAATCGGTGCAATGATTGCAACCACTTCTGCCACACTTGCAATGATATTAACTTCATCAAGGGTTCTATATCAGATAGGAGAGAATAAACTGCTTCCGCCATTCTTCAGGAAATTCAATAAAAAGAGGCAGGTTTCTATTAATGGAGTAATAATATCTGCAGCAATAGCAGTTGTTATGTTATTTTCAGGAAATATTTACATTATAGCTGCAATCAGTAATTTTGGCCTTTTGCTTTCATATCTTGTAGCATCATTTGCATTAATACATTTCAGAAGGAATAAAAAAACAGGCACATTTAAAACTCCATTATATCCCTATACAACTGTTATTGCAATAGTTTTGATAATAGTATTCATCTATGGAATGCCCCGTGAGGCACTTGACATAGGTATTATAATGGTTTTAATTCTCTTCATGATATATTATTTCCTTGTAGAATTCAAGCGTGATAAAGTTGTCAAAGAAGTATTATTCAAGTGATATATATTAAAAAACAACTTTATGT
>JABEBX010016034.1_pt1 | contig 64491 bp, 65 predicted proteins | sample 7245971 | NCBI WGS metagenome assembly JABEBX01 (sample SAMN14506365, study PRJNA622280) | hot springs metagenome | biome: hot spring [ENVO:00000051]|acidic hot spring [ENVO:00002120]; feature: spring [ENVO:00000027]|sediment [ENVO:00002007]; material: sediment environment [ENVO:01001048]... | reverse complement strand
GCTGCGCACGAACTCGATGCCATCGATGGGTTGGGCATCCTCCAGGGGGGTGCCGGGGATGGGCACGAGGGCATTGATGGGGACGCTCTCGGGGTGCTCGGCGAGGTTGGCCAGAACCTGCAGCATGCGGGCCCGGTCGCGGCGCGATTCGCCCATGCCGAGGATGCCGCCGCTGCAGACCTTGAGGCCGGCGCCGCGCACCTGCTCCAGGGTGTCGAGGCGGTCCTGGAAGTTGCGGGTGTGGATGACCTCGGCATAGTGTTCCGGAGAGGTGTCGACGTTGTGATTGTAGTAGTCGAGGCCGGCGGCGCTGAGGCGCTGCGCCTGATGCCCTTTGAGCATGCCCAGGGTCACGCAGGTTTCCAGGCCCAGGGCCTTCACGCCGGCCACCATGGCCGCCACTTTGTCGATATCCTTGTCATGGGGGCTGCGCCAGGCGGCGCCCATGCAGAAGCGCTGGGCGCCCTGGGCCTTGGCCGCGCGGGCGGCCTCCAGGACCTGTTCCAGGCCCATGAGGGGTTCCACCGGCAGGGTGGCGTGATGGTGTGCGCTCTGGGAACAGTAGCCGCAATCTTCCGGGCAGCCGCCGGTCTTGATGGAAAGCAGGGTGGAACACTGCACGGCATTGGCGTCAAAGTGGGCGCGGTGGATCTGCTGGGCTTGGAAGATCAGGTCGTTGAAGGGCAGGGCATAGAGGGCGAGGACCTGTTCCAGGGTCCAGTCGTGACGTAGGGTGGTCATGGGGTTTCCGTGGCTGGTGAAGAATCTTGGGTCCACTCCTGCAGGAGGGCGCGGGCGGCGCTGTCGGGCGCATGGATGGCGATGACTTTGTCGCGGGCGCTGTCGCCGCGCAGCAGTTCTACCTGGCGGCGGCTGAGGCCAAGGCGATCGCAGAGGAAGGCGCAGAGGGCGGCATTGGCGGCGCCCTCGACGGGCCGTGCCCGCAGGCGGATCTTGACGGCGTCGCCGTGGCGTCCGACCACGGCGCTGGACTTGGCGCCGGGCTGGACGTGGATGTGGAGCAGGAGATCCTCACCGCGGCTTTCCAGGCAGCCCATATTCATCCCCCCAGGGTCATGATCGCATGGACGAGGAGCCCCTTGAGCACTTCGATGGCGAGCAGGGCCACCAGGGGGCTGAGGTCCAGGCCGCCCAGGGGCGGGATGACGCGCTGCAGCGGATAGAGGATGGGGCCGGTGATCTGGTCGAGGAGGCGCACGATGGGGTTGCTCGGGTCGGGGTTGACCCAGGACAGCAGAGCGCGGATCAGGATGGCCCAGAAGAGCAGGGTCAGGAGAAAGCTGGTCAGTTGGGCCGCCTGGATACTCAATGATGCCATGATCAATCCTTGCTGGGGGGGGCTAGGGTGCGGCTGCGCTGGGCGGCTGCTGCCAAGGCTCGGTGGGCGAGGCTGCGCAAGCCCTCTTCCCAGACGGCGAGGGCGGCGGCGGTGGTACCGCCGGGACTGGTGACCTGATGGCGCAGGCTGGTGGGGCTCTCCTCGCTTGCGGCGGCCATGCGCGCGGTTCCCAGGACGGTTTGCAGGGCGAGGGCGCGGGCGTTGGGGCGGTCCAGTCCCTGGGCCACGGCGGCGTCTTCCAGGGCCTCCAGCAACAGGAGCACATAGGCGGGTCCGCTACCCGAGAGGGCGGTGGCGATGTCCATGAGGCCTTCGTCTTCTAGCCAGTGGATGCTGCCGACGGCGCCAAGGATGGCGGCGGCGTCCTGCCTCTGCTCGTCGTTGACCTCGGGACTGGCAAACAGCGCCGTGGCGCCGGCCCCGATCTGCGCGGGCGTGTTGGGCATGGCCCGCACCACGGGCAGGGCCTCGCCCAGGGCATTCTGCAGGCTGGCCACGGGGACACCGGCGGCCACGGAGATGAGCAGCGGCCGCGCCTGGCTCAGGGAACCTTGCCATGCCGCCAGCACCGTGCCGATGCTTTTGGGCTTGACCGCCAGGATGACCGTGCTGCCGGGCGTGATGATGCGTGCCTGGGCGGGAGCGGCATGCACGCCGAACGCCGCCGCCAAGGCCTCGCGGCGCTCGGCATGGGGGGCGCAGACCGTGATGGCGGTGGCGGGCCAGCCCTGCCGAACCAATCCGGCGATGAGGGCCCGGGCCATGTTGCCGGCACCGAGAAAAAGGATCTCCTGCATGTGTAGCGTTGCTCCCTTACGCGCGCACGCCGAAAAGGGCGGTCCCGATGCGGATTTCGGTGGCGCCGGCGGCAATGGCCAGAGGATAGTCTCCTGATGTGCCCATGGAAAGGGTATCGATGCCGGCACTGGGCAATTGCTCCTGCAGTTGGCCATACAGCCGGGCCATGGCCGCGAAGTCTTGGGGCGCCAACTGCGGATCGGGATTGGCCAGGGCCATGAGGCCGCGCAGGCGCAACCCCGGCAGGGCGCTCATGGCCCGCGCCAGGGGCAAGACCTCCGCGGGCGCCACGCCCCCTTTGCTGGGCTCGCCGCTGATGGCCACCTCGATGAGGCAGTTGAGGGGCGGCAAATCGCCACGGGCGGCATGGAGGCGCTCGGCGATGAGGAGACGATCGACACTCTCCACCCACTGGAAGTGTTCGGCAATGGCCTGGGTCTTGTTCCGCTGGATACGGCCGATGAAATGCCATTGGATGTCGAGGTCAGCCAGTTCCGTCTGTTTGGCCAGGGCCTCCTGGAGGTAGTTTTCGCCGAAATGGCGCAGACCCAGGGCATAGGCGGCGCGCAGGGTGCGCGCCGGCACGGTCTTGCTCACCGCCAGGAGGCGTGGTTGAACCCCGGGCGCGGCGGCGCATTGCTTTTGCAGGTTGGCGAGGCGTTGGGATAGATCCATGTGCGGCGTAGGAACCCGTGGGCGGAATGGCAAAGCTGGACTATAGTAACGCTCATGGCCGCTGGCCCCAAATTGCCGAGGACTCGCGATGGACATCACCGAGCTGCTGACCTTTGCCGTAAAGAATAACGCTTCCGATACCCACGTATCCGCGGGATTGCCGCCCCTGCTGCGCATCAATGGCGATATCAAGCGCCTGAATGTGGACTCTCTGGATGCCAAGGCAGTGCATAGCCTCATTTACGACATCATGAATGATGCCCAGCGTAAATGGTATGAGGAAAATCTGGAGATCGACTTTTCCATCGACCTCGGCGGCGTAGCGCGTTTTCGTGTCAATGCCTTCAACCAGGATCGGGGCCCGGCGGCGGCTTTCCGTACCATTCCCGCCAAGGTCCTGACCCTGGAGGACCTCAATGCCCCCAAGGTCTTCAAGGAGATCATCGACGTCCCCCGCGGCCTGGTGCTGGTGACCGGGCCCACGGGCTCGGGCAAATCCACCACCCTGGCGGCCATGGTGGATGACATCAATGTCAACCGGGCGGATCACATCATCACCATTGAAGATCCCATCGAATTCCTCCATACCCCCAAGAAATGCCTCATCAACCAGCGCGAGGTGGGACCCCATACCCATTCCTTCGCCAACGCCCTGCGTTCGGCCCTGCGCGAGGATCCCGATGTGATCCTGGTGGGCGAATTGCGCGACCTGGAAACCATGCGTCTGGCCCTGACGGCGGCGGAAACGGGGCATGTGGTCTTTGCCACCCTGCATACCAGTTCCGCGCCCAAGACCGTCGATCGCATTGTCGATTCCTTTCCAGGCGGGGAGAAGGATATGGTGCGCGCCATGCTTTCCGAATCCCTGCGCGCCGTGATCTCCCAGACCCTGCTGAAGACCGCCGACGGCAAGGGACGGGTAGCGGCCCACGAGATCATGATCGCCAACCCGGCCATCCGTAATCTCATCCGGGAAAACAAGGTGGCGCAGATGTATTCGGTGATCCAGACCGGCCAGAATCAGGGCATGCAGACCCTTGATCAATGCCTGCTGGATCTGGTGCGCGCCCATCGCATCACCCGCGATGAGGCCCTGCGCCGTGCCCAGAACAAAGACAGTCTGCTCAACGTGGCCTGAGGAGTAGCGATGTCCGTATTGAATGATCTGCTCGCCTTGATGGTGGAAAAAAACGCCTCGGATCTGTACCTCACCGTTGGGGCTCCGCCGACGCTCAAAATTGACGGCAAGGCGGTGGCGGTGGGCACGGAGATGGTCAAGCCGGGACAGACCGTGGCACTGGCGAAAGAGATCCTGGGCAGCGAACGCCTGCACGAGTTCGAGCAGGAAAAGGAAGTCAATCTCGCCCTCTCCATCCCCAACGTCGGGCGCTTTCGGGTGAATGGCTTTTTCCAGCGCAACGAGCTGGGTTTTGTCTTCCGTGCCATCAAGACTCAGATCCCCACCCTGGAACAGCTCAACCTCCCGCCCATTCTCAAGGAGCTGGCCATGACGCCGCGGGGACTGGTCCTTTTCGTGGGGGCCACGGGTTCGGGCAAGAGCACTTCCCTGGCCTCCATGATCCAGTATCGCAACCAGAACTCGGCGGGCCACATCCTCACCATCGAGGACCCCATCGAGTTCCTCCACAAGAACATCAAATCCATCGTCAATCAGCGCGAGGTGGGGATTGACACCGTCAATTACGAGCACGCCCTGGAAAATGCCCTGCGCCAGGCGCCGGATGTGATCCTGATCGGCGAGGTGCGCAGCCGCGAAACCATGGATCACGCCATCGCCTACGCCGAAACCGGTCATCTCTGCCTCTCTACCCTGCATGCCAACAATGCCAACCAGGCCCTGGAGCGCATCATCAACTTCTTTCCCGAGGACCGGAAACGCCAATTGCTTATGGATCTGTCCCTCAACCTCAAGGCGGTGGTGTCCCAGCGTCTGGTGCCCTTGAAGGGGGGAAAAGGACGGATCGCGGCCGTGGAAGTCCTGCTCAACACCCCCATGGTGGCGGACCTGATCTACAAGGGGGAGGTGGCCCTGATCAAGGAGACCATGGCCAAATCCAACGAGGCGGGGATGGTGACCTTCGACCAGTCCCTGATGCGCCTCTACATGAACGGCCTCATCGATTATCAGGACGCCATGCGCGCCGCCGATTCGCAAAACGATCTGCGTCTGGCCATCAAGATGGAGTCCATGCGCCGCGGCCTGGACGATCCTGCCCTCAAGGTCGAGGGCGAGGGGCAATGGCGCATCCAGCCTTGACGGTGCTGGACGGCTGGACGCTGTTGGCGGGCCTTGCCGCCCTGGCCTGGGTCTTCCTGCTCCTGGGCCGGGGTGCTTTCTGGCGGGGGGATCAGCACTTGCCGGCAGCTCCGGCCCCGGCCCGCTGGCCGGCGGTGACGGCGGTGGTGCCGGCGCGCAACGAGGCGGAGGGGATTGGCGCCTGCGTGCGCGCGCTTCTGGCGCAGGATTATCCCGGAGCGCTGGCGGTCATCGTGGTGGACGATCAGAGCAGCGATGGGACGGCGGATTTGGCCTGGGCGGCGGCACGGGAAACGGGGGCGGAGGCGCGCTTCCGCGTACTCTCGGGCGCGCCGTTGGCCAACCGCTGGAGCGGCAAGCTCTGGGCCATGCAGCAGGGGATGGAGGCGGCCGGGGAGGCGCCTTTTTTGTGGTTCACCGACGCGGATATCGTCCATGGCCCCTTGGTATTGCGGCAACTGGTGGCCTACGCCGAGTCCCGGGGGCTGGCCCTGACTTCGCTGATGGTGATGCTCTCCTGCCGGGGATGGTGGGAGAAGCTGCTCATCCCGCCCTTCATTTTTTTCTTCCAAAAGCTTTATCCCTTTCGCTGGGTGAATGATCCCCGGCGGCCAACGGCGGGGGCGGCAGGGGGTTGTATGCTGGTGCGCCGCAGCGTCCTGGACAAGGCCGGTGGGCTGGCGGCCATGGGTGCTGCCCTTATTGATGACTGTACCCTAGCGGCCTTGCTGAAGCCCCTGGGGCCCATCTGGCTGGGATTGGGCACGCAGAGCCGGAGCCTGCGCCACTATCGTTATTTGGGGGAGATTTGGCAGATGGTGGCGCGTTCCGAAAAGACGCTGCCGTTGCAGGATCAAGGCGCCCGTTTCCTCCCCTTGGCCGCGGCCGTGGCCGCGGCGCCAGTGCTGCTCTGCACGCTCAGCGACGCGGCGGCCCTCACGGCCTGCCTGGATGCCCTGCCGGCGGGGGCAATACAGGACAAGGATCTGGTGCAGATGTCTACCATTGCCCCCGAACAGAGCCGCCTTTTGGCGGAGCGGGTGCAGTTGGCGGGCGGGCGCTATCTGGAGGCGCCGGTGCTGGGTAGTACGCCCGAAGCGGGGAGCGGCCGTTTGCTGGTCCTCACGGGTGGTCCGGAAGCGCTGCAGGAACGTCTGCTACCGCTGCTCTCCTGTCTGGGCGAGGTGCGCCATATCGGCGCGGTGGGGCGGGCGGCGGCCCTCAAGCTGGCCTTGAATCAGCTCATCGCCGGGCTCACGGCGAGTTTTTCCCTGAGTCTGGGGCTGGTGCGTGAAGAGGGGATCCGGGTGGAGGACTTCATGGAGATCCTGCGCGCCTCGGCCCTCTATGCGCCTACCTTCGACAAGAAGCTGTCCCGTTATCTGGCCGATGACTATGGGCATCCCAACTTTCCCGAACGCCATCTCCTCAAGGATATGCGCCTTTTTGTCGATACCACAGCCGGATTGCCCCTGGACAGCCGCCTGCCCGCCCTGTGGGTGACCCTGCTGGAGGAACTCCTGGCCGAGGCGGGGGATGCCGACTATGCCGTGCTCTATCGCGCCCTGCATCGCCGGCCCGGCGGCGGCGGGGAAGAAGGGGTGCCGCCGGCGTCATGATCCCAGATTCGGCAGTTGGCACAGGTGTTTTTTGTTCCGGCGATTCACGCCTGCTGTTCTACGGCTTGGGCCGAAGTCGTGGCAAAACACCCCTGCCATCTGCTGTCAACGTGAAACAACGATCCTGTCTCAACCCCATCCATCTGGGTGCGCCTCCGCGTAGGAGCGGGCCATGCCCGCGACCCCAGGCGCTGGCGCTCCAGAGCAGATCGCGGCCATGGGCCGCTCCTACTATAGCAGAGGCATGTTTCCTGTCTGTCAGGATGATGCACCGCCCATGTTGATCTGGCACAGTAGCAATCGCTTGGAGCGCCTGGCCGAGATTCTTGCCGAACAGATGGCGGCCGATCCCCTGCCACCGCTGCAGCAGGAGCAGGTGCTGGTGGGAAGCGTGGGGATCGGGCGCTGGCTGTCCCTGCGTCTGGCCGACCATCTGGGGATTTGCGCGCAGGTGGACTTTCCCTTGCCCGGACGCTTTATCTGGGCTTTGTGGAGTGCTTTGCTGGGCGGCCTGCCGGAGCAGTCGCCCTTTGCGGTGCCGGTGCTGCGCTGGCGCATCTACGATCTGCTGACTACGGCACCGCCGCTGGCCTTTGCCGCCTATGCCGCCGATCCCTTGCGCCGCCTGCAATTGGCCGAGCAGTTGGCGGAACTCTACGACCGTTATCTCCTCTACCGGCCGGACTGGTTGGAGCACTGGGAAGGCGGTGGGGGGGAGGCGCTGGGGGCGCTGTGGCGCCAGCTCCTGCGGCCTGATCTGCCGCACCGGGGGCAGCTCTGGGCAGCGGCCCAGGCGGTGCTGGAAGGAGGGATAAGGTCCGCCGCCCTGCCTCGGCGCATCTGGGTCTTTGGCCTGTCCACGCTGCCGCCCATCCTCTGGCAGGGCCTGCGCGGCATTGCAGAGCAGCGGCCGGTGCATGTCTTTTTTCTGAACCCCTGCCAGGAGTATTGGGGAGATATCGTCGCTCCCCGGTCCTTGGCGCGGGCGGCGGCACGGGGTGGAGCAGGACATGCCAGTAGCGGTAATGCCCTGCTTGCCTCCTGGGGTCAACAGGGGCGCGATTTTTTTGACCTGATCCTGGAAGAGGCCGATCCGGTGACGGATGAGGCCTTTGTGGAGCCGGCGGGGGCGGGCCTGCTGGCCACTTTGCAGCGCGATATCCTGTACCTGCGGGATGGCCCGGGGGAGGAAGGTCCGCGCGATTTGTCGGCGGCGGATCGCTCCTTGCAGGTACATGCGGCCCATAGCCCGCTGCGGGAACTGGAAATTCTGCAGGATCGCTTGCTGGATCTCTTCCAGCAGGATGCCAGCCTGCAGCCCGAAGACATCTTGGTGATGACCCCGGATCTGCCCCGTTATGCACCCCTCATCGAGGCGGTCTTTGGTACGGTGCCCGCAGCCCGCCATATCCCTTATCGCGTTGCCGATGCGCCCCTGGCGGCGGCCCCTGTGGTGGGGGCCTGGGACGCCTTCCTGACCCTGCTGGATGGCCCCTGGCCAGCGAGTGCGGTGCTGGATCTCCTGGAAAGACCCCCGGTGGCGGGGCGTTTCGGTCTCTCTCCCGAAGATCTGGCGGTCCTGCGCGGGTGGGTCCCCATGGCGGGTATCCGCTGGGGCTCCGCCTCGGGGAGGAGGCCGAGGGCGCCGAAATGCGCAGCATGGTCCCCTTTGCCGTCCTGCGCGCCCATCTGCGCGAGCGGTTGCGGCAGTCGGATCCTCAGCAGCCCATGCTCTCCGGGGGGGTGACCTTTGCCGCCATGGTGCCCATGCGCAGCCTGCCGGCGCGGGTGGTGGCGCTGCTCGGCCTCAATGGCGACAGTTTTCCGCGCCAGCAGCGTCAGGCCAGCTTTGATGCCATGGCCCGGGAATGGCGGCGCGGTGACCGCTCGCGGCGGCAGGATGATCGTTATCTCTTTCTGGAGGCCTTGCTCTCGGCCCGGGATTGCCTGCTGCTGAGTTATGTGGGACGGGACATTCGCGATGATAGCGAACGTCCGCCCTCGGTCCTGCTCAGCGAATTGCTGGATTATATCGACCGCCATTGGCAGGCCCCGCCGCCCCATGCGCGGCCCTCCGCCGCCGTCCTCGTGCAGCATCCCTTGCAGGCCTTCAGCCGTTCCTATTTTGCGGGTGATCCGCACCTCTCCAGTTATGCGGGGGAGATTGCCGAGGCCCTTAACCATCGCGATGCCATGGTCCCGGCCTTTGTCTCCCAGTCTTTGCCGGAGGGTGCCCAGGGTGTGGTGGAGTTGGCGGATTTGCTGGCTTTCTGGAAGAGCCCCAGCGGGCATTTCTGCCGCCGTCGCCTGGGGATGCAGTTGCAGATGGAGGCGGATATCCCCCAGGATCAGGAACCTTTCGTGCTCGACAATCTGCAGGGATGGGCCTTGGAGCAGGAGATCCTGCGTCTGCAGCGGCAGGGCGTAGATGTCGGGCAAGCGCTGGCCATCCTGGGTCAGCAAAGCCTGCCCCCGGCGGGCCTGGGTGCCGTAGCGTACTGGCAACGTGAGCCCAGGGTGGCGCGCTTTGCGCAACGCTTGGCGGAAATCCTGCCGGCGGCAGCGCAGGCGGCGGATCTGGATCTGCTGCTGGGTGGCTACCGGCTACAGGGAATACTGACCGGGATAGGCCCGGCCGGACTGGTGCTCTGGCAACTGAGTGGGCTCAAGGCGGAGCTCTGGCTGCGCTTCTGGATCCTGCATCTGCTGGCGCAGCGGGGGGTGGGGCCATGCCCGAGCCGCTTCCTGCATCGCGACGGCTGCAGCGTTCTGCCCGCCCTGGATGGCGCAGCGGCAGAGGCTACCCTCATTACTCTCCTGGACTATTTTACTCAGGGACAATCTTTCCCTTTACCCTTTTTCCCGCGCACGGCCATGGCCTATGCAGAATCGGCCCTGCAGGGTTCGCCCCCCGATCCGGCGACCCTCCCGACCTGGCGGGGGAGCGGCCGGCCGGGGGATGGGCCGCCGGGAGAGGCCGAAGCATCGGCAGTGCGCGTGGCCTTCCGCGGCCGTGATCCGCTGCAGGATCCCTTTGCCGAGATTGCCCTGACCGTGTGGGGGCCGCTCCTGGCCCTGCGGGAGCAGCCAGATGAATTTTGATCCCATGCAGGTGCCCCTGTGCGGCACCCAGCTCATCGAGGCCAGCGCTGGTACTGGCAAGACCTGGACCGTGGCCATGCTTTATTTGCGCCTGCTCCTGGAGCAGCAACGGCGTCCGGAGCAGATCCTGGTGCTGACCTTTACCCGCGCCGCCACGGCGGAACTGCGCGAGCGTATCCGCCGGCGGTTGGTGGAAGCCCTAGCGGCGGCACGGGGGGGGGAGGCCCCGGCGGACTTCCCGGCGGCCCTCCGTAGCGCTGTGCAGGAGGCTGGGGCGCAATCCATCCTGCAGTCGGCCCTGGCGGGATTTGACGGCGCGGCCATTTTCACCATCCATGCCTTTTGTCAGCGGGTCTTGCAGGACCACGCCTTAGAGGCCATGGCGCCCCTGGCGGTGGATCTCGTCGCCGATGACGGAGAGCTGCGGGAGGCCCTGGCGGCGGAGTTTTACCGCCGGGAGATTGCCGCGGCCAGCCCGGCATGGAGCGCCTGGCTGGCGCACCGGCGCCTGGACCCGGCGGCCCTGCTGGCCCCCCTGCGCCGACTCCTGGGACGCGCCCAGGCCAAGCTGCTGGCCCCCGCCGAGCCCGGTGATGCCACGGTGGAGGAGCAGCGCTTCGTGGCTGCCATGGAAGCGGCACAGGCGTTATGGCGGCAGGACGGGGCGGCGCGCTTGCGGGATCTGTTGGCGCCGCTGGCGGCCGCCGGAGATATCAAGGGCAATATGTGGGATGAGGAAAAGTTTGTCGGCTGGCATCGGGAGTTGGATGCCTATCTGGATACACCCATGCCGGTCCTGCGGGATCCGCGCCTCTCCGATGGGGGGGTGCGGCGCTTGGCTCAGTCGGGGCTGGAGAAGGCGTTGAAAAAGGGCCGTAGCCTTCCTTCACACCCCCTGTTTCTGGCCCTGGATGAACTGGTGCAGGCGGCGGAGGCCCTGGAGGAACAGTATGAGCGTCGGACGGCATGGTTATCCCTGCGCCTCCTCGCCCATCTGCAGGAGGTGCTGCCGGCGGCCAAGGCCCTGCGCGCCGAGCGCAGTTTTGACGATGTGCTGCTGGCCCTGCGGGATGCCCTGCGGCGTGAGCCGACCGGTCCGACCCTTGCTGCCGCTCTGCGCCAGCAGTATCCGGCGGCCCTCATCGACGAATTCCAGGATACCGATGCCGCCCAGTACCAGATCTTCCGGGCCATTTATGCGGCCGGGGAGGGGCCGGTTTTTTATGTGGGCGACCCCAAGCAGGCCATTTACCGTTTTCGCGATGCCGATATCTTCGCCTACCTCAGCGCCGCCCAGACAGCCGATGGGCGCCATACCCTTACGCAAAATTTCCGTTCGGCCCCGGGCCTGGTTCAGGGGGTCAACGCCCTCTTCGGGCGGGCAGAGCGGCCCTTTCTGCTGGAGCAGATCCAGTTCCAGCCGGTGCAGGCCACCGCCGGGCGCGGCGAGGAGGCACATTTCCCGGGGATGAGCGCTCCCTGGCGTTGCGTGCTTTTGCCCAAGGCGGATGGAGCGGGGAAAAAAATCGGAGCAGAACAGGCCATTGCTCGCCACTTGGCTGCCGAGGTGGTCGAATTGCTGCAATGGGGGCGGGCAGGGCGAGCAGAACTGCAGGGACAGGCGGTGGCGGGGCGGCACATTGCCGTTCTGGTGCAAAAACACGAGCAGGGGCGGCTGATTCAGGAAAGCCTGCGCGCCGCCGGGGTGGCCAGTGCGCGGCAGGGCCAGGACAGCGTTTTTGCCAGCGCCGAAGCCGAGGATCTGGAACGCATCCTCCTCGCCATCGCCGAGCCGGGCAACGGCGGCCGCCTGCGGGCGGCCTTGGCGACCCCCTTGTGGGGGAAGGATGCCCGGGAGCTGGAGGACATGCGTCTGAACGACAGGCTGGAAACGGCCGTCTGGGAGCGCGTGGACGCCTATCGACGGCGCTGGGAACGGGATGGCTGCATGGCCATGTTCCGCCAATGGCTGCAGGGCGAGCAGGTCATGGGCCGCATGCTGCTGTGGAGCGAGACGCCGATCTGGTACAGATCCTCACCATTCACAGTGCCAAGGGTTTGCAATTTCCCATCGTCTTTTGCCCATTCCTCTGGGCTGACGAGCCAGGGCGCAAGGATGCGGGTCCGGTCATCTGCCATGATCCCGATGACCCCTTGACCCTCTTGGCAGACTTTGGGTCGCCCCGTCAGGAGGCCCTGCGTCAGATCGCCCGGGAGGAGGAGGCTGCCGAGCGCCGGCGGCTTTTGTATGTAGCCCTTACCCGTGCCCAGTACCGGCTAGTGCTGCACCTGCCCGAGGGGCTGGGTCAGCAGTCGCCCCTGGCCGCTTTGCTGGGTGGGGGTGGCAAGGACTTTTCCTGGAGGGTCGCCCTGGAGGGCCTCACTGCCGCAGCCGGCGATGCCGTAGCCGTCGTTCCCCTGGATGACCATGCCGAGGCGCCCCGCTGGACCGGCAACACCGCTTCGGAAAAGGTCCGGGCGGCGTCTTTCACCAGGCATCTCCAGATGGGCTGGCGGGTCGGCAGCTTTACGGCGCTGAGCAGTGGCGGACGCGGCGAGCGCCCGGACTACGATGACACCATCCCCGCTCCCGATCCCCTGAGCGGACCCGGCCCCGTGACCTTTCCCCGGGGCGCCCAGGCAGGCATCTGTCTGCACAGCATCCTCCAGCGCTGGAATCCGCAACGGGGAGAGGAGGACTTGCTGGTACATATCGATGGAGCGCTGCAGCGCTACGGTTTTTCCGCCCAGTGGCGGCAGGATTTGCGGCAATGGCTCCCCGCCGTAGCGGCGACACCCCTGTGGCAGGACGGACCCGCCTTGGCCGAGATACCCCGTGCCGCGCGGCTGGCGGAGTGGGAATTTACCTTCCCCGTGAGCCGCCTGGATCCGCTGGCGCTGGCGGCCCATCTCCAGGCCGCAGGCCTCCCCTGGGCCGGAAGCGAGGAAACTTTGCGCGGTTATCTGCGCGGTTTTGTCGATCTCCTCTTTGTCCATGAGGGCCGTTATTATCTGGTGGACTACAAATCCAATGACCTGGGTCCCCTGGAGGCCTATGGGGCCAATGGTCTGGCGGCGGCCATGGGCGCCGGCGGCTACCATTTGCAATACCTCCTCTACACCTTGGCGGTGCAACGATTCTTGCGCAGCCGCCTGCCCGAGTATGACTACGAGAGTCACTTTGGCGGCGTGTATTACCTCTTTTTGCGCGGCATGTCGCCCCAGCACCGGCCCGGCTGGGGCATCTACGCCACGCGCCCCAGCGCCGCACTCCTGGCGGATCTGGAGCGGATGATGGAGGGGCGGTCATGATCAGCCCCGATGGGGTGCCGGATTTTCCCCTGGCGCGGCATTTCGCGGAACTGCTGGGCCGCTTGGGGGCGACCGCGGAGGTGCAGGATCTCGCCGCCATCCTCATGGCGCGCAGTGCCGCCGGGCATAGCTGCTTGACCCTGCCCCCCGCGCTGCCCGCCGCCGAGGAGGAGGCATCCCTGTCCCTCAGCCCGGTGCTGGGGGCGCCCGGCGACTTCCGCCCCCTTATTCTCGACGGTCATCGCCTCTATCTGTATCGTTTCTGGCAATATGAAACCCGCCTGGCCGCGGCCCTGCTGAAGCGCGCCGCAGATCTGCCGGAAGTGGATGAGGAGCGACTGCGCGCCGGCCTGCTGCGGCACTTCCCTCTCCCCCCCGGGGATCAAGGGGCGGTGCTGGGGGACCAGCGCCTGGCCGCGGCGGTAGCGGTACTGCGCCGGCTGGCCGTCATCTCCGGTGGGCCGGGAACGGGCAAGACCACCACCGTCTTGCGCATTCTCGCCCTATTGTTGGAGCAGGACCCCCAACGACCGCCGCGAATCGCCCTAGCGGCTCCCACCGGTAAGGCCGCCACCCGTTTGGCGGATGCCCTGCGTGCGGGTCGGCAGCGCCTGGACCTGCCGCCGCTGTTGGCCGGAGCCATTCCCGACGAGGCCCAAACCCTGCACCGCCTCCTGGGCTATCATCCCGAACGGGGTTTTGCCTACGACGCCCATCAACCCCTGCCCGTGGATGTCGTGGTGGTGGACGAGGCGTCCATGGTCGGACTGGCCCTCATGGAGGCCCTCCTGCGGGCACTGCCGGCCCATGCCCGGCTGATCCTGCTGGGGGATCGGGACCAGTTGGCCTCGGTGGAAGCAGGAGCGGTGCTGGCGGAGATCTGCGCCGCGCCGGCCGGCCCCCGGCCCGCTTTTGCGGCCCGCCTGGGCACCCTGACGGCGCTGCCGGTGAGCGGCGCAGGGGAAAGCCCCCTGGCCGACTGCATGGTGCATCTCCGCCATAGTTACCGTTTTGCCGCGGGCGGCAGCATCGGCCGGCTGGCCCGCGCCTTGCAGCAGGGCAATGCCGAAGCCGCTTTGGGCATCCTGGAAGCCGAGGCCATCTGGCAGCCCTTGCCGGCGGAACAAGTCCTGGGCAGGGCGTTGCTGGAGGTGGTCCGGGCCGGCTGGAAGGAGTATTTCCGGGCCTTGCAGCAGGGCTTGGAGCCTGCCCGTACCCATGCCGCCTGGGAACGCTTCCGCCTGCTCAGCGCCCTGCGCCAGGGGCCCTGGGGTGCCGAAGTGCTCAACGCCGCCCTGGACGCCCGGCTGGCCCGGGCCCCGCAGCGTGGACCGCATTATCATGGACGACCGGTGATCATTCGCCAGAATGACAGCACCCTGGGCCTTTTCAACGGCGACGTCGGCCTCACCTTGGTGCGTGCGGGGCAGTTGCAGGTCTTTTTCCCGAGCCGCGAAGGATTCCGCGCCTTTGCGCCCGAACGCCTGCCTGCCCATGAGAGCGCCTGGGTGATGACCGTTCATCAATCCCAGGGCAGTGAATTTGATGACATCCTGCTGCTCCTGCCCGACGCCGACAACCCCGTCCTCAGCCGGGAGCTCCTCTATACCGCCGTCACCCGCGCCCGCCAGGGAGTCCGGCTCTGGAGCGCGGAGGCCGCCCTGCGGGGTGCCCTGACCCGGCGCATGACGCGGGACAGCGGGCTGGAAGCGCGTCTGTGGGGTAGTTCCTAGGGACTTTTCCTATCCCGGCTTCCATACCGCCCTATTCCCGCTGAGCATCCTATTTATAATGCAGCAAATACCGCCATTCAAAGACCCGTTTGGCGGTGTGCCAGAGGGGGTTGGGGAGAACGCTGGCGCGTTTGTTGTCGCGGTAGACCATGATGCCGCCGTCGAGGGTGTCGACGATGCAGATCAGCTCTTCCTTGAAGGGCTGGTCCGGGGCCCTGCCGTGTAACTGGGCGATGAGGCTTGCCACGGCGGTTTCGGCCTGCAGGTCGGCGGCATGCCCTTGCTTGGGCAGCCAGTCGGCGGTGCCGGCGTAGCTGCCGCTGTCACCGGCCACGAAGACCCCGGGATGGTCCTGTACCTGGCAGTAGCGGTCGGCCTGAATGAAGCCGCCGGGGGAGAGAGGCAGGCCGCTGTCGGCCAGCCACTCGGGGCCGGTCATGCCGGGCATGAAGAGGATCAGATCGGCGTCGATGTCGCCGCCTTCGGTCTGGACCTTGTTGGCCATAAAACCAGTGATCTTGTGGCCCAGGTGGGCGCGGATGCCGCGTTTTTCCATTTCGCCGAGAATGCCCGCCACGGCCTTGGGCCCCAGGCGATTGCCGGGTTCCTGCATGGGGTTGAAGAAGACCATATCCATCTGCTGGCGCTTGCCCAGGCGCTTGAGGTGGGTGTCCAGACCGAAGAGGAGCTCGAACATGGGGCCGCCACGCACCGCCGGCGGTTCCAAGGGGTTGCCGCCAAAGCCCAGGGCGATGGTTCCTTTATCTAGGAGCGCCAGACGGTCGCGAATGGCTTCGGCGGCCTCTATGCCGTCGCAGATGGCGATGCTGTGCTCGATGCCCGGGAGCTTTTTGATGCCGCGCCCACCGCTGGCAATGATGAGGGCGTCATTGCCCACTTCGCCCGTATCGGTGACGACGGTACGTCCGCCATCCTTGAGGCCGGTGACGCGGCCCTGATGGAAATTTACTTTCTTGCGTGCAAAAAAACCTTCCAGAGGGATGCGCAGGTCCTCGCCGCGGCGCAGACCGACGGGAATCCAGATGAGGCTGGGGGCGTAAACGAATTCGGCCTTGGGGGCGATCAGCGTGATTTCGGCGTCGGGCAAGCGCCGACGCAGGGTACGGACGGCGGTAAGGCCGCCGAAACCGGCGCCGATGATGGTGATCTTTGCCATAGGGTTCCTCCCGGCTGCGGGTTAAGGATAGGCGCGCCCTCCCTCTGCGACGGGCGGCCCAAAACAAGTATTCCAACTATCTTACGCAATGGCAGGAGGAAGGACCATCCTTGCCGGCATCATCGCCGCAGCAAACTTGACGGATGGCCGCCCAACCTATCTGCGATCAGGTAATGCCATAGGGTAGGAGCGGCCCACGGCCGCGACCCTCCCCGCTGTGCCATCCACAGCGGCCCCGCATGTCAGGTGATACGCAGATAATCCGCCGGCAGGGGGCTTTGTTGCTGAGCCTGCGCAAAACCCTTTTGGACAAAGAGGCTCACGACAAGCCCGTGGGCCTGGATGAGCTTGACCACATTGGCGTCTTCGCTGGTTTCCTCCACCAGCACGCCATTGGGGACCAGGGTTACTTCCATGCGCACCTTTTCCCGCTGGGCGAAGATCTCGGGGAAGGCCGGGTCCCAGTAACGCAGGCCGAAATTCTCCTCCAGACGGTGGTGCATGGCCGGGACATGGTCGTGCAGGAGCTTGACGATTTCGGGGTTTTCCGAGGTAGTGAGGGAGCGGATGCCGTTGGGGAGGTTGGTGACTTCCCGATGGATCTGTTCGTGATGACGCAGCAGGGTGTGAAAGACGTCCTGGTCGTGTTGATGGCGCGCCATGCGATCGTTGCCCACCCGCGCGGCCATCTCCATTTCCATGGCCTCTTCCTGGTCGAGAGTCATGCCGGCGGGCGCCATGCCCGCTTCGCGGCCGAAGCGGAAATTGGCCCCCGCACCCGCTCCCATTCTGCCGCGGCCCCGACCACCGCCCCCCATGCCACCGCCCCCCATCCCTCGGCCACCCCCCATCCCTCTGCCGCCACCCCTCATGCCACCGCCGCCCATCCCACCGGAGTTGGCGGCCTGCATCACTGCTTTTCCTGCTAATTCGTTTATTTTATTCATGATATTGTCTCCTTAAGCGCTTGGGGCGCCGCAGCGTTGGTTGGCCGGTACCGCTACATCGATGTAGCGTGGCTTGGGCAGATCCAGTTCCTGCATGATGGTAATGAATTCCTCGCGGCTTTTTTGCGCAAGGCGCGGATTGCAGCTTTTCTCCTCGGCAATGGAGGAGACCCGCCGCCCCTTGTAGTCATGGCCGGGATAGACCAGGGTGTCGTCGGGCAGGGTAAAGAGCTTCCGGGTGATGCTCTCGTAGAGGATTCCGGCATCGCCGCCCTGAAAGTCGGTGCGACCGCAACCACCGATGAGCAGGGCATCTCCGGTAAAGACGCGATCGCGCCAGCGATAGCTGACGCAGCCGGGGGTATGGCCGGGAGTGGCGACGATGCGCATCACCTCGTCGCCCAGGACCAGAAAGTCCTCATCATCCACCAGGAGGTCGGCGCAGGGGGCTCCGCCATGGCGGCTGACCACCACCTTGGCCCCGGTGCGGGCGCGCAGGGCGCTGGCGCCGGTGACGTGATCGGCATGGACGTGGGTCTCCATCACCGTTTTCAGGGTCAGTCCCTCGGCTTCCAGGGTTCGGAGGATGGTATCCACCTCGCCCAGAACGGGGTCGATGACCACCGCTTCCCGCCACAGCAGATCGCCGATGAGGTAGGTATAGGTACTGCTATCCGGTTCAAAAATCTGGCGAAAAAACATGCTATCGGCTCCTTTTCGCGCGTGGTATGTCCAGTTGGGGCCCTGGTCGTGCGCGGCCCCGATGGAATCCTTATACAGCGTTCCCGGCGAGGCTGCATTGATAATTGTTAAGTTTTGGCATGATGCGGGACCATCCTTGCGTGCGGGTACCGGGTAGAACGAAGCGCAGCGGACAGGGAGGTTCCCCGGCAAAATTTAGGCGCAGGCGCCACTGGTGCAGGCGTGTTGCAGCAGTCGTCGGCTGTCGGGGATATGCAGGGTGCCCTTGTGCTCGCTGAGGAGCCCCTGGCGCTTGAACTCGGCCATGAGGCGGCTGATATGCTCGGTGGAGAGACCCAGGAATTCGCCCAGTTCCTGGCGGGTGAGGGGGAAGGGCACGGCGCTGCTTTGGGGGTAGGCGCTGCACCACTGGCAGAGGAAGGTGGCGAGGCGTTCCTCCGCCTTTTTGGCCCCCAGTTCGACAATGCGGCTTTCGGCCTCCTGCAGGGCGGTGAACCAGCGCTGGGTGATGGCCTCATGGACGCTGGGCAGGCGTTGGGAGAGGGTTTCCAGGGCGGGCAGATCCAGTTGGCAGAGGTCAGTCTGGGTGAGGGCGATGGCACTGTGCCGGTGCCGGGCTTCGCGCAGTCCCTCAAAGCCGAAGAGATCACCGTGGCGGAGGAGGCGGACGATCTGGGCGCGGCCATTGGGCAGGGTCTTGACGAGTTTGACGGCGCCCTGGCGCAGGGTGTAGGCATAACGGGCGCGGTCGCCTTCCAGATAAAGGGTGCTCGCCGCCGGGACGCGGATGTCCCGCACCTCCATGCCCAGGGCGCGCAGATCGTCCAGGGACAATCCGGCGAAGATGCTGCGGTCACGCATGGGGCAATGCAGACAGTCCGAAAGACCGGGGCGCGTCGTCATGCCGGCCGCCGGTAAACCAGGTCAAAGCTGCGCTGGCCCAGTCGTTCTCCCCGTCGCTCGAAGCGGGTGGGGATGCGATTGGCGGGGCGGGGGGAAAAGTGGCCGGGGCCGGCGCTGTTGACGAGATTCGGCTCGGCATCGAGTATCGAGAGCATGTGCCGGGCATAGGCCTCCCAGTCGGTGGCGAGTTGCAGTTCACCGCCGACGGCGAGGAGGCGCGCCAGGGTGCCGGCAAAGGCGGACTGGATGAGGCGGCGTTTGTGATGGCGTTTTTTCGGCCAGGGGTCGGGGAACTGGACGATGATGGCCTGCAGGCAGCCATCGGGCAGGGTATGGAGCCATGGCGCCACGTCCTCCTTGAGGATGCGGATGTTGTGCAGTTCCCCATCGCGCATGCGTAGCAGCAGGGCCCCCACTCCCGGACCGTGGACCTCGGCGCCGATAAAGCCCCACTCGGGGCGGCTGGCGGCCAGGGCGGCCAGATGTTCGCCGTTGCCAAAACCGATCTCCAGCGCCAGGGGCCGTCCATCGCCCCATGGGTGCGTCCAGGGGGCTGCTGGATCGATCCGGTAGCGGGGCAGGAGCGTTTGCAGGAGATCCCCCTGGGCGTCGGTAAGGCGGCCCTGGCGCAGCACGAAACTGCGAATGGGGCGATGCGGGCTATTGAGGGCGTGGCTCATGACAGGCATTATAGCCGGTTTCCTGCCGCGGCCTAGAGAGGAGAGAGGCATGGCGCAGCCATTGGTTGGCGTGGTGATGGGCAGCAAGAGCGATTGGGAGACGATGCAACACGCCGCGGCGCAGCTTCGCGCCTTGGGGGTGCCTTTTGAGCTGCGGGTGGTGTCGGCCCATCGCACTCCGGATCTCTTGTTCCAATACGCCGCAACGGCCGTTTCCCGGGGGCTGCGCTGCATCATCGCCGGTGCCGGCGGTGCGGCGCATCTGCCGGGGATGTTGGCGGCCAAGACCTGGCTGCCCGTCTTGGGGGTGCCCATCCCCTCCCGTTATCTCAAAGGCATGGATTCCCTGCTGTCTATCGTCCAGATGCCCAAGGGGGTGCCGGTGGCCACCTTTGCCATCGGTGAGGCAGGCGCCGCCAACGCGGCTTTGTTTGCGGCCGCGCTGCTGGCGGCGGAAGATGGGGCGCTGGCCGCCCGCCTCCAGGCCTTCCGTGGGGAGCAGGAAGCGGCGGTGCTGGCCATGACCCTCCCGGAGGAGGCGTGATCCTTCCCGGGGCCACCCTGGGAATCCTCGGCGGCGGGCAGTTGGGGCAAATGTTCAGCCTGGCCGCCTTGCGGCTGGGTTATCGGGTCCTGGTCCTCGACCCCGATCCCCACTGTCCCGCGGCGGCGGTGGCCAGCCGTCATCTCTGCGCGGATTACGATGACCCCACGGCCCTGGCCGAGCTGGCGGGCTCCTGCGCTGCCGTGAGTACCGAATTCGAAAACGTACCCGCAACCGCCCTGGAGCTTCTGGCCAGGCACCTGCCGGTGCGGCCGGCGCCCAATGCCGTGGCCATGGTGCAGGACCGTATTCTGGAAAAGGGCTTTTTGCGCGATCTGGACCTGGCCACGGCACCCTTCGCGGCCATCCATGCCGAAGATGATCTGCATGCCGCCTGGCGGAGCGTGGGCGGGCCGGCCATTCTGAAGCGGGCGCGTTTCGGTTACGACGGCAAGGGGCAGGCCGGCGTAGACGATGGGAAAGCCCTGGCCTCTGCCTGGGCCGCCATGGGGCGGGCGCCTGCGGTCCTCGAAGCCCGCATCGCCCTGCGTCAGGAGCTATCGGTGGTGCTGGCCCGGGGCGAAGACGGGATGATGGCTTTCTATCCCGTTGCCGAAAACATCCACCGTAACGGCATCCTCGACCTGAGCATCGTTCCCGCCCGCTGTCCCGAGGACCTCCAGCAGGAGGCGCGGCGGATGGCCGCCCGCATCGCCACGGCCCTGGACTATGTGGGCACCATGGCCGTGGAGTACTTTGTGGATGAGGCGGGACGCCTCCTCGTGAATGAGATTGCCCCGCGTCCCCATAACAGCGGGCATTTCACCATCGACGCCTGTGTGCAGAGCCAGTTCGACCAGCAGGTACGCGCCCTCTGCGGCCTGCCCCTGGGCGACACCCGCCTGCTGAGTCCCGTGGTGATGATGAACCTCCTGGGTGATCTCTGGGCCGATGGCGAGCCGGACTGGTCCGCCCTCTTCCGCCATCCGCAGCTCAAGCTCCACCTGTACGGCAAGGCCGAAGGCCGCCCCGGGCGCAAGATGGGGCATGTTCATGCCTTGGCCGCCGACAGCGCCCGGGCCATGGCCGTGCTGGAAGCCCTGCGCGCCGATTGGGGATGGCCGAAGAGCTGAGGCGATTCCGTCAAGAACAACAACAGCATGGAACAAGGTTGCGGAAAAACGCTTTCGCCAACAGCCGCTTTCCGGGGTACTGCGTTCGCGCTTCCCTGCATGCTGACCCTCCGGTCGGCACTGTGCTAAACTGGGTTGCCACAGCAAAAAATGAGGGCAATCCATGGGTCATCTACGCATTCCCGCCCTGCTCCTGGACGGGATTGATGCCGAGGCCAAGCGGGAAGAGATTCGCCGCACTTTCCATCGGACCTCCCTGCTCTACGAACAGCTCTTCGACCATCTGGCCAGCCCCGGGGCTTGGTATCAGAAGGCCATTGCCCTGCGTCATCCCCTCATTTTCTACTTCGGCCACACCGCAACGTTTTTTGTGAACAAGCTGCAGGTGGCAGGACTGATTCAGCAGCGGCTGGACCCGGCCTTTGAATCCATCTTTGCCGTGGGCGTGGATGAGATGTCCTGGGACGATTTGGACGAAAGCCACTACGACTGGCCCAGCGTGGCAGCAGTGCGGGCCTACCGGGCCGAGTTGCGGGACTTGGTGGATGGGGTAATCCGCACTCTGCCGCTGACCCTGCCCATCACCTGGGACTCGCCCTGGTGGGCCATTCTCATGGGTATCGAGCACGAAAATATCCATCTGGAGACCAGTTCCGTGCTCATGCGTCAGCTCCCCCTGTCCTTGCTGCGCCCCCTAGCGGGCTGGGAGCCTTGGCAGGAAAGCGGCATCCCCCCGGAAAACGCCCTGCTGCCGGTGGCGGGGGGGCGGGTGCATCTCGGCAAGACGCGCGATGCTCGGCTCTATGGCTGGGATAACGAATATGGTGAGCATGGGGTGGAGCTCAAGGATTTCGCCGCCGGGCGGTATCTGGTGAGCAATGGCGAATTCCTGCCCTTTGTAGAGGCCGGGGGTTATACGGATCCCCGGTGGTGGACGGCGGAGGGGGATAATTGGCGGCGCTTCGCCCGTCCGGAGCATCCCAGCTTCTGGGTGGCGGACGGCGGCGGCTGGAAACTGCGGCTCATCGCTGCCGAGCGGCCCATGCCCTGGGACTGGCCGGTGGAGGTGAACTGCCTGGAGGCCGAGGCCTTCTGCGCCTGGAAGTCCGCCCAAATCGGCGTCGCCCTGCGCCTGCCCAGCGAGGACGAATGGCGGCGCCTGCGCGATCTTTCCGGCGTTCCCGACGTGGACGAGTGGCTGGAAGCGCCCGCCAACATCGGCCTGGCCTACGGGATTTCGCCGTGCCCAGTGCAGCATTTCCGCCACGGTGATTTTTACGATGTCATCGGCAATGTCTGGCAATGGTTGCCCGAAGTGCCGGTCTATGAAAGCGATGCGGCCATTTCCCAGTATTGCGACTTTCACTATGGGCCCGAGCACTTTGGCGTAGGGAATTTCCCTGCCGCGCTGGCGGAGTTGGCCGTACAGGCCATGGCCGGGCGGCCCCTGCGGCGCGCGCTGGATATCGGCTGTGCGGTCGGGCGCAGCAGTTTTGCCCTGGCGCGCCATTGTCCCGAGGTGACGGGGCTGGATTTTTCCGCCCGTTTCATCCAAGTGGGGGTGCGCCTGCGGGAGCAGGGGAGCTTTTCCTACACCCTGGTGGAAGAAGGAGAACTGCTGAGTTATCACAGCGCGCGCCTGGCGGATCTGGACCTGGCCGCCACTGCGGGACGGGTGCAGTTTTTTCAGGCCGATGCCTGTAATCTCAAGCCGTTGTACCGGGATTACGACCTGGTCGTCGCCGCCAATCTCATCGACCGGCTGTACCAGCCGCGCAAATTCCTCCAGGAAATCCCCAAGCGGATCGTTTCCGGCGGTATTCTCCTGCTCAGCTCGCCCTACACCTGGCTGGAGGAACACACGCACCGGGAAGAATGGCTGGGCGGCTTCAAGCGCAACGGCGAGAACTTCACCACCCTGGATGCCCTGCGCGAGCTCCTGGCACCCCATTTCCGCCTGCTCCAAGACCCCTTTGATCAACCCTTCGTCATCCGCGAGACGGCCCGCAAGTATCAGCACAGCCTCGCCCAGGTCACGCTCTGGGAGCGCTTGTGACGGGTTTTGATCGGGTCATCCCGCGTCGGGGAACGGGTGCGCTCAAGTGGGACGGGGCGGCCGCCCGCTTTGGCGGGGAAGTGCTGCCCATGTGGGTGGCGGACATGGATTTTGCCGCGCCGGAGGCAGTGCAAGCCGCCCTGGCGGAACGGGTGGCTCACCCCATTTACGGTTATCCCTGGGGCGGCACGGCAGCGTTGGCGGCGGGGGCGAACTGGATGGAACGGCGCCACGGCTGGGGACCCGATCCGGCCCATATGCTCCTGGTCAGCGGCGTGGTGCCAGGGCTTTTTGCCGCGGTGCGGGCCTTTACGGAGACAGGCGACGGCATCATCGTCATGCCGCCCATTTACCCGCCCTTCCTCAGCGCAGTCCGGGAACAGGGGCGGGAGATCCTCATGGCGCCCCTGCAGCGGGATCGGAACGGACGCTACGAGATGGACTGGGAACGCCTCGAAGCCCTCCTGCCCCGGGCCCGGATGCTGCTGCTCTGCTCCCCCCACAACCCCTCGGGCCGGGTCTGGGGACGGGCGGAATTGCAGCATCTGGGGGAACTCGCCCGGCGCCAGGGCGTACTGGTGGTCAGCGATGAGATCCATGCCGATCTGGCCTATGCCGGGTACCCCCACACCCCCTTTCCCAGCCTCTTTCCCGACAGCCTGCTCCTCAGCTCGGCAGGCAAGAGCTTCAACATCGCCGGGATTGGCGGTGCCTTCGCCGTGCTGGCGGATGATCGCCAGCATCATCGCTACGCCGCCGAACTGCGGCGCAGCCAGATCCATGAAATCAATCTCTTTGCCCCCATCGCCATGACCGCTGCCTGGGAGAGGGGGGGCGCCTGGCAGGAGGGCCTGCGGATTTACCTGGCTGCCAATGCCCATCATCTCGGCCAGCGTCTGGCTGCTGAACTGCCCAGCATCGGCTATCGGGTGCCGGAGTTCGGCTACCTCGCCTGGCTCGACCTGCGGACCCTGGGTCTGGACGATGGCGCCATTGCCCAGCGCCTGCGCCATGCGGGCCTGGGCCTGAACCCCGGCCCGGACTTCGGCCCCGCTGGCGCGGGCTTTGTGCGCCTCAATTTCGGGGCGCCGCGGATCGTATTGGATGAGGGGATAGACCGCCTGTGCCGGGCCTGCGGCTGAAAACGGTGCCGCGGGATGCTGGATCGCAGCGGCCGGGTCCGGCCCATTTGCTGGATGATCAAGCCCGGGTTCCGAAGCAAAGGGCTCCGTTCAGCGGCCCTTTTTAGCGTAAATAGCAAGGATGACGAAAAAGGAGAACGCCCATGGCAACAACTGCAAAAGACCTGCCCCTTGGTAGCACCATCCCCGATTTTTGCCTACCCGTGGGCGGGCGGAGGGAACGCTGGTGTCGGACCGATCATCAGGGGCGTCCGACCCTGGTGATGTTCATCTGCAACCACTGTCCCTATGTGCTGCACATCAGCCGCAAGCTCGGAGAGCTGACGGCCCAATGGATGACCCAGGGCCTGACGGTGGTGGGGATCAACAGCAACGACCCGGAGCACTATCCCGACGATGCGCCGGAGAAAATGCCCGCCGAGGCGGTGCGCGCCGGCTATGCCTTTCCCTATCTTTTCGATGCGGAACAGACGGTGGCCAAGGCCTTTCATGCGGTTTGCACCCCGGACATCTTTCTTTTCGATAGCACCGGGTGCCTCGCCTACCATGGGCAGTTCGACGACAGCCGCCCCAAGAACGATCTCCCCACCGATGGCAAAGATCTGAGCACTGCGGTGGCGGCCGTTCTGGCCGGTCGCTTGCCTGTGGCAGAGCAGAAACCCGGTATCGGCTGCAGCATCAAGTGGCGGCCGGGCAACGCACCGGAGGATCTGTGATGGCAGAGGCGCGCGACGATTCCCCAAAATGCGCCGTGGTCAGCGGCGCATCATCAGGCATAGGCATGGGAATGGCTACGGCGCAGATGCTGGCCGCCCAGGGGTATGCCACCCGGCTCGGCGCCCACCGCCGCTGACCCGGCGGCAACGAACACCCTCTACGGGAAGGAACTCTTCCCCCGGGGGTGTCTATAGCCCGGAAAACGATCCGGGCGAGCGACTGGCTTGTTTATCCTACTAACGGATCGTTCCGTCAGGGCTTGGGCGGTCCGAAACGCTGGTAGAGCACCTCAGCGATGTGGTCGATTTGATCTTCGGGGATGGGGGCACCGAAGGCGTTTTTCATCTTGCTTACCTCCACCTTCCAGGTGGCCAGGGAGACGGCGGGTTGTTCGTTCAGGAAATCCGCCGAGTGGCACATAAGGCAATAGGTATTGAGAACCTGCCCGCCTGGGCCGGTGAAGGTGAGATCGCTGGTGGGCAGGGTAATACGCTCCGACTTCCAATGGATCTTGGGAGCGCTTGCTTCTCCCGCCGCTGCCGTGGCAGCAAGACCGAAAGCCAGGAGCAGGGTGCAGCCTGCACTGAAGATGCCGTGCCGGTTCATGGGAATCCTCCTTACACCGCTTGCAGCGGCAGATGTTCAATGGCGTTGTACATGAAGCCGCCGGGGTTCCAGCCGCCCTGCAATGGCTGCTCTTCGCCTTGACGATTGACCGCCTTCACCATCAGGGTGTAAGCACCTGCCTTCTCGGGGGTGAAGGATGCCTGCCAGGCGCGGAAGCCGTAAGGACCATAGTCATGACCGAGGCTGGCCTTTTGCCAGTGGGTGCCCCCATCGGCGGAAAAGAGCACCCGTTCGAGGGCCGTGGAGCCGCCCATGGCAATACCGCCCACCTTCACCGGGTGGCCCTTGGCGACCCGGGCACCGCTTCCGGGCTCGGTGAAGAAGCTGCGCGGTTTCATGCGGTTGATGGGGACCATTTTGACGCCCTTTTCTCCGGGGGTCATGTAACCCGTGGGAGTATCGGGAATGAGATAGGCCTTGGTCATCCAGAAACCGGTACCGGGGTGATCCATCACCTCGATTTCCGTCAGCATTTTTACCCAGTAGGTGGAATACCAGCCGGGTACCACGAGCCGCACCGGAAAGCCGTTGAGCAAAGGCATGGTGGCGCCGTTCATGGCGTAGGCCAGCATGACCTCGCCATCATTGCCGTGTTCCAGATCGAGCACCTTCTCGAAGCGCGTATCTGCGGGGAAGGGTGCCATGCCCTTCTCCAGGCTACGGAAGGCCAGATGGGTAGCGCCTTTTTTCACCCCCGCCCGCTGCAAGAGTTCGCGCAGGGCCACCCCCGCCCAGACCGCATTGCCCATGGCCCCGTTGGCCCATTGGGCGCCATTGACCCGGGGATTCACAAAGCCGCGGCTGTTGCCGGAGCACTGGTTTACCGCTGCCATCTCCCGCAACGGAAAATCGTGGAGAAGTTCTTCCAGGGAGATCTCAAGGGGTTTTTTCACCAATCCGGTCACGCGGATACGGTAGCTCTTTACGTCCACATGATCGGGAAAGTCCGGCATGTGCCAGCGCACATAGAATTGATCGTTGGGGGTGAAGATGTGGCGATCGAAGACCGACCAGGGTGTTTCCAGCAGAGGTGGGCGTACCCGTTGCAGAATCATCTCCCCCTTCTGGGGGAAGGTGCCGGCGGGAATGAGCTTGCGCTCACCGTTGACAAAGGGGAGGTCGATCATCGCGGCCGCCCGGGCGGAAAGGCTGTGACCGGCAAAAAGACCCGCCGCCCCCAGCAACGCCGACATCTTGAGAAATTCGCGCCGCCCCCATTGCGGTACGGTTACTTCGTCTGTAGAAAAGTCTTCCCACATGGCACCCTCCTTATGGTGTTTATCCATGAATGGATTTATAGCACAAAATTATTCAAGTGCAAGGAATTTGCATACAACATTATGATAATAAAGTGATAAACAGTTACTCATAATATATGGTTGGATATACCGATGAGGATTTATCTGGCCCATGGAAAATAGGCTCAGTAATTGGCTTTGGGAAAGCTACCGGGGGAGGGGTGAAATGCCCTTATTCTACGCCCGGGCCTGTGCTCTTGCCCTGCGGGTCCCCTCCCCCGGGATAGCGCGTCTGCCGTTTTCCGCGGCGCCCCGCCTACTACCGCAAACCGGGAATTAAGGGCGCTTCTGCCGGGGGTGGCTCGGAATAACGAATATCCTCGGCCGTTTTCCCGTTCCCATGCTAATCTTGGGGCTGATTAGGGGAAGGAATATCACCAGTGAGCCAACTTTCAGAAAAGCAGCGGCTGGGGCAGATCCTCGTCGCGCGGGGGTTTATTAGTCCCGAGCAATTGGAGCGGGCGCTGCACCGGCAGCGCGCCACGCAGGAAAAGATCGGCAAACTCCTCATCGCCGATGGGGTGGTGGAAGAGCATGCTCTGCAGCTCACCCTCACTGCCCAAGCCCGTCTGCGCCATGAGGATCGCCAGGCACAGGGCTCCCGCCTGCTGGCGGCGGTGGCGGAAAAGCTCCGCGCCGACCTGGAAAAGCTCAGCCTGGACCTGCTCAAGGAGTGGCAGCGGCGCGTTGTCCGCTTGCCCGATCGGGAAGGGGGGGAGCGCAAGCGTCGGGAGGCGGCCCTGCGCTTGGCCATGGACTTCCCGCGGGCACTGACGGCGGCCCAGGAGCGTATCGAAGCCCGCAAACGCGCCGGGGAAGCGACGCGCTTGCGCCGCATCCTGAGCGCCTTGCAAATGATCGAAAAGGATTTCGTGGCCTTCAGGAATAGTATCGCCAGTGTTTCGCCCTATCCGGTGAACGACTGGTCCGCGCGCTGGCAAACCCTGGGGGATTTTGCCAAAGAGCTCCAGCGGGCGATGGCGTGATACCGGATCCGGCTAGAATGGGGGGGTAGGAGCGGCCCATGGCCGCGATCTGTCGGCTTGTTACGGCACAGGGGCAACGGGGGAATTCAGTCCGGCCGGTCCTGGCGGTGGAGGTGGGTGCGCACTACCGCCAGGGCCGCGTCTACGGCCTCTGCCACCGCTGTCTGCATCACCTCGATTTCGTTTATTGGGGTGTAGAAAAAAAGATTCACCGAGTCCTTGACATAGCGTGGGGGGAGGCGGTTGAGAGCGACACAGGCCACGTCCTCCAGAAAATCCGGGTAACCTACGGGGATATCCTTCACCAGCATGAGCCTGGCGTAGACCAGTTGTTCGTAATAATTGTGTGATTTTCGGAAATATCTTTCTTCTGCCATAGGATTTTCCTTGCGGAGCGCCCCAGTTATGAGGCCATGGAGCTGCCCGTTCTGGAGAAACTATGGCATAGTTTCCCGGCCGGAGAAAGCGCTGCTGGGGCGAGAGCGCTTGAAGGAAAACGGCTACACCGATCGGTCTCTCCATAGTCGCCCGTGCCGAAAAGAGGACCGGTTTCCCTTATGCCCCTGGGCGTTACGCAAAAATCCCCCTCATCAGGTGCCGTTGCATTTGCACGACATGAAGTGCCCGCCGTTGCAGACTGCGTTGCCGGCGAATCCGCAAGAGGCGCTTTTGCAATTCACGCTTGATGCGCAGACGCTCGTGTTGCGCCATGAAGGAGCTATAGGCGGGAAAACTGCGCACCCGGCGCAGCGCGGCCAATAGGTTTTGGGTATTGTCCATGGGAATCTCCTGGGTTCACTCGTTCTCCAGAAGAAAAGCAATACTCGTGCCATGACCATGGTCCCAGCTAAAACACGGGATGATACTATGGTCGAGACAGTCCTGACGTCTTTCTGTCACTGTCGGACGACAATGGGGCGGGCAGGGTAGTCCTTGCGCTGCCCGCCGTTTTTCGCCACGCTGCCCTAGCCGTATCTGTCGGACTGCTAACGTTTGCGAAAGGCGTCTAGGATGAGCATGACGGCGCCGATGCTGATGGCGCTGTCGGCAATATTGAAGTAAGGCCAGTAGAGGCTGCCCCAGTGGGCGCCGATGAAGTCGACGACGTAGCCTAGGCGGACGCGGTCCAGGAGGTTGCCCACCGCGCCACCGAGGATGAGGGCGAGGGCGAGGGCGGTCCAGGTAGCGCCTGGCTTGAGACGTTTAAGCAGGGCGACGATGACTACGATAACCAGCAAGGCGACGCCGATGAGGGTCCAGCGTTGCCAGCCCCCGGCCCCGGCGAGGAAACTGAAGGCGGCGCCGGTGTTGTGGACCAGACGCAGGTTCAATAAGCCCGGGATGATGACCACGCCTTGCCCAACCCGCCAAATATGCGCGAGCCAGAACTTGACCGCCTGATCCAGAAAAACGACCGCCAGGGATAACCAGAGGTAGCGCAGCATCAGCAGATCTCCCGGGTTTCGCCGGGTTCGGCGAGATTTTCGATACAGCGGCCACAGAGGAGGGGATGCTCCGCGTGCCGGCCCACGTCCGGCCGGCGATGCCAGCAGCGCGCGCATTTGGCGGCGGTGCTGGCCTCTACCGTCATGGCCAGGCCCGGCAGGCTGTCAAGACAATCGGCGGGGCGTTCGGCGTAGGGGTGCAGGTGGAGCCCGGAACTGAGCAGCAAAAAGCGCAGTTCACCGGCATAGGGCCGGAGGAATTCCTGCCAATCGCTGTTGGCATAGAGATGCAGTTCGGCGTCGAGGAAGGCGCCGATGGTGCCGGCCTTGCGCTGGGCCTCCAGGGTCTGGTTGGCCACCGTGCGCAGGGTAAGAAGACGTTCCCAGCGGGCCATGAGGGTTTCGCTGTCGGCGGGCAGGGACAGGGATTGATACTCGGCGAAGAATACGCCCGCTTCCTGCCGGGGACCCATGAAGGTCCAGATTTCTTCGGCGGTGAAGCTCAGGATGGGGGACATCCAGCGCACCATGCCGGCGAGGATCTGCCATCCATTTCCAGCAAGCGTTCCGTGGGCAGGGCGTCGGCAACCGGGTCGAAATCGTGGCAGTTGCCGAGGATATAGCGGGCGGTGTTGCGGATGCGCCGATAGGACTCGCCGAGACGCTTGAGGATGTCATCGGAGATGGGGATCTCGCCGCGATAGTCCTCGGAGGCGACCCAGAGGCGCAGGATGTCTGCGCCCCATTGGTCGATCACCTTTTGCGGGGCGATGACGTTGCCCAGGGACTTGCTCATCTTGCGCCCCTCGCCATCCACGGTGAAGCCGTGGGTAAGGACCATCCGGTAGGGCGCGCGCCCCCGGCTAGCGACACTTTCCAGGAGCGACGACTGGAACCAGCCGCGATGCTGGTCGGAGCCCTCCAGATAGAGGTCGGCGGGGCTGCCCAGTTCCGGTCGGCGTTCCAGGACGAAGGCGTGGGTGGAACCGGAGTCGAACCAGACATCGAGGATGTCGCCCACCTTGGTGAACGCGCCGTGGCCGCAGGCCGCGCAATGGGCGTCGCTGCCGAGGAAATCGTTGTCGGGACGGTCGAACCAGGCATCCACGCCGGCGGCCTCAATGGCCCGGGCGATGCGCTCGAAGGTGGCGGCATCGCGCAGGGGTTCGCCGCAGTGGGCGCAGGCGAAAAGGGCCACGGGCACACCCCAGGCGCGCTGGCGGGAGATGCACCAGTCGGGACGCTGGGCCACCATTCCGGCGATGCGTTCCTGGCCCCATTCGGGGACCCAGCGCGTTGCCGCGATGGCCGCCAGCGCCTGGGCCCGCAACTCATTGCGTTCCATGCCGATGAACCACTGGGGCGTGGCGCGAAAGAGCAGCGGCGTCTTGTGCCGCCAGCAATGGGGGTAGCTGTGGCGGATCTTCTCGAAGTGCAGCAGGGCGCCGCGCTCCTTGAGGAGGGCCACCAGGCTGTCATTGGCGGCAGCGACCGTCTGCCCGCCCACGTGGGGCGTGTCGGCGCGGAAGCGCCCGTTGCCTTCCACGGGGCTTTCCACGGGCAGGTGATACTGGAGGCCGGCCTCATAGTCTTCCTGGCCGTGGGCAGGGGCGGTGTGGACGCAGCCGGTGCCGGCATCGAGGGTGACATGGTGGCCGAGGATGGCGGGCACCTGCCGTTGCAGAAAAGGATGGTGCAGGAGCAAGCCTTCCAGGGCGGCACCAGGGAACTCGGCCAGAACTTCGGCGTCCGGGTGGCCGTAGCGGGCCAGGGCGGCGGCGGCGAGCTCGGCGGCGAGGATGAGCGTGTGCGGCCCGGCCCGCAGCAGTTGGTAGCGGTAGTCCGGGTGCACGGCCACGGCCTGGTTGGCGGGCAAGGTCCAGGGGGTGGTGGTCCAGATGACCAAGCTGGCGGCGACGGTCTGCGCCAGACCCAGACGGCGCCGCAGTTCGTCGGCATCCACCACGGCAAAGGCCACGTCCACGGAGGGGTCGGTGTGATCCTGATATTCCACTTCGGCCTCGGCCAGGGCGCTGCCGCAGTCCACACACCAGTGCACCGGCTTGGCGCCGCGATAGACGCTGCCGTTGACGGTGAGGCGGCCCAGTTCGCGGACGATGTCGGCCTCGGCCTGGAAGTGCATGGTAAGATAGGGGTGCTGCCAGTCGCCGATGATGCCCAGCCGCTCGAAATCCTGGCGCTGACCGTCCACCTGGCCTTCGGCATAGCGGCGGCAGGCCTCGCGAAAGACGCGCGGCGACACCTTCTCGCCCGGGCGGCCCAGTTCCTTTTCCACCTGGATCTCGATGGGCAGCCCATGGCAGTCCCAACCCGGCACATAGGGGACTTGAAAGCCTTCCAGCAGCTTGGACTTGTTGATGATGTCCTTGAGGACCTTGTTGACGGCATGGCCGATGTGGATCTGCCCATTGGCGTAGGGCGGACCATCATGCAGGATATAGCGGGGTCGATCCGCCCGGGCATGGAGGAGTTGTTGATAAAGATCCGCTTCCTGCCAGCGGCGCAGGGTGAGGGGCTCCTGTTGGGGCAGTTTGCCCTGCATGGGAAAGTCGGTTTTGGGCAGGTTGAGTGTGCTTTTGTAGTCCATGGTCATCCGTAGAGTGGGGGGCGCTCGGCAAAAAAGGCGCGGGTAGCCAAGACATCCTGGGCGATGGCGGCCTTTAGGGTGTCGAGATCGGGATATTTGATTTCGTCCCGGAGTTTCTGGTGCAGTTCGACTTCGGCGCGTTGGCCATAGAGATCGGGGGATGTATCCAGGGCGTGGGCCTCCAGCACCAGTTCGCGGCCCTGCACCGTGGGGCGCATCCCGATGCTCACGGCGGCGGGCCAGGATCGATCGGCAACGCGCAGGATGCCGGCGAAGATGCCGCGCAGGGCTACCGGGCGGCGGCGCAGGGAGACATTGGCGGTGGGAAAGCCCAGTTCGCGGCCCAGATGATCGCCATGGACCACCCGGCCGCAGAGGCTGTAGGGGCGTCCTAGCCAAGCTGCGGCCAGGTCCATGGCCCCCTCCTGCAAAAAGGCGCGAATGCCGGTGCTGCTCACCCGCTGGCCTTCCAGCAGGAAGGGGATTTGCTCGTGAACGGTGAAGCCCAGTTCGCGACCCATGCGCCGCAGCAACGCAAAATCCCCGGCGCGGCCCGCACCGAAACGGAAATCATGGCCCACATAGAGTGCCCGGGTATGCAGGCCGCGGACCAGGATGTGGCGCACAAAGTCGGCGGCGGGCAGTTGCGCCAGGGCCCTGCGGAAGGGTAGGCAGAGCACCAGATTCACGCCCTGCCGGCGAAGCAGGATGATCTTTTCGCGTAGGCTGGTGAGCCGCGGCGGTGCTTCGCGTCCTTGAAAGTACTCCCGCGGCAGGGGTTCAAAGGTCAGCACCGCCCGCGGCAGCCCACTTTCCCCCATGGCCCCGAGCAGGGTCTGGTGACCCCGATGGACACCGTCAAAGTTACCAATCGTCACCGCTAGCCCCTCTGCCGAAGCGGTGTGAGGGCTGCGATGTATGGCGAAGGCTGCAGACATGCGAACAAGGACCATGGCGTAAACCCGAACACTTTACCGAGGGGAGTTGCTCGGGTCTAGGGGGTGCGCCATTATTTTCCGGTATACTGAAAGCCTGACGACCAGGCTGCAAGGGAGGGGCGCATGAAAAGACTGTGCAGTTTTTTTGACCGGGATATCTATCACGTGGAAGGCGGGCAGGAGCGCCCTGCCGTCTATTTCATTGCTGACAAGGACGCCGGAGGCATTTTGGTCAATGCTCCGGTATACAGCTCGGAATTGGCAGTGGTCCTGGGTGGCATCGCGCCGTTGCGAGTGCTCTTCCTGCCGAGCCGTCTGGGGGCACGGGATCTGGCCGCATGGCAAGGTGCGGGGTGCAAACTGATTGCCCAGCCCGCGGAGGGGGCTGGCCTGGATGTCCCTTTGGATGTGCCCCTGGACAGCAAACTGCGTCTGTCGCGGACCATTGAATTCATCGCTATGTCCGGGCGCACGGCGGGCAGTTGCGCCATGCGCTTGCGCAACAAGCCCGGCGCCATCTTTTTCGGACCCATCCTGGAGCCCGATGCGGCCGATGCTTGGCCCACCCTTGTTCCCCACCACGACGATGTCTCCTGGGAAAACCGGCTCTTTGGCAGCCTGGGCTTGCAGGACATCAGCTACGACTATGCCTTCACCGATAACTTCGTGCCCGCTGTGACGCCCATCGGCCCCGGGGCCGCCGCCGCCATTCAAGGCCGTCTCCGGGCAGTCATTGACGACTGAGTAGGCCGCCATCCGGTGGTGGATATGCACCACGTGGTGCATATCCACCGGCAGTCGTGGTGCATATCCACCAAGCAGGGCATTATTACGGAAAGGATATGAAGATAACTTCATGATTTTATAATATGCAAATATAACCATTTCTCTCGGGAACAGAAGCTGCTAGTTCCGGGCGCGGTGCTTTTACCGCCCACGATGCATCGTGAACGAGGGATTAAGAATGGTTATTGAAAATACGCTCCCCGTGCTACTCAGCCGCCTGGACTTCGCTTTCATCACCTCCATGCACATTTTGTGGACGCCGGTGACCATTGGCATGTCGTGGCTGCTCTTCTTTCTGGAAGTGGCCTGGCGACGCACGAACAATGACAAGTGGTACCGTTTGCAGCGGTTTTTTGAAAAGCTCTTCATCGTCAATTTCGGGGCTGGTGTGGCCACTGGCGTCACCATGGAAATGGCCTTCGGCATTCTCTATGGGCCATTTTCCCAGGCCGTGGGACCTTTCTTTGGCAATATCCTGGGTTTTGAGACCATCACCGCCTTCATGTACGAGGCCGGTTTCATTGGTCTCATGATCTTTGGCTGGGGCAAAATCGGCAAAGGGATGCATCTTTTTGCCACCTTCAACGTCGCCCTGTCCTCCAGCTTGTCGGCCATGTGGATCCTGGTGGCCAACGGCTGGATGCAGTCGCCCACCGGAGTGGTCCTGAAAGATGGGCTATTCCAAGTACAAAATTGGTGGACTGCTATCTTTAACCCCAATTTTAATATTGGCTTTCCACACATGTGGGTGGCTACCTTGGAACTGTCCCTGTTTTTCTTTGCCGCGGTAAGCGCTTGGTTTGTGCTCAAAAACCGCCATGCCGAGCTTTTCACCAAACTCCTGAAGCCTACCCTGCTGGCGCTGATCGTGATCACACCCCTGCAGATTTTTATCGGTGATGTGCTGGGACGGGAAGTTGCCCATGACCAGCCGACCTCGCTGGCCGCAATGGAGGGGCATTGGCATACCTATTTGCCTAACGGCAAGCCCAACACGGCCTGGAATCTCATCGCCATTCCGGACGAGTCGGCGAACAAAAACGTGTTTTCCATCCAGATCCCCCATGCCTTGAGTCTGCTGGAGACGCATACCTGGAATGGAGCGGTTACGGGCCTGGATCACTTCGCCCCCAATGACCGTCCCGATGTTTGGGTACCTTTCTATGCCTTCCGGACCATGGTGGCCATCGGCTTCTTCCTCTTCCTCATGGCCCTCTGGGGCAACTTCCTGCGGCTGCGCGGCCAGCTGACGGCCAGCAACCTGCAGAAACACCCGCTTTTTCTCCGGCTTTTGGTATTCAGCGGCTTTTTGCCTTATCTCGCCGTCTGGACCGGATGGTGGACTCGGGAAGTAGGGCGTCAACCATGGGTGGTCTATGGACTTATGCGAACCTGGCAGGGCGTCAGCCATATGAGCGTGTCAGCGGAAACCGTCTGGCTGCTGGGCTACTTCGTCTTTGAGTTCATGGTCTGGAGCGGCGCCTGGTATTTCTTTACCCGGGTGATCAAAAGCGGGCCTGACATGGACAGCCCCGTGGTCGGCTCCGCGGAAGACGCTGCCGCCCACGCCGGCGGCGGTGTGGCCAAGCCCGCTTTCGCCAAACCCATGATGGATAAGCGTTGAGTCGCCGGGGAGGGGCCTTTACGGCCCCCTCCACTTTTTCAAGGACAAGATAATGGATCAAATATTCCGCATACATGCTTCCCTTGGGACCTTCTGGTGGATCCTGCTGGGGCTCTTTTTCGTGATTTACATCATCCTGGATGGGGCCGATCTGGGCGCTGGGGTGTTTTCTCTCCTGATGAGGGATGAAAACGACCGGGCCGCGATCATGGCTTCCATGGCCGGCACCTGGGATGCCAACGAAACCTGGCTGGTGGTGGCAGGCGGAGTGATCTTTGGCGCCTTTCCCCTGGTGTACGGTGCCACCTTCAACTACCTGATGATCCCCCTCATGTTTGCCCTCTGGGGCATCATCTCCCGGGCGGTGGCTTTTGAGTTTCACGTCCATGCCAAGAGCAGCAAGCGGTTTTGGGGCGTCATGTTCGGGCTGGGTAGCCTGGTGGCGGCGCTCTTTGCGGGCATGGCCCTGGGGGCCACTCTACAGGGTTTCCCCATGAGTACTGCCAACGCCCAGGGAATCAACACCGCCAACGATCCCTTTGCCAACACCATACCCCACTTTGCCGGCAATGCCCTGACCTTTCTGACGCCCTTCAGCGTCTGGACGGGCATTGGCGCGCTCATTGCCGGCGGGCTGGCGGGGACCTTGTACCTCTGTGCCCGCTTTGAACAGGCCGATCCCATCTACCAAAAGGCCCACCGCTGGGCGAGCATCTTCTCCTATCTGGCCTTGGGCGCGGTGGTCATCACGCTGCTATGGAGCTATACCATGCTTCCCCAGGCGGCGGCCAAGTGGACGGGGGCGAATGCCTGGATGTGGCTGGTGTTGCTGCTGGCCATCCTCTTCTCCGCCTACCGGATGATGAGCAATCATTCGCTCAAAAACGACTTTGCCGCCCTCCTGTGGTGCGGGGCGATCGTGGTCCTGATGTGGGGTGGGATGTGGGCGACCAATTTTCCGTACATCGTTCCCAATACCTGGACCATCGGCGCCGGCGCCAACCCCGCCAACGATCTGGCTATCCTCACCCTGTTCATGACGGGATTCGTGCCGGTCATGATCATGTACAACGCCTACCAGATCTGGGTCTTCCGCAAGCGCATCACCAAGCTGGCCGGTTATGCCGGCCACTGAGCGCATCATCGTGGGGCGTCTCGGCGCCCCACGCCCTTTGCCCCCCGGCGAATGCCCGACCATGGTGCTGGCGACGGATGAGGGGGCGAAAGTCTGCGTTTCCGTCCCTTTTTATCCTGACCATATCAGCGCCGGCGACGTCCCCCTGCTGCTCTCTTGCGGTTTCCGGGCGACCCTGGTCCGTGGAGTGCCTGCGGAGCTGTTGGAGCATGGCGGAGAGGTGGTGGCGATGCGTCTGCTGGGCCGGGAGATCCTGCTGCCCAGGGTGTTGAGGTCGGCGCTGTTGCGTCAGTCTTTCGGGCGCCAGCGCTGGATCTTCCTTTTTTTGCTGGGTCCGTCGCTGGGGGTTTTCCTGGTGAATCTGATTTTTGGCATGAGTCCGCTGCTGTGGCTTGCGGCGGGTGTGGTGGCCCTTTTCTCGCTGTTCCTGATGATGCTCCTGGTGCTCAAGGATCTGGGCGCAGCCCAGCGCTGGACGCGGTCGGTCCGCCGCACCCTGGCAGGGCAATGGCCGCCCTGCGCGGCGCAGGGCGAAGCCGATGGCTGATAGGGTTGATCCGCCGGATCCAGGCCAATGCCGAGGCGCTGCAGAATCCCCATAAATAGCGTATAGTGCGCATTGAATCCGATTTTCTGCCATATCGGCAGCCAGCGGACATTTTTTCTCGCACAGGTTTCCTTATGTCCCAAGTATTCCCAGCCCCCGATGCCCGTTTTTCCGACTTTGCCCTGGCCGACCCCATCCGCCGCGCCATAGAAGAGATTGGCTATGAGCAGCCTTCGCCGATCCAGGCGCAGTGTATTCCGCCCTTGTTGACCGGGCGCGACGTGATTGGCGTGGCGCAGACCGGCACCGGCAAGACGGCGGCCTTTGCCTTGCCCCTCCTGAGCCGCATCGACCTCTCCTTGCGGGTACCGCAATTGCTGGTCCTGGCGCCGACCCGCGAACTGGCCATTCAGGTGGCGGAGGCGATGCAAACCTATGCCCGGCATCTGCCGGGTTTCCACATCCTCCCCATTTACGGTGGGCAGTCCATGGGCCTGCAGCTCAAGCAACTGCAGCGGGGAGTGCATGTGGTGGTAGGTACGCCGGGCCGCATTCAGGATCACCTGCGGCGCAAGACCCTGCAACTCGATGCCCTCCGGGCGGTGGTGCTGGACGAGGCCGACGAGATGCTGCGCATGGGCTTCATCGACGCCGTGGAAGACATCCTCCAGCATACCCCGTCGGGCCGGCAGGTGGCGCTTTTCTCCGCCACCATGCCCGATGCCATTCGCCGCATTGCCCGCACCTATCTGCAGGATCCGGTGGAAATCCGCATCAAGAGCGCGACGACGACGGTGTCGGCCATCCACCAGCGTTATTGGCAGGTCAGCGGTGTCCACAAGCTCGACGCCCTGACCCGTATCCTGGAGGTGGAGGAGAGCAACGCCTGGATCATCTTCGTGCGCACCAAGACGGCCACCGTGGAACTGGCGGAACGCTTGGAGGCACGGGGCTACGCCTGCGCCGCCCTCAATGGCGATCTCAACCAGAGCTTGCGGGAACAGACCATCGAGCGCCTGAAATCCGGAGCGCTGGATATTGTCGTTGCCACCGATGTGGCGGCCCGCGGTCTGGATGTGGAGCGTATCAGCCACGTCATCAACTACGATATTCCCAACGATACGGAGGCCTATGTGCATCGTATCGGGCGCACCGGCCGGGCCGGGCGCAAGGGGGATGCCATTCTCTTCGTGTCGCCCCGTGAACGTCACCTGCTGCGCGCCATCGAACGCGCCACCGGTCAGGTCATCACCCCCATGCAGTTGCCGAGCCTGGAGGCCGTGGCGGATCGGCGTATGGCGCAGTTCAAAGAGCAGATCACCGAGGCGCTGGATGCCGAGGACCTCAGCCCCTTTGAAACCCTCATCGCCGATTACCAGCGCGAGCATGATGTGGGGCTCGGCGAAATAGCCGCAGCCTTGGCCTTCCTCGTGCAAAAAGAGCGTCCCCTCGTGCCGAAGCCCAGCGAAGCGCCGGCGCCCATGGCGTCGGATCGGCCGGCTGGCCGTTTCCGCAGTGAAGAAGGGCGGCGGCGCGAACCGGCGGCGGCACGTCGCCCCGCGCGCAGCGATGGGACCGAAGGGCCCGCCATGCAGCGCTACCGCCTGGAGGTGGGCGAGGTGCATGGGGCGCAGGTGAAAAACATTGTCGGGGCCATCGCCAACGAGGCGGGGGTGGAGAGCCGTAATATCCGCAAGGTAAGCATCCATGAGGACTATAGTACGGTGGAACTGCCTGCCGATATGCCGCCGGCCGTGCTCCAGCACCTGAAAAAGGTCTGGGTATGCGGTCGCCCCCTGCAGATCAGCGCCAGTGATGGTGGTGCCGGCACTCCCCCACGGCGGAAAACCGAGCGTGTTTATGAGGAGCGCAAGCCCTTTGATGCGCCGCGCAAAACCCTGTCGGCGGGGCCCCGGGCCGAGACCAAGCCAAGGAAGAAGGCAGCAGGGAGCAACGCGGCTCCGGCCAAGCGCAAGGCACGGCGGGACTAGGCAATCCCGCCCATGCAGATTTGGGTAGATGCCGATGCCTGTCCCAAGGTGATCAAGGAAATCCTTTTTCGCAGTGCCAGGCGTCTGTCCATCGACCTGACGCTGGTGGCCAACCGGCCCCTGGCCATACCACCCTCGCCACGCATTCGCAGCCTCGTGGTCGCCTCCGGATTTGACGTGGCGGATCAAGCCATCGTCGCGCAACTCTGTGCCGGTGATCTGGTGATTACTGCCGATATCCCCTTGGCGGCGGAAGTCCTCGCCAAAGGCGGTCATGCCCTGAGTCCCCGGGGCGAGCGTTTTACCCCCGATAGTATCGGCGAGCGTCTGGCCGTCCGTGGCTGGATGGAGCAGTTGCGCGCCAGCGGCATCCATTCGGGCGGGCCACCCACCCTCGCCCTAACCGACCGCCAAGCCTTTGCCAACCAGCTCGACCGCTTTCTGCAACAGGCATTGCGCGCGTAAACCCACATGACCCCCCAAAACGGTGCCTGGCCGGGGCGTTTTTCCGCCAATTGCCGGATCTAGGGTGTGCGGGATCGTTTTCATTGTCCGGCACTGCTAGCAGCACGCCCGGGTATGCTTTCGACTAGGCGATGGATTATTCTTATACGATAGAATCAGGTTGTCACCCAATCGTGGTTTCCAGCGAAGGACGGAACATGGCAGAAGGAAAAAAAAGCGGTAAGGGGAAGCTGATCCTCATTATCCTGGTCGTAGTGGCAATATTGGCCGGCGCCGGTGGCGCGGCATGGTGGTTTCTGCTCAGGCCCAACGCAGCACCCAGCGCTGCCGAGGTCGCCCAGAAAAAATTGCAAGATACCAAGTTTATTGACTTGGGTTCCCTGGTAACCAATCTCCAGACCAGCGATGGCAGCACCCATTACATTCAGGTGGAGATCCAGCTCAAGACCTTCGACCCCAAGGTGCAGTAGGATGTTTTCAGGAATTATGGCAGGGCAAAAAAGATCCGGATCCGGGTGGCATGCGGCGGACCGTTGGAGTACCAATCCGTTTTGGGTGAATATGTCGCTGAGCGTTTTGCGCTGCCATCCCACCGCAGCCCCAGTAAGGGGGTGGCAGTGAGCGAGTCTTTTCTGGAAATTGCCGATACGCTTTTCTCCGATCGCTTTCGGGTCAGTTCTGCCTTGCAGGGGGAACGGCTCCTCGCCACCCTGCACGATGAACGCAGTTTTTGCACGCTGATCCTCAAAAAAGGCGGTCGCACCTTTACTTCCATCGTGCTGGAGGTGGCGCGGCATAAGGGCTATCTGCTCATGGACGCGCCGCACCCCGATTTTAGCCGCGGGCAACCGGTAAAGGGCGAGCCCCTCCTGGTATTTGGCCGCGCCAATCATCTTGCCACCGGCTTTGCGTCCACTTTTTTGGAATATATGCATACCCAGGACGAGGAAGGAATCCGCTTGGCCTATCCAGGGCAGGTTTATCAATTGCAGCGCCGGCAGTTTTTTCGCGTCCCCCCCGCCCCGGGTGATCCGGATCTGGTGGAATTGCAGCGTAATGGCGCCGAGGCGGTACCGGGGCGCTTGCAAAACATCAGCGGCGGTGGCCTGAGTGTCCTGGTAAGGCCGCCAGCGGATTATCCATTTCAGGCCGGGGAGCGGATCGCCCAGGTGACGTTCACCTTGCGTGGCGGGCACACGTTCGGGGTGGCGGCGGAATTGCGTAGCGTGGGCCCTGTGGAGCTTCTCCATCATGAGCACGTTTGCGCGCTGGGCTTGCAGTTTGCGGGAATCACGCCAATGATGAGCGAGCAGGTGCTGCGTTATGCCCAGTGGCGGGATCGGGAAATGCTCAGCGCCACGCGCCGCGGCTTTTTGTGAATCACGCTTCCAATCCTAAAAATTGCCGGATCTAGTCTAATTAGACTCGTGGTATTTCCATTCATCGCTCATCCGCAAAGGATAACGATATGTTCCTGATGATCGGTTATGTCATCGCCTTGGGTGCCATCTTTGGCGGTTTCGCCCTGGAGGGAGGGCAGTTGATGGCGCTCATGCAGCCCTATGAACTGCTGATGATTGCCGGTGGTGCCCTGGGGACCTTTTTCGCCTCTACATTTCCCAAGTCCTTCAAGGCCACCCTCAAGGCCTTCCCCCAGGCACTCAAGGGTTCCAAATATACCAAAAGCGCGTATCTGGAGCTTCTTTCCCTGCTCCATGAACTCTTTACCCGTATCCGCCAGGGCGGGCTCATGTCGGTGGAAGGTGATGTCGACGACCCCCAATCCAGCGAGTTGTTCAAAAAATATCCACGCATCCTCGGCGATCATCATATCTTGGAATTCATCACCGATTACCTGCGCCTGATGGTAGGGGGCAATCTCGGTGCCTTTGAGATGGAAAACCTCATGGATGTGGATATTGAAACCCATCATCGCGAACAGGAGATTCCGATTCACGCCCTGACCCGTGCCGCCGACGGGATGCCCGCTTTCGGTATCGTGGCGGCTGTGATGGGGGTGGTCCACACCATGGCTTCGGTGGACAAGCCGCCATCGGTGTTGGGCGAGCTCATTGCCGCGGCGTTGGTGGGTACCTTCCTGGGTATTTTGCTCGGTTATGCCGTGGTTGCGCCGGTGGCTGCACGCCTGGAGGAACGCGCCGAGGAAAGCAGCAAGATGCTGGAATGCGTCAAGGTGGCCCTGCTGGCGACCATGAATGCCTACCCACCGCAGGTGGCCATTGAGTTCGGGCGTAAGGTGCTGTTTTCCACCGAACGTCCGAGCTTTCAGGAAATGGATGCCCATCTGCGCGAAATGAAAGGAAAGTGATCCAGCATGTCGGGTGACGATAAAACCCAGCCCATTGTCATCAAGCGGATCAAAAAATCCGCCAGCGGCCATGGCGGGGCCTGGAAGATCGCCTATGCCGACTTTGTGACTGCGCTGATGGCCTTTTTTCTCTTGATGTGGCTGCTGGGCTCAACGACCAAGGCGCAGCTCCAGGGCATTGCCGAGTGGTTTAAAAATCCCGAGAAGGTTTCCCTCATGGGCGGTCCAGGCAGCGGTTCCTCCAACTCCATATTGCCGGGCGGCGGCAGCAATTTGACCAAGACCGTGGGGGAAGAACAGCGCGGAGCAAAGCCCAATAGCACGCAGCTTGCCCGGTCCGCAGCCGCCGTTGACCGGAGGAATCTGGAAAATCTGCAAAAAGTCCTTGATCAGCAAATCGTCAGCAACCCGCTGCTCAATGCCTTCCGCCATCAATTATTGGTGAGCATTACCAGCGAGGGCTTGCGTATCCAGGTGGTCGATAGCGCGAAAAGGCCCATGTTCGCCCTGGGCAGCACCGACCTGGAATCCTACGCGCGCAGCATTTTCCAGGCCATTGCTCCATCGCTGAATCGATTGCCCAACCAGGTCAGCATCACCGGCCATACCGATGCCTTGCACTATCAGAATGGGGGCAAGGGCTATAGCAACTATAATCTTTCGGCGGGGCGTGCCAACGCCGTGCGCCAGGTGCTGGTGCAGGGCGGGCTGGATGAAAGCAAGGTATTGCGCGTGGTGGGGATGGGCTCAGCGGTGCTTTATGATCCGCAGAATCCCGATTCACCCCTGAACCGGCGCGTCAGTATCGTGATCCTGAGCCAGGAAGCAGCGGCCAAAATCGTGCGCAACCAGCAGGCGGAGCGGTCCGTGGCCAGCGCCGCAGCGGCTGCCCGGACGATTTCCGCTGTAGTACATTAAGCCGAGGAAACACATCGGTGGCGTAGGAGCGGCCCATGGCCGCGATCTTCGGACAGATCGGCAGGTGGATCGCGACCATGGGCCGCTCCTACAGATATGATGTGCCGATCGTTACAAAGGAGGGCATGATGTACCAAAAAATCTTGTTGGCTACCGACGGCAGCGTACCATCGGAGGCCGCCGTAGATGCAGCCACGCAACTGGCGGCAGAGCAGGGGGCGGCGCTGCTCATTCTCCATGTGGTCGATATTTATGGTTATTATCTGGCAGGCGGCGGAGTGCTTGATCTGCTTCGGGCGCAGGGACAGGAGATCTTGGGTAAAGCCGCCGCGCGTGCCGAGGCCTTGGGCGTGTCCTTCACGAGCCGTCTCCTGGAAACCGGTGTGGGGGGGCATCGGGTGGCGGAGTTGATCAGCCAGGAAGGGCGAAGCTGGGGTGCCGATTTGATCGTGCTGGGAACCCATGGTCGCCGTGGCGTGGATCACTTGCTCTTCGGCAGTGTGGCCGAGGGGGTTGCGCGTCTGGCGGAGTCTTCGGTCCTGCTGGCGCGCGGCAAGGCGCCACGTTAAGGCACCGAGAGCTGCGCTCGCGGGCGCAACAAAGAAAAACCGGAATCGCAAAGGCCAAACCGGTATAAAATATGATCTTGTACTACGTTTCCCCGCAAGGGGAGGGTGGCCGAAGGGCCACCCTGCGGGCATTACGCCCGGCGAACCTTCTCGGCCTGCAAGCCCTTCGGGCCGCGGGTCACTTCAAAGGTTACGCGCTCGCCTTCGGCGAGGGACTTGAAACCGCTCCCTTCGATGGCGGAGTGGTGCACGAATACATCTTCCTTGCCATCTTCCGGCGTAATGAACCCAAAGCCCTTGCTGTCATTGAACCACTTTACAGTACCGACTGCCATGTTACACCCCAAATAAAAGAAATAGCCGAACTGGCCACTTCAAAGATTAGCACATCCACCAGAGGATGCAAGCAATAAGGCCAATGCCTGGATAAAGCGATGTCCCGGGTCGTCTTTTTGCTTACTGCCCGTAGCTGGGGGTGCAGGTGTAGCCGGGGGGGCAGGAGGGGGGCGGGGTATTGGGGGTGCAGTTGTATCCCTGGGGACAATTGCCCTGGCCTCCATTCTGATTCTTGGAAATGGCATAGCCGGCCAAGCCACCCACGCCGGCGCCGATGGCGGCGCCCGCCAGGGGACTGTGGGTCTGGTTGCCGATGACGGCCCCGGCCACGGCACCCAGGGCCGCTCCGGTGGCGGTGTCGGCGGTGGTGCTGCTGCCGTATGCCGGGGCGGCGCCATAGGGCCCGTAGGGGTTGCTGGCGCAACCGGCCAGAAGCACTAAGCCGGCACTCAGGAAAAGGATCTTGCGCATGATTTTCTCCATGTTGAGGATGATAAAACAAACCCTGCCGTTTCCCGGCCCGTAGCGGCGCAGGTAACGAAGCCCCGTATCAACCCGTCCAATCCATCGCTGCACGAGTCTGGGTTGTGCGGAACCATTCACGGCGGCTGGTGCCCATCCGTCCAGGTTACTCTATGTTCGCTACCGCTGGCGGTCAAAAAGCAAGAATGGTGCCATGCCCTGCGCGGGTGCGGCAAATGCAGCCGATCCTGCGGTTTGCGGGTAGTTCGCATGCTGCTTCACGATTGCTGTGGCCGGGAAACGGAGAGGACGGGTGTAGCCCTTTGCCGCTAGGCATGGACGCTCACCAAGAAAAACAATGGGCTAGCCTGTCGCTGTTCGGCCACATCCTGACTGCGGCTGGGGCTGCCCTTACCCGAGTCAGCGGGCTTCGCTCAGGACGCGGCTTCAGAACGGTCCCCTCGCCCCTTGCGCCCTAACCGGCTGCCTGCTGCGTCTCCTCCCCTCCACCTCCCATGCGCGCGACCATGGCCTTGCGGTAGCGGCTGAGGTCCTTGGCGTTCTGCAGCGGGGTATCCAGCAGGGTAGAGAGGTTGCGGAGGATGCCGTTGATGACCTTCTGCTCCCAGATGTCGTCGAAATGGATCTGGGTGTCCAGCCATTGCTCCAGCCAGCCGGGATCGGGGAGCTGGCTTTGGACGCTGTCCTCGGGATAGCGCGCCTTGCTCACGTGGAGGTTGGTGGGGTGCAGGGCCTTGGCGGTCTTGGTGTTGGCCATGAGCACGCCGATGCGGGCGAAGGCCAGGCGGGCTTCGTCCCCGTGCCGTTCAATGGCGCGGCGCATGAACTTGAGATAAATCCCGGCATGGCGGGCTTCATCCTTGGAAAGGGTTTCGTAAATGGCACGGATGACCGGCTCCGTGTGCCACTGGGCGGCGCGCTTGTACCAGTGGGTGAGGCGGATCTCCCCGCAGAAGTGCAGCATCAAGGTTTCCAGGGCTGGGGCCGGGTCGAATTCAAAACGGACCTTGTGCAGTTCCTCTTCACTGGGGACATAGTCGGGTGCGAAGCGCTGGAGGTAGTCCATGAGGACCAAGGCGTGTTTCTGCTCTTCATAGAACCAGATGGACATGAAGGCGCAGAAGTCGGAATCGTCGCGGTTGTCGCGCAGGAACATCTCCGTGGCGGGCAGGGCCGACCACTCGGTGACGGCATTCATCTTGATGGTGCGCAGTTGCTCGTCGCTGATCCGGTTGCGCTCGAACTGATCCCAGGGAATATCCGTGCTCATATTCCAGCGTGCGCTTTCCAAGGACTTGAACAACTCGGGATACAACATGGTGGCCACTCCTCGACAATGCCGGAAATTTACACCTAGTCTACGCCTTAGACGTTGAAACGGAAATGCACCACGTCGCCGTCCTGCAGTACATAGTCCTTGCCCTCCAGACGCATCCGGCCGGCCTCGCGGGCCCCGCTTTCGCCCTGGTAGCGAATGAAATCGTCATAGGCGATGACCTCGGCACGGATGAATCCGCGCTCGAAATCGCTATGGATGACGCCCGCCCCTTGGGGGGCGGTGGCACCCACGGGGACGGTCCAGGCGCGCACTTCCTTGACGCCGGCGGTGAAGTAGGTCTGCAGGCCCAGGAGCCCATAGGCGGCGCGGATGATGCGGTTGAGACCGGGTTCTTCCAGGCCCAGATCCTCCAGGAAGGCCTGCTGTTCCTCCGGCTCCAATTCGGCGAGTTCGGCCTCGATGGCGGCACAGACGGGGACGACGCGGGCACCCTGCTGCTCGGCCCAAGCCGTCAGGGGAGCGCGCCAGGGGCCCTCCTGCAGCTCCCCTTCGGCGACATTGGCGATGATCATCAGTGGTTTCATGGTGAGCAGGCAAAGGGGACGCAGACGTTCCCGCTCGTCCGGACTCATGGCCAGGCTGGCGGCGGTGCGCCCCTCATTGAGATGGGGGAGGACCCGTTCCAGCAACGCTGCCTCGGCGACGGCCTCTTTGGCGCCACCTTTGGCTTGCCGGGAAATGCGGGACAGACCTTTTTCGGCGGTGGCCAGGTCGGCCAGGATCAATTCCGTGAGAACGACGTCGAGATCACGAACCGGGTCGATATTGCCGCTGACGTGGACGACATTGGGGTCTGCAAAACAGCGGGTGACCAGGGCGATGGCGTCGGTTTCCCGGATATGGGCGAGAAACTGGTTGCCCAGGCCCTCGCCCTGGGCGGCGCCGGCCACGAGCCCGGCGATGTCGACAAACTCCATGCTGGCCGGCAGCACTTGCTGCGGCTTGACGATCTTGGCCAGTTGCGCGAGGCGCGGATCGGGTACGGCGACAATGCCGACATTGGGCTCGATGGTGCAGAATGGGTAGTTTTCGGCAGCTATCCCGGCCTTGGTCAGGGCATTGAAGAGGGTGGACTTGCCCACATTGGGTAAACCGACAATACCACAGGCCAGGGCCATCTCGTTCTCCTAATTGCTGTGCAAAGTCAGTTGCGCCTGGTCGATCCGCCCGGCGAAAAAATCGGGCAGGACGGCCAGGGCCTGGGCGATGGCCGAGTCGATGGCGGCCTTTTCCGTGGGACTGGGTACTCCCAGGACGTAACCGACGACGGCGTCCTTGTGGCCGGGGTGACCGATGCCGATGCGCAGCCGCCAGTAAGCGCGGCTGCCCAAGGCTCGGTCGATGTCGCGCAGACCGTTGTGACCGCCGTGACCGCCTCCCAGCTTGAGGCGGGCGACACCGACGGACAAGTCCAGGTCGTCATGGACGACCAGGATGCGGGCGGCCGGAATTTTGTGAAAGGCAGCCATGGCCTGGACTGCGCCACCGCTGCGGTTCATGAACTCCTGCGGCAGGCAAAGTCCGATGTCCTGGCCGCCCGTTGACCATGCGGAGGCGAGACAGTGCCACCGCCTTTCGGGGCGCAGGACGATGCCATTGCCGGCGGCAAGAGCGCGAACAAGCCAGAAACCGGCATTATGCCGGGTGCGAAGGTATTCCGCACCCGGGTTGCCCAGTCCGACCAGGAGCCAGTCCACCGTCCCCCTCAGGAGGCAGGGGTGGCTTCCTCACCTTCTTCCTCACCGCCGATGCGGGCGCTGTGCACGGAAACGAGCTCCTTGTCGTCTTCGTGCTTGAGGGCCAGCAACTGCACGCCAGCCGGGAGGGTAAGCTGGGAGAGGTGCAGGCTTTCGCCGATCTCCAGATTGCGGATATCCACTTCAATGGCCTCGGGCAGGCGGTCCACCGGCGCTTCCACTTCCAGTTCGACGACGGCGCGATGCAGCACGCCGCCAGCCTTGAGCCCGACACATTGGGCCTCACCGAGCAGATGCACGGGGACATGCAGAGTCACCCGCTCGCCCGCGTGAACGCGCAGGAAATCCATGTGCACTACCTCTTCCTTGTAGGGATGCATCTGGATATCGCGAATCAGTGCCGTCTCCGTGCCGTCGGGGAGATGGAGCGCGATGATGTGGGTATAGGCACGATCGTCGGGGAGGAGTTTGCGCAGTTCGCGGGCTTCCAGGGCAATGCCGCGGGCCGGTTTGCCGTCGCCATAAACAACGGCTGGCACGAGGCCTTCGCGGCGCAGACGGCGGCTGGGGCGGCGGCCATTTTCTTCGCGCGGGCGCGCATTCAAAGCGAAATCTGTCATTGTTAGGACTCCTTGTGAGCTTGAATGGTGAGCGGGGCGAGGGTTGACAGAACCTTTCTCCCCAATGGGTTAAGGCGTTGCATCATAATGAGGTCTTGCCCTTTCGGCAAGGACCAATCTGCGCGGCAGCGAAGGAAGACGCAAGATCAAGGCGTTCGCAGGCCGGTCTGGGCCTTCGGAAATGGGTGCGATGGGTGTGGTTTTGGTTGTCCGGTCTGGCCAGTAAGGATCGACTGGATTTCCAGAGATGCTCACTAGGGCTGCTTGGCCACTGGGGTGTCGGGTCCGGAGACCGGAACGGTGGCGGGCTTTTGCCCTTTGAGGTAGGCCTGGATCACCGCATGGGCCACGGGCAGAGCCTGCCAGGCGTTGGCGCCGCCGTATTCCACCACTACGGCCACGGCGATGCGCGGATGATGGACGGGTGCCCAGCCGATGAACAGGGAGTCGTCGTTATAGACCGTGCGTCCGTTTTTGTAAGCGATGGGTATCTGGGCGGTGCCGGTTTTGCCGGCGATGCTGATGCCGGGGACGCTGATGCTGCGGCAGGTGCCCTCGTTGACGCAGGCCTCCATCCCCTTGCGCACGGCATGGAGAGCAGCGGCGGGGATATGGAGATCTTCGGGTGGAATGAAACCCAGGTTCCGGACTCCGCCCCTTTCGGGGTTGACCAGGGCCTTGGCCACATGGGGGTAGACCAGGTAGCCGCCATTGGCGATGGCTGCGACGGCGCGGGCCAGTTGCAGCGGGGTGACGAGGAGATAGCCCTGGCCAATGCCGAGAATGACTGAGTCCCCGGTGTACCACGGCGCATGCAGGTGCTGTTCCTTCCATTGTGGCGTGGGGACGAATCCACTGGCCCCGCCGGGCAGGTCGATGGGCGTGGCATGGCCGAAACCGAAGCGCCAGAGGGTCTGATCCTGCAGGGCGATGCCCATTTTCACGGCGAGCTTGTAGTAAAAGACATCCACGGACCAGGCCAGTGCCTTGGTCAGGCCGGTGTTGCCAAAGCCGGAGCGGTTCCAGTCCCAGAAGGTGTGGCCGCCGAGCTGAAAGTTGCCCGCGCAATAGGTATGGTAATCAGGCGTGATGATGCCGGCCTGCACGGCCTGAATGGAGTAGAAGGGCTTGGCGCAGGAGCCGGGGGGATAGAGTCCGTTGTCGGCGCGGTTCATCAGCGGACGGCCGGGGTTGTCGAGGAGGGCTTGCCAGTGGGCGTCGCTGATGCCGTCCACAAACCAGTTGGCGTTGAAGCTGGGGCTGGTGACCATGGCCAGGACAGCGCCGGTGTGCGGGTCGAGGGCGACTACCGCGCCGCGATAGCCTTTGCCTTGCAGGGCCTGGGCGGCGGCCTCCTGTACACGCAGGCGCAGGTGGGTGACTAGGTTGTCGCCGGGAGCCGAGGGGATGCTGCGCAGGGTGCCCACCTGCAAGCCCATGGCGTTGATGTCCTTGATCTGGTAGCCCACCTTTCCGCGCAGGTCCCGTTCATAAAAACGCTCCAGGCCGCTTTTGCCGATATAGTTTTGGCCCAGATAGCTGGAAGGGTTGAAGTGGCGGAGGTCGGCGGCGGTAACGGGGCCCACATAACCCACGACATGGGAGAACAGGCTGTTGTAGGGGTAATCGCGATGGAGCATGGCCACTACGCGCACTCCCGGCAGATCCAGTTGGCGGACGGCTATGGCCGCCATTTGCGCGGGGGTGAGCTGCGTTTTCACGACGATTGGGTCAAAGTCCGGCTTGGCTGCGCGATTCTCCTGAAACTGCCGCAATTCCCGCGGCGTCAGCGCCAGCAGGGTGCTCAGTTCGGCCATGGTTTGCCGGAGGCTGTGGACTTCATCGGGAACGACTTCCACGGCATAGGTGGGTTGATTGTCCGCCAACACCTCCCCATGATCCGCGAGGATCAGGCCGCGGGGCGGGGCGACGGGCACCAGCGCGACGTGGTTGTTGTGGGCGAGGGTGCGAAACTTGGCGTAATGAAGGATCTGCAAATCCATCAGGCGCAGGACGACGAAGAAAATCGCCAGGACCGATAGGATCGCAGCGACCAAAAGTCGGTGGCGAAAACCTTGGGAACGCTTGCCGGGATCCGTGAGGCGCAACATCTAGAGGCGGCCTGGTTTGCAAATGGTCAGGGTGCTTCGTACACTCATGAATATCGTCAACATGATCTGGGGTGCGGTGATGGAATCCCGTTTCGAGCCCATGCTCGCCGAGCTGGAATGCATTATAACGGATTACCGTACGCTGCGTCGCCAGGCGGGGAAAGAAGGACAGGTTACCCGGACCATCCAGGCCTTGCAAAGACAGGTGCGCCTTCTGGAAGAAGAAAACGAATTGTTGCGTCATCGCCAGCAACAGGTTTGCACGCGTTTGGCGGATCTCCTGCTGCAGGTGGAACGCTGGGAGGGCGAGGAGCAGCATGGATAGGAGCGCAGCCGAAGCAATGGAACACCTGACGATTACCTTGCTGGGTCAAAGTTATCAGATCGCCTGCCCGGCGGAAGAGCAGGGGCTGGTACGGGAGGCGGTGACCCTCCTGCAAGGGCAGATCGAGGCGGTGCGGGCGCGTGGCCGTGCCGCGAGCAAGGAGCGTACGGTGCTGATGGTGGCGGTAAACCTGGCGGCGGATCTGATGCGCGTGCGCCAGTCTTTGCAGGCTCAGGAAACGGCTTTGGCGGATCTGGAGAAACGGCTCCGCGTTCTGGTTGACACGGCACGGGCGGAAGGGTAGTTTGAATCTGCCTCCTGCGGGGCTCGAGTGGCCGAGATGATTCCTGAACCAACATTGTCTATCCGGGGAATCCCCAGTCATCACCGCGGTGTGCCGCTCCCTCGCGGAGTAGCCTAAAGCGGTGTGTGGATACCCACCTGAACATCAGGTTCATGGGATAGCGGGCTGCACGACCCAGGCGGGGGGCACCTCTTTGACGAAAAGCGCCTTACGGCGCACGTTGCGCGCCCGGCGCCGGACCATCTCCATTCCCCTTGCTGCCCATGCCGCCCTGGGCTTGGCAAAGCGTTTGTCCCGTTTGCCGCATTTTCGGCGCGCCCGAGACATCGGGATTTACTGGCCGATGGATGGCGAAATCAGCCTCTTACCCTTGATGCGGATGCCTGGGGCACACAAAAAACGCTTTTATCTGCCGGTGCTCGTCAAGCCCTTTGCCCGGAGCCTGCGCTTTGCACCCTTTTCCCCAAAGTCCGTATTGCGCAAGAACCGTTTTACCATCCCCGAGCCGCACGGGAAGCGCCGCGCCCAGCGCCCGGTCAGGCGGCTGGACCTGCTGCTGCTGCCCTTGGTGGGTTTCGATCGTCACGGCCATCGCTTAGGGATGGGGGGCGGCTTTTATGACCGCAGTCTGGCCCATCTGCACCACCGCACCGCTTGGCAGCGGCCGCGTTTGGTGGGAGTGGCCTATAGTTGCCAGGAAGTGCCCCTCTTGCCGGTGGAACCCTGGGATGTGCCGCTCCACGCCTTGTGTACGGAGTCTGGTTGTTTTACGGTAACATCATGACTGTAAATATCCTTTTTGCCGGCGATGTAATGGCTGCGGTGGGGCGTCGCGCCTTGCGGCAGGGGCTGGAGCGCCTGCGTGGGGAGCTCACCCTGGATGCGGTGGTGGTCAACGGCGAAAATGCCGCCGGTGGTCAGGGTATTACGCCGGCCATCTGTGCGGAGTTTTTCTCCTGGGGCGTGGACGTCATCACCACGGGCAATCACGTTTGGGACCAGCGGGAAACGCTCCATTACATCGCCGGGGAAAGGCGCTTGCTCCGTCCCTACAATGCGCCGCCAGGGACGCCGGGAAGCGGGTGGGTGGTGGTGGAAACGGCTTCGGGTTTGCGCTTGGGCATTCTGGATCTGATGGGCCGGCTGTTCATGCATCCTGTCTATGATTGCCCTTTTCGCGCAGCCGATGCGGCCCTCGCCCAACGACCGGCGGATTGTCCGGTGGTACTGGTGGATTTTCATGCCGAGGCCACCAGCGAGAAGTATGCCATGGGCTGGCACCTGGCGGGGCGGGTGTCGGCCGTCGTGGGTACCCATACCCATGTGCCGACGGCCGATGAACGGATCCTGCCGGGGGGCACGGCCTACCAGAGCGACGCGGGCATGTGCGGCTGCTACGATTCCATCATCGGTGTGGACAAGGACGCGGCCTTGCGGCGCTTCATCACCGCGCTCCCCGGCCGGGCGGAGGCGGTGGATGGCGTGGCCACCTTTTGCGGACTTTTGCTGCAAGTGGATGCGGACTCCGGTCAATGCCGGGACTTGCGCCGCCTGCGCTATGACTTTCCGGTGGTGGCGCCGTAAAGCCAGCGTTTTTGCCGTTCCGCCACCACGGCGTCGAGGCCATCCAGCTTTTCCAGGTAGGCAGTATCTTCGGGAGCGCTGCCGAGGAGCAGTTCGGTCTGGCGGAGCAGATCGCCGCGGAAAAAGTGGAGGGCGACCGTCGTGTTCAGGGGATATGCGGCGAGGTGCTCCTGCAGGTTGCGGTCATTGCAGTGGAGATGGTCCAGGGCAATGATTTGATCTCCGGGGCTCAGGCCCGCCCGTTCCGCCGGGCCATCCGTCCATACGTGGGCCAACTCGGCGCCCAGTGTTCCGGCCTTCCATCTGGCCCCCAGCCAGGGCCGCGCTGCCGCTGCCAGGCCGGCAGGAGGGGTGCCGCCCGGGTCTTCGGGGCCCTCGGCGCTGCGCAGGCGCAGGGCGATGCCGAAGGCGCTCAGAAGCTCGGCCAGGGGTAGTTCGCCGGTGCCCTCGATCCAGGGCCGCAACGTTTCCTCCAATGCCATTTCCGTGGCTTTTTCCGCCACCGCCAGGAAGCCGCCTTCGGGCAAGGGGCGTTGCGTTGCCCCATGGGCTTGCCACAAGGCATGGAGCACCATGTCCAGGCTGCACTGTCCGGCACTTGCGCGGCGCAGGTGGAGATCGAGGCAGAGGGCCGCCAGCATCCCTTTATTGTAATAACTGATTTCGGTATTGGGCGTATCGGGGCCGGGATGATAGAGCTTGATCCAGGCGTCCTGGCTGGAGGCGCCCAGACTTTGTCGATGCCGGCCGGGGCTGCGCAGCAGGCGGGTGATTTCCCGGCCCAGGCCGCGCAGATACTGCTCTTCGGGCAGGAGCCCGCAGCGCAGCAGGGCCAGGTCGTCATAGTAGGAGGTGATCCCTTCAAAGATCCAGAGATCCCGGGTCAGGGCCTCGGCGGAAAGGTCGCTGGCGGCGAGGACGGCTGGGCGGATGGCCTTGACCAGCCAGGCATGGAAGTACTCGTGGCTGGCCAGCCCCAGAAAGCGATAATAGCCTTCGTCCGGCGAACCTTGCAGTGCCGTGGGCAGGTCGTTGCGTCGGCAGATGAGGGCGCTGGAGGCGCGATGCTCCAGGCCGCCATAACCGTCTGCCGTGGCTTGGCAGAGAAAGAGATAATGGTTGAAGGGGGTTGCTTCCCAAAAGCGGTTCTGCCAGGTGCAGAGCGTTTCCAGATCGCGCCCGAGGCGAAGGAGATCGGCATGATGCCGCCCCTGCAGAACGAGATTATGGGGGCGCTCCAGGACGGAGAAGCGAACGCAGGCGAACTGCCCCAGAATGACCGGGTGGTCGATGAATTCGGCGTAGTCGGCGGCGCCATAGCGGCCGAAACTCCAGGGCTCGGCGGCAATGGCCGTCATGGCCGTGGCCATCTGCCAGCTTTCCGGGCCGATCAAGGTCATCTCATGGGCCAGATGTTCCTGCCCGATCACCCGTAGGAAGAGGGCGGGCCCGTTGAAGAAGCCGCCCGACTCGTCGAGATAGGCCGTGCGCACCGAAGCATCCAGGGCAAAAATACGGTACTGGATCTGTAGCGGGCCGCTGCTGGGCTCAATCCGCCAGTGGTCTTTGCGGAACTTGGTCACCGGCAGCGGCCGCCCCCGGCTTTCGGCGCTGATCTGGACCAGGTGGCGCGCAAGGTCGCGGATCATGTAGCTGCCGGGTACCCAGGCGGGCAGGGCGAGGACCTGCCCATCGGGATCGGGCTCTGCTATCTCCAGGGCGATGTCGAAGCAGTGGGCCAGGGGGCGGAGGGTGACGCGGTAATGGAGCATGGAATGGGCCTCTGAACAAGGCGCTTGACCGGGCCCGGGGCGCGGCTCAGCGCAGAAAGGGTGCCAGTGTCTTGAAGGCAGGGTGGGCGGCGTCCCCCAGCCATTCGTAGAGGACGGATTCGCCATTGGCGATGCAGACCCCGGCCTGGCGCAGGCGCATCATGGCATTGACCCCATGGGCCGGATCCCGCGCGGCGCAGGCGTCCTCCACCACCACGGGCGACCAGCCGTGGCTCTGCAAATCCAGGGCGGTCTGTAAAATGCAGATGTGCGCCTCCACCCCCGCCAGGACGACCTGGCGCCGTCCCGCATGCTGCTCCAGCCATTGGCGAATGGCGGGGTCGCGATGGCAGGAGAAGGCGGTTTTCTCCAGGACTGTGGCGGCGCTTTGCCGGAACTCCTCCCGCACCGCTCCGAGCCCTTGGGGATATTGGGCCGTCGCCAACTGGGGGATGTTGAGGATCTGGCTGCAGCGAGCGAGGCGCTGGATGACCCCCAACATGGCATTGCGCGGGGCCGGGGGCAGGGTCTGCAGGAGCTTGTCCTGCAGGTCCACCAGCAGCAGGAGACTGGTCTGGGCATGGAGCAGCATGGGTGCGTTTTAGAAGATGAAGGGGGGCGGCGCGGCCCGGTGGCGCAGGGAGGGGATTTCCGTTTCAAAGAGGTCGCTCGCTTCAAAGACCCCCGGGCGGGTCTGCACGATGCGCCGCACCGTCATGGCCGGCGCGGCGCCGAGGATGGCAATGAGGCGCCCGCCCACGGCCAGTTGCTCCTTGAATGCTTCGGGGAGGCTGGGCAGGGAGCCGGTCAGGCAGATGGCGTCATAGGGGGCATGCTGGGCCCAGCCGGCGGAGGCGTCGCCCACGGCGATCCGGGCGTTGTGGATGCCATGGACCTGCAGACGGCCCTCCACGGGGCGGGCAAAATCGGCCCGATCTTCGACGCTATGCACCATCCCCGCCATTTTGGCCAGCAGCGCGGTGAAATAGCCGCTGCCCGTACCCACTTCGAGTACCCGATCCTGGGGCTGGAGGTCCAGCTCCTGCAAAACGCGGGCTTCCATCTTGGGCGTCCACATGACCTCGCCGTGCTCCAGAGGCATATTGAAGTCCACGAAAGCCAGATGACGCAGGGCGGTGGGCACGAAGTCCTCGCGTTTGACCTGGGCCACGGTGGCTAGGACGCGGGGGTCCAGGACGTCCCAAGTGCGAATCTGGGACTCGATCATGGTACGGCGAAGGGCGTCAAAATCCATAGTTTTCCACGCATGAATGGGATAGCGCCATTTAGGCATGGGGACCCGCGCAAGTCAACGCAGGCGGGGCCTGGTGTAAGCCTCGATCCGGCCGTTTTCGGGTAGCGGGTCCAATGACTGGACCAAGCGCTTGCGTTTATACTTTAAATTATGGCCTCTTTTCCTCCCCTCGTCCTTCCCCATGGGCAGGTGCAGCCCTATGCGGTGCGCGTCTCGACGCGGGCGCGCTATTTGCGCATCCAGATTTCCGCCGCGGATGGGGTGGTGGTGGTGCTCCCCAGCCATTACCCGCCGGAGCAGGTGGGGGTAGCCCTGGCCGCCCGTGCCGCATGGATAGAGAAGCACCTGCAGCGTTTGCGAGCGCAGGAGCCGCAGGAAGCGTCGGCCATGGGGATGGACCCCGAAAATCTCCCTGCCAGCATCTCCCTCGCTGCCGTCGGTCAGGTCTGGGCGATCCAGTGCATGCGGTCCGCGTCCCTGAATACGGCCCGGCTGACGGCGGCACCGGCCAGCCGCCATCTCTATCTGAGCCACGCCCCGGCGGATAGGGATGCCCCCCGTTTCCTGCTGCGGCGCTGGCTGAAGCAGGAGGGGGAGCGCCATCTCTTCCCTCTGTTGGCGACCCTGGCCGCCGAAACCGGCCTGCACTATCGTAACGTGAGCCTACGCCACCAGCGCAGCCGCTGGGGGAGTTGCTCCAGCCAGCGCTGTATCAGCCTGAATGCCCAGTTGCTCTTTCTGCCCCCGCCCCTGGTGCGCCATGTGCTGCTCCACGAGCTCTGTCATTTGCGGGAAATGAATCATGGGCCGCGTTTCTGGGCCCTCCTCGGGGGCTGGGATCCGGATACGCCGGTGCATCGGGAGGCCTTGCGCCGCACTGCCTGGCAGTATGTACCGGTATTTTTCCGCGGCGGGTCGTGAACCTATCGTGCGGCTTCCAGGGGTGCGGGGGACGGCAGCGTGGGAAAATGGGCCGAGCGGTGGCGGGAAAAGCGAACGGCGGCGAAGATGAGCAGGGCCCCGAGGACATCGGAGATGCTGTGCACGGCATCGGCATGGAGATGCACCCAGTGCAAGCCAGCGTCATGAACCCGAAACGGATGTTGGGAGGGCAGGGGCCTGCGGGCCGCCCGGCCGGATCCCGTCCAGGGTCCGTTCTAGCCAGGCAAAGCCGATCCGCTCTTGTTCGAGGCGGATTTTTTGGCCCAGACGCTGATCGCGCAGGTCAGCAAAGAGTGCGCGTTCCTGGGGATCGAGGCGGGTCAGGTCGCGCAGTAGGGGTTGCGGCTCCTTGCCCCACTGCGCTCGGTGGGCGAGGAGGGTGGCGCGGTCCATGAGGAAGGACTGCGCATGGCCAAAGTGCGCGCGCAATTGGTCGAGAATGGCAAAGCCGTGGGTGTCGATATCCCCCCAGTAGTGAATGGATCTGGTTTGCAGCCAAGCCGCCTGGGCGAGCATGTCGAAGCCATAGCCGGCGCCGAAGAGGACCAGACTGTCGGACATCTGAGGGAAGGCGAGAAAATTGATTTCGTTCTCGGTGATGAATACCCGTGCCACGTTGGGATCGAGTTGGGCAAAGGTGTCGTGGGTGACGGTGAGATCCTGGTCGGTGGCGGTAGGCAGCAGGCTGCGACACGGGTCGAGCAGGCGAAAGCGCACGCGCAACGGCTTGTCGCGGAAGCCGTAGCGTTGTGCGAACTGGCCGGCGCCGCTGGCTGCGTAGTCGATGGCGTTCCTGGTTAGGGCGAGATCGAGGAGTTCGGAGAGCACGCCGCGATGCGCTTCGATGAACTTGCTGTGAATGCCGGGAAGGTCCACTTGCCGCAGGTAGACAGCGGGGCGTGGGTGGGCCTGCAGCCAGGCAACCATGTCCAGCAGGCGCGACCAGTCCGGGGCAAGTTCCACGGCCTTGAGCGGCCGTTTGCCAAGCCAGGCCAGCAATGGGGGTTGTCGCTGCCGCGTCTGGGTGATCAGCCCCTGGAAACGCTCTGCCTCCTGGCCCTTGCCGATCAGGCCCAGGGCATTTTCCAGGGTGTCGATCCATACCGTCTCGGGTAGGGCATTGCTGCCGATGATGCGGTGCCGTACTTCGCGCCAAGCGATGCGGTAACCGTGCCTTTGACCCTCCTGGAGCTTTCCGATCCAGGTGCGGACGGCGTCGAAGCGTTCCGACAGGTCGGCAGAGCGTGGCCCCTTGAGCGTCAGGCGCAGAGGAAAAAGGCCGTCTTCGCGCAGGAGATCGGCCAGCAATCGCCCATTGTCCCAGAGCTTTTGCACCTGCGCGCGAAGATCGGCGGGGGTGGTCCAGGGGGTCATTGGGACGGCGCTGCCGCCGGCACGCGAGCGTCCTTTTCGGCGCGGTAGTCTTCGATGCTGAGGTTGCGCAACTGTGAGGCGCGCCCCTCCTCGTTATGCACAAAACCGACGTTGGCGACAAAGGGCTCGATGATGTGGATCTTTTGCAGCGGGGTGACGATTAGGAGTTGCAGATTCAATTGCTGGAATAGTTTCAGGCCATATTGGGCCGATTCGTCCGAGCCGCGGCCGAAGGCTTCGTCGATGACGACGAAACGGAAGGACCGCGAACGTAGCGCGCCCCACTCCAGCCCGAACTGATAAGCGAGACTCGCCGCCAGGATGGTATAGGCGAGCTTTTCCTTCTGGCCTCCCGACTTGCCGCCGGAGTCGGAATAATGCTCATACTCGCTTCCGTCCTCGCGCCAGCGTTCCGATGCGGCGAAGGCGAACCAGTTGCGCACGTCGGTGACCTTGGTCGCCCAGCGCCGGTCGGCTTCGGACTGGCCTTCGCGCCCGCGAAAACGCTCGATGATCTGCCGGACCTGCAGGAACTTGGCTTCAGAGTACTGGGCATCGCCGGAGCCGGTGAGGGCGCCTTCGGTGCAACTGCGCAGTTCACTCTGGAAATCGCGGATATCGGCATCCAGGGCAGATTGCGCCTCCAGCACGATGTAGCGGCCGGTATTGTAGTCGATCTGGGTCAGGGACTGGTTGATGTGGGCGATGCGATCCTTGATGTCCTCGCGTTCGCGGGCCAGTTGCGATTGGAAGTTGGCCACCTCGCGGATGGTGTTTTCATTGAGCAGTTCCTTGAAGCGCGCCTCGAAACGCGGCAGATCATCACCATTGAGGCGCTCCAGCATGCTGCGGTATTCAAAGGCCGCTGCCAGGCTGATGTCCACGTCCTGGGTGTCCAGGCGGTAGGCCTCGTTGTAGGAGGTCATGGCCTTGATGATTTTTTCCTGCAGGCGGGCGAGTTTCTTGTCCTCGGCGTCGATGCGGTCCTGTAGCCACTCGCGCATGTCCTGGGCGCGGCTGTCGCAGGATTCCACGCTGAGCTGATGCTCGCCCAGGGCTTCCGGGCGCAGGGCGTCAATGCGCGGGAACCAGACCCGATGCGCTGCAGCGTCCTCCAGCACGGATTGGGCCTGTTGGCGCAATGCGTTGGCTTCGCTTTGCTTCTGCTCGGTCTTGGCATGGTCACGCTTTTTGTCGTCGAGCAGGTTTTCGATTTCGCTGAGGGCCGCTTCGACGTCCTGCAGACGCAGGGTAAGGGTCTTGAGCAGGTCTGAACTTGCCTCCAGTTGCCGTTTGTCCTCCCGCAGGCGGGCCAGTTCCGCTGCCAGCGGGCGCCAGTCGAGATCGCGGAAATCGGTGTATTGGGCTAGGTTGCTCAAGGCCTCCAGACGTGCCTTGAGGCCCTTCTGTTCGTCCAGCAGGGCGGCCATGCGGCTTGCCTCTTCCCCGAGCCGCGCCTCCCAAACCTGGGCCTTGGCTTCCAGGGTGGCGATCTTGGCCGCATTACTCCAGCCCAGCACATAGCGGCTACGGTCGTCGATCCGGTAACGGTCGTCCTTCTCGTGGCGCTCTCCGGGCGACTTGCTCTGCCCGGCGCGGGTCACGGCCCTGATCTCGCGGTGGAACTGTTCCTGGGTGGCGCAACAGGCCACGTCGAAGCGTTGGGAGATTTCCCGTTCCAACCATGCGTAGAAGGGCGAGTCGGGCTTGACGGCCAGTTTGCGCGCCAGGGAATCGGGGTGCAGGGTGGGCGACTCGCCACGACCGGCCGTCCGTACCCGGAAGTAAACCAGTCTGCCTTTGAGCAGGGTGCGGTCCACCCATGCAGAAACGCGCGCATAGTGGGTATCGGGCACCAGCAGCGACAGACCGAAATTGCGCAACAGACGCTCGGCCGCCCCCTCCCAGTCCTTCTCATCGTCGTGTATCTGGATGAGTTCACCGGCAAACGGCATGTCGTCCTCGGGCAGTTCCAGGGCGCTGCACAAGGCATTGCGCATGGCGATCTGGGCAGCATCGATATTGCTGCGGCGAGACCGGAGGCTGGCGATTTCACCGCTGAGGGCAGTGTGTTCCTGCTTCCCTTGGGTAAAGGCCACCGCCATTTGGTGATAGGCGTTCTGCACTTCGGCTTCACGGATTTCGCTGGCTTCGCGCAAGGTCGCGCATTGCTTGTGCTGGAGGAGGAAGTCCTCGGCATTCTCCGCTTCCCGCAAGGCCAGGGCATGGGTCAGTTCCCCATAGCGCTGTGCTTTTCGCAGGCGGCGAGCCTTTTCCTCCTCTTGCTGACGGATTTCCTCGCTAATGCGTTCGATGCGATCGCCCCCATTGTCGGCGATGCTGCGGCGCAGTTCCCGCTCCTCGGCCTGGCGGCTTTGTCGTTGTTCGCTCAGGCGCTGGATCTGGACAGTCTGCCGGGACTGTTCTTCGTCGAGGTGGCGCAGGCGTTTGTCCAGCAGGTCTACCTTGAGCCCGGCAAAATAGGATTTGAGGGCCTCGCGGCAGGCACGCAGTTCTTCGGCCTCGGTGGCCAGTTCGGCATGGCGGTCGCAGTCGTTCGTCAGGGGCGTGAGCAGTTCCACCTGGTGCTTGGCCTTGAGTACCGCTTCGTGGGCACGGTTGAGGTCGTCGAAGTGGGCGATCAGGGCACTGATGCGCGGTGCTACCGCAAAGGGTTCCAGCATGTGATTGCGCACGAAGTCGGTGAGGTTGCCCACGGATTTCATGGAGACCGTCTGATGGAAGAGATCCAGGGCCTGTTCATTGTCGATGCCGAAGTGGCGGCGAAAGGTCGCGCCATAGGGCCGGAAGGCGTCGAAGATTTCCACTCCGGCGTGGCGTAGCCGTTTGCGCAACTGACTGATATCCGATCCGAAATGAGCGAAGTCGGTGGTCACGCTCAGGTCGCGTTCGGCCACGGCGAAAAAACGCGCCGGCTGACCCTGCAGGTCTTTCATCCAGAATACCTGGGCCAGCGTGACGGTATGCCCGTAACCGGCGTTGTGGAAGACGCCAAGGAGGACCGAATAGCTGTTGCTGTCGCGCAAGGCGACCGGTTTAGCGGCGGCGGCGTTTTCGCTGCGCTCGGACTTGTAGTGTCCCAGGACGTAGGAGCGCAGCGTGCGTTCGCGGGCATCGGCGCCGGCGGCCTTGTTGTAGGCGATGCGTTGGGTGGGGACCAGCAGCGTGGTGACGGCATCCACCAGGGTGGATTTGCCGGAGCCGATGTCGCCGGTGAGCAGGGCGTTCCTGCCGTTCAGAGGCAATGTCCATACCCGGCCATCAAAAGTGCCCCAGTTGAACACCTCCAGGCGCTGCAGGCGAAAGCCGGCGAGTTGATCGTCGGTGACAAAATCCAGTCCCAGCGTTTCACTCATCTTCGGTCGTCCCTGCTAATTGAGCTCGGTACTCGGCCAGCCGGGATGCAAGGTCGGAGAGCCATTGGGCATCGACAAACGCCTTGAGGATGCGCCGCACTTCATAGATCTGCTCCTGCCCGCGCAGGCGGCGGATGAACCCCAGTTCGATGATCCTGTTGATCTGCGTGTCCACCTGGTCGATCAGCCGGGTCTCATTGCTGCCGGCGGGCAGAAATACCCGGATCAACTCGGTGATCTCGTCGCGGGAGAGGATCAACCGGGTTTCGCCGCCGCCGGTGTCGAACTCCGCCAGCTTCTTGCGGAGCAGGGCTAGCAGCAGGCTCACCGGAAACGACAGCGGTCGCCGGGCAATCAGTCGGGGCAGGGGGGTCGTGGACTCCTCCTCGCTGTCGGTGGGCGAACGCAGAAAGGCGTAGCCCTCGGCCTCATCAACTACCAATACCAACCCTAGCACGGCCACGTAGTCGCGCAGCCGGGCCTGGAGTTTCAGCAGCACATTCCATAGGGCCGCGTCGTTCTCCTGATAGAGTACGCCTTTGAGCAGCGGGATCACCAGCGTCGGCAGATCGTCCGCTGCTGTCACTTCCATACTGTCCATCCCCTCACCTCACCAAAATCACGCGTGGCAGGCGCACCCGCTTCCGCTCGCCGCCCTGGCTTTGCCATGTCACCCATTCGCTCGCGTCCTCGTCGATGACGGTCCTGGGCCGATCCGCCGCCAACTGCAGATAGCCTACCAGTTCCGCTAGCCCCTGTTGCAGGGGGTGGCTCTCCAACAGTTCGCCCAGGCTGATCTGTAGGTGGGTCTGGAGGGCCTGGCGGATGTGGCGCGCGAGGGCGGCCTTGTCGATCACCACCTGCGTGAAAAGGGCTGTAGCATCCATATCCGCTTCGCCGTGTTCGAGCAGCATGTCGGTAATCCGGGTCTTGACAGGGGGTGTGTGGAGGGGGCGCTCCATGGGCAGTTCGATGCTGGCAGCGGTCTCGTCGATGGCGATGAAATCACCTGCCGGCATGGCCTCGCGCACGGCCAGGGCGTGGGCCTCGACTTCGTGCAGAATGCTCATGATGCGCCGGTTTTCGAGATAGGCCTTGTCGTCCAGAAAACGCCGCAACTGTTGGGAAAGTTGCGCCACGGTGCGCTGGGTATGCTCACCGGCCTCCAGCCAGTCGTAATGTACCCGTTTAAGGCGGGTGTCGGGTCCGAGTGCGGCCACCGACGGCAAGTGCAGGACCTTCTCGATCAACTGCGTCAGTTCCTCCTGCCGCGCACTGGACATGAGAAAATCCCAGAAGGCGCGAAAACTTTTCCCCTGGTCGGAGTCGGCAATGGCGTCGCGTTCGCCCATGATTTCCGCCAGCAACGCCCCCTTGGCGCCATCCCAGAGCGCGATGCGCTCGCGTACCCGCCGGTCCAGCCCGCGGAAATTGTGCTCCACCTCGCGGAAATCCGCCAACAACTCGCGGGCGAGACTCACGAATTGCTGGAAACGGTCCTTCAGGGCCGTATCGTCCAGCAGGGGGATGTCACCATGGATGATGCGCTCCATCTCCGCGTCGATCTCCGCACGGCGTTTGTGGAGCTCGCGGATACGTGCCTCGGGGTCGGTCTCGCTACCTTCGGTCATCTGCTTGAGCAGTTCAAACAAGGTCAGCAGGCGCGATTCGGTGCCGACGAAAGCCCGTTCCGTCAAGCTAGACAGCCAAGTAATGGCTTTTTCGGTGGCCGGGGTCAGATCGAAATGGGGTTCGTCCGATCCCAACGGATAAAATTTTCGCAACCAGCCTCGCTCGTTGGCCGCCCAGTCATTCAGGTACTCCAGCGCCGGCCGCGGAAAGGCCTCGCTGCCGAGTTGCTCGCGCAAGCCGTATAGCTCGTCCTCCAGCGCCTCGGCCAGGTCCGCCTGAGCTATGACCCGGACATTGGGCGTGATAAAGACCCGCTGCAAAAAGCTGGCAATGAGCGGTGCATGTTCGGCCCCCAGCAGGCGCCAGGCAGGGTGGCTGCGGCGCAGGGTGTCCAGGGTGGCGTAATCCAGGCTCATGGACAGCTACCGGAATGCTTGGCCTGATTCCGTGAGCCGTTCGCCGCACCGCTGGGCGGGGACACTCGGTGGTACCCTTTTTGGCCCGCATTGACGACGGCCTTCTTGCGAACCCAGTCCAGCATGGGGATGCGCTTGGTCTCGCATTCTCGGTCTGGCGCCATGCCCGTTTTCGCGGCCGGGACGGCGAACGGCGGGTTCAGGGCTTCCTCCAGGGTATGTCCATCGGAATGTAAGCGACTAAACATGGAAAGCAGCCCGTCATCCGTTGACTTTGCGGGTTTGAAAGGAAGCTGCATGGGGGCACCGATTATGATTCGAGATTAGATGTGCAGTGGGGGCAGCGCTTGGCTGCCAAAGGGATTTCAAACGCGCAGAAAGGGCAGACCTTGGTGGTGGCTGCCGCCGCGGGCTTTTGGTAGAGGTGATTGATTGCGCGGATGAGCAGGAAGATGACGAAGGCAACAATCAGAAAGCTTACCATCGCATTGATAAACAATCCATAATTCAACGTCACCGCGCCCACTTTGCGAGCCGCTTCCAGGCTTGGATAGGGGCCGGGGGTGCTGCCGCTCTGCAACAGGAGATAAAGGTTGGAAAAATCGACCTTGCCCAGCAGCAATCCAATGGGAGGCATGATCACATTACTAACCAAGGAAGTGACGATACTCGAAAATGCGGCGCCGATGACGATGCCTACGGCCATGTCGACGACGTTTCCACGCATGATGAAGCTTTTGAAGTCGCTAATGAATCCTTTAAACATGGTGCAATACCCCGCGGCTGATGGCCCTTACAGTAGACATGGGTATGGTGCAACAGATATCCGTTGACGGAAAGTTTCAGTGCCCTGCCGAAGTCGCCTGATGTGAAACCCAGGGTGACGTGCGGACTGTTTCAGGCTTTGGCTCGATGGTGTCACGGGTCGGCGGCAGGGAGGCAAAACGGGATCGGCATAATGGCACTGCCACTGGGAGACGATTTTAGCCCAGGACTGGTCGCCCTGGTTGGCCTCGAACCGGCAGCCACAATCCCGGGTAAATCCCTTGTTCTGCACCGCACGTCTACTCGCAGACCGTCACGCGGGGAATCCCGCCGTCTCGGCGTATCAGGCAAGAAAAAAGGCCCGGGGAGGTCCGAGCCGTGCTGTTTGGTGGAGCGGAGGAGGATCGAACTCCCGACCTTCGCATTGCGAATGCAATTAAACACAGTGTAACTATATGATATTTAAGTCTATTTATAATAAAATCAATCTTTTGCCATAATAAGCATTCCCGTATACTCCCTACCTTTCCCGCCCCCATTTGGGCAAAAATTGGGCGTAGGTTTGGCGTCCAACGGCCACCATGACTTCTCATAGTTCCGGCACTGTGAAGTTTTCATTCTTTGCTCCCCGCATGACCTCGACCTCCAGACCTCTCAGTTCGGAAGAGGCTCTTCAACATCCTGGGTGGGTAGAATTGAGCCTCAGTCCCTAGGACGGGGGCCGCGCCGATCCCCCGTCTACCCACGGGGAGACACTTTGCTATGGCTCATAGGCCCAGCATCGGCGCGGAACACCTTGATTGGTATGGAAACAGAAGGCTTCCAACTGGTGACTTCGCCGCGCAACCTTAGTCTGGTAACACTCAGCGGCGGGTCACGACCAATCCCGGAAATGGTTTTCTCAACCCACCTGAGTTGATGAGATGACATGGATGCCTCCCACCTATCACCAGGGTGGCGGGGCTCCGTTGAGGGAGTCCTCGCTTGAACCCGACGGCATCAAAGTGCCAAGGTG
>JABEBX010022022.1_pt1 | contig 65158 bp, 60 predicted proteins | sample 7245971 | NCBI WGS metagenome assembly JABEBX01 (sample SAMN14506365, study PRJNA622280) | hot springs metagenome | biome: hot spring [ENVO:00000051]|acidic hot spring [ENVO:00002120]; feature: spring [ENVO:00000027]|sediment [ENVO:00002007]; material: sediment environment [ENVO:01001048]... | reverse complement strand
AGGGAATTTTTGTAATGAGCGATAATCCTGCGTCAAATAAAGGTATTCTTCGAAAATACGATGAGGAAAAAACACAGGGTAATAGCATATAAGCATACAGATCAAGGCAAATAAATGTTTCACTGCTTTTAAAATGTCGGCACGGCGTAATTGCTTGTTCAGTTCTTTTTTGTTTAATTTGACTATTTTTCTCTTCTGTGGAATCTGTCTAATTGTGGAGGTATTTATATGAAGTATGATTCACGAAATGGTTTTATGCTTAGAGGAAGCCTTGGTAAAAAGGGCTATGATTGGTGGTGGCATTCATTTGTTGCAAAGAATAACGCAACAGGGGAACTCGAACCATTTTTTATTGAATATTTTATCATCAACCCTGAGGCAGGTGGAGAGCAAACCCCGGTTCTGGGGCAATCGAGAGAGAATCAAAAAAATGGAATCAAACCTTCTTATGCAATGATAAAGGCAGGTAAATGGGGAAACAATAAAGCACAGATTCATAACTTCTATCCTTTAAAGTCTGTTATTGCCGACAGAGAAAAGATGGATGTAAAGATTGGTGAAAATAGAGCTAATGATACGTTGATCAAAGGAATGGTTCAAATGAGTGAGGACGATGCAAAATCGCACCCTGAATATATGAGCGATGCTGGAACAATGAGCTGGGATTTGAATGTTCACGGTAAAACATCATATTCCGTAGGTTACGGAACTTCATGGCTTTTCAGGAAATTAAACCTATTTGAGATGTACTGGCATATTCATGGTATGAAAACGGTTCTTTCAGGCCGGGTTATATACAATGGGATAGAATACACTGTAATTCCAGAAACCTCATATGGGTATCAGGACAAGAATTGGGGTAGTGATTATACCAATCCATGGATCTGGCTGAACTGTAACAATTTTAAAAACAGCAAGGGTGTTAAGCTAAACGATACCAGCCTTGACATAGGTGGTGGAAATCCTAAGGTAATCGGAGTTGGTTTGGGAAAGAAAATACTGGTTGCATTTCGCAACGATGGTAAACTTTATGAATTCAATTTTACAAAATTTCTGTTCCAAAAACAACAATGGAAATGTCATATTGACCAATCATATGTATACTGGGATGTTGAGGTAGAAAATCGTAAAAACTTAATGGAAGTACACTTCAAATGTCCTCTTTCTACCATGATACTTGTTAACTATGAAAATCCTGAGGGAAAAAAATTGCATAACAAATTATTCAACGGAGGCTATGCATCGGGTGAGGTATTGCTTTACGAAAAGCAAAATGGAGAAAAAAAACACAAAGAAACCTTTATAGGGGAGCTTGGTGGTTGTGAATTTGGTGAGTATTGAGTTGATAAAGATTGAAATCATCATCAGTCCGGCATCGGATGTAAAAACGGCAGAGGAAAGATCGAAAAATTACAATTGCTATGATTGGTGGTTCAGCCACAGGGAGATTTATTAACCCGAAAAATGCAATAAGGAATGGAGAAACATATTCCAGTGTGGACTATCTTATGGCCTTCTTTTTTAGCAGCTTGAATACATGCCTCCAGCCAAAAATCAAGGGGAATCTTCTATCCAAATTTGACAGTTCTAATTTCTCACCTGTTGTTCTCTCTACCTTTGACTCAAGATAATCGACATAATTGGAAAATGTATAAATGCTTTTGGACAATCTGGAAATAGCCCGCTTTCTCGAAGTTTTGATAAACCTCTTCGTATACTCTTCGGTAAAATACGGCTTTATTGTCACATAACTTCCATCTTTTATTTGCAGTGATCCTGTAAAGGATTCCTGTTCAAGGAAGGAACCGTATATTTCTTGGTAGAAATTTTTTTCACTATTGTATATGCTTATGATTTTGTCCTCGGTTTCTGTACGTACCTCAGCTCTATAGCTAAGACCTAACAAGTGTAGTATAAAATCGTTCAGTGTGAATGGTTTAGTCATCTCCGACATTGCGAACATCACGTTGAACCGCATTGCGTTATAAACGTCTTCGAGAAATTGCGATAAGAATTTTTGGTCTTTAACATAAAGTATACCTATACGTTTAGATAGTCTTCCAGCCACAAAAAAGTCTTTGAGCCCAGGGTAATGTGTTGTTCTATTCAATGCGTTTTCATCCAATACACAGTACTTAAAAGGCATAGAAAGGCCACTGTTATCGATTTTTAAAAAATAAGAATTAGGCGGAAGTATTCTGTTTAAAACTACGTGAATGTTAGATTTGTAAAATCGTTTGTAATCGTCGACAATGACATAAAAATCAGGAAAGCTTGTTGATGTTGATAGTATTGGATTGAGCATAGAGCCATACATAAAAACACACTTAATGCCTTCAAAATGTTCCAAAAAATATTTTAAAAAAAACTCGGAAGATCCAGCCCTGTATGGATAATACGCAGATGAGATATGTTCAATAATGAAATTTTTATAATTTATCATAATATATATGTAATTTTGTCCGCCTTTATCAAAAGGCAATATAACGATTAACCAAAAATTGCAATAAGGAAATTTTTTCATTCGCTCAATCCTACGATCCATCTGATATCGTTAAGTTTTCTTATAGAGACAAGGTTTTAGTCCTTTGTATGCTTATATGCTATTACCCTGTGTCTTTTCCTCATCGTATTTTAGAAGAATACCTTTATTTGACGCAGGATTATCGCTCATTACAAAAATTCCCTTATTTTGCAAATGCATTTTTTGGGTTAATAAATGTATTTACAACTTTTTAAATGGTGATACAATCGACTAAGATATCAGAGGAGGTAATTATATGCAATTCAAAGATAAGGTTGCTATAGTAACTGGTGCTGCGAGTGGTATTGGCAAGGCTGTTATCAAGATGTTTGCGGATGAAGGTGCAAAGGTGGTGCTCGCTGATATCAATGAAGAAGGAATTAACAAGTTTGCAGCCGAATTAACATCAAAAGGCGTTGATGCAATTGCAGTGAGAACAGACGTTACAAAGCTTGAAATGGTAAAGGACCTCCTTAATAAGGCTTTACAAAAATATGGCAGGATAGACATACTCCACAATAATGCCGGTATTATACTTCCCAATGATATCGACGTAATCGAATATAAGGATATAGATATGCAGATCCACATAAATCTGTATGGCATTATCTATGGAACAAAAGAGGTAATTCCCATTATGAAAAAACAAGGCCATGGATATATTGTCAATACAGCATCCCTTGCAGGCGTTGTTCCAGAACCTGGCTCTGCAATCTATTCAGCTACAAAATTTGCTATAAGGGGTTTTGATATCGCTGTAAGACTTGAACTTATGAATACAGGTGTAAGTATTTTGACCCTTCTTCCTGATTCTGTAGAAACTCCACAACTGCACTACGAGGCAACGCACGGCGGATCGCCCATGTCTTTTATTGATAAAGCTCAGACGCCCGAGGCAGTGGCTCAGGCAGTCAAAAAAGCCATACTAAAAAACAAGGTGGAAGTTTATGTGCCTCATTCTCAGGGTATCATAGCAAGGCTCGCACTTATGTGGCCATGGAGTATACCCATGCTCTGGCCTATGTTACAAAAATCGGGAAATAAGAATAAAGAAAGGAAAATACAGGAATTGAAGAAATAGGTTTGAATTGGTTGCAGCTATTCTTCAGCACCTATGGCATTTTTTATCGTCTGTGCTATATCCGATGCATAGACTTGTATCAGTTTTTGATCTTGTCCCTCTATCATAACCCTTGCCAGAGGTTCTGTTCCAGAGTATCTTACGAGCACTCTCCCTGTATCTTTGAGGTTGTTCGATACCGTTTGTATAATTTTTTCTATTTCCGGTACGCTTGAAAAGGGTACTTTTTGGGATACCTTTACGTTTACAATGACCTGCGGATATTTATCCATTATCCGTGCAATTTCTGATAATTTTTTACCGGAAAGCACCATTAGCGAAAGTACCTGTAAGGCAGTTATAATGCCGTCGCCTGTGGTTGTATATTCACCGAATATTACATGGCCGGACTGTTCACCTCCGAGGATATAACCTTCTTTTAGCATATTTTCGAGAACATACCTGTCACCGACTTTTGTCCTCACGAGCCTTATACCTTCTTTTTTTAAGGCCAGTTCAAGCCCAACGTTGCTCATAACGGTTGCAACCACACCGTTACCCTTCAGTCTTCCCTCTTTTTTCATTTCAACGGCACTCATTGCGAGTATAGCATCACCATCTATGATATTTCCCTTTTCATCACATAAAATCGTCCTGTCTCCATCACCGTCAAATGCGATTCCTACATCCGCCGCGTATTTTTTCACAGCTGCTAAAAGAGATTCCGTATGTGTAGAACCACAATTATGATTTATATTCTTGCCGTTTGGAGAAGTAGAAATCACCGCAATAGTTGCTCCGAGCTCCTGAAACACAGTAGGTGCAATCTTGTAGGTAGCCCCATTTGCACAGTCAATGACAATCCTGATGCCTGACAATGACAGGTGTTTTGGAAACGAATGTTTTAAAGAAACGATGTACCTGCCAGCAGCGTCAGAAAGTCTGTACGCCTTACCTATCCTTTCATGCGGCAGCGAAGGTCTGATATTACTCGCAGAAAGAACAAGCTTCTCCATTTCCGTTTCAATCGTATCGCTTAGTTTATAGCCATCAGGACCGAAAAACTTTATTCCATTGTCCTGATACGGGTTGTGAGATGCTGATATAACAATACCAACATCAGCCTTTATTTCTGTTGTTAGAAATGCAATCCCGGGTGTTGGGAATGGCCCTGTCAGAATTACGTCTCCGCCCATGGATGTAATACCTGCCGTTAGCGCCATCTCAAACATATATCCTGACAGCCTTGTATCTTTGCCAACGACGAACTTGTGGCGGGTTTTACCATTTGCAAGAATGGCACTTGCAGCCTTACCCAGTTTTAATACGGTCTCAATGGTCATGGGTTCTGTATTTGCTGTTCCTCTTACTCCATCTGTACCAAAAAGCTTGTTCATGAATGTTTCACCTTGAATATCACAACGATTGCCTGAGGTTGTACCGTTACCATTTTGTAATTTGACGTAGATAGAGGTACCATAAGGGTAATGGTATCTCTGAATTTACTTATATCTACAGGTATTGTCATGATAACGCTTATATTACTTATAATTGTAGATGGACCTATCACAGTTACCTTATCAGGCTCCGTTATAATGCCCTTCAATTCGTGATGATCTGGAGGGTTACCTACTATGGAGACCCCGACATCTACTGTTCTGCTTACTATCCTATCAAGGGATATATTTATACTGTTTGGATAAATAGTATCTATTTTTATTCCGCTTGGAAGATTGAATTCCGCTGGTGAGATATTGAATATGTAGTTGCCCACGTCCGTTTTTATTAAGTTTATTCTGTAGACAGGTTTACTGTTGGCATAGTTGAATACGGATGATGAAGGACCTGATAGTGTAACTTCTATATACCCTGGGATGTCGTTTATAATAACCTCATCCGCGGGCATGTTGTTTATGAGTATGGGTATTTTTAATGTAACCTCGGATGTTTTCTCGCTGTGTGCAAAGAACCACAGAAATACTGCTATAAGAACTGCAAGCATCTTATATGTGAAATTATTCGTAATAAGTTTTATTAGTTTTCTCATGGAGTTATACCTAATAATTTTAGCAATTCGGGCTGAATTGTCTCTGGCGGTTCGAAAATCGTTATATTTTTGTCAACCACAATTGAAACCTTGCCGGTCTCTTCAGAAACAATTACAATGACTGCATCGGTCTCCGAAGACAGACCAAAGGCTGCCTTATGCCGTGTACCATACGTTGGGTGGTATTGGATATCCTGCGAAAGGGGGAGCATACATCCGGCAGCAACTATTCTTTTCCCCTTGATTACCACTGCACCATCATGCAGCGGCGCATGGGTATTAAATATTGTCAAAAGGAGTTCTTTGGTTGCAACGGCGTCAAGTATCCTTCCGGTATCTATTATCTCTTTTATTCCTATGTTTCTCTCAAACACAATGAGGGCACCGGTCTTTGTTTTTGTAAGCTCAACCACAGCTTCGGTAACCTGTTCGACACATGTCCTTAACTCATTTGCCTGTGCGTTGCTTTTTTTAAAGTATCCCTTCCCCATATAAGCTAAACCACGCTTTATGTCCTGTTGAAAAACAATGATAATTATCAATACAATAGAACTAATAAAGTTGTTTAATAACCAGTGAAGCGCTGTCAGGTCAAAAATATTCGATATTATATATGCTCCAAAGATAATGAAAATACCGACGAGTACCTGTGCGGCCCTTGAACCCTTCAGCATGAGCAAAAGCCTGTATATAAGATAGCTTACTATAAGTATATCAACTGCATTTTTAATAATGCTATAAACGAAACTATGCATTATGCATCCATTATATGGTGTGTCATCGATAATGCCTGTTTTGTTTCCTTTATATCATGCACCCTTATAATATCAACTCCGTGCGTTGCTGCCCATATAGCTGAGGCGATGGATCCATGCAAGCGCTCCACGGTATCTGTATTCGTAAGCTTGCCTATGAACGATTTCCTCGATACACCGATTAGAAGGGGGAATCCCAGTGCCCTGAATGCGTTGATATTTTTTAAAATCAACAGATTATGTTTTATCGTTTTGCCGAAACCTATACCGGGATCAATGGCTATGTATTCCTTACCGATACCCATCTCCATCGCATATCTTGCCCGTTGTTCAAGGTATGACAGTATCTCTCCGACAACATCATTATACTCCGGATTTACCTGCATTGTTTTTGGCGTTCCTTTCATATGCATAAGTATAATGCCGACACCATACCTTTTTATGACAGCAGGCATAGTATTGTCGAAACTCATCGCACTTACATCGTTAACTATATCAGCCCCATTTTCTATAGCCTCAGCCGCTACATCTGCCTTCATCGTATCTATAGAAATTGGAATTTGTATCTTTTCTCTCAATTGTTTTATAACTGGTATTACCCGTTTCTTTTCTTCTTCGGATGAGATTGATTCGCTTTCAGGTCTTGTAGATTCTCCACCGATATCTAATATATCTGCACCACCTTGATAGAGTGCCATTCCATGTTCAACAGCAGCTTCTGTTGAAAAAAATTTTCCACCATCGGAAAAAGAATCCGGGGTTACGTTTACAACCCCCATAAGCTTTGGCCCATCCAAAAAATTAAGGAATGCATTTTTATATCTTAAGACAGGATGTTGATGAAAAAGATTTTTTATAGACGCACGCAATTCATCCGCAACAGTGGATAATCCGAATTGCTGTGCCGTTATCTTGTCAGAAACGATCTCTATTTGTCTGTAGGTACCCATCAATATTGCATCGGTAAGAATATCGGGGTCCTTTATAACGCTCCATGCCGTTGCAAGTTCAGCACCAGCAGACAGTGCCTCCTGTTTCAATATGTTTGCAGCAGGTGAGGATAAAGATTTGATCTTAAACGTATAGAATACCGCTTTCTTGTCCATAATATCTATCCCTTCGGGATGTACTGCCAATGATTTAAAATTTGAAACGATCTCCTTCTGAGATAGAGGATTTATAAGATAAACCTTCTTCATGCTTTTATCGACATAAATTTTTGTTACTGAGGGTTGACAATGGCATCAATCTCGTTTGCATCGAGAATCTCTTTTTCAAGCAGCTTGTTCGCAAATTTATTAAGTATGTCGAATTTTTTCTTCAAAAGATCGCTGGCATTGTTGTAACACGACATAATAATGTTTTTGATCTCGCTATCTATCTCAATTGCCGTATACTGGCTGTATTCATTTTGCCGGCCTACTTCTTTTCCGAGGAAAACGAGTTCTTCTTTCTTTCCTAAAGTTATAGGACCAAGTTTATCACTCATGCCCCACTCACATACCATTTTTCTTGCAAGTTCTGTTGCCTTTTCAAGGTCGTTGCTTGCACCAGTTGATGAATCGCCGAGGGCGAGCTGTTCAGCAGCCCTTCCTCCCATAAGCACAGTTATTGTTGAAAGGATATGCTGCTTCGAAATCGTATATTTATCCTCTGTAGGAAGCTGTAATGTAAGGCCGAGAGCAAGGCCCCTCGGTATGATCGTAACCTTGTGAATTGGGTCTGCATTTGGAAGGGATTTTGCAACGAGGGCATGGCCTGCCTCGTGGTAGGCTATTAACTTCTTTTCCATCTCGCCTATAATCATGCTCTTACGCTCTACACCCATAAGTATTTTGTCCTTTGCCTCTTCGAATTCCTGCATGGAAACCTTTTCTTTAGATTTTCCTGCAGCAAGAATGGCTGCCTCATTTGCAACATTTTCGAGATCAGCCCCCGTAGCTCCAGGCAATCCCCTTGCTATGATGTTAAGGTCTACATCTGCGTCAAGAGGAATTTTCTTGGTATGCACCTTTAGAATTTCTTCTCTGCCCTTTAAGTCAGGTGCATGGACAACGATTCTCCTGTCGAATCTACCAGGTCTTAGCAGTGCAGGATCGAGTATGTCAGGCCTATTCGTCGCTGCAATCATTATTACATCTTCGTTTGCTATGAACCCATCCATTTCGACAAGAAGCTGGTTGAGCGTCTGCTCCCTCTCATCATGTCCACCGCCAAGACCTGCTCCTCTGTATCTTCCCACTGCATCTATCTCATCTATAAATACTATGCATGGGGCGCTCTTCTTTGCCTGCATAAAAAGATCCCTTACACGGGCAGCACCAACGCCGACAAACATCTCCACAAAATCAGAACCGCTTATACTGAAAAACGGTACTTTTGCCTCGCCTGCTATTGCTTTTGCAAGCAAAGTCTTACCTGTGCCTGGTGCACCTATGAGCAATACCCCTTTTGGAACCCTTCCTCCAAGCCGGGTAAACTTCTGCGGATTTTTTAAAAATTCTATAATTTCCTGTACCTCAGATTTTACCTCATCTATACCTGCCACATCTTTAAAAGTAATGTTTTGCAGGCCTTCATTCATAAGCTTTGCACGGCTCCTGCCGAAAGACATGGCCTTGCCCGTACCTGATTGCATCTGACGAGTAAAAAATACCCACCACAATACAAAAATAATTAGCAAAGGTGCCCAGGTTATCAGTATACTTCGCCATATAGAATCTTCTTCCTTTGATTTCGCAGTTATGTTTACATTTTTGTCGAGCAGGGTTTTGACAAGATTTGGATCTTCAGGCGTATACGTTGTAAAATTTTGGTTATCTTTCGTAATACCTGATATATCGTTACCCTTTATGACCACTGATTTAATCTGATTGTCATTTACCGACTGAATAAATTCACTGAATGTCAAATTCTTTACTTGCTGCTGTGTCGGCTGGTTTATAAACCTTATAAGGATTATAGTTATTATAAAAATTACAATCCATAATCCAAGATTTTTTAAAAGACCGGCATACTTGCTGCTGTTGTTTTGTTTTACGGGCTTATTATCTTTTTTATTATCTTTATTATCCATTCGTTACCTCATACTAAAAGTAAGCAAATTATACGAAATAATCAATAGGAATCAACAGAACATACAATTGATAACCGAATTATACTTACGTCTTTTTTCTTTTGTCCAATATCAGGTATTCCCTGTCTTTGTAGACTATCAGATTACCGGCAAACATATCAAGGAATTTGGAGTTGTCGTTCGTCTTATCAAGCATAGCCATGATAAAGTCAATATGCTCTCTGCGTGGGTTGTAATACGTACCGAGTATATTTTTTACTGCAATTTGAAGAATCATTTTTATCATAAGGCTGTCATAGGCAAGAAGTTTTTTCAGGCTTAATAAAAGCATGCTTCTTTTATCCTTGTATAACACATCCATATAAGCCTGTTGTGCAATCCTGTTTAAAAAGGCATCTATCTCCCGAAGATCGATTGATAGGGCAAGTATATGATTTAGAAAACCAGGGTTCAGCTTTAACAGCAGTGGAATTATTTCGCGTCTTATTCTGTTTCTCAAATAGTCTGGCAGTTCATTTGTACTGTCAATCATATACTGTATACCTTTCTGTTTAAGGTAACCGAGGACATTATCCCTGGAAAGGCCAAGCATGGGCCTTACAAAACCCTCTCTTGCCGGGGGAATACCACATATACCCGTAATGCCGGTTCCTCTGAGCATGTTGATCAATACTGTCTCAGCATTATCGTTCATGGTATGGGCAAGGGCTATGGTGTTTAAATCTAAGGACATTATACAATCCTCAAAAATTTTGTATCGTTTTTCCCTTGCAACTGCTTCCAGAGAGTTTCCACGAAGCTCCTTTCTGGTAAAATTGATATCATATTTTACAAATTCGAAACCAAGTATATCTTTTGAAAGTTTTCGCACGAATCTCTCATCCCTGTCAGACTCTTTGCCTCTGAGATGATGGTTTACATGTATGACAACAGGATGAATATGTAGCTGTTTTTGGTAACGCTTCATAAGCAGTGCAAGGCATACAGAATCTGGTCCACCTGAAACTCCGATACCGATACGCATCTTTAGGGCAGCCCGTTCTCCTGATACCGTTTTTTTTATACCCTCATTAACAAGCATTTTTTGAGATTTGATGAATTTAAAAAAACGTTCTTCTATTGCTTTGGTAGTAAGAAGTTTCATCCCTCTATTATAGAAGACATCTTTAATATATTGCAATATAAAATATCATTCCCCGAGGATATGGTTGTTGCAGCTTTTTTGTTAAATAAGATATTTTTTTTCGGGAAAGAAAGCGATGGCGTATTGGCGCCATCGCTGAATGATTAACTTACCTTTAATACGTTCTGTAATTTTAACGCAAGACCCATGTCACCCTTGATCTTTAATTTTCCCGACATGAAAGCCATCTGGGGGTTTAACTTTCCTGATACTATGTCTAAAATGTCTTTGTCTGTAACGGTAATTGTACATTTAGCATCAGGTGAGGGACCGCTTGATACCCCTTGTTTTGCAGGCGTAGCATTTACAACCCATGTGCCTGCTTCAGCTCCTGTAATTTCAAACTGATATACTGCGTTAAGTCCTTTTGCCTTTTCGATATCCTTGTTAATGTTCTCTGGTATAGTTTTTTCAAAAAGCTCCTTAACTGTTTTTGGAAACTCCGGCATTTCATTCACCTCCTTTGTATTGATATATTTATCAATTTTTTATCATGCTATTCTTTTTAATGTCAAGCAATAATTTATTTTCGGCTTGCACCCCAGTTTTTGCAGATATATTTAATTCTTCCAATATACATGCTATTGAGGGTTCATGGATTTGATAGGTATATTTTTTAGTTCTTTTATAATAGCCTTTTCAGGTGCTATGATGCCGGGACCAATGTTTACAGCTACAATGCTAATGAGCAGTAAAAAGGGATTTATCTCGGGACCTGTAATTGTTATGGGGCATGGAACGTTGGAGGCTTTGCTTGTTATACTCCTTTATTTAGGATTTGGTGAGTTGTTTAAAAATCATACAGTGATGGGTACCATAGGTATCATAGGAGGCATAATGCTCCTGTGGATGGCCTATGAGTCATTCAGATTTTCTGAAAATGCTTCAATGGCAGAAAATGGAAGACTACTGAATGGTTCTGCTTATGTCGCTGGTATCATTACATCTTTGTCGAATCCTTACTGGATTTTATGGTGGATCACCATAGGCTTAAGTTATATCGTGCTTTCGTTTAAATACGGTATCAAGGGCATTATCATTTTTTATGCAGGTCATATACTTGCCGATCTCATATGGTACAGCACCGTTGCATTTTCCTTCAGCTTTATGAAAAGATTCATATCGTCAAAAGGGTTTAGGGCGATTACCATCATCAGCGGTATTATATTCGCAGGTTTTTCCGTTTATTTTATCTTGTTTGGTATACGCAGTTTGGTTTAACCACTCCCAAAGCAATAAGCAGTAAAAGCTTAAAATCTTAAGACCCTTGTTTGACGCAGACTTATCGCTCATTACAAAAATCCCCTCATTTTCAAATGCATTCTTTGGGTTAGTTTGCTTAGAAGTATAGTAAGGAAAATATGGAGATGAGACCCTTGCAGATTATGTAAAAATGTATTATCCAATAATTAAACGCAGGAGGACGCATGCCTGATAGGGAAAAAATAGTTATAGCGGATGATATGGATACAGTACTTATGCTTGAGGAGATCCTTCTCAAAAAGACAGGATATGAGATCGTAAAAGCAAAAACAGGTACGGAGGCCCTCAAAAAGATTCAGTCGGAAAAGCCAAGAATAGCACTACTCGATCTTATTATGCCGGAGATGAACGGTGATGCTATATGTAGATTCATTAAAAATAACGATGCTTTAAAACATATAAAGATTGTAATAATAACTTCGCATGGGAAACCCGAAGACAAAGAACGCGCGATGAGGAGTGGATGCGATTATTTCCTGACCAAACCCGTAAACAGTAGGCAGTTGCTGGAGGTAATCAGCAAAGATCTGCAGGTAAAATGATCCGATAAAAAAAAATATTTGTGTTTACAAAGTTGATATTTGCAATCTTATGAAGGATGATTAAATTATTTAAGAATCTATATTCCTATAGATGAATTTTTTTTGTTTACCGAGGATAGGGAGGTAAAAAATGGAGAATTTTACATTTTATAATCCTACGAAAATCATCTTTGGAAAAGATGAAACTAAGAATATAGGCCAATATATAAAAGGGGGAAAATGCCTGCTTTTATATGGGAGGAACAGCATAAAAAAGAATGGCATCTATGAAAAGGTCGTAAATTCATTACAGATCAACCATGTTCCTTTTATTGAAAAAGGCGGGATAAAATCAAACCCTGTTTTGAGCTTTGTACAAGAAGCAATCAAAATTGCAAGGGAAGAACATATAGATTGTCTGCTGGCGGTAGGCGGAGGAAGTGTTATAGATACGGCGAAGGCAATTGCCTGTGGGTTTTACTATGAAGGTGATGTGTGGGATTTTTTTATAGACAAGGCTCAGATAAAGGTTGCTTTACCTATCTATGTTGTATTGACACTTGCAGCTACGGCATCTGAGATGAATTCCGGGGCCGTAATTACAAAAGAAGAAACCAAGCAAAAGTTTAATATTAATTCTGCTACGCTATTTCCAAGAATATCCGTATTGGACCCGGTAAACACCTATACTGTATCAAAAAACTATGTAGCTTATGGTTGCGTGGATGCTATGGTTCATCTTCTTGAAGGTTATTTTACTCAAGACGTATCGAACACGCTTATTCAAGATGGCTTTGTCGAGGTACTTATACGAGCACTTATTCAGAGCACGAATATAATAATGGCGGATCAGAACAACTACGATGCGAGAGCTGATTTTATGTGGGCTGCAACTTTAGCATTGAATGGTTTGACTACTGCCGGTATAGGTAGTTATGGCTTTCCAAACCACATGATCGGTCATTCTCTCAGTGCAATCTATGATATCCCACATGGAGCTTCGCTATCTATAGTCTTCCCGGCATGGCTTAAGTACAATATCCAAAGGAAATCCAATAAAATAACTCGATTTGGCAAGGCTGTATTCCATAAAGATACTGCACAGCAAACTATAGAATCATTAGAAGATTTCTTTAAGTCCATAAAAACTCCTACAAACTTGTCAGACGTAAATATACCCGTATCCGATATAGATAAAATTGCACAAAACGCTTTTATGCTGGCACAAAAATGGAGATTGAAGGAGTATTCACGGGAAGTGATTGCCGATATATTGAGATTGGCGGTATAAAAATACAATGCTTGCCTTTCCCATCTCAACACTATTTATACCGTATTAAGTCAGCTACGGTAATAGATAAACACAGCAAGGATCCTTGAAGGGCAACTGCTCTACAAGAACTTTTTTGATTTTGTTACACAGGAAACGGATTATTTGCTTGCAAGTATCTTCTATTTTTGGTGAACAAAATTGACAGTCGCTCATATTGCGGTTAAACTGAAAGTATAAGTAGTTCATGACAAAATCCGGATTATAAAAAGTGGAGCGCCATTTAGGTCCGCTTTTGTGCAGCGGTCACAAGCCATTCGTAGATTGACAGCATGTCTTCTCCCATCCGCTCTGGATGCCACTGTACTCCGAGTACATTTGGAAAATCCTTTGGCTCTACTGCCTCTATAATCCCATCATCTGCTATTGCTGAGACGGTAATTCCTCTACCGGGTTCTTTTATCGCCTGATGATGACTCGTGTTTGTTTTTGTCTTGTCCTGCTTGATAAGGGTATGCAGTATTGTATGGTGTTCGATTACGATTCCATGCTCGCCCTTTGAGTGGTTGTGGCTTTTGGGAACCTGTATTTTTATATCCTGATAGAGTGATCCACCTGCTATAACGTTTATGAGCTGCATACCTCCGCATACACCAAGCACTGGTATGCCCTTTTTTAGCGCCTCTATATAAATAGCAGATTCAAAGGCTGTTCTTTCATGCATTTTCTTTAGCGACATTATAGGCTGCTCACCGTACATGGCAGGCGGAATATCAAAGTCTCCGCCGGTTATAACCAATCCAGCCAGCCTGCATGCCAGGATCTTTACATAGTTTGTATATGTCAATAGAACAGGTATACCATTAGATTTTTCTATTGCATCAGTATAAGCTTTATAAGCAAAATAAGCCTGCTTATTATTTATTCCCGTTATGTCAGAAGTAACACCAATGAGAGGTATACCCTTTTCTTTAATCATAAAATGCTTATATTTGTTTTTTAGCATTATTGCAAATTTGTTTTAAAGATATAGAAAGGTGGTACTCTCGTGAATCCGATTATAGCAGTTACATACTCTTTTTTGTTTGGGCTGTTGCATGGCATACTGCCTGATGAGCATACTTGGCCCATAACATTTAGTTATGCCATTGGCAGCGGTAGTGGTAAAGAGGGTATGAAAGCTGGATTATATTTTTCACTCGCATTCACTCTACAGCGTACGATAATATCAGAGCTTGCCTATCTTGCGCTTGCCCCGTTTGTGTTTACTGTAAACAGGTATATATATTTAATAGTCGGCATTGTAATGTTTATTGCAGGTGTGATTGTGCTTAAAAAAAACGTGTACCCGCATCTCCATGTTCTTGGCCACCACCATGAAGATGTTAATCGTATGGAAAGAAACATGAACATATTGAGCACAAAATGTGCGGACTGTGAGAATGAAACATCTGCACCTCCGATCAAGTGGACACTTATTCATGGATTTATTGCAGGCTTTGGCTTTGGAGGATTTGCATTGTTTGTCAATACAGTCGCCGCACCGGCAATGCCGGGGGCATGGTTTGGTTTTTTGCCGGGTCTTTTTTTCGGGATAGGAACAATGCTTATGCTGCTCATCATAGGTTCATTATTTGGCATGTCCCTCAAATGGCTGCACTCACTTACAGAGGCTGATATAAAAAAGATCGGTGCAGAAACAGGCGGCAGGACGTTGTTTTTTGGAGGTCTGCTTTTTATGATAGCTGGAATATTGACTATTGCGGGTATTGATATAAAATTGCCCTTTATATCAGATTATACGCTTATAACGTTCTTTATGATCGGGGTGGCCATACCTGCATTTATATACTCATACAGACGAGTCGTTAGTGCAAAAAAATAAAAACAGCAGTGAATCACTCACCGCTGTTTTTATAGTAGGGTTTTTTACTGTACTAAAACGACAATTCTTTATTCGATTTTCATTCTCTCTTCCCACAACGGTGTCATTTTTTGCTGAAGTTCTTTGTCAAACTCTTCCATCTTTCTAAGATATTCCGGATCTTCAAGGGCTAATTTTGCATTCTCATCTTCAGGTTTTGCATCCGGGGTAAGGATTTCTTTTCTAAAGACGCGATGATTGTCTCGGATTGCACATGGAGTAAAAAAGTTTCCAGGTGAATCTTTCATATATCCATAATCAAACTGCCATTTTCTTCCCCTTATAAACAGATCGCTCATCAAGGCATCTATAACTGTCTTATTCTGTTTATATAGACTGTAGATATTATCCTTATAAAATGGAACGAACACACAAGGCATTATATTACCGTTCCAGTCTATGTAAAAATATCCACTTGGGCGACCATATGCTATACAACCGCGAGACCCTGGCCCTGCATCCCAAAAATCAGCTACAAAATAACCCTTTTTGAATAAAATGTCTTCCCATTTTAAGGTAAATCGGAGCCTTTGTTCCGGCGTTAGCATAAGATCCATTGTGTCTTTGGCACGGCCTATGGGCATTAAGTGAAATATCCACATGTAAGTTGCGCCTAATTCTTCAAACCAGTATTCGTAAAAGTCGTCCTGCATGAGTATATCTATATTTTCTTTTGTCGCTGTAACGGATGCACCAAAAGGAACTCCATATTTTTTGAGTTGCTCTATGCTTTGAAGTATCCTTTTGTAGATTCCTTTGCCTCTTCTCTTATCGGTTTGTTCTTCATAGCCTTCTACGGATATGGCCGGAGTCATATTTGCGGTTTGTTTTAGCCTTTTTAAATTTTCTTTACTCATCAATGTTCCGTTCGTATAAACAAGAAAAAATGTATCTTTGAATTCTTCCGCGAGTGATATTACATCTTTGGTTCCGTCCTTCCACATGAAGGGTTCTCCGCCGGAGATCACTGAGAACCGGCTGCCACATATATCATGCATCTCCTTTATTAACCTCTCTACAACATTATAAGGCAATGAAGCGAGGGTTGATGGATTGCTTGCAGCATAGCAGCCTGTACATTTTAGATTACATTTTTGGGTAGGTGAAACGAGAACGAACCCCGGTGGTTCTACGCCATACTTGCTTTTGTAAGCATCAATTGTTTCCTTAACACCCTCTCCGTAAAGGGGAGGTTTTACAAGGTTGTCAACAAAGGTCTTGATATATTCTTTTGAAACATACCCCCTGTCTACATTTTTCAAACCCTGTCTTAAAAGATTAATAAAAAACTGGGATTGTACATTTGCCAGATACTCCGATTTTGATCCGTAGGTGAATTCGTAGGTATGGATCGAGTTTTTAATGCCGTTATTTACCACACCCAACAATACGTTTCTTACAACATTTTTGTTCGTTAGCAGCCTTATCCCGTTCAGCAACATAAATTTTTTGATCTCGGATGTAATTTTAGTTTTCTTAAAGCCCCTCGCATTTTTACCGATACTACTCATTTTCATTACCCCCCTTTTTAGATTTTATATCTTCTATACAAACATATCGACCAAAATGGTTTAACGTTTGAAAGAAGCCCAAAAAAATTTAGTTCCGATTAATGCCTTTGAACAAGATATCAATTAATCTATGAATGTTATCTTCTATCTTTGAAACATCATACTTATTAAACCAAGGATGCTCTAAACCTTTTAATGCAGTGGTTATAGCAAGCGCGGTATCATCAATGTTATTGCTGACAAACATACCCTGTTCAATCCCGCTATCCAGAATCCCCCTTATAACCTCAAATTCATATCGGTGATACTTCTCTCGTATCTTCTCGATAAATTTATAATGTTTGTTTAGATATTCGTCTTTTAACACATTGTAAAAATTAGCAAGATGATTAAGAGATAGTATTTTTATCTTAGCATAAACATATAATTTCCCTTGCGGTGTAATCTCTTGCTCTATTGCTTTTGATATTTCCTCTTTCAATGCTTCACTTTCTTTTTCGACAACTGTTTGAAAGATCTCTTCTTTACTTTTAAAGTAATAATAAATAGAACTCTTTGCCTTGTTTACAGCAAAGGCAATCTCATCCATTGTAGTTTTTTTAAAACCAAACTGTGCAAAAATACCTTGCGAAGAATCTATTATCTTTTCCTTTACTTTATTATCAAAATTCAACGCTTTATTCATACATTTATATTGCTCCGTTCGTTCGACCAAATATGTCTTTTGTTCGATTACGCTGTTTAATAAAGTGTGTCAAGCAGTATCGGTATTTATAATAAATCCCCTTGTTGCATTTTTTGGATTAAGGGGTTTTTAAATGAGAATATAAGGATTATATTGCACATTATGGATACGCAGATAATATATGGAGGTCATTCTACTGTCTTAATAAAAATGGGAAAATCTGTTATTGTTACAGACCCTAATTTAAGTAAGAGAATATGGACAATCCGCAGAAAAAACAAACCAGGGCTTACACAAGAACAATTAGATACAATTAACCTGATACTAATATCACATGGGCATTATGATCATCTTGATCTTCCGACCGTGAAAAGGCTCCATAGAAATGCTGTTGTCATCGTACCAAAAGGGCTTAACAAGTATTTCATCCGTTATGGTTTCAATGATGTGAGAACGCTTGCGTGGTGGGAACAAACTTCTGTTCATGGATTAAGAATTATAGCAGTGCCTGCGAACCATTTCAAGGGAAGAAATCCAATGGTCAACAGCCTTTATCAGGGATATGTAATCGATGGAGGGCATCAGATATATTTTGCCGGAGACACAGGATGGTTTGATGGATTCAAAGAGATTGGAGACATATTCAAATTGGACATTGCCCTGCTTCCTATTGGTGCATATAAGCCGTGGTCAGCATTAGGACACCATATGACACCAGAACATTCTATAAAGGCAATGAAGTACTTAAAGGCAAGATTCATGATTCCTATACATTGGGGTGCGTTCAAGCTCTCATTGGAACCGCTTGATGAACCTATAAAACGGCTAAAGGAATCGGCAAAGCATAACGGAATAGAAAAATCTGTCGTTATACTTGAGCCCGGTGAGACATTCAGTTTAAACGCTATGAAATTTACTGGCTTTACTACAGGTCAAAATTCCCGTTAACCCATGAAATGCGTTTGAGAAATAAGAAGTTTACTTATTGCATTTTTCCGGTTAACCTGCATAGACACAGTTCTTTGTTGACTTTTATTATTTTGGATAATATAGTTGTATTATGATTTTTACAGGAGAATATTGCATTGGCAAAGAGGCTTTACTGGAAGGGGTTTGACAAAACAGTAAAAAATAGTAATGTATTCGCATTCATGAGAGTAAACAGAATCAAGAGTTTCGACAGCCTCATTAATCGTTCGCAGCATGACATAGACTGGTTCTGGGATGCCACAAATAAGTTCCTTGGCATTGAATGGTATACGCCTTACAAAAAGGTTGTTGATACCAACAAAGGAATTGAGTGGGCAAAATGGTTTATGGGTGGCAAAATCAATATTACTCATAACTGCGTAGATAAGCATATAAACACATACAGAAGGCATAAAATAGCCTTATTATGGGAAGGTGAGAACGGAGAGGTAAGAAAGTTAACCTACCTCGACCTCTATAGAGAGGTTAATAGAGTTGCAGAAGGACTGAAAGATTCCGGCATTAAAAAAGGTGATGCGGTTGGTGTATTTATGCCCATGCTACCTGAAACAGCAATTACCCTTCTTGCAATAGCAAAAATAGGTGCAATTTTTATCCCTGTATTTTCCGGCTATGGCCCTGAAGCAATAGCATCAAGGCTTAACGACGCATCTGCAAAGTTGCTTTTTACCGCAGATGGTTTCTACAGAAAAGGCAGCATCGTAGAGATGAAAAAGACCGCTGATGCCGCTGTGAGTCTGAGCCTGAGTGTAAAGCATGTAGTTGTTTTCAAAAGGCTCGGCATCGATATACCATGGAAAGAGGGTAGAGACATATATTGGGATGACTTTGTGAATGAAAAACAAACGATATCCAGAACAGAAAAATTACCGTCCGAAACACCATGGATGATAATATATACTTCAGGTACGACAGGCAAACCCAAGGGAGCAGTGCATGTTCATGGTGGATTTCTCGTCAAGCAGGCAGAAGAAATAGCTTTTCAGATCGATATGAAGGATCAGGATATACTCTTCTGGTTTACTGACATGGGATGGATTATGGGCCCATGGGAGGTTGTAGGCGGTCTTGCGATGGGAGGGACGCTGTTTTTCTATGAAGGCGCACCGGATTGGCCGAAGCCTGACAGACTCTGGGATATGATAGAACGACACAGGATCACAACGCTTGGTATCTCCCCAACAGCGGTAAGAGCATTTATGCGTAATGGGGATCAATGGCCAAATGCACATGATCTTACAAGTCTGCGAATGTTCGGTTCTACAGGTGAACCATGGAACCCGGTACCGTGGATGTGGTTATACAAGAATGTGGGAAAGGAAAGATGCCCTATTATTAACCTCTCGGGGGGTACTGAAATAGGGGCATGTTTTTTATCGGTACATCCGGTCAAACCATTAAAACCATGTTCTCTCGGAGGACCTTCGCTTGGAATGGCTACAGATGTTTTTGATGATAAAGCAAAACCTGTGAGAGATACTGTAGGTGAGCTCGTTTGCAAGAAGCCGTGGCCAAGTATGACAAGAGGTTTGTGGCGAGATCCGGAAAGATATATTGAAACATACTGGGGCAGATGGAAAAACGTATGGGTACACGGCGATTGGGCATCAATTGATAAAGACGGGTATTGGTTTTTACATGGTAGATCCGACGATACAATAAAGATTGCCGGGAAACGTGTAGGTCCTGCCGAGGTTGAATCCGTGCTTGTATCTCATAAGGCTGTAACTGAGGCAGCAGCAATAGGCGTGCCAGATGAATTAAAAGGAGAAGCACTTGTTTGTTTTGTTATATTAAAACCAGGTTATGAATCATCTGAGGAGTTAAGGGCTGAACTCGTACGGCATGTAGCTTTGGCACTCGGAAAATCAACTACGCCCAAAACTATAAAATTCGTCAGTGAACTTCCCAAAACGCGTAATGCGAAGATCCTCAGGCGATTTGTAAAGGCAAAATACCTTGGTCAGGAGATCACAGATACATCCTCCGTTGAGAACCTTTCCTCATTAGATATTATAGTGCAGGCTATATAATAAATTGTTAACTTTCAAAAAGTCATACTTTAAACAAAGGAGAAAAAAATGTTAAAACTGTATGTAGGCAACTTGTCATTTAACACCACTGAAGACGAAGTAAAGGAGCTGTTTGGGAAAATCGGTGCAGTCCAGAGTGTTTCCATAATCAAAGATAAATACTCGGAACGCTCGAAAGGCTTCGGATTTGTTGAGATGACAAATGACGAAGAGGCAAAAAAAGCCATTGAACAGATTAATGGGACTGATTTCAAAGGCAGGAACATCAGAGTAGCAGAAGCAAAACCGATGGAGAAGAGGGAAGGTGGCGACTACGGAGGAGGACACAGAAAAAGCGGATTTAAAGGAGGAAATAACAGAAGCGGAGGATACAGATAATAAAACTTACCCGCGTAAAAATGGGTAATCTGCAGTAATAAACTAAATCAGGATTACTCTGAAATTACTATAGATAGAAATTGTTGCTGGGTTTGGTTAGCAAATCCAGCACATCTCTTTTGATTGCTTCTTATGATGTCTTATAACCAGGAAGATCAATATTCCCTTTGTGTGAAATGCGGCAAATGCAGGTCGGTATGTCCTGTATTCCATGAACTGAATGAGGAAGGCGCATCACCTCGCGGTAAGATAACACTGGTTCAGGCTATATTTGATAATAAGCTCGAACCATCGAAACGTACAAAAAAATTCATATCAGAATGTCTTTTATGTACTGCATGCGTTGCAGTTTGCCCCAACAATGTTCAAACAGATTTGCTTGTGCTTTCGGCTCGTGAAAAACTCGCAGATTATGAAGGGAACAAATTAATAGAGACCGCGCTTACAAAATTCGTCTTCGCAAAAACAGACGTAAGTTTTAGGCTCGCTTCTGTAACCGAGCAGGCGCTGGGGAAAAAATTAGATTCTGAATCAGGTATATTCTATCGCTTGCCTACGAATCGTATTGTACCCGAGGTTAGACGCGTAAAGTTCTCAAGCTCGAGAAAAAATAGATATACATATAAAACAAAAACAGGATTTTTCCTTGGGTGTCTCATTGATTTTATCTATCATGATATCGTGGAAGATACTGTAAAGTTGCTCGAATCATCCGGCAAAAAACCATACATTCCTAAGGATCAGGCTTGCTGCGGACTGCCAGCATTGAGTATGGGAAATGTAGAGCAGGCAGCAAAACAAGCGAGGGCCGTTATGTCATTGTTCGACAATACAGATATGATCGTTACGGCATGCGGCTCATGCGGCTCGATGATGAAAAACTACTATAAATTTTTATTTGATGACGCCGAAGACAAAAAAAAAGCCGAAAGATTTGCCGAAAAAGTAAAAGACATAGTAGAAGTCATAGATCAAGGTATATTCGTAAATGAAGGGCACGCTTCGGATTTAATTACCTATCACGATCCATGTCATCTAAAAAGGGGTATGAATGTATCGAAAAAACCAAGAATGCTTATAGGTGAAGCGGGGTATAAAATTTTAGAGATGAAAGCTCCTGATAGGTGCTGCGGGCTTGGAGGAGCATTCAATATAAAACATCGCAAACTCTCAACAGCTATCACAAAAGAAAAGATTGATGATATTCATTCGACAGGCGCTGCAATCGTTGCAACCGGCTGTCCGGGGTGCATGGCAAACATATCTGCCATGCTGATCGAACAAGATCTAAATGTAAAAGTGGTACATACGGTTAATCTGCTTGTAAAAGCCCTGAAAAAAAACACTGCATCATAAAACCTCTCTTAATATTAAATAAGATCTCAGTTATTACACTTGGCTGTTTTGTTGTTAGTTGACTAATATCAATAATATTGCTATGTATATGCAAAAACACGAGGAGGGTTATGAAAAACAAGAAAAGAATACTTACAAGCTTCTTTTGTGGAGTGATATTACTCTTAATATCAGTTTACGGTATGACAGATTCTAATAAAGATGCCCTTGTTTATATAGTAAAGCAAGGAGATACTCTATGGAATATATCTTTAAGATTTAATGCAAACCCATGGATCTGGCCTAAACTATGGGAGCAAAATAAATATATAACAAATCCTCATCTTATTTATCCTGGAGAGCCTATAGCTTTATTGCCTACCTCTGTTCTTCCTGCAACTGCTGTTTCATCTGTTCAGCCTTCAACCACTACCGTTGCAGAACAGATACCGTCAAAAATGCAACAATTAGAAGCAGAAGAAACAACACCAACGACAGGTGTCGAGGGACAAACGCAGGAAATGGAACAACCTGTCAAGCTTGAGGCAGAAGAGGAAGCACCTTCTATAGGGACCGCTGTTCCTTATGGTATACAGTACGTAAGTGCACCTGCAAACACATATATATATCCATCTATGGAATCTGCTGGTTTTGTTTCCAAACACGATCTTGCAGCAGCAGGCGAAATTGTTGCTGCTTCAAATGCTGGGAGAACAATATTCGGGGAACATGATGTAGTTTTTATAAATCTTGGGAGTAATTCTGGCGTGAAACAAGGAGATCAGTTTAATATATATAAAAAAGACATAAAGGTTTACGATCCTGTTACAGATGATTTCCTTGGTTATAAGATAAAGATCCTCGGGAGGTTAAAGATTACAAAAGTGGAAAATTCCGTATCCACTGCGATGATTACACACTCATATGAAGAGATCAGGGTAAACGACAAGCTTATACCTTACGAGCCAGGAACAAAGACTATCGACCTCACACTTGCTGCAAATCCTATCAAAGGCTACATAGTATGCTCTAAAACCAATATGACTATATATGGTGAAAATGATATAGTATATATAGACAGAGGAAGTGACGAAGGCGTACAGACGGGGAATACCTTCGTTATATATAAGGATAGGAAACCCGTAGAAGATCCTACCACGCATGAAACGCTTAACCTGCCGAAAGAAATACTTGGTAAGCTCCTAATTATCAAGGTACAGGGAAATACTGCAACAGCAATTATCACGAAAAGTATTAAAGAAATTACCGTAGGGGATAGGGTATTGGCTGATACTGCTTCTGGCATTATATGACAGGGTCTATATCTTCAAGCAGTTTTGCAAGCAAGCCTTACAGGATAGAAAAACCCTGGGGTTATGAACTTGTATGGGCTGATAATTCTCTCTATATCGGCAAAGTTTTATTCCTTAAAGCCGGTACACGATCGAGTTTACAGATGCACATCAAAAAGGACGAAACGATGTTTCTCAGCAAGGGTAAGGTTATACTTGAACTGCCGGACAATAAGGAATCCAAAGAAATAGAATTAAAAGAGGGTGACAGTATAAGAATATCGCCGGGAACGAAACATAGAATAAACGCTTTGGCTGATTCTTATATTTATGAAGTTTCAACGCCGCATATGGATGATGTGGTTAGATTTCAGGATGATTATGGGAGAACCGGGTGAACATATATGGTATAATTATTGCAGGGGGACAGGGCAAAAGGTTATGGCCTCTTTCGAGACTATTAAGACCGAAACCGGTGCTTTCCATTCCGAGTGGACAGCCATTGATCAGACAAACATTGTTGAGACTTAACAAGATCGTCGAAACCCGGAATCTGTTCGTCATAACAAACGAGGAAGTTTTTGCTCCAATTTATGAATCCATAAAAGAGGTATCTTTGGAGAATGTAATATCAGAACCCATAGGCAGGAATACTGCGGCGGCAATAGGACTCGCGTGCACTCACATAATGGAGAGATACGGCGACGCTATAGCAATAGTAACTCCTGCAGATCACTACATAGAAGACGATACTCAATTTGCAGGTCTATTAGATAAAGCTGCGGGGTTTTGTCAAAAGGCGGACGCTGTGGTCGTTTTTGGGGTAAAACCGACATACCCGTCGGTGAACTATGGTTATATTGCAAAGGGTGAAGAATTAGATGGTGATAAAATTTTTAAGGTTGCAAAGTTTACTGAAAAACCACCAAAGGCCATGGCAGAACAGTTTGTATCGGAAGGTCATTTATGGAATGCGGGTATTTTCGTTTTCAAAGTAAGCACAATGCTGAATGCTATAAAACAATATATGCCAGAACTTTCTTTGGCACTCGATAAAATAAAAAAGACATTCAACGGACCATACGAGAGAAAAACTATAAAAGAAGAGTATAACAAGTTGAATGATATATCCATAGATAAAGGCATAATCGAAAAGCTTGATAAGGTGTTTGTTATTGAGATGACTACAAAATGGGCAGACCTTGGCAGCTTCGAACAGATGGCAAACATCATGATTACAAAGGATGGGAATGGTAACCAGAGGATGGGAAATGGCATAGATATTGACAGTACAAATAATATTATTATATGTGATGATAATTTTATAGTAACAGCTAATGTACACGACCTCATAATTATAGTATCTGACGGAAAAATACTGATTACATCAAAGGGTAGTGACGAAGCAATCTCAAAGGTGGTAGATACTCTGAATATTAGAGGATTTAAAGAACATATTTAACGATAGATTAAAATCAAAATTCCGAAAGGATTACCTAATATGAACCCAAATTTCAATTTATTGAAAAGGAAGATACTTGCACACGAAGCAAAGATAGCAATAATCGGACTGGGCTATGTAGGCCTACCGTATGCAATTGAGTTTGCAAAAAATGGTTTCAAGGTGACTGGCATAGATCTAAACGTACACAAGATAACAGCGCTTAAGAACAATAAGTCGTACATTACGGATATAAGCTCCCAAGAACTTAAAGACATAAACGATGGCGGTTTTATATCGTACACGAGTTCTTACGACGGTATTGATGATGCGGATGTTATAGAAATATGTGTTCCAACTCCGCTTGGGAAATCAAAAGAGCCGGATCTATTCTTTATCACATCTGCTGTACAAAGCATAAAGGAAAAAATATTAAAACCAAAATTACTCATACTGACGAGCACCACGTATCCGGGTACAACACGGGAATACATGGTATCTACGGTAGCTGACAAGCATTATAAGCTTGATAAAGATTTTTTTGCGGCATTCTCTCCAGAAAGAATAGATCCAGCAAATAAACGTTATAAACTGACAGATGTACCGAAAGTAGTCGGCGGTGTGACAAAACTTTCCAATGAGCTGGCGGTTTTGTTGTTCAAACAGATTGTAAAAGATGTCGTCGAAGTTTCATCTGCAGATACTGCGGAGATGGTAAAGTTGCTTGAAAATACATTCAGAAGTATCAACATAGGTCTTGTAAATGAAATGGCAATCATAAGTCATAAATTGGGCATAGATATATGGGAGGTTATAGACGCAGCCAAGACAAAACCTTATGGATTTGTGCCCTTTTATCCGGGACCAGGCATAGGAGGACATTGCATACCAATAGATCCTGTATATCTGACATGGAGAATGAAGGTTTACAATTATAGAACAAGATTTATTGAACTTGCCACTGATATAAACAATGAAATGCCTTACTATGTCGTCAACAGGCTATCGGATATTATGAATGAAAAAGGCAAAAGTATCAAAAACAGCAAAATATTCATACTCGGAGTGACATATAAAAAAGATGTAAATGACCTCAGGGAATCTTCTGCGATCCCAGTCATAGAGGAGATACTTCATAGAGGCGGCAAAGTATCCTATAATGATCCATACGTAGACGCTATCCATGAAAATAGACTGAATTTAAAATCCGTTAAATTGACAAAGAAGGCATTAAGCACTTCTGATTGTACAGTAATACTAACAGATCATTCCGTTTATGACTATCATTGGATAGTTAAAAATTCAAGGTTGGTTTTTGATACAAAAAACGGAACCAGAGGCATAAAAGATAGCAGAATCGTTAAACTCTGAGGGTAGGTTAATGGATAAATTTTTAATAACAGGAGGAGCGGGGTTTATAGGTTCAAACATAGCTGATCACCTGCTTGAGCAGGGGCATTTTGTAAGAGTGATAGATAATTTTCTTACCGGTAAGAAGGAGAACCTTTCGAAGGCTTCAAGCTTTAACAGATTCGAATTAATAGAGGGAGACATAAGAAATCTTGATATTGTGAGAAAGGCATGTAAAGACATCGATTTTGTCTTACATGAAGCAGCTATACCGTCTGTTCCGCGATCCATAGATGATCCTATAACTACAAATGAGGTAAACATAAACGGTACTCTTAACGTGCTTAAGGCCTCGTATGAAAACAAAGTTAGAAGGTTAGTTTATGCAGCAAGTTCTTCGGCTTACGGAGATACTGCAGTATTGCCAAAAAAAGAAGATATGACGCCATCGCCTCTTTCTCCCTACGCAGTAGGTAAACTCACCGGAGAATACTACTGCAAGGTTTTCACAAATGTGTATGGTCTGGAAACAGTGAGTCTCAGGTACTTCAATATATTCGGTCCAAGACAGGATCCAAATTCAACGTATGCTGCGGTCTTACCCCGATTCATAACAGCAATGTTAAAAGGTGAGAGCCCGATTGTTTATGGAGATGGTGAACAGTCAAGGGATTTTACTTATATAGAAAATGTTATTCAGGCAAACATAGATGCATGTTATGCCCCACCTGATGCGGCAGGCAGGGTTTTGAACATAGCGTGCGGAACAAGATTTACACTGAATACAGTGTTAAAGCTGCTTGAAAAGATATTCGATAAGAAGGCAAACCCAAAATATATGCCGCCCAAAAGGGGCGACGTTAAGCATTCTCAGGCCGATATAACAAATGCTTCAAAATACATACATTATAATATTGAGGTTGATTTCGAGGCGGGACTAAAAAAAACGGTAGATTACTTTTCACTCCTTGTTTGATTTTTTACCATTTATGTCTACTATTTTTGCCGTGCCTGCGTATGATTTTATTTCGTATTTTGTTATTCTGCTTATCTGTTTTATTATACCCGACATCTTTTCCACTTCACTTATGATCTTAGATGCATAATCAGCAGTAGTTGGATCTTTATCTTTCAACATGTGTATCAGCAGCTCGGAATAGCCTTGAATGGCCGACAGTGGCTGATTCAGGTTATGAGCCGCAGCACCGGCAAGATTCGTCATCGCGTCATTTTTTTCTGCTTCTATTAATTTAGATAATGCCTCATCGAGTGATTTTTCCATTCGGATTTTTTCTCTTTCATCCCTTAAGTATCCTACAGTCATCTGTTCTTCGCCTTTTTCGTTGTAAACGATTGCTCCTGATATAGTGACGGGAATAGTTTCTCCGGTCCGTGTTCGTACATCGATAGGATAGTTGTATATATGCTTTGTAGGACTCTGTCTGAGTAATTTCATAACCTCCTTTGCTACATTTTGAGGATAAAGCTGCGTAACATGTATATATTGTATAGCCTCTTCCCTCGAATAACCAAAAAGCCTTGTTGCTTCTTCATTAAAGAAAAGAAGTTTGCCGATCATATCCACAGCAATAATCGCATCAGAAGAACTACTGATTGTTTTTAAAAGGAGATCCGTGGTCTTTAACAATTCTTTGCTTAATAGTTTTTCCTCTGTTATGTCTCGTAGAGATATTAGTGAAACATCCTGACGCCCAGGTAAAGGTGTTGCTCTTATTGAAACTGTTTTGTAGCTACCGTTTTTTATTTTTACTTCGATCTCGAATTTGTTTACGAACTGCTTGTTGAGAAAACCCAAAAAAACCTTATTCGCTGTGTTCCTGCTTGCCTCGTTTGCTATGGCCTTGGAATAATGTTCACCTATTATCTCTTGTTTTGAATAGCCGGTAAGCTTTGCAAATGCCTTATTAACATCCGTGATGGTGCCTTCTCTGTCAATAAGCATCATTCCGTCCATCGCGTGGTTGAAAAGGAATTCATAGTCTTCTTTTACTTGCAAGAGCTCATAAGCCCTTTTCATGGATTCTTCGAGAATTTTCATCCTTGATATGTTCAATATTGCTGATGCAAGCATATTTGCTTGTATGAAGTAGTATCTCTGAAGGAATGGCGAAAGTTTAATAGGTATTTTGGATCTAACCAGTATAACGCCTATAACATCACTTATGTCAAAAACAGGTAGCACTAAAAATGAGCGTATACCCTTTGAAAGAATAATGGATTTAATCTCATCAGTAAATATAGCCGTCGCTTTTACATCTTCTATAGCAATGGCTCCTTTTTTTTCTACTGCAGCTTTTATCTCAGGGTATTTGGATAGATCTATAACAAGTGTTTTGTTGTCAAGGATTTCACTGCTTGCTAAAACTTCGCCATTCCCGTCGATATTGTTTTTATCCAGAAAAACTATTATACTAACTTCAAAACTTTCTACCCTTTTACGAAACGATTCGGCAAATATCGAAAGTACATCTTTATAGGTATTGGTGTTAGTAAGCCTCCTGTAGATAAAAAATAGTTCTTTTAGTGCTTCTTTTGCGGATAAGTTATGAAGATTTGTTTTTATGTCCCTATCCATTTTATTTTACAACGGGGCCCTCATAATAAAAACGTTTTTTATGTATGAGTATACCCAAGCTTTTTGAGTTTCAGTTGCATTTTTTTACCATTTTTATAAAACTTGACGCCCTTTGCCTTTGTAATCCTTCCTATCTTATAGATAGGTACGCCATGAATGTTGGCTTTGTATTTATATTCTGGAACTGTAAAAATTAAAGCATAATCATCTCCGCCTGTCAAAACATAATCATACGGAGACTTTTTCATAAGCCTTGCTGTATACTGAACGCCGTCAGATATAGGTATACTATCCAGATCAAGCATGATCCCCACATTGCTTTCATCAGCTATGTGTTTGAGATCCTGAAGCAATCCATCGGAAACATCTATCATGGAATTCGGTGACATTTCATGAACAATATCTATGCTTTCTCTGAGCATTGGAACAGGCTCAAGATATTTTTTTATAAGTGCTGAATACGATTTAGCGTTGCCAAATGACAGCAAATCCAGTCCTGCCATTGCCTCTCCTGTTATCCCCGACATACATATGATGTCTCCGCTTCTGGCTCCACTTCTCCTTACAAATCTACCTCTGTATGCCTTTCCTATGACAACAGTATCTGCTGCAAACTTACCCGTCATAGTCGTTATGTTACCCCCTATAAGCGACATATTGTATTCTTTCAGGCGTTCCAAAAAACCCTTGATAAAGGCGTTAATGTGCTTTAAGGGAAAATCATGCGGTAAAAACAAGGATAGCATTGCGTAGAGCGGTGTGCCTCCCATAGCAGCTATATCACTTGTTGCCGCACCAATAGCCCTTTTCCCAGCTGATTCCCAAAAATTTAAACTTCCCAAAAAGTGTATGCCGTCTACAACGCTGTCAACCGTATAAAGCAATTTTTCATTTGCAGAGGTTCTTACAACAGCAGTATCATCACCTATTCCAAGTATAACGTTGCGGGCATTTTTACTTGTGAGGTTTCTTATGTTTTTTATCAGGTTTAGTTCTTCCCAGTTTTTCACTATTTTTCTGCTTATCTTTTGTCTTTGATCCCTTTACCTTATTATTGTTGATCAACAACTGGTCCAAAACTTCGCGTATGTGTCCAACGGTAATGAATTGTATTTTATCTTTAATGTAATCTGGCATATCTTCCAGATCAGGCTTGTTTCCATGCGGTATGATAATCTTGAAAATCTTTGCCCTGAGTGCCGCAAGAGATTTTTCTTTTAGTCCCCCTATTGGCAATACATTACCTCGCAGGGTAATTTCCCCTGTCATCGCAAAATCTTTCCTTACCTTTTTACCTGTTAAAGCAGAGGCAGTTGCAACAGCCATCGTAATTCCTGCTGAAGGTCCGTCTTTAGGAATTGCCCCGGCTGGTATGTGAATATGGATATCGAGCCTGTCAAAAGCTGATGCATCTATATCAAGTTTTGCTGCATTCGTCCTTAAATAACTTACAGCAGCCATTGCCGATTCCTTCATAACATCACCAAGCTGTCCTGTAAGTGTCAATCTTCCCTTCCCTTTCATGGTTGTAACTTCGATGTAAAGTACATCCCCACCGTACGGTGTCCATGCAAGTCCTGTTGCAATACCAACCTCGTCTGCTGTCATAAGCTCTTCAGGTGGTGTTTTTGGTACTCCAAGAAATTTCCTTACCGTATCTTTTGTTATCTTGAAAGGTGGCGTTTCTCCTTCTGCGAGCTTCTGAGCTACTTTTCTGAAAACAGATGAAACCTCTCTTTCAAGATTTCTCAAACCAGCTTCCCTTGTATAGCTATTGATAATGAACAATATTGCATCATCGTCAAACACTACTTTTTCTTTGCCTACACCTGTTTCTTCCTCTTGCCTCGGTATTATAAATTTCTTGGCTATTCTCAATTTCTCTTCATCTGTATAACCAGATAAAGTTATAACCTCCATTCTATCGTGAAGTGCTGGCGGGATCGGATCCATAACATTGGCTGTCGTAATAAACAGAACATTGCTTAAATCGTAAGGAACACTAAGATAGTTATCAGAAAACGCATAGTTTTGCTCTGGATCGAGTACCTCGAGTAAAGCTGACGACGGATCACCTCTGAAATCAGTGCCCACTTTGTCTATTTCATCCAACATAAATACAGGATTGTTCGTCCCTGCCTGTTTTATTCCCTGTATGATTCTTCCGGGCATTGCACCTATGTATGTCCTTCTGTGTCCTCTAATCTCTGCCTCATCTCGTATGCCCCCGAGAGACATCCTGACGAATTTCCTGTTCAATGCCCGCGCTATGGATTTTCCGAGCGATGTCTTACCCACCCCTGGGGGGCCGACAAAGCATAGTATAGGCCCCTTTGCCTTTTCCTTTAATCTCCTTACGGAAAGATATTCGAGTATCCTGTCCTTGACTTTTTCGAGGTCATAGTGATCTTCATCAAGCACCGTTCTTGCGTGTTTTATGTCTATGTTTTCCTTGGTTTGTTTTTTCCATGGAATGTCTACGAGCCATTCAAGGTATGTTCTTACGATGGATGCCTCCGCAGAATCCGGATGCATCATTTCGAGCCTGTTAAGCTGGCTCTGGGCTTCTTCCTCGACTTCTTTTGGCATATTAGCCTTTTTTATTTTATTCCTGAATTCCTTTACATCCCGTTCCTTTTCATCGATCTCTCCGAGTTCATTCTTTATAGCTTTTAACTGTTCCCTGAGGAAATACTCTCGCTGTACCTTCCCCATTTCTTCTCTTGCCTGAGACTGTATTTTCGCCTGAACGGTCAGAAGCTCTATCTCTTTGTTCTGCATCTCTATAACCTTTTTTAGACGTTCGACGGGATCCGATAATTCAAGGAATGATTGCAGTTCAACAGTTTTTAATCCATAATTCGTAACTATGATATCCGCAATCTTACCCGGCTCGGTAATATTTTCTATAAGTATAAGTGCATCCGGCTGCATGGCTTTCCCCATTGATATAACCTTTTCAACCTGCTCTTTTGCAGTTCTGATGAGTGCCTGAACCTCTACGGTTTCGACAACCGGGGCATCCTGAATAGCCTCTACTGACACAGAATAAAAAGGCTGGGTTTGTTTATATTCTTTTATTTTTACCCTTGTAAGACCTTGAATGAGGATCTTAACCCTGCCATCAGGCAGCTTCAGCATCCTTGTAATTGATCCCGCTGTTCCTATAGAAAATATTCCTTCCGGAGAGGGTGATTCTTCATTCATATCCTTTTGGGTGGAGAATACGACGAGCCTTTCTTTCGTTAGTGCATAATCTATTGCAGATATGGATGTTTCTCTTCCCACAAAAAGAGGTAGTATCATATTGGGGAAAAGTACTATATCTCTGATAGGTACAAGCGGCAGTTCTTCTGGTATCTTTAATTTGTCCTGCGTTTGCTCGGTATCTTGTTTTATTTCTATTTCATCAGCCATAACTCTATCCTTTTTCTATTTTTATAAGTATTTTTGAATGTCTGCGTTCCTGAACCTTCTTTAATATAATCTTTAACACACCATTTTTCAAAACCGCTTTTACATTTTTGGTATCACAAGTAACCGGTATAGGTATCGTTTTGCTAAAGTTTCCAAAGGCCCTTTCTATTTGATTGTACCTCATCACATCCGTCGGGACAACCTCCAACTTAACGCCTTGAATATAGATAACGTCATTTTGGATAAAGCATTCCATATTATCTGCCTCGATAGCCGGTATATCCATTTCAAAGATCAGTTCGTTGCCTTTTTCGTAGATATCGCTTTTTATGACTGGAGTGCTGACATCCTCTTCAAGCCAGCTCTCTATTGTCCTTATAGTGAAATCAGTGAAATCCATGCCCGGCATGGTGTTCATAACATCTTTTAGTTTCATTTAAATTACCTCAATATGTTATTTCTATAATCTTTTTACCATGTACCTTTAATAAGTAAAGTTTTTTAATGGGAATTCTATTACCATTGTATGTTATAGTGCCGCTAACACCGTCAAAATCTTTTATTTTTAATATATTATTTTTTATATCCTGTCTATTGGTAGCATTTTTCATTGCTGCGATTAATATATTAGCCGAATCATAACCAAGGGCGGATAATACCGTTGGTTCTTGATTAAATAAGCTATCATAACCACTGACAAATGCCTCTGTTACTTGATTGGTACTCTGGGTAAAAAAGCCATCTGTATAGATACCTCCGTCAACATATCTACCTCCCATTTGTATAAGTCCATGCCCACTCCAGCCGTTTCCGCCAAGCAGTTGTACATTGTTGATGTCATAGTATAATAACTGCGGTGCTATCATGGCCACCTTCTCATAATAATCTGGTATAAAGATAGCGGAGAAATCAATTATCGGAGGTGGATTGTCCCTTTGATTGGGTGGCAACTTCCTTATATCTGACTTTCTTAAATCAAGATAATACGTACCAGCAAGCTTTTGGATCTGTACCTTAAAATCAGTTTCGCCGGGAGAATAACCTTCCATACCCGTAACCGCTCCGCCATGTTCTAATACCTGTTTGACAAATGCCTTCATCATATCTTCCCCATAGCTGTTTTCAGGATACATTACTGCGAATTTTTTTATACCAAGTTTTTGCATTGCGTAATTAACTATTTCTCTTGTTTGATCTTCGGGCGTGAGGCTATTTTGGAATATGTAATCTCCTATCTTTGTTATACTTGACTTCTGATTCAGATAAATCATAGGGACATTATAGGTTTGCATTTTATAAGCTACCTCCATGGCAGTATTGCTGAGAAGGGGGCCTATTATTGCTGCGACATGATCATCTTTAACAAGCTCCTCAGCCTGTTTAACGGCTAATTCTGGTATCCCTTTTGAATCCTTTATAAAGAGCTTGTAGGGAGAAGTAGTTGTACTGAATACACCCAGTGCAAGTTCTATACCGTTTAGTACCTGCTTTCCGTAAGAGGCAAAATCACCGGTCAAAGGGAGAACACAGCCTATATTGTGCATATTTACCTGGGTTATTGATAGTATCTCATTTTTTAACGACACTGCTTTATTCATAATATCAGGCGATGCAATGCCTGAGGTCATGATAACATTTACCACTGCTAAAGCCCCCTTATAATCGTTTGATACAAACAAATCCTGAGCAAGCTTTAGTCTTAGGATTGATTCTTCATATAGGTTATACCGATCGTTTAGGAGCTGCTGGATATCGATATCTGTTAGCTTTTCATTTGTTACTTTTTGCAGCAACAACTTTGAGAGTTCTTTTTCTTGATCTGTTGATAGCAATTCCAATGAATGTGCAAGTGCATCGAATGAGTCCCTATACATGCCAGTCCTATAGTAGGACTCACCCAGCAGGAAATAAACCCTACCTTTTTTGTTATCATTGATATCGGGAATAATGGACTTAAAAACATCTATTGCACTTGTATATCTTGATTCTCTCATGCTTATTATCCCGAGTCCTATTTTTGCATCGTTTGCGTAATCAGTGCCAGGATAATCATTTATAACTTCATTATAATAGTTAGACGCCTGTCCGTACGATTTTATATCAAGGGCTATATCGCCTGCCTTCAGAATACCCGCAGGAGCCTGTTCACTTTTATTATCTATGTTTGCTATTGAGGAATAAAGCCTCATTGCATCTTCGTAGTTTTTAACCCTCATCTGTCCTTGAGCTTTCTGTTTTATAAGATCAATCGCTTGTTCAGAAGGCATACGTGCACCATCATAGACCACCATTTTAGGTGCACATGCTATTCCGGAAAACAGTAATACAATAAAAATATACAAAAAATATCTACTTTTCATTCTTCAGAGCCTCCATGTAATCACTGAACTCTTTAGCTATAGAAGGAGAAACAATCCTTACACTTGCCTCATGATTGTATCTCAGTGCGCTTTGTGTGAAATTATGGCTTCCAATGTACACAATCTTTTTATCGATTATGACCACCTTTGCATGAGTTGTTCTTTGAGGAGAATCAAAATAAACATTTATACCTTTGGCTTGGAGAAGTTTGGCTGTATGTAGATTTGTATCGTTCAAGGTATATCCGCCACCATGCGTGCTGTAACCCTGGTCTATGTTTAACAGCATTGAAACATTGACCCCTTGCGCATGTTTTTGAACAAGCATATCAATAATATGATCAGGCAATGCCGACTTGTAGTCCGTAGCCTTAAACAAATACATTATAATCTTTATACTTTCATGTGCCTGTGAAAGATCCTTTATCAGTGAAGTATAGTATGCTTTATCAAGCAGGATATCTATTCTGCTTATATCTTTCTTATCTGTGGTATTTGTGATGTCCTCTTTCAAAGTACGCAGGCTGATTGTATCTGCACGTGCAGCCTGCTCCGTTAAAGTCGGATCAAGAGTGAGTATACCACGGGGCTGTGGTGTGATAACCACAATCGGAACTATTACAAGAGAAAATAAAAAAATCTTCTTTATAAACATTATGATACTTTTTCTTTTTCTCTCTTCACAGCGTTGAGGTACATTGTTGCAATACCATTTTTGGGTTCGTGTTTCAGTACGCTCTCCCATTCAATCACCGCATCATCCAGTCTCCTCATCAGATAATAAAGAATGCCGAGATTAACCCGAGCAGGAATGTAATCTGCATTTATGAATTTTGCCTCTTCAAGCTCCTTTATCGCCTGTGCTATCATTCCTTTTTCCCTGAGTGCAACTGCGAGTTTTGTCTTTATATCTACGAATGTTGGTTGCAAGTTTAAAGCCTTGTGATATTCTTCTATTGCATCGTCGTAACTGTTTATCTCTGCGTAGAGGTCTCCTATCTGTGCGTGCATATTTGACAGCTTGGATTTAATAAGTCTGTTCTCCATCTCCTTTATGCTCTTTGAACGTGATGACCCTTTTGCCTTATCCAGAACGTTGTTTGCCTTTTCGTACTGACCTATATCATTGTACGTAATTGCGAGGTTTGTAGCTGCTTCCATATAACCGGGATTCAGCTTGAGTGACGTTTCGAAAGCTTTGATTGCGTCTTTTATTTTACCGCTGAGATGATAAATAATTCCAAGCATGTTGTAAACATCGGCATAATTCTTATTCAATGCTTCGAATGCCTGAAGATGTTGAAGAGCGATATCGTATTTATTCTTTAAAAAGAATTCCTTCCCCAATTTATAATGTTCTTTGCTATCAATATCCATAAATCAACCTCTAAAGAAAAAACCTAATATGTAAAATATACTACTTTTAAATCAAAGAGTCTATATAAACCCAAAAAATGCAATATAATATGAAAGGCTTAAATTTTAACCCACTACAATTATTTTATAACTATGATTATTATTATAAATAGAATCTGTGTTAGAAAGGTTATTAGAGCGGGGATCTCTTTGATTTATGCGTGTTTTTTAATATTATAACTATAAGCTGTTAACCTTCTAACCTGATGCACAAGGAGGTTATTATGGATATAAATAGATTTACACAAAAGGCGCAGCAGGCTCTTATGGATGCGCAAAGCATAGCTACACGGTACAAGCATCAACAGGTTGACAATGAGCATCTTATGCTTGCCCTTCTTGACCAGGAAGATGGGTTAATCCCACATCTTTTGGAAAAGATCAATACAGGTGGAGCTGTTTTAAAACCGGACACTACAGGCATACGGGAGGGGATAGAGCGTTATCTCGCAGGACTTCCTAAGATTTCTGGTCCATCTGGTGCTGTTGACCAGCTCTACATCACTTCACGCCTGAACAGTACTTTGGATCAAGCTTCACGGGAAGCCCAGAATATGAAGGACGAGTTCATCAGCGTAGAGCATATATTACTTGCAATGTTAAGCGAAGGAAGGGGAGGAACGCTTGGAAAGATATTGTCGGATCATGGCATAACAAAAGATGTGGTAATGAAAGCCCTTGCAGGCATAAGGGGTGGTCAACGAGTGACATCCCAGACGCCGGAATCCACATACGAGGCGCTGGAAAAGTATGGAAGAGACCTTACAAAGGCAGCGGCGCAAAACAAATTAGATCCGGTTATCGGAAGAGATGAGGAGATAAGGAGGACTGTTCAGATACTTTCAAGGAGGACGAAAAACAACCCTGTTCTTATAGGAGAACCAGGTGTAGGAAAAACAGCGATCGTTGAAGGTTTGGCACAGAGGATCATCAAGGGTGACGTACCGGAAAGCCTAAAAAATAAAAGGCTTGTGGCTCTTGATATGGGTGCACTGGTTGCGGGTGCTAAATACAGGGGCGAGTTTGAAGAAAGATTGAAGGCCGTACTGAAGGAGATTTTGGAATCAAAAGGTGAAATATTGCTGTTTATCGACGAACTGCACACAGTCGTCGGAGCAGGCGCTGCGGAAGGAGCAATGGATGCAAGTAATCTATTAAAGCCCATGCTCGCACGGGGAGAGCTTCACTGTATAGGTGCAACAACGCTCAATGAGTACAAAAAACATATAGAAAAGGATGCGGCACTCGAGAGGAGATTCCAGCCGGTCATGGTCGATCAACCGACCGTTGAGGATACGGTATCTATACTCAGAGGACTCAAGGAACGTTATGAATTGCACCACGGCGTAAGAATCAAAGATTCTGCACTTGTAGCTGCTGCGGTTCTGAGTAACAGATATATATCCGATAGATTTCTTCCTGATAAAGCAATAGATCTTGTCGATGAGGCAGCGGCAAAATTAAGGACTGAAATAGACAGCATGCCTGTTGAACTTGACGAGATAACAAGAAAAATATTGCAGCTCGAAATAGAAAAGCAGGCATTAAAAAAAGAGGTCGATCCTGCATCAAAAGAAAGGCTTGAAAAGCTCGAGAGAGAGTTGTCTGATCTGAAATCAAAGGCAGATGTATTGAAGGCACGCTGGCAGACCGAGAAATCAACCATAGGGAACGTGAGAAAGATCAGGGAAGAGATTGAGAAGATAAAGAGCGATATAGAGAAATCCGAACGCGACTACGATTTGAACAAGGTTGCTGAATTGAAGTACGGCAAATTGCCGGCTCTTGAAAAAGAATATGCAACATTTAGCAAAAAGATGGAAGAGGGGGGCAACAGACTGCTCAAAGAAGAGGTAGACGAAGAAGATATCGCACAGGTTGTCAGCAGGTGGACAGGCATACCAGTTTCAAAACTGCTCGAGGGAGAATCCCAGAAACTTATTCATCTCGACGAAATCCTTCACAAACGCGTTGTCGGACAGGATGAAGCAGTAACCGTTGTTACGGATGCAATAATCCGTGCACGTTCCGGCATAAAGGATCCCAATAGACCTATAGGAAGTTTTATATTCCTCGGTCCAACGGGTGTAGGAAAAACAGAGCTTGCACGGGCAATTGCAGAGGCATTGTTCGACAACGAAAACAACATGATACGACTTGACATGTCGGAATATATGGAAAAACATACAGTTGCCAGGCTAATCGGCGCACCGCCCGGCTATGTAGGGTATGAAGAAGGCGGGCAACTTACAGAAGCTGTGAGACGCAAACCGTTCAGTGTTATACTTTTTGATGAGATAGAAAAGGCACACAATGATGTGTTCAATACCCTGCTCCAGATACTTGATGACGGCAGACTTACCGATGGGCAGGGCAGGACCGTGGATTTCAAGAATACGATTATCATCATGACATCTAACATAGGTAGCACGTATATTCTTGAGTATATTAATGATCGAGTACAATCTTACGATAGCATGAAACTGCGTGTGCTTGACGAATTAAAAAATCACTTCAGACCGGAATTTTTAAACAGAGTAGACGAGGTTGTTGTTTTTCACGCACTTACACAGGAGGAGCTGATAAAGATTGTGGATATACAGGTGCGTAGACTGGGTGATAGATTGAAAGACAGGCATATAGAAATAGAACTAACCGATGCGGCGAAGAAATATCTTACTGAATCTGGTTATGATCCTGTGTATGGTGCAAGGCCGCTCAAGAGGGCGATCAGCAGAGAAATAGAGACACCGCTTGCAAAGGCGATAGTGTCGGGAAAGATTATGCCAGGTAAGGTTGTAAAGATTGGCATAAGCCACGGTAAAAAGGGCGAGGTTACTACTGCATCATCATTAAATGGACAACCCATTTTGGTATTCAAGCAGGAATAAAACACATGGCTAATGCCGCACGCATTTATCATATATGCCTATGTCGTTCAGGTTGAAACTTCCTGGTGTCATGAATACTGTACTACCGAGTTCGAGAGTACAGGTATAATCAAATATGTTCCATTCTCTCGTATCTATAATCCTGAAGTTATAGGAACTACCATGAGGGTTTATCTCAAAACGATAATTTCTAAAAATATTAAAAGACTCTCGCGACGCTTCGTTTTTTGCAGTATTCAGCAATCCGGTTTCTCCAATGGTTTTTGTAATAATATTAGCATAATTCCCGCTGAACATATTGATAGAAGATGTTGCCTTCGTCATCATAGTATCGTATTCTTTTCTTTGCGATACTGTAAGGTTGATGCATGAATTTATTGTCAACAGTGATCCACATAAAATCACCTTCAAGAAATTTTTTAAAATAGTATCAATCAACATAAAATATATTTTATCAGATCAAAACGCTGTGCCTGTAATGTATCCTGCGTATCATAATGGCTTGCTCGCCTATTTTTTACCTTGTTTAAAGGTTATATCTTATTACTTTACTGTCAACAGAGCGCCGGAATTTCGTATTATCTTGTAAAGAATATACTGTTTGTGGTTAATAAGTAAACATGAGGATAGCATTCATGGGCATAAGGGGTATACCCGCGAGCTACAGCGGTTTTGAAACATTCGTCGAGGGCATATCCACAAGGCTTGTCAAGAACGGGCATGATGTTACAGTATACAACCGCTCAACACATGTAACATATAAAGAACCCATATACAGAGGTGTAAAACTGGTGCGGTTGCCGACAATACCTACAAAACATCTTGATACCATAACGCATACCTTTCTTTCTGTTTTGCACAGCATGTTTCAAAGATACGATATTGTTTATATATGTGGTGTAGGAAACAGCCTGCCTTCTTGCATACTCAAGTTTGTAGGAACAAAGGTTGTGCTGAATGTCGACGGAGCTGACTGGGAAAGAAAGAAATGGGGTTGGTTTGCACGATGGTTTTTAAGAATGAGCGAACGGTTAGCAACAGTTGTTCCTAATATTGTTATTGCGGATTCTATGGCGGTAAAACGTTATTACAAAGAGCAATACAATAAAGAAAGCATTTTCATTCCATATGGAACAGAGCTTGATCAACGTACTACGGCTGATAGGACAGTACTCCGCAAATACGGCATCGAGCCGGATAATTATATCCTTTATGTGGGACGAATCGTGCCGGAAAATAATGCACATCAGCTTATCAAAGCGTACAAAAAAACATCTACTGATAAAAATCTTGTGATTATTGGCGATGCACCGTATGCCGACAAGTACAAGGCAGAGTTAAAAAACATTGCAGCAGGCGATAAAAGGATTATTTTTACAGGCTATGTTTTTGGTGACGATTACAAATGCATTATGCGAAATGCCTATATTTATGTGCTTGCTTCAGAGGTTGGAGGGACACATCCCGTATTGATCGAGGCGCTTGCAGCCAACAACGCAGTCATCGTCAACAACATACCGTCGAGCCTTGAGGTCATTGGAGATGCTGGTATTTCATACGATGGGAAAAAGGGTGAGGAATCCCTCTCCAATATTCTGATGATGCTGCTTGAGAATAGAGACCTGCACGCATCGTTGAGACAAAAGGCACAGGAGCGTATCAAGGCTTCATACCTATGGGACAAGGTAACGGATGACTACCTCAATCTGTTTAAGTCCCTTGTACACAAGTAAGGAAGGGGTAATTTATAAACAGGTCAGAGAAGGGTTCATTGATTTAACGAACAACCTTTTCTATTAACCCAAAAAATGCATTTGCAAAATAGAGAAGCTTGCGCCAGAGTGTTTGACAATTCATATCGGTTTTTATATAAGTTCTAAAGTTTAAAACGGAGTTTTTTTATGATTAAAATTATGTTAGTTGATGATATGAGAAATTTTCTTGATCTTGAAGTTTCTTTTTTGAGAAGAGCGGAATCAAAGATTATCATGGCAAAAGATGGCGCAGAGGCGTTAAAACTTGCAAAGATAGAAAGACCGGATATCATTTTGCTCGATTTGGAAATGCCTAAAATGAGCGGTATTGAGTGCTGTAGAATACTAAAGAGCGATCCTGCATTAAAAAAGATACCCGTTGTTATGGTTACATCGACAGAGAAAAGATCCGAGTCAATGAAAGCCGGGTGTGATGACTTCGTACGCAAACCGATCAATGAATCGGCATTTCTTGAGGAGATCAAAAAGTTCGTTAACATGAAGGTACGAAAAGAAGATCGTTATGATATTTCCATTGAGGTTCAATATATATATAAAGAAAAAACAGTGTCAGCCTTCTCGAAGGACATGAGTTATTCCGGGCTATCCATAATTACCAAGGATGTAATTCCTCTGGACACGTTGTTAAGTTTGAACCTGCTTCTGCCATTGAATGGAAAGGTAGAATCACACCCATGCAAGGCAAAGGTAATGAGAACGTTTAAAGAAGAAACGGACAATCATGTAGTGAATGGCTTAGGCCTTGAACTGGTTGAGGCAGAGTCAAAAACATTAAACGCTATAAAAATTTTTATAGACAATAAAATATAGTTAGCCCGAAGGATGCATTTTAGAATAAGGGAATTTTTGTAAAAAGTCTGCGTCAAATAAAGGTATTCTTCGAATATCCGATAGGGAAAACACACAGGGCAATAGCATATAAACATACATAGGACTATAACCCTATTTCTATATGAAAACTTATAGATATCGGGTGGATCGCACGACCCATGCCCCGCATGGGTAACCCGAGCGAACAAAAAAATTTCTTTATTACATTGTTAGCATTAGTCTATATAGCGCGGGAGATCCGAGAGAGGACATACATCGCAAAGTGGTTTGGTTTTGCAAAAGTTTTTTGCAAGTTCTACAATGAGAGCATGGTATTCATTAAACATGTCTATATCATGATCAAGATTATCCATAAACATTCCCTGTATTTCATCATATCCCATCTGTTCTTCTATCAAGCCGTGTCTGGAAAATACCCTATGAGTGTAACTATCGACTACAAATAAGGGCTTGTTGCATGCATAAAGTATAATACTGTCTGCTGTTTCCTTACCTATACCATTTATTGACAGGAGTTCATTCCTCAATTCTATGGTTCCTTTTTTACACATCTCGCGAATATCACCTTTATATTTCTCCACAATATATTTGACCATAAGCTTAAGCCTTTTAGCTTTTTGATTATAAAAGCCTGACGGCCTGATAAGCCCTGCTATCTCTGAAACAGGATGGCTGTATAATTTTAAAGCGGAAAGCATATTGGCATGTTTAAGATTTGATATTGCTTTCTCCACGTTTGTCCATGCCGTATTTTGAGTCAGTATGGCGCCTACCACTACTTCAAAAGGGGAGTCCGCAGGCCACCAGTTCCTTGCGCCGAACCTTTGATATAGTAAATTATATATGTGCTCAAGTTGTGCTTTTTTAGAGCTGCTTATGCCTCTATAATGTGTCAAGATAAGAATGCTCTCGTGTGTCGATTATTGGTTAAACCTGAAAAATTCATTGCCATGCTGTGCGTTAACCTGTGAGGCTGTTTGTGTCGGTTGTGTACCAGCAACAAATGCATCAAAGTTTGCATTAGTATCGTTTGGCGGTGCAAGCAAACCGGTCTTCTTGTCTATTCTTGCGAACACTACGCCTGGTGGTATAGGAAAATCACTATCAGGGTATGCAGTAACAGCACTTTTCATAAAATTAAGCCAAATCGGGGCGGCTGCATCACCTCCGACTTCTCCTTTGCCAAGGCTTTTATTATTATCGAATCCAACCCATACACCTGCCAGAATATTCGGAGTAAACCCTATAAACCATGCATCCCTATTGTTTTCTGTTGTTCCCGTTTTGCCGCAAGCAGGTCTGCCAAGGGCATTTGCCCGCCATCCTGTTCCATGTTCCACAACATTTCTGAGCATACTAATCATTACATAAGCTGTCGCAGGATCGAGCACTCTGACTGTTGAGGTTGTTTGAGATGTCCCGGTTATCGATTGTAATGTTGTTTCTGTCATTGAAGCAGCGGTAAATGTTGTCGAAGAAATATTATTATTAAATCTAATGATGTTTGGAGATACATAATTATTTTCCAGAACAGCCCCATTGCGATCAATAACCTTGTATATATAAAAAGGAGGAATCAATTTGCCGTAATTCGGAAAAACATTATATGCTGAAACAAGGTCGATAAGACTGATAGAAGATGAGCCAAGAGCAAGCGTAAGATTTCTTGTCAAGGGTTCGGTTATACCGAATTTTTTGGCAAAATCAATAGCATACCCAATTCCTATAGCATTTAATAACCGTATGGACGGATTATTTTTGGAATGTGTTATAGCATCTTCCAAGGTGACAGGGCCGGTAAATGTTTTGTCATAGTTGCGGGGTTTCCATACACTCGGGGTCGTAGGTGTTGCTCCTGCTTCTGTAGTATCTGTTGTCGTTTCGGTATATTGGTACACGACCGGGGTATCCAGTATGATGGATGCAGGCGTATATCCTTTTTCCAATGCAGCAGCATAGTATATGGGTTTAAATGCGGACCCAACCTGGCGCTGTGCCTGAACAGCATGGTTGTACTGCGATTTCAAGAAACTGTATCCACCAACCATAGCCCTTATAGCTCCGGTTGATACATCAAGCGCAACAAGTGCTCCTTGTATCTCGGGTTGCGGTTCAAGCGAAAATTCCGAGAAATTCTTATACTGTTTTATTATCTTAACAAGAATTACATCTCCAACCTTTAACACTTTGTGAGGATCTGTAACTGGAGGATACCATCTCTCTGGATCAAATGGGTGAGCCCACATCATGTTGGTTGTGAGAATTACACCCTTTTCACCTCCCACGTTTATTTCTGCACCCTTATTGGACGGCAGAAAACCGGTTACAACAGCGTGATATGTTTTATCCGGTTCTATCGTATATTGGACTGGTATTAAACCATTATTCGTCATTGAAGGGGTCAACATATAGTAATCAGGGTATACTGCGAGTTCGTTCTTTCTTACTTCATCTATAAACTTCTGTATATCTTTGTTGTTTGACAGGTGTTCTTCCGGCCCCGAATACCCCTGTCTTTCAGTTATCTGGATAAGGCCTTTTCTCAATGCTGAATTAGCAGCCTTTTGCATCATGGGATCTATAGTTGTATAAACCTTTAATCCCTGTTCAAGGACAGTATCCTCACCATATTGACTATACAATTGCTGTTTGAGCATCTCCATAAAGTACGGAGCTATGTCAGTGGGTGTATACCCATTTTTAAGATAAATCTTCAGCGGTTGATTGTATGCAATATCCGCCTGTGCCTTCGTTATATAGCCTTGATCAACCATCCTGCTCAGGACATATTTTTGACGCAGTTTAGCTCTTTGAGGCGAGTTAACTGGAGAATAGGTATTTGGAGAACGGGGTAACCCACCAAGGATAGCAGCCTCTGCTAACGAGAGATCCTTTGCCTTTTTCCCGAAGTACTGTTCGCTTGCTGCTTCAACTCCATAGGTGCCATCGCCAAGATAAATCTGATTAAGATATATGTCGAGTATTTCGTTTTTTGTAAGATGTCTTTCAAGGCGTGTCGCGAGGATGAATTCCTTGAGTTTTCTTGTAATAGTTTTTTGCGGTGTTAGAAGAAGAGTTTTGACAAGTTGCTGTGTTATGGTACTTCCACCCTGTATGATCTGCCCTGCCAAAAGATCTTTTATTGCAGCCCTTAAAATGGCCTCATAATCAACGCCGCCGTGCTGGTAAAATGTTGCATCCTCTGTTGCTATAAAAGCCTCTGGTACATACTTCGACATCTGATCGAGTGATATAGGTATGCGCCGTTGTAAAAATAATTCCCCTATAATCGAGCCATTATCACCGTAAACATCTGTTACAACAGGAGGTTTATAATCCGTTATAGTGTTTATCTGCGGTATATCGCCTGTTATATCAATGTACCATATTACCGGTAAAACTATAAACAAAAATATAATAATACCTAAAAGCCATATACGTTTCTTCTTTCTACCAAAATGTGACGTATCATGATTATTCTTTTGTTGTTGTTCCTCTGGCTGTTTTCCCGCCGTATTATCTGTCATTCTTGGACCTCTTTTATATGAAATTTAAGCTAATACTCTTTGTTTTCAAGCTGTATATTTAATGATAGGATTAAATTTTATAGTTGTACAGTTTAATGTATTTTTTCTTTTTTAATAAGCCTAATGTCTTCTATACTGTCAATCAATGTAAGCTTTATCCTTACATAGCCATATGGTGTTTTACCGTAGCATATCAGGGAACCATCAACTATAATATTAAGAACTTTATTGTCTTTTAGATGAACAATAGCCATGAGCGGTTTATTATCCAGTTTATCAATTAAATTTGCAGGTAAAGAAGCTTTAGCATTGCTCGTTTCCGTAAAAGATATAGATGTTATATTTTTCAATGGGATAACGTTAAGGATCAAACCACTGTAACCTGAAATATAATCTTTACCATCTATACTACCGTGTTCAACCGTTGTTCTGACACCGAGGTTATCTATTATTGTAAAGCCTATATTGGTTAGTGGCATAGGTATATAGTTAATATCACTTTGAAATATACCCATTGCATACGTTTTACTCGTAAATATGAGCGATACTGTAGAAACAAACATAATATATAATATTTTTTTCATAAACATACACCTTTCAAAAAACTTGATACTACATAAAAATGTATTATATTTATTAGCATATTGCAAGCTAAATATTTAAATAAATTTTCTCGAAGTGCTTTATCTATGAAGTTTCAATGGGTGTAAGAATTGTTATGTTTGACTTTTTCATTGTTTCGTGTAGTATAATGCAAGTTTTGCAAGGAGGCTTGTAATGTTTAAGGTCGGAGATATTGCTGTTTATCCTGCTCATGGGGTAGGGAAAATAGTTGCTATAGAGATCAAAGAAGTAGCTGGTGATAAATATACCTTTTATGTAATGAATATACTCGAAAATAATATGAAGGTTATGGTGCCGACTAACAACGCAAATGCAGTAGGATTAAGAAGGGTGATATCTAATGATATGGTACCAAAGATCTTTGATATATTCAGAGAGAAAAGAATAACGGTCGACAGTCAAACGTGGAATAGAAGGTTCAGAGAATATACTGAAAAGATAAAGACAGGTTCTGTATTTGAAATAGCAGAGGTATTAAAAGATTTGTTTTTACTAAAAACGCAAAAGGAACTTTCTTTTGGTGAGAGAAAATTGCTTGACACCGCGAGGAATCTCCTTTTAAAAGAATTAGTCATTGTAACAGGTAAAGAAAAAGAGATGCTTGAAAAGGAAATAAATAGTATTTTTGGTAAATAATTTATTATTTTAAAAAAAGGATCTATATTATTATTATTATGACGGAAAGGACGATTAAAAATGGGTCTTATTTTATTAAGATTTGTGATCCTGATTTTTTCAGGATTAGGCGGTTATATCATATTTTTGAAGCTGTTGAACCAGCAAGGATTGGCTATAGCTGGAGCAGTGCTCGGTATTGCTCTCGGCTTGTTGGCGATAATATTTGAGCGACTTTTAAGAAAACAACATATTAAAGCTATAATAGGGGGGTCTTTAGGTTTAATAACCGGGTTGATAGCGGGAAATCTGTTTACCTATGGTGTGTTGAGAGATCTGCTCGAAGAACCGTCTGTAAGTTTGTCAATCTATATCGTATTAAATCTATTGCTTGGTTATATAGGTCTTGTTATTGGTGCAAAAAAAGGTATAGATTTCGATGTCAGTGAGCTTAAAACAGGTGCTACACCGGCAAACACTGCAGCAAGCTATAAACTACTTGATACATCGGTTATAATAGACGGCAGAATAGCTGATGTTTGTGAGACGGGTTTTATAGAGGGTGTATTTCTTATTCCGCAGTTTGTACTTCAGGAACTCCAGTACATTGCTGATTCGGCAGATTCACTCAAGAGAACCAGAGGAAGACGCGGTTTGGATATACTTAAACGTATGCAAAAGATGACGGATATCGAAGTAAGGGTAACGGATCAGGACTTCCCCAAGATTAAAAGTGTTGATGCGAAACTTGTCGCCCTTGGTAAGAAACTTAATGCAAAGGTTATAACAAACGATTTTAACCTTAATAAGGTAGCGGAACTGCAAGGGGTTACGGTTCTTAATTTAAATCAACTTTCAAATGCTTTGAAAGCAGTTGTCATTCCGGGTGAGTTTATGAAATTAAAGGTGATAAAAGAAGGGTCGGAATCCAACCAGGGTGTTGCCTACCTTGACGACGGTACCATGGTTGTTGTGGACAACGGCAAAAAATTAATAGGAAAAACAATTGATACTGTTGTAACAAGTGTCCTGCAAACAACGGCAGGCAGGATGATATTTGCGAAACCAAAAGAAGATAACGGGGGTAGCCAGCATCAGTAGTATGAGAGTAACAGCTCTAGTCCCTGCCGCAGGCAGAGGTACAAGGCTGGGATCTACAATTCCAAAACAATTTATAGAATTAGAAGGAAAACCCATACTTATTCACACCTTAAACATCCTCGATGCGGTTGAAGAGATAAATGAGATCATTGTTTCAGCGCAGGCTTCCGAAATAAATACAATACTTAAACTTATTCAAGACTTTAATATTAAAAAAGTTATTGATGTTGTAGAGGGCGGTAACGAAAGAATTCAATCCGTAAGGAATGCGTTTAATAGGATAGAATCGACAGATTATGTGCTTATCCACGATAGTGTTAGACCGTTTATAAAAAAGGGAACAATAAAGGAAGTGCTCTTATCCGGTATGTCTTTTGGTGCTGCCATAATCGCAATACCTGTTACAGACACAGTAAAGTTTGCTGACAATAACGGCATAATTTTAAAAAATATAAACCGCAAAGGGTTATGGCTTGCCCAGACGCCTCAGGTGTTTCAGTACAGTATACTCTCTGAAGCATATAAGATGTACGATTTGAAGCATGCTGATATAACCGACGAATCCGGTTTGGTAGAACAACTTGGTATTAAGGTAAGAACAGTTGCAGGTAGCATATTCAATATTAAGATTACCAGAGAAGAAGATCTGATACTTGCACAATTAATAGCAAGGATGACATGAATAGGGTTGGCATAGGTTATGATATTCATAGGCTTGTAGAAGCACGCAGATTGTTCATAGGTGGCGTGAATATACCATATGAAAAAGGACTTTTAGGACATTCTGATGCGGATGTGCTCTTGCACGCTATAAGTGATGCAATACTCGGGTCATTATCACTGGGAGAAATTGGTATTTATTTTCCTCCGGATGATGATGCATATAAAGGCATTGAAAGCTCGGTTATCCTTAAGAGGGCACTGTCAATGGCAGGCAAAGAGGGTTTCCATGTCGTGAATATAGATAGTGTTATTATTGCTCAAAAGCCGTCACTTTCTAAATACTATAGGCAAATCATTGAGTCCATCTCAGGCATAACAGGTTTACCCCAGTCCTTTATAAGCGTTAAAGCAAAAACCAATGAAGGTCTCGATGCTATCGGCAGAGGCGAGGCTATTGCGGCATATGCTGTCGTTCTGATGGAAAAATAGTATGACACTTAAGGTTTACAATACATTAAAGCAGACCAAGGAAGACTTTATACCTCTCAGACCGGATCATGTAGGTATGTATGTATGTGGAGTAACAGTGTATGATCTTTGCCACATAGGTCATGCCCGTTCAGCAATTGTATTTGACACAATCTACCGATACCTTCAGGCCAAAGGATATAATGTCAACTTCGTAAAAAATTTCACAGATATAGATGACAAGATCATAAACCGCGCGAATAAAGAGGGCTTAACGACAAGAGAGGTATCCGAGAAATATATCGAAGAGTACTATAAAGATATGGATAGGCTTGGTTTAAAAAGGCCAACACATGAACCAAAGGCAACAATGCATATCAATAATATTATAAACTTTGTAAAAGGTCTTATAGATAATGGTCATGCTTATGAGTCCAATGGTGATGTGTATTTCGCAGTGAGGAGTTTTGAAGGATATGGAAAACTTTCCGGTAAAAATATAGAGGAGCTTGAAGCAGGGGCAAGGGTCGAGCCTGGAGAGGCGAAAAGAGACCCGCTTGATTTCGTACTATGGAAAAAGAGTAAAGTGGGAGAGCCTTCATGGGAAAGTCCGTGGGGCAATGGCAGACCTGGCTGGCACATAGAATGTTCTGCAATGAGTACCTTTTACCTTGGCCAGAGTTTTGACATTCATGGTGGAGGTATGGATTTGATCTTTCCACATCATGAGAATGAAATAGCGCAATCAGAAGGACTTACTAAAGTTCCATTCGTCAAGTACTGGATACATAACGGTTTTGTACAGATAAACAGGGAAAAGATGTCGAAATCACTGGGTAATTTCTTTACCATAAGAGAGATATTAGACAGATACGAACCTCAGTCTTTGCGGCTGTTTATACTTATGCATCATTACAGAAGCCCTATTGATTTTTCCGATCAATCTCTCAAAGAAGCAGAGAGGGCGCTTTATAGGGGATATGCGAGTTTACGGCTTGTACTCCACCTTCCTGCACAGGGAAAACCCATGTTACCATTAGACAAACTCAGCAGCTTCGCAGAGAAGATATTCGAGTATGAAAGGGGCTTTTATGATTCAATGGATGATGATTTCAACACAGCAGGAGCATTATCCAATCTTTTTGATGCAATGCGCCTCATAAACAACTATTTAAGAAATTTTACTACATCTCCTACAGAAGATGTCATCAAAAGACTCAATAATTTCCTTAGATCAGCATTCGATATCCTTGGTATCTTTAATGAGGATCCTGAAATCTTTCTATCATCAAGAAAAAACAAACGCCTCTCTGATTTAGGTATAACTTCAGAAGAAATAGAACAAAAGATATTAGCTCGTGCATCCCTGAGGAAAGAAAAAAAATTCAAAGAAGCCGACAGCATAAGATCGGAATTGCTTAGCCGCGGCATATCCATAATGGATACTGTCGCTGGCACTTTCTGGGACATAGCAGACGAGTAATCAAAAGATTACGGGGACTCTGTCATAGAATCCCCGCTCAAATCAGATCATTTTAAACTTAAACACTTCTATAAATATTATAGTCAGTGTTTAATCTTAGGCCACATTGTTTTGAAATCAAAGCCTTTGAAGGTAGGACTGTTCTTGTTGTGACATTTTACACATACATTAACGGGCTTTGGATCCAGTCCCTTAGCCTCTGCCTCTTTCACATTCTTCATGACGGCAAATGATTTGTACTCGCTACCGGGTCCGTGACATGCCTCGCACTGTACGCCTGGTAATGCTTTGTTATCACCGGTAACATGACACTTTACACATTCTGGTTTTGCCTGATCCGCCGGTTTTAGAACATCGAATGCCTTTGCGTGAGCCGTATCCTTCCATACGTTGTACTGCTTCATATGACACATCTTGCACTGGTTAACGCCCACATACGTCGGTGCAGCCTTTGCCGTGTATGCCATTGCAGCTATTGCTATCACTATTGTCGAAATTGTAAAAACTCTTGTTAATCTCATCTCATTCACCCCCTTTATTTGGAATTTAAATAATTATCTATTTCTTTTGCTGCCTGCTTGCCGTCTCCCATTGCAAGTATGACCGTAGCACCACCGCGTACAATGTCTCCGCCGGCGAATACTCCGGCCTTTGTCGTTGCCGTTGTTTTCTCTTTTACTGTGATATTACCCCATTTATTTGTCTGTATATCAGGTGTTGTAAGCGGTATCAAGGGATTTGAACCGTTTCCAACAGCAATCACAGCAAGCTCTATATTAATGGTAAATTCGGAGCCTTTTACTGGTATGGGCCTTCTCCTTCCCGAAGCATCCGGCTCACCAAGCTCCATTTTTATGCACTCAACACCCTTTACCCAGCCGTTTTCATCACCTATGAATTTTGTTGGAGCCGTTAAAAACATAAACTCTATACCTTCTTCTTTTGCATGGTTTCTTTCTTCGAGCCTTGCCGGCATTTCATCCCATGATCTCCTATAAATTAAATAAGCATGTTCCGTGCCAAATCGTTTTGCTGTTCTTACCGCATCCATTGCAGTGTTGCCACCGCCAAATACTGCTACATTTTGTGCCTTTGCTATTGGTGTATCATACTCCGGGAATAGGTAGGATTTCATTAAATTTGTCCTTGTCAGGTATTCATTCGCTGAATATACCCCATTAAGGTTCTCGCCCGGTATATTGGTAAATACAGGCAACCCCGCACCACTTCCTACAAATGCAGCATCATAACCTCCTTCACTCAGAAGTTCATCTAAGGTAGAGGTTTTTCCTACCACAAAGTCGGTAACTATTTCAACCCCTAAACTTTTCAGGTATTCCACCTCACTTCCAAGGATGCTCTTTGGCAGCCTGAACTCCGGTATGCCGTATGCGAGTACACCACCTGATACATGAAGTGCCTCAAAAACGGTAACGCTATGCCCCATCTGAACAAGTTCTGAAGCAACTGTTAATCCTGATGGTCCTGAACCCACAATAGCAACTTTTTTGCCTGTTGATGATTTTTTCTCCGGTATAGTCGTCTCTCCATGCGTTCTTTCCCAATCAGCTGCGAACCTCTCAAGATGCCCTATTGCAACGGGAGTACCTTTTTTGCCTATGACACATACACCTTCGCATTGTTCTTCCTGCGGGCAAACCCTGCCGCATATAGCAGGAAGGCTATTCGTTTCTTTTATCTTTTTTGCGGCCTCGGTAAATTTCCCTTCTGCTATGAGCGATATAAAAGAAGGTATATTTATATTTACAGGACACCCTGCAACACATGGCGGCTTAGGGCAAAACAGACATCTTTGTGCCTCAAGCATTGCCATATTCGGCGTAAATCCCAAGTTAACCTCTTCAAAATTTGTTATCCTTTTAAGCGGATCCTGAGATGGCATCTGCTGCCTTGGTATTTTCAATTTTTCTCTTTTATCTATAGTAGCCATGTTAACTTACCCTTTCGTATGATTTTAAAAGTTCTAACGATAATTTTTCCTCTTTTTGGTAAACCTTCAGCCTTTGCATAAGCCCCGCGAAATCTACCTGATGTGCATCAAATTCTGGGCCATCCACGCACGCAAATTTGGTTTTTCCGCCAACAGAAACCCTACATACGCCACACATGCCTGTTCCATCAAGCATGATTGGATTAAGACTTACAACCGTAGGGATTGCATATTTTTTCGTAAGCTCTGCCACAGCTTTCATCATGGGAACTGGACCTATTGCAAGAACGAGATTTGGAATCAAATTATCATCTATCAGACCTTTGAGCGAGTCGGTAACGAATCCCTTATTCGCATAACTACCGTCATCGGTTGTTACAATAACCCTGTCTGATACAGCTCTCATCTCATCCTCGAGGATTAAGAGCTCTTTTGTTCTTGCTCCGATTATGCTGATAACCTCGTTGCCTGCTTTTTTGAATGCCCTTGTGGTGGGCCATGCGATTGCAGTACCTACACCGCCGCCTATGGTAACAACCCTACCGAAATGCTCGATGTGCGAAGGTTTCCCAAGCGGACCGACTACATCGGCAATGGATTCACCTTCTTCCATGGCGTTCAGTTTTATCGTGGTTTTTCCTATAGCCTGAACAATGATCGTTATAGTGCCTTTCTCTTGATCGGAATTTGCTATGGTAAGAGGTATTCTTTCTCCTTTATCATCAACCCTTATGATGACAAATTGTCCTGGCTTTTGTGATTTCGCAATATATGGTGCAGAAATCTCTATCTCTGCTATAACCTGCGATAATCGTTTTTTTCTAAGTATTTTGTTCATTTTGATATTTCCTTTATATAATTTTCATACTTATCCTGGGTCAGTAATGATTTTAATTCCTTTTGATCGACTCCCTCTATTTCAATGAGCCACCCATCCCCAAGAGGATCTTCATTTATTATGGACGGCTCATTGAGTACGTCATTGTTTACCTCAACCACCTTACCTGAGAGTGGTGATACAAGGTCGCTGACTGTTTTTGAGGATTCTATTTCTCCAAAAGATTTTCCTTGAACAACCTTATCTCCTACCTCAGGTAATTCAATAAAAAGGATATCACCGAGTTCTTCCTGTGCGTAATAAGAAATACCTACATATGCATGATTGTTTTCTACAGTAACCCAGAGATGACTTTCATTATACCAAATTTCTTCTGCCATGAATGTAATCCTCCTATCTTGATTTTTTGGGTTGATGAATTGCCATTGAAAAAACATCTTCTCCCGCTTCCATAACAGCTTCAGAGTAGGTAGGATGAGCAGCAATGGTATCTGTAATGGATTGTATGGTTAATCCGTTCTGTATAGCCATTGCGCCCTGTGCAATAATGTCAGTTGCATGTGCCCCTACGATATGCATACCAAGTACCTTATCCGTTCCAGATTCAACGATGATCTTTACCTCGCCTTCTGTTTGCGAAAAAGCCTTCGCCTTTCCAAGCGCTCTGTATGGAAACCTTCCGATCTTTACTTTAAATCCCTTTTCCCTTGCAGATTTTTCCGTTAACCCAACACCAGCAGCCTCCGGCATTGAATATATTACGGATGGAATTGCATTATAATTAATCGTTTGTTTTTTTCCTTCCAATAGGTTCGATGCCGCGGTTATACCTTCCCTGTAAGCTACGTGCGCCAGCATTTTTCCTCCAATAACATCTCCACACGCATAAATTCCGCTTACGCGTGTGCTTAAAAATTTATCGACTACTATTTTCTTTCCTTCCCCGAGTTCAATGCCGGTATTTTCAAGACCGATGCTATCGGTGTTTATTTTTCTGCCAACGGACAGAAGCACCATATTGCCGATTACAACATCCCCATTATCAAGGTAAACACGGACTCCTTGGTCCCCTATCTCTGCATGTGTAACCTTAACGCCTGTTTTTAATGTTATACCGGATTTTTTTAAACTTCTTGCTATCAATGCTGATACATCCTCTTCTTCGGTTGGTATGACCCTGGGCATGATTTCAAGCATGATTATATCCACACCCATGCTTTTGAATATGAATGCAAACTCAGTTCCGATCACGCCTGCTCCTATTATTATAAGTCTTTTTGGCAGAGTATCAATATTGAGTATATCATCGCTTGTTAGAATGAATTCCCCATCTGTTTTTATACCCGGCAGATCGGCTGGTGAAGAGCCAGTAGCTATAATAAACCTATCCGATTCCACGATCTCATTTCTACCATCGGCATTTGTAAGCTGAAGTCTATTCTTCGAGAGGAATGAAACAGCTGCTCTTTTAAAGCTAATATCATAAGATTTAAAAAGAAATTCTACGCCCCTCACCAATTCGCTTACGATTCTGTTCTTACGCTGTACAATACTTACAATGTCCGGCCTTACATAAACATCGGCGGACAATCCAAATTCTTCTAAATTATGAATGCCGGTCAACAGTTCAGAGGTAGCCTTGAACGCCTTTGTCGGGATGCATCCCCTGTTAAGACAGGTTCCTCCTATCTCGGCTTTATCTACAACAAGCACTTTTGCTCCTAATTGAGCTGCCCTTATTGCTGCAGGATAGCCGCCTATTCCTGCACCGATAACAACGACATCATAAAGAGACATATCACTCATGAAGATCAAAGTAGCAAGCATAAAATTTTTTTGTCAATAAAAACTTGTATACAAGTGCTGGATTTCTGAAATGATATATTCTCTCTGCGAGATTTTATTTCGGTTTTATACCTATCGATTCAAAAAGGGATTTCGTGTTTACATACTGCTTGATTATCTCATAACCCTTTTTAACCTGATCTTCCCTTACTATGCGCACCTTACCTATTACGGATTCAATCTTCGATATGGTATTCAACGTATCGTATTTAACGTGTATAACAGGAACGTTCATTGCCTGTGCTCTGCCAAGAACGATCTCATTTGGCAGGATATCACCTGTCAAAACGAGGCATTTTGTAGATGTTTCGAGTGCCGCTATTATTATATCAGCACGGTTTGCCCCTGTTATGACAGCTTTGTTCTTCTTCTTTATAAAATGTTTCAGCGCATTTTCAACATCCATTGCACCAACGACAAGATTTTCAACGAGTTCATCGAGCTTATCATGTCCCGAAAGCATGTCACCACCAACTGCATCCCTTATTTGCCGTACCGAAACGGATTCAAGTTCGGATGTCCTCGGTATCATACCGAAAACCTTTACGCCCTGCTTTTCGATATACGGTATAATATTGTCTGCAACGAACTCCATGTCGTCGAACGACACCATATTTAGGATCACGCCTGCAAGTCTTTTCCCCAACATTTCCTTTGATGAAAGAATACAATCCACGCATACTTCGTCCCTGTACGGGTCTATCAGAACGGTTTGTGCATTCAATGCCTTGATTGTGATCAAACTACTTATTTTCATCGTCATGCCCTCATAAAGATTTGTAGCACCGCTGACAAGCATAATATCTTTATTGGCAGATAATTCAGAATAAGCATCCTTGAACAGTCTCAGACCATCATAAGCCTTACCTTTAAATACCGACGAAATAAGGTCGTGTGTAAGGATTATTGGAGACATCTTCTCTACTGGGTCTTGGATACCAAGAATCCTTTTTACAAACTCTGCATCAACATCGTAGAGAATGTCTCCTCTACTTGCGATAGATTTTCCTATAACCCTCATATATCCCACTTTGTACCCTTGCTCTTGAAGCATTCTGCCGAGTACCGTAGATAAAAGCGTTTTACCTGAGTAACTGTTTGTCGAACCAATAAAAAATGGTATTGCTCCGGAATTCATTTATTACCTCCTCAATGTTTTATAGAAATACGTGCATCCACTGCTATTGCGCCTTCACCTTCTGCCTGTACAAGCAATGGATTTATATCGAGCTCCACAATTTCTGGGTTATCCGTAACCAACTGAGAGACTCTCAGTATTGCGTCCGAGATCGAATCTATGTCTCTCTTTTTGGCGCCTCTAACTCCTTGAAGCAGGGGGTACGACCTGATCTCTCTTATCATTTCATAAGCATCTGATTCTGATACTGGAGCCACTCTGAAAGAAACATCCTTTAGTACCTCAACATAAATACCGCCAAGACCGAACATGATAAGCGGACCGAAGTTCGGATCTATGTGCATTCCGACGATAGTTTCGGTGCCGGTCATGAGCATCTGCTGTACCACAACGCCCCAGATCCTTGCGGACGGCATAAACTTGCGTGCATTATTCGTTATCGAAGAAAAAGCCTGTTCAAGCTGCTTTTCGTTGTTTATACCGACTACAACACCGCCAACATCCGTCTTATGGAGTATATCAGGCGAAGCGATCTTCATTACAATGGGGTATCCGACTGTTGTTGCATATGACTGAGCCTGTTCAAGTGTATTGGCAAGCATACTTTTTGGCGTTTTAAAACCGTAAGCCTCTACAATCTTCCTTGCCTCGACATCGACAAGGCTTGATCTGCCGGATGCCTCTACCCTATCAAGCTCATTTTTAACTTTTTGTAAATCCACTTCAAATTTTCTATATGTTTTTTCCGGTCTGCTCAGCCAGTCCTTATAATCGAGTGCAATTTTGTATGCTTTTATTGCGGATTCCGGGAATATGTAATTAGGTACTTTTCCTTTATTGAGAATATGTATGCCTTTACCAACATCCCTGCCTCCCATAAAACCCCCAATTATAGGTTTATCCGCATATCTTGCAGTATCAACAACTATATTCGCCGTTTTATCTATCTCAGTCATATCCTGAGGTGTCAGCAGTACAAATATGCCGGCAACATCCTTATCCTTCATGATGATATCTATTGCGGATTTATACCTGTCTGCGAGTGCATCACCGATAATATCGAAGGGATTTCCAAAAGCTGCTGATGGAGGTAAAACCTTTTTCAGGGAAAGTACACTTTCATCGGTTATATGTGCCAGTCTTATACCTGTGCGTTCCGTGGCGTCGGCGGTTATTATGCCAGGTCCACCAGCATTCGTAATAATGGCCAATCCTCCATTTGCAGGTAGTGGCTGACTCTCAAGCAGTTTTCCTATATCAAACAACTCCTCTATTGTATGCGCCCGGATAACACCAGATTGTTTGAAAGCAGCATTGAATGCCGAGTCAGAACCAGCAAGTGTTCCGGTGTGCGATGATGATGCCCTCGCACCAACCTTTGTTCCGCCTGCTTTGAGCAAGATAACAGGTTTTTTCTTTGATGCATTGTATGCCTTTTCTATAAATGCCTTACCATCTGCAACACCCTCTATGTATCCAAGAATAACCTTGGTATCCGGGTCTTCTGAAAGATATTCTATGAAATCAGCCTCATTAAGGTCGGCCTTGTTTCCGAGGCTTACGAACTTTGAAAACCCCATATCATTGGCAAGTGCCCAATCCAGTATTGCCGTAAGCAGAGCGCCTGATTGAGATAGTATGGAAATGTCCCCGGTAAGGGGCATATCTGCTGCAAAAGAGGCATTTAGTTTGGCCTTTGTGTCTATGATGCCTAAGCAGTTCGGGCCGACAACCCTTATGCCATAGGTATCAGCCTGCTCTTTTAATTGTTTTTCGAGAAGCGCTCCTTCAACACCCACCTCTTTAAATCCGGCAGAGATAACAACTACAAACTTAACATTTTTTTCAGCGCAGTCCTTTAACGAAGCTACGATTGCCTTTGGCGGTATCATGAATACAGCGAGATCTATGGTGTCGGGTATGCTTTTAATGTCGGGATATACCTTAATTCCGAGGATTTCCTGTGTTGTGGGATTAACAGGATAGATATTGCCTGTATAACCACCTTCCTTAATATTTTTCAATAAACTATACCCCACCTTTCCGGGTATCTTTGATGCACCGATCAGTGCAATGCTTTTTGGTTTAAATATCGTATCAAACATGACTATTTTTCCTTTTCACCATGAGGATTAAAAAATCTCCTTACCGCGTATTCCATATCCTGCTCCTTATATGATTTTTCTGTAAACATATATTTGTAGTTTTGTATATAATTTGTAACAAGTTTATAGGCGTTATTGATCTCTGCCATTTTTTTTGTACATAGGGATTTATCCTTATCAGTACATCTATCTGGATGGTACGCCATCACAAGCTTGCGGTAAGCATTTTTTATCTGTTCCATTGTTGCTATTTCAGGCAGCCCAAGAATCCTTCGCGCCTTATTGAGGGCTCTGTAACTTAGCAGGTTTTCCATTTTCCTTCCTTGACCTTGCCCAGAAAAATATGATCCAGCCGACTATAAAAGTTGGTATTGCAATGAATTGAGACGTTGAAAGCTGGCTTGCACCCCATGGCCATGCTATGGTCGGGCCTACAAACCCTCTGATAACATCGCCCCTGAAGAACTCGATGACGAACCTGTTGAATGAATAAAGTATAAGAAAAAGTCCCACAAGTTCCCCGTTGTGTTTCTTTAAATGCCTTTCGTACCACAGAAGAAAGAAAAACAAAATAAGTCCGTTTAAAGATTCGAACAATTCCGTCGAAAATAGCCTCTGTCCCGGATAAGCAATACCTGCGTCGCTGTTCAGTGCAAATACGGATCCTATGGGCCATGGTAAGGTTGTAGGCTTGCCAAAGCAGCAGCCATTCATGTAGCAGCCGAATGCTCTGTGGATCGCATAGCCGAGTCCGGCGTATGGAGCGAGCAGATCTCCAAACTTGAAAAACTCCTGCTTAACCCATTTCAAATAAATATACATAGCAAGGATACCGCCGAACAAACCGCCGTAGAACACCAGTCCGCCCTTCCATATCTCAAGCATCTCGAGGGGGTGCTGCATATAGTAGCTCCACATGGTTATGATAAATATGATCCTTGCCCCGATGATGGACCCGATCATGATCCAGAAGCTCAAATCAAGCACAATGTTCGGATCCATACCAAGCTTTTTGCTTTTTCGTGTCGCGAGATAGATCGCAACGATAAACGCTGTTGCCATTGCAACGCCGTATGTGTGAATGGTTATTGGTCCGTAGTGGAAAAGAATCGGATACATATATTCTCCTTCGAATTTTATACAGTAAGGTTAATCATGTATTTTAGAATTTTCAATCGTTTTTTTTAATACACAGTTTGACCCAAAAAATGCAATAAGGAAATTTTTTCATTCACTCGGGGTACCCATGTGCTCATTACAAAAATTTTCTTATTTTCAAATGCATTCTTCGGGTTAATACACAATATGACTGAAGTTAAATCCGGAAGAAATGAAAAACGTGTCAAGCAGTTCGTAAGTGCTTTATACCCGCATTTTCCCGGGTTAGTATGTATACAATTTTGCGTAAGGTCTTGTACTTAGAGGTATCAGCTTTTCAAATTTTTCGCTCAATATCTTATCTGCATCAAGATCAAGATCTGCTGCATATTCTTTAATTATGCCTTCAAGAAGTGTTCTGTCTGTTTGTGTAAGCTCTGCCACATCCACGCCTTTGCCGATCTTTTTCCTGTCTGCTCCGCCCCTTACATAAACAACCCCTCCATGCATGCCTGCGCCAAGATAATCTCCGGTAGTGTTATTCTCGCTCTGTCTGCCAAACATCCTTAACAATACAATCACACCGCCTGCCATGTATTCCGCAAGAAAATCTCCTGCATTCCCGCCTATTACTATAATGGGATTCAGGTCTTTGTATCCCTTCATGTGTATGCCTACCCTATAACCTGCATCTTTCAATATAAACAACTTTCCGCCCCTCATCCCATAACCACAAACATCGCCTGCCATACCCTTTATTACGATTTTTCCGCCGTTCATTGTATTACCCACTGCATCTTGTGCATTGTTGTTCACGGTAATGATCGGACCGTTCATAAAGATTCCAAGATCGTTTCCCGGTACACCATTTATGGTGATCCGTATATTTTTCTTAAGTCCATCCGCAATATACCTTTGCCCGTTAACATGAGAAAGTTCTATGTCCTTTCCCCCGTTTCCAAGGGCATCATGGATCTTTTGATTGAGAAGTTTATAATACATGCCATGTGCGTCAATTTTTATTCTGTCTTCCATACTACTGTCTTGCGTCCTCCTTGAGTGTAACGATAATAGGTTCTCCGGCTTTCGGAGCCCAGACATCCTCTGGTTCGGGTATTACTTCCCTTATCGCCGATTCTTCGCTTGCTATTGCAACAATATCGCCCTTCCTACCAACAATAAGAGGTCTGAGCTTTATCCTGTCGTTCAATCCAAGTATACCGTTGTCAAATCCCATAAGGATTGCAAAGGGACCATTCAAAGACGCATTCGCATATGCTATCCTTAAAGCCGTGTAATAATCCTTCTTTAATGGGTTCATTTCTTGAATGTCTTTCCAGAACGGCGGTGCCAGTACAGCAGCAGCGGCTGAAAGCGAAAGCCCTTTTTTCCTGATCAGTAGATCGAGCAAATAAGCAACCACCTCGGTATCGGTTAAAAGTGTGCATTTATACCCGAACATTTCCACATATCTTTTGTTTGTGCCGTACGAAGAGATCTCGCCGTTATGAACGATTGACCAATCCAATATTGTGAACGGATGCGCACCGCCCCACCATCCAGGTGTGTTGGTCGGAAATCGTGTATGCCCAAGTAAAAGATATCCGGAATAATCCTGCATCTTGAAAAACTCCGCAATTGCGTCTGGATGTCCTACGCCTTTAAACACAGCAAGGTTCTTACCGCTTGAGATAACGTATGCGTTGTCTATTCGTTCATTGATATCCATAACAATATTGACGATAAGATCATCAATGCCATCCTGGTCCGCTTCATCCATAGAATCCGGTGGATCAACAAAGTATCTCCAGAACTCCGGCGGATTGCTTATAGAATGGATCTTTTTTATGGATATAGGCTCGGCATGTACAAGCTTGAGCCTTGTATTTAACAATTTTTCTACAGGCTCGCGCGCGCTGATATCATTGTACATGACATGAACACCAAAGCTATCCTTGAAGTCCGGATAAGCTCCATACACAGCGTATCCACTGCCAAGACCGTTTCCTCTGTCTTTCATAGAACAGAGCGAGGACACGATCATATTTCCTGAAATAGTATTGCCGCTCCTATCTATTATACCTACAAGTCCGCAGCCGCCGAAATCTTTTCCATAAGGTGTTGAAGGTTTTATTCCCATAGTATTACCCTGGTTTCGTTAACATTTCATCTCTGAATTCCTTCGGAAGATCCAGGAATCCGAAATTGTCGGACAAAAGTCTGTCTTTCATCCCGCTTACATCCATCCGTGCCCTGATAATGCTGTTGTATATCCCTATTCTCGTTATATAGTTCATCGAAAGGATGCCGACCAATCTACCATCCTGTAAAACGGCTTTTTTGTATATATCTCCATCATCCCTGACAATTTCCTCGTAACCGCCGATCTTATCCGCATAGATAACATTACCGATCGAAACTGTACTCTTGCCGAAGAATTGAAATGCGTTCTGCGGCAGACCGCCAGGATAGTCTTTTTTTACGCCTGCCATGTTATGACCGGCAACCTTGCCTTGCATGGTCGCAACGGGTATTATAGGTATAACATCCGCCCTCTTTCTAAGGAAGTCTTCTGCCTCTGCAACATCTCCGGCAGCAAATATGCCTTTAATATTTGTCTGCATATTGTTATCGACCATTATTCCCCTGTTTATCTTGATACCCGAGCCTTCGGTAATACTCGTGTTCGGACGAACCCCGATGCTGAGGACCACGGTATTGCATTTTAGTTTTTCTCCGTTCTTCAGTTTTACGCCTGTTACGGTCCCCTTTACCCTGTTCACGGCTTCAACGGTACTGCCCGTAATGATCTTCAAGCCGTTTTCCTCAAGCCATTTCTGTACTCGCTTCGCGGTAAGTTGATCCATCGCCTTTACAAGGACATAATCCGCAAGCTCTACGACAGTTACATCGACACCCATGTGCTTCAAGCCTTCAGCGCACTGTAAACCTATCAATCCGCCGCCTATTACAACCGCCTTTGGCTCTTTCTGCTTTTTTACCCATTCCTGCAGTACCTTTGCATCATCCCATGTCGTAAAGGTAAACATACCCGGTCCTTCAGAACCTTCGATAGGAGGGGCTATTGGAACGCCTCCGGTGCCGATCATAAGTCTGTCAAAATCTATCTTCTGATTGTTATCAAGGACAACCCTGTTTTTTTGAGGTTCGATCCCTGTTACCGTCCTGCCGAGCATTGTTGTTACCTTATACCTTTTATAGAAATCCTTGTCCCTGTAATACATCTGACTGTCACCTATTATACCATACATATATTCATGAATGGCTGCACGTGCATAAACATGATAAGGCTCCCTTGAAATGACTATGATTTGTCCTTCTTCATCATTTTTGCGGATAGCCTCTATTGCAAACACACTCGCATACGAATTTCCTATTATAACATATTTTTTCTGTTCCATTTCTAACCCCTGTCCTCAAATACCAGAGCCCGGTTTGGACAAACAGCTACACATGCTGGGATCTCCCTATCTGGACAGAGGTCACACTTGTTTGCAACCGCTCTGTTATCCTTGGTAAACTGGCTTATTGCTCCGTACGGACATGCCATGATGCACATCCAGCAGCCAAGACATTTATCCTGATTCAGCTCTATCTTACCCGTTTCTTCATTTCTTGTAAGTGTACCGTTTTTGCATGCTTCAACACATTCTGCTTCTGCACAATGCCTGCACATGATAGAAATTGATAGCGGAGGCCTGTATTCAACCTTTGTTCTGGGTATGGGCCTGGGCCTTTCCATAAGGTACATTTTTAAAGGGTCTTTTGCCTTTGAATGTTCAGTCATACACGCAACCTCGCACAGGTTACATGCAACACACCATTGTTCTCTTGGATATACGACCTTCATATCATCCTCTCACATACCCGCCTGCTTTATGCCCAGTACCTGAAGTTCGACCTCTGACAGGCCAACACCTCTGAGTCTGTCACGGTTCCCTTTCAGGCTCTCTATTGAGTTGATTCCCATAAGCCCGAGCATTTCCTTTATCTCATTCGACCACGCCCTTATAAGATTTACCAATCTCTCTGCCCCAATCTCTGGGTTAACGCGCTTTGAGAGCTCAGGGTCATTCGTAGTGATGCCCCATGCACACCTCCCTCTGTGGCACTGCTGGCACAGTGTACAACCGACGGCCATCAGTGCGGAGGTAGCAATATATACTGCATCAGCACCCAGTGCAATCGCCTTTATAATATCACTGCTGTTCCGAAAACCTCCTGCAGCAACCAAAGATATTTCATTCCTTATGCCTTCTTGCCTTAATCTTTCATCTACAGCTGCTATGGCGACCTCCGTCGGTATACCGACGTTATCACGTATAGCCTTCGGTGCTGCACCGGTTCCGCCGCGGAAGCCGTCCACAGCAATGATGTCTGCACCTGCCCTTGCAATACCGCTCGCTATTGCAGCAACATTATGCACAGCCGCAATTTTCACGGAAACAGGCTTCTCGTATCGTGTAGCTTCTTTCAATGCATAGATGAGCTGTTTCAAGTCCTCTATAGAATAGATATCATGATGAGGTGCTGGAGAGATCGCATCCGTACCAATGGGGATCAGCCTTGTCTCGGAGATGCCCTCAAGCACCTTTTCTCCGGGGAGATGTCCGCCTATGCCGGGCTTGGCACCCTGGCCAATCTTGATTTCTATAGCTGCACCCGCATTCAGATATTCGGGGCTTACACCAAATCTGCCTGAGGCACACTGCACTATCGTGTTTTTCCCATACTCATACAGTGCCTTTGGCAGTCCGCCTTCTCCTGTATTCCAGAATATGCCCAGTTCTTTTGCCGCTCTTGCAACAGACTCGCAAACGTTGTAATTGATCGAGCCGTACGACATGGCGGAAAACATTATCGGCGTCTCAAGCACAAGCTGGGGTGCGAGTTTAGTAGTGATATCTCCGTTCTTGTTAACCTCGAGTTTATCCGGTTTCCTTCCGAGAAATGTCTTCAGTTCCATAGGTTCCCTGAGCGGGTCTATCGATGGATTGGTAACCTGGCATGCATCTATAACAATATGTTCCCAGTAATTGGTAAATGGTTTGTCATTACCCATACCAGTTATTATGATTCCGCCTGTTCCCGCCTGTTTATAAAGGTCCTTGATGTTGTTATCCTTCCAGTTAGCATTGGGCCTGAATGTATCCGGATTTCTGACAATGCTGATACAGTCGGTTGGACAGAATGTCGAGCATCTCATGCATCCGACACAATTATAATCAAGACTGTAAATGAGATCCCGATCCTCATCATAATAATTTGCGCCATACGAGCATTGCGTAACGCAGGCTTTACATCTGATGCATTTGTCCATATCCCTCTGGACTACATAATCAAAGTAGTGGTTGTAAGGATTCTCGTAAAGCATGTATCACAGCCTCCTTGTGGTTGTTGTTTACAATATTCATCATACCTGTCATCTTTCCTAAGCTTACGTGGCTTAACCTTGCTCGGCTTATAAAATAAGGTTTTTTGTTCATTAAACCTTTGTTAGTAATGTAAATATAATATTCAAGATTAGATATGTCAAGAAAATTGAAAGCCGTTTAAACCCAAAAAATGCAATAAGGGAATTTTTTCATTCGCTCAATCCTACGATCCATCTGATATCGTTAAATTTTCTTATAGAAACGAGGCCTTAGTCCTTTGTATGCTTATATGCTATTACCTTGTGTTTTTTCCTCATCGTATTTTCGAAGAATACCTTTATTTGACGCAGGATTATCGCTCATTACAAAAATTCCCTTATTT
>JABEBX010020500.1_pt1 | contig 67150 bp, 55 predicted proteins | sample 7245971 | NCBI WGS metagenome assembly JABEBX01 (sample SAMN14506365, study PRJNA622280) | hot springs metagenome | biome: hot spring [ENVO:00000051]|acidic hot spring [ENVO:00002120]; feature: spring [ENVO:00000027]|sediment [ENVO:00002007]; material: sediment environment [ENVO:01001048]... | reverse complement strand
GCCTACAAGTTCACGGCCAAGGCAGGCGTGACGCGGGTCAACGGCATCACCGTGCAGGTGGGCCGTACCGGCAAGCTCACCCCGGTCGCCGAACTTGCCCCGGTCTTTATCGGCGGCACGACGGTCAGTCGCGCCACGCTGCACAACGCCGATTTTCTTTCCAGTCTCGGGCTGAGGATCGGGGATTGGGTCAAGGTGGAGCGTGGCGGCGACGTGATTCCCAAGGTTGTCGAGGTGGTTGCCGACGCCGAGCACCCGCGCGGACAGCGGCCATTCGAATTTCCGTCTGTCTGCCCTGAGTGCCACAGTCCGGTGGTTCGCGCCGAGGGCGAGGTGGATTGGCGCTGCGTGAACGCGGACTGTCCGGCCAAGCTGCGCGAGAGCCTGCTCCATTTTGGCCGCCGCGAGGTGATGAACATCGAGGGGCTGGGCGAAGCGGTGGTGCAGCAGCTTCTCGATCGCAAACTTGTGCGCAGCGTGGCCGATCTCTACTCCCTCACCGAGGAGCAGCTGATAGGACTTGATCGGTTTGCGGAAAAATCGGCGCGCGCGCTTTTGGAGCAAATCGCATCTTCGAAAGGCGCGGGTCTCGCGCGCGTGCTGATGGGTCTCGGCATCCGTTTTGTCGGCGAGCGCACGGCGGAGCTGCTGGCGCAGGAGTTCGGCTCCATGGATGCGCTGATGGCGGCTTCGGCCGAGGATCTGGAACGCGTCGAAGATGTCGGGCCGCGCATCTCGCAGGCCATTCTCGAATTCTTCGCGCAGAAGGCCAATCGCGCGCTCGTCGACAGTTTGAAGCGCGCCGGCGTAAAGATGACGGCTGAGAAGCGGCAGCGCGGCGCGCAGCTTGCGGGCCTGACGTTTGTTCTCACCGGCGCGCTGCCGACGCTGACGCGCGACGAGGCCAGGCAAAAGATCGAGGCCGCCGGCGGCAAGACCGTGGGCTCGGTGAGCAAAAAAACCAGCTACGTAGTGGCCGGGGAAGATGCCGGGTCAAAACTTGACAAGGCGCGCGAGCTGAAGATTCCGGTACTGGACGAAGCCGGCCTGCTGGCGCTGTTAGCCGGGCAATCGCCGCCCGGCTAGCCGATTTCTCGATCATTCAGTGCGCGGTTGGCGGCGCGTTGTCGATGTGCCTGTGCCTCCTGGGCAGCAAGGGAACAAGGGCGGCAAACATCAGAAGCAGGTCAAACCACATATCAGGTTCCTTCGAGAACGAGATTCAGGCGCTTGTGCGACGTCTGGCGGCAATGTCGGAGTGATTTTCGAGGGAGCGCCGTTCGCGTTCGCGCTCCCGCTCCCAGGCTTCAGCGCGCCAGCGGCGCGACACGTAGCGCGGTGTGTCGACAGCCGCCGGCGAAATGTCGCGGGCAAAGGGACGCTGGGGCATGGTCACGATTTCCGGTTGCGCGCGATCGGTTGTCCAGGACGGAACGGGTTCGGTCGGCACGATCAGCCGCGCCGACGACTCCATCTCGATCTCTGCCTGCGCCGCTGCCAGGGTGGTATCAGTTGCCGCGGGAACGCGGGCAGGCATCTCCGGTTCGGCTTCGGCCTCGCCCATCTCATCCGCCCGCTGCGCGCGCAGGGCGACGGAGCTGGCCATGAACTCATCGACCAGCTTATGCAGGCAGGTCTGCCCGCAGAGATGCTTTGACCCTGGCCGCAGCCGGCGGCGCGAGGTCCAGCCGCTCACGCGCAGTTCACCGTCCTGCTCGTAGGCGACAAACCAGTGATTCGTCTGCCGCTTTTCCGCGCCGCAAATGTCGCACGAGATTGCCTGCCGAATCATCGCAACTCCCTCACACCGTAAAGCCTTCGTACTGCATGATCGACACCCGCCGCGGAAATCGCCTCAGGCGCGAGCGCAAATGCAACCAATCCAGAGCCTGCCTGCAGACACCTGGGCCTTCCGTTGGGCCTTCACGTCTATTACATCGGGCGGAAGGGGAAACGGATGAGAAAATTCACGAAGGAATGCAGGAGTGATTCATAACCGGACATCAACCTGGGAATCGTTCTGTATTGGAACACTGCGCGCGCATTCCGAATCAGATCGGCAGGAGAAACAGAAAGAGCGCAGCCCCGGCCGCGCTCTCTTTGTCACCTGTGTCATGCGCCTGCGGCGCCTGGCCTACTGCTTTGGCGCGAAGTAGCCTTTACGGGCGCGCACGTGGTAGCGGCGATCGTAGCAGTACAGGTAAATGGTTCGGAAGGAGCCGTCCGCCTTGAAGTCCGCAGGCGTGTAGACCAGCGCATACTGGCTCCGCAGCTCCTGTTCGATATCTTTGAAGCTGGTGGCCATGTCCTCGACCGAGGGCGGAAAGAAGACCTCGCCGCCGGTCTCCTCCGCGAGCTGGGTCAACACCTTGTCGCCTTCGCCGCGGCTAGGCGTCCAGTTGGTGCTGATCGCGTAGATGATGGTCTCGGCGCGCTCGCATTCCTTGATCGCCTCGGGCAGATAGACGTGACTTACGTCGTCATTGCCGTCGGAGATGAGAATGATGGCCTTGCGCTCCGGCTCCGGTCCACGGAAGGTGAGCAGTTTGTCCTGGCAGGCCGTGTAGAGAGCATCGAAGAGCGCGGTGCCGCCCCCGGGGCTCAGCTTGTCGATGCCCGTTTCCAGCGCGTCCGGATCGTCGGTCCAGTCCGTAACCACGTGGGGCGTCTCGTCGAAGCCCATGACAAACGCGCGATCGTTTTTCGATCGCAGCACCTGCAGCAGGAAGTCCGTGGCCGATTGCTGCTCGAACTGGAACCGGGAGCGGATGGAGCTGCTGGTATCGATGAGGATGCCGACGCGGAGCGGCAGATTGATCTGCTGGTGGAACGAGTTCACCTTCGCCGGCGCTCTCTGGTCGTCGAGCAGCGCAAAGTCGCTTTGATTCAGATTGGGAATGTAGCGGCCGTGTTTATCGGTCACGGTGAAGATCAGACTGACCTCATTCACGTGCACGGGAGGCAGGTGATACACACCGACATCCGCTGTGGGGCTCTGATTTGCCTGGGCCGGCTGCGATGTGTTTTGCGGGGCTTGCGCCTGCGCGGGCATTGGATCCGCGGGCGCAGCGGCGCCAGGAGCGGCTTGTCCGCCTCGTGTTTGCGCGTGAGGTCCGGTGGCTGTCAGCGCGGAAAGGAACAGCGTAACGAGCCCGATCTGGAGAATCCGCGAACCCCGAGGGCAGAGAGTCGCTGCTGGGACGAAACGATACTTGTCCATACCTTCCTATTTTAACAATCTCACAGTTCCACTGCGGCGGCCGAAGATGCGTATTGGTTCAATTGCCGCAAAGACGCGCGACCTTGCGATCAGGCCGATTCAAGGCGCGCCAGAAATGCGGCCAACTCGGCGGGCAATGGCGCCTCCAGTTGGAGCGGCTTGCCGGTGAGCGGGTGGGCGAATTCGAGATGGGCGGCATGGAGAAAGTTGCGGCCGAGACGCAGCGTCTCCGGTTCGTCTTTGCGTCGCGGCGACGAAGACCTGTCGTTGGGGATCCCGGCATTCCACCCCAACGACGAAGACCTGTCGTTGGGGACCCCGGATCTTCGCCGCGCGGCGCGCGAGGCTGCGTGCATGGCCCGCTGGTCACACAACCGCGCGGCGCCGCCATAGAGCGTGTCGCCCACCACGGGATGGCCGATGGAGGCCATGTGCACGCGGATCTGGTGGGTGCGGCCGGTCTCGATGCGCACGCTGAGCAGCGTGAACCTGCCGAAGCGCGTCTCCATGCGGCGCAGCACCTGATAGTGCGAGATCGCCGCGCGCGCATCTTCGCTGGGCTGGGTGGTCATGCGCGTACGCCGCGCGGGATCGCGGCTCACCGCGGCGGTAATGACGCCTTTTTCGCGCGCCACCGCGCCCTCGACGAGCGCAAGATAGGCCTTATGCACGCTCCGCGAGGCGAACATGGCGCTCAAGGCCGCGTGGGCGCGGTCGTTCTTTGCCACCACGATCAATCCGCTCGTCTGTTTGTCGAGGCGGTGCACGATGCCCGGGCGCAACTCGCCGCCCACGGACGAAAGCGCCCGGAAGCGGTGCAGCAGCGCGTTGACAAGCGTTCCACGACTGCGTGCGTCGTCGCTTGCGCCCGATCCGGCATGCACCATCATTCCGGCAGGCTTGTTGATGACGGCGAGGTCAGCGTCTTCGTAGACTACGTCGAGCGGAATCGCCTCCGGCACGGCTTTGAGCGGCGCCGGATGCGGCTCGCCGGTGATACGGATCTGCTCGCCGCCGCGCAGCTTGAAGGATGCCTTCTGCGGCCGGCCGTCCACCTTGAGGTCGCCCTGGTCGATGAGCAGTTGCACGCGCGAGCGGCTTACGCCTTCGAGTTGCGTGGCCACAAAGAAGTCAAGCCGCTTGCCCGCAGCTTCGGCGGGGACCGCGATCATGCGAGGGGAATTGATGGCGTTCATGACGGACCTCGATGCGCGCGGTCTTGAGCCACAGCAAGCGCCCCGTCTTCATGGCTGCCGTGCTGCTCATATTTGCCTTCGCGCAGCGTCAGTGCTCCGGCAATTACAAACACGATGGCGAAGATCTGCGCCCCGCTGAGCGCCCCGTGGAGAAATGCGCCACGGCCCTCGGGATCGCGCCAAAGTTCGGTGATGTACATCGCCAGCCCCAAACCCATCAGTCCCATTCCCGCCACGTCGCCCTTGCGGCGCGCGACGGGCAGCCAGACGAGAAGCAACAGGGAAAGCGTGAGAAAGGCCAGCGCGGCGTAGACCTGCACGGGATGCAGTGGAACTCCCAGGGGTGTTCCGCTCCAGATCATGGCCAGCGGATGGGTGTAGGTGACCGCCCACGGCAGGCCGGGATCGGCACGCAGGCCGAAACCCGATCCGGCAGCCAGTGCGCCCAGTTGCTCAAAGGCGAGGCCCAGCATGATGGCGGGAGTAAGCGCGTCGGCCGTGGCGCGCAGCGGGAGCCTGCTCCATCGCGCGTAAATGAGGGCGCACGCCACGCCGGCTGCCGTGCCTGCTCCGGCCGGCAGCGGATGATGGATCATCGCGAGTGCGAGCAGCCAGGCGGGATGCAGGCGCAGCGCGCTCCAGTTGGCGGTCACCAGCAGCAGCCGAGCCGCGACCAGCGCCGCGAACAGGCTCAGAATGGAGAGATTCCAGATCTTGCCCGCGTCCACGCCTGCGATGCGCGCCGTGCTCTGCACCAGTCCGAGGGCCGCGAGAACGCCCAGCGCTGTCACCGCCCCGTAAGTCGGGATCAGCAGGCCGCCGATGTGGAAGAGAACAGGATGCACTCAGGACAGGATAAGGGATGAGGTGGCAAGCGGAGAATTATGAAGAGCAGGGGCGCGGCGCCTGCGTGGAGCTGATTCACCAGAACGTCCGCTGCTCATGGATGAAGGGGTATGAAGCGCAGGCGGAACGGTAGAAATCCGGCCCACGGGGCCGTGAGCAATGCGCTGGTGAACCCGTCCTAGGACGGTGGAGCTCCCCGCGGTTCATTAGGCATTCCGGACTGGCGGACACTGCACACAGAACCGATTGTCGAGTCGAGCCCCTGTTCGTTGAATGTAGGTTCAACCAGCGTTGACCACCCACCTGCTTTGCAGGCCGGCTTCTAATGCGGATAGTAGGGGCACTGGCGGAGAATTGCAAGTCTTGTGCGAAGAGTGCGGCTTGTGGTAAGCCTTAGCGCGATGTGTTCGGGACGGCGTTTTGCCCGTGTTGACACCGCGGCGCTTCTCGGCCACTCCTCTTGTCGGGCGCATGACTGGCTGACGCCGGCCCTCCACTGTCTGCATCTCTGATTCGAGCCGCCCAGGTAGCATCGAAGTTTGGGATTCCCGGAAAATTGATCATTTTTGAGGCAACCTCTGGCCGGCTTTGGATTCTAACGAAACAGCGTGCAATTCTCCGCTGGAATAGGAGGTGTGCTGACGGATGTTTCCAAAGCGCTCATTCATCGTTGCGTCAAAATCCGCGCCGAAGCCGGATTTCTCCGCGGGAACGATGGAAATCCTCAGGCGCTTTGTCCGGCGGCTGCTCTTGCAGCCATGCTCCCTGGCGCTGTTCGGACTTGCGTTTGCGATTGCGCTGTGGGGCTTCAGTTACAAGATCTCTCTCTACCAGCGTCACCGCCTTTCGCCGATGCGGTCCGCGGTGGCAAAGCTGTGGTTTGAGCCGGCAAGGGAGACACCGGCCACGGCACAAAGGCTCAAGATGCGATCGCATTTCAAGGCCGGCTCCCATGCACTGCGCGGTTTCTCTCAGTGGCTTCCCTTTCCTGACGGTGCCCGAACAGCTCCTCAGCCCGTGCTGAAGGGATCTGTTCGGGCGCTCGAATCTCCTCTCTCCTCGCGTGCTCCACCCTCACGGGCTGTCTGATTTTCATGACGGGCATGACGGTCTCGATGGAAGCTAGAGGCCGCGTCTTCGCTTGGCCTTGTGCCGAGCCTGGAATCATTTTCCTTTTTCCCGTGGAGGAGCACACATGGCTTTCCTTGAACCTCTTCTTGTTCTTTCAGCAATTTCGCTTCTGAGTTCGTTGTTCTTCTCATCGCGATTTGCGCAGTTTCGTCCGCGCCAGTATGTGAGCGCGAATGTTACCACCTTTCCTTCTTCCCATCGTCCCCATTTGGCGCCGCTGCCGGCGAAGCGGGCGAGACGGCCGATCCGAATTATCTCGCTCGACGAGTTCCGAAAACTTCTCAAGGAAGGCCCTGACGACCTCATCGTGCTTGATTTCAGAAACGATGCGCGGTCGGCTGGTTTTCCCATACAAGGTGCATGCGTTCTTCCGGTTCGGCCCGACGAGTTGCAGGAGATTCTGGCTTGGCTGCCTTCGAACCAGTCAGTAGTGTTTTACGGCGTGCGCACTCCCTGGATCTCCACCATCGAAAGAAGCCTGTGGATGGTGGGTTCGGGGCCGATCTACTTTCTCGACAGCGGCTTCAGCTATCCGGAGGCCGCCTGAAAAGCTTCGTCAGGGGCTGTATCTGCGCGACGTCGCCGCTGCCAAATAGCAGCTCCGGCGTCAGGAAAGAAGGCGGCGCAAAAGTGTGTCCTGCGCGAAGTAAGACGGACTGCGCCAAGGAAGGGTTGCGCAACCACGCAGCCAAAAATCGTATAATCTCCTCCGACCGGGATCGCAGCCTGCGATCCCAGTCGGAGCGCAAGGCGGGAGATTCCAACAACATCCCGGCTCGCCGAATAGCTCATGCAGGTAGTGGCTCTGCGCGGCCGCGATGTTTTGTCGCGCGCGGAACCCCACACAACGTCAACAGGAGTCTTCACAGGACTCACTGCCCAACCGGAGGATCGGATGAAATCACGTTTTTTCCTGACCTGCGCGGCAAGCGCAGCCATTCTATGCTTCTCAGCCCTTGGATCGGCAGACTCAGTGAAGGTCGATTACAACCATCACAAAAACTTCGCGGACTACCACACCTACACCTGGAGCACGATTCACGTTTCGGATCAGTTCAATGCGGACCGGATTCGACATGCTGTTGACAGGCTCCTCAAACAGGATGGCTGGACGGAGGTTGCATCAGGCGGCCAGGTCACCATCATGGCTACGGATAACATTCACGACGAACAGGAAGCCGAAACATACTATACCGGCATGGGCGGCGGCTGGGGCGGCGGCTGGGGATGGGGTGGATGGGGCGGGGGCTCGATGGGCGGATTCGACGATGAAGCCACCACCACCACCAACAACGTAAGGCTCGCGCATGTGGTCATCGACATGTTTGACTCCAGCTCAAAAGATCTGCTCTGGCGAGGTGTCTCGCGAGGAGAGTTGACGAACAAATCCGAAGTCAACCGCAAGCGGCTCTACCAGGATCTCGATCGCATGTTCAAGAGCTTTCCTCCAAAAGCAAGCAACTGAGCCAGTGTCAGGGGCGCTTCGGCTGGCAGAGTCCGGCTTTCAGCAGGCTGCGGCCGTCCCGGGTTCGGCGGTTCCAGCGACGAGTTCTTGTCTGTCTGGGGATCCGGACCTTCGGATCCGCAATTCCTCATGACTACGCCCCACACGACAATGAGCCTGATTGCCCCTGACGCGAACTTTCAGGATGGATGCAGGTATTGCGGTCTCCCGGCCTGGTTTCCGTTCTTGCCGAAGACTCAAGAGCGCACGCCGGCGCCGGGGAACGGTCCTGACCATTCCGGCGGTAAAGAAGGAGTGAAATTGGACGATAGACATCAAGAAAGCCCATGGCGGAGATCAGGCAATTTCCGCGGCCGGAAGTTCCTGCGACGCGGCAGAGCGTGGCCCTCAAGATTGCGGCTGCGCAGATCGCGGCTGCGCGCGGTCAGCGTTATTGTGTTTATAACCAGACCTGCGAGCATTTTGTCGCGACGGGCGTAGAAGCCGTTGATGCATCGGCCGGGGAACTGGAGGCGCATCTGCGGCGTCTCGAACCAGGCGGGCCAACGGGGCTCTGGATTCTTCCCTGCCGAGGAATCTCTCCTGCCTGCCTTCGCTTCCCTGTAGATCTGGTCTACCTGGACGCCGACGGCGTGGTGCTTGAAGCGATTGCGTCGTTCCCCCTTGCGGCGCGAGCGATATCAAGCGCCAGAGCGGCGAGCGTGCTTGCATTGCCGGCGAACTCTGCGGTCGAAGGGGAGATTCATGCGGGTGACCTGCTGATCGTTTCCTTGCCTGAGGAGATGAAGCGGCATCTCAAGAACATGCAGGAAGCAAAGGCAGAGGCTCACGAAGATCGAGGGCCTCTGGCAGGGCAATCCGTAATCTGCTGCGCCGGGCAGCCAAGCAGCCTGGCAGCAGGGCCAGAAACCCAATCCGCTACGTTCCGGGGAACCCCAAGCGCCGATCCTTTCACCATAGAACCTTCGCTTGCGCCGCAGATCGAGACGCGGCCCAGGTTGCAGCAATCGCCGGGGAACTGGTTCAAGCGCCTGCTGCGCAAAGCCCCTGTCGACCCACGGAAGGCGGCGCGGGAGTCACTGCCCGGGTTGATTGCCTACTACTTCACGGGCGGCACGCCGAGGGGCCATCCGGTGCGCGACATCAGCGCCAAGGGAATGTTTATCGTCACCGATGACCGCTGGTACGCCGGCACCGTCTTGCGCGTAACCTTGACGGATCAGCACGACCCAAGGGTCGAGCGATCGATCACAGTGAACGCAAAGGTGGTGCGCTCGGCGAGCGATGGGGTAGGACTCGAGTTTGTTCTGCAAGATCCCGACTGTCCCAGCGGCTTGACCTTGGAGCGGATGGAATGGGCCAACGGCATGGCCCCGGAGCAGATTGAAGAATTTCTGCGCATCTACAGGGGCCTGCCAAAGCAGGAATAGCTGCCCATCGCCGGCCGTTGCGGCTGGCCGGCACGGGCAGGGCTCCCGTCGCCGCTCGCAGCGCGCTACTTGCGCGCGCGAGCAGTCGTTGAGGCCGGCGCTGTGGCGGCTGCTGCACGGGCCTTCGCCTGTGTTTCGGCATTTTCGCCCATCACGTGCAGGCGCATGAAGTTGGTAGAGCCGGAACGGGTGCGCGTGCCGGCGACAATGGCGATGACCTCACGCGGCCGCACGTGTCCGCCCGTTTCCAGATGCTTCTCGGCCATATCGACCATCGCTTCGGTGGTGCTGGCCTTGGCGCAGCGGATGGGTGTGACGCCCCAGAGAAGATTGAGCCGGTTGACCGTGATGTCGACGGAGCTGAGCGCGAAGATGGGCGCCGAGGGATGGTACTTGGAAAGCAGGCGCGCGGTGGTCCCCGACTCCGTGAACAGGGCGATGCCGCGCAGGTCGAGATCGTCGGCGGCGTGTGCCGTGGCCTCGCAGATGGTTTCGGCGATCGACAGATGACTGTGGCGCTCGATGGGAGATCTTTCGATGTTTTCCCGCATGTGACGCTCCGTCTCGGTGACGATCCGCGACATCATGGCGACGGACTCGACGGGATACTTGCCCACGGCCGATTCGCCGGAGAGCATGACAGCGTCAGTGCCGTCGTAGATGGCGTTGGCCACGTCGGAGACCTCGGCGCGCGTGGGGCGCGGGTTCTCGATCATGGATTCGAGCATCTGCGTCGCGGTGATGACGGGCTTGGAGTATGCGGCGGCGCGGCGGATGATGAGCTTCTGAATGGCGGGCACTTTTTCTAGCGGAACCTCCACGCCCAGGTCGCCGCGGGCTACCATGATGCCGTCGGAGACTTGCAGGATGGCGTCGAGGTGTTCGACAGCCTGCGGTTTTTCGAGCTTGGCGATGATCCATGTTGCGCCGCCGAGCGCGGTGACGCGGTTGCGCACCATGCTTACGTCTTCGGCGGTGCGGACAAAGGAGACGGCGATGGCGTCGACGCCATGCTTGAGCGCGAAGGCGAGATCTTCCGAGTCCTTCTCGGTCAGTGAGGGTGTGCGCACCAGGACGCCGGGCAGGTTGATGCCTTTGTGCTCACCCAGCAGACCGCCATTGACGATGTCGCAGACAACATCCTCGCCGTCAATCTGGTGGACATGCAGTTCGATGAGACCGTCAGAGAGAAGGATGCGAGATCCTTGCTCCACGTTTTCTGCCAGCGTCCTGAAGGTGGTGCTGACCAGGGAGGCTGTGCCCGGCACGTCGCGCGGCGTGATGGTGAGACGTTGGCCGGCTTTCAGGAGCACCGGCTGGTGATCCTTGAGAAGGCCGGTGCGAATCTTTGGACCTTGCAGGTCGCCCAGAATGCACAGAGGCTTGCGCTCTTCCTTGCTCAACTTGCGGAGCTTCTGGATGACTGCGGCCTTACTTTCGTGGCTGCCATGAGAAAAATTAAGGCGCACGACGTCGACGCCGGCGCGGATCATGTCGCGAATCACAGGTTCGGTGTTGGAAGCGGGCCCCAGAGTGGCGACAATCTTCGCGCGTCGCCGGGATGGGGAATCCGTCAGATTCTGTGTGGCATTGGTCATCGAAGGATGGCTCCAGAGGTAATTCAAGTTCGGCAGAGTTTTTTGAGTAGATGAAAAGAGGCGACAGGTGCTGTTGCTCCCATTGTAAATGGAAAGATGAAGGCGTGAAAAACAGCCGCCGGATGTGATGCTCCGGCCGCCGAGGCAGACGACGGGATGGATCGATCGATGGTGAGTTCCGCGTGGAGTTTTGCGTTGAGTTCTGCATGTTTCTCAAGCAGCGCGCCCACTGGGCGTTCCGCGAGCGCGGGCGAAAAACGGTAGCGCCCTTGTTGCGGGGATGAAAGACCTGGCCTCCCTGTTTCCTCGCTGATGCCGGCTTGTTAGTCGTGGCGGGGGCGGGCCATCTCGGGCGAGGTCTTTTCGCTCGCCAACTCGCCCTGTCGCTCCCAATAGAGGACGCCGTTCAGTTCGGCTCCGAGCAGGACGCTGAACGAAGTGATGTAGAACCAGACCAGCGTGGCGATGCCGGCGGCAAAGGAGCCGTAGATGCGCGAGTAGTTGCCGACGCGGGTGACATACCAGCCGTAGGCGAGTGTGGCGGGGAACCAGATGATGGTGGCGGCGACAGCGCCGGGCAGCACCCAAAGCCAGTGTTCCGTGCGCCGGGTGCCGAAGTGGTAGAGAGCGGCCAGAACCGCCAGAATCGCGGCAAAGCTTGTCGTCCAGCGGACGACGCGCCCGAACACGACAACGAGATGCCCCAGATCGTGGCCGGCGTAATCGACCATCCATGCCTCGATCTGATGACCGAAGACAATGGCCAGCGAGGCCAGCGATAACGGAATCAGAACGATGAACACCAGCATCAGGCCGCGGGCGCGGCATCCCCAGAAGGTCCAGCTCTCGGGCGGGAGGCGATAGGCGCGGCGAAAACCCTCCATGAAAGACAGCATCACGCCGAGGCCGGCAAAGAAACTCAGGCTGGCGGCCGACAGGATGACTGCGTGCGAGTGGAGGTGGTGAGTGAGGATGGAGTTCTGCACCAGATCCAGGGTGTCAGGCGGCAAGAACTGCTCCAGAAAGATGCGCGTTTCACCGATCAGCGAGGGGCCAGTCTCCACCTGAGCCATGAGTGTGGTAATGACGAGGAGGGCTGGGAAAAACATCAACATGCCGGAATAGGCCGCGGCTTTGGCCGTATTCACAACGTCATGCGCCAAGGCATGAAAAAGCGCCTCGCGGATTCTGGTGAAATATCGTGACATATGCGCCAAGGCAAGAGTATTGCATTTGGGTGGGGCGTGGAGGAAAAACGGGGAAAATCGGGAGCAAGGAAACGACGGAGCAACGGGGCATGGCGAGCTTTCGGTGATGGGTTTGAATCTGTTGATATCCGCAGCAGCGCGAAGACGCGAAGATGCGAAGACGGATCCCGGCATCTTCGGCGCGATGTCCTACAATGCCACAGAGGGTTCATTGGCGATGAAACGGTCTTTGAGATTTTTCTTTTCGATCTGTGCGCTCCCGGTGTTGATTGCGGGAGTCTTGCTGACTTCGCTGCCTGCCTCGGCGCAACGGGGAGCCGCGGCGTACCTGGCCTCGACCCAACTGTCGGCCCAGTCGCGGAGTGTTGTGCAGAGGTTGCTGAGCCTGTCGCGGTTGCCGGATGGCGCGTGGAAGGTGCATGAGGGCGACCTGCCGCACGGCGAAGCCGCCGATCTCGATGACAGCGGCTGGCAAACCGCAAAGATTGGCGTTCGCTATCCCACCGGCGCGATCTGGTTTCGCCGGACGATTGAGATTCCAGCGACCCTGAACGGCTACGATCTGACCGGCGCGCGCGTCTGGTTCCAGTTCCCCGCCAGCGCCAATGGGCCCATCCCCGAGATGATTTACTTCAACGGACGCCGAGTGGCCATGGGCGAAGACATGGAGCCGGTGGTGCTGTTCGACGGCGCCCGGCCCGGCGATAAGGTTGTGGTCGCCGTCAAGCTTTTGCAAAGCGCCGATCTAAAACCGTTTCGTGGCGCGATGACGAGGATCGACTTTTCCGAGAACCGGCCCAATCCGCAGGATCTGGCCGATGAGTTTCTCTCCTCGGCGCTGTTGCTGCCTTCGCTGGCGCCCGGCGACGCGAGCAAGACCGAGATTCTGGACCAGGCGATCGCGGCTGTGGACGTGAATGCCCTCGACGCGGCCGAAACGGGCAGCGCGGAAACGCGCACCCAGGCGCAGGAGAAGTTCGACGCCAGCCTGAAGGTGGCGCAGGAAAAGCTTGAAGCGCTGCGGCCGCTGATGCAGCAGGCTACCTTCCTGCTCGACGGCAACTCGCACATCGATGCGGCCTGGCTGTGGCCGTGGACGGAGACCGTCGACGTGGTGCATCGCACCTTCGGCACGGCGCTCCAGTTGATGAATGAGTACCCCGATTACGTTTATACGCAGTCGGCCGCGGCGTACAACCAGTGGATGGCCAATAAATATCCGTCGCTCAACGATGAGATCAAGAAGCGGATCAAAGAGGACCGCTGGGAGATCGTCGGCGGCATGTGGGTTGAGCCGGACTTGAATATGCCCGACGGCGAGTCGCTGGTGCGCCAGATTCTGGTGGGCAAGCGCTGGTATGAGCAGAACTACGGCGTCGACGTGCGCATTGGCTGGAATCCGGATTCCTTCGGCTACACCTGGCAACTGCCGCAAATCTACAAGAAGAGCGGCATTGACTACTTCGTAACGCAAAAGATGAGCTGGAACGACACCAATCCACTGCCGTTCAAGCTGTTCTGGTGGGAGTCGCCGGATGGGTCGAAGGTTCTCACCTATTTCCCGCGTGGCTATGGCAATACTGACCTGGGGCCCGTCAGGCTTTCCAGGGATCTGGCATCCGCCCGCAAGCTTTCGCCGGGAATGGACGAGATGATGGATCTCTACGGCATCGGCGATCACGGTGGAGGGCCGACACGCGCGATGCTGGATGAGGGTTTCCACTGGGCCACGCCTTCGGCGGCAACCGTGGCAGCCAATGGCGGCGAGCCTGTGACGCCGAAGTATCAGTTCGGCACGGCGCAGAGCTTCTTCTCCTCGGCAGAAAAGGAGATTGCGCCCCAGAGTCGCGTTTGGAACTACCAGTCGATCGCCAGGGGCTATGAGCCGCCAACGGCAGTGCCGGGCCGGATTGCGATTCCCACGTGGGACTCCGAACTCTATCTCGAATACCACCGCGGCGTTTTCACAACGCAGGCCCAGCACAAGAAGAGCATGCGTGACTCCGAGGAGGAGGTGTTGAACGCAGAGAAGTGGTCGTCCCTGGCCTGGGTTCTGGCCGGGCGCGCGTATCCTTCCGACGAGATCACGGAGGATTGGAAAAAGGTGTTGTTCAACCAGTTCCACGATCTGGCGGCGGGATCGGGCATCGGCGACATTTATAAGGATGCGCAGAAGGATTACGGCTGGGTTCGGATGTCGACGGATGAGATTTCCTCTCACGCGCTGCAGACGGTGGCCGAGCGCGTGAACACGAGCGGCAAGGGAGTCCCGATTCTGATTTACAACCCGTTGGGCTGGGAGCGCTCTGGCGATGTAAGGACGAAGGTGCAGCTTCCTTCGGCGGGCGTGAAGGAAGTTGCGCTGCTCGATGGTTCGCAAAAGATCGCTCCCATCCGGTCGGAGATCGATCCGAAGACGGGACTGGCGCATCTGACCTTCCATGTTTCCGATGTTCCGCCGATGGGTTACAAGGTCGTCCGGGTTATTCCTGCGGCTACAAAGACATCCGTGGGCGCTTCAGCCCGGGATCTGGGCGATTCCATTGCATTGAGCAACGGGAATCTGCGTGTTGTGGTGAGCAAGGCGACAGGCTGCATCACGAAACTCGAAGAAGGCGGCGTGGAGACGTTGGCGCAGGGCGCCTGCGGCAATCAATTGCAGTTCTTCAAGGACGATCCGAAGGATTACGACGCCTGGAATATCGATCCGGGAACGCTCGATGCGCCGCCCAGCACGATTGACAAGGCGGATTCGGTGGAGCTGATGCATGGCGACACCGCGCGTCCGTCGATTCGCATCGTCTTCCACTGGGGCGATTCGAAGTTTGTTCAGAACATCAGCCTCCTTAACGGCATGGTTGACGTCGGAAATAACATCGACTGGCACGAAAAGCACATTTTGCTCAAGGCTGCCTTCCCGCTGTCCGTGAAGAGCGATTTTGCGACGTATGAGATTCCTTATGGCGAGATCGAACGGCCGACCACGCGCAACAACTCTTGGGAGGAGGCACAGTTCGAAGTGCCGGCGATGCGCTGGGCAGATCTTTCAGGCACGGGCGCGGACGGCAAGGTCTACGGCCTGAGCCTGCTCAATCAGGATAAGTACGGCTACGACGCCGTGGGTCATCTGCTGCGGCTCTCGCTGCTGCGTTCGCCCAAATGGCCCGATCCTAACGCCGATATGGGCCGTCAACACTTCCATTACGCGCTCTATCCCCACGCCGGTACGTGGAAGGATGCGCTCACCGTGCGCCACGGCTGGGAGTACGACTACCCGTTGCAGGCGGTTGTGACCACAACGCACGCCGGGCCGCTGCCGGCCGCGCACTCGTTTGTTTCGGTTTCTCCGGAGAACGTGGTGCTGACCGCGGTCAAGAAAGCAGAAGACCAGAACGGCCAGGGCGTGAACGGATTGATCTTGCGCGTCTATGAGTGGGCAGGCAAAGAGACGACCGCGGAGTTCCACGTGCCGGCGGGCGCGACGGGGGCTACCGTCACCAACCTGATGGAGCAGCCACAAGGCGATCCGCTCAAGGTGGAGGGCGATGTGGTGAAGATCCCGATCCATCCCTACGAGATTTTGACCATTCGGGTGGACTATGCGAGGAACAGCGGTCAGTGATCAGTGATCAAAAGGAACGGGGGACTCTATAGAGTCCCCCGTTGCCTGGGATCGAATCGCGAACTGGCAATCGATCCCGGACACGTGAAAGCTGTCCTCTGTTTTGCTACTCTGAAACAAGAAGAAGCTCCGCATGGTGCACATCTCTTCCCCATTTGTCGTTGTGCCGGTGATTCTTGCGGTGTTCGTGGCGGCAATCCTCTTTGCGACCAGCAGCAAGGAAGACAAGCCTTCAGAGCCTTGAGAGCTGCAAATCCCTCCGAAGAGACTCTTTGCTCAACCTTGCGGCGGCTCTCTCCGATTTCCGGAACCATTTTGGTTTTGGCGGCGTATAACCCGTCGAGGGGGCAAATGCCATGACAACAAACTCGATTGCCGGCGGGGTCGGAGTGCTGGCGTGTTTGGCTGTGGCGGCCGGAGTGGCTGGATGCAGGATCCACACGGAAAAAGCCGCCAACGGCGAGGATAAGAACGTTCAGATCGACACGCCCTTCGGCGGACTCCATGTGAATACCGGGCAGACAACCGCGGCCGATCTGGGATTGCCGGTTTATCCGGGCGCCAAGATTGCACCCGATAGCGACGACGATAAATCGGCCGATGTCCACATGGGTTTTGGCGACTGGGAGATGCGTGTCAAGATCGTGAATTACTCTTCCGCCGACAGCGAGGACAAGATCGTCGCGTTTTACAAGAAGGCGCTTGACCGTTACGGCGACGTAATCTCCTGCCAGGACGGCGCGCCGGTGGGAACTCCTGCGAAGACTGCGGAGGGCCTGGCCTGCGACAACAAGGGCCAGATGAGCGTCACTGTCGGCGACAGGAATGTCAGCGCGGGGAATCAGTCTGCGAACGAGAAGGGCTTTCAACTCAGGGCCGGGTCGGTAAGGCGTCAGCATATTGTGGCGTTTGAGAGTTCGGCGCCCGGCCAGTCCCGGTTCACTCTCATGGCGATCAATCTGCCCTCCTTTGCCGACGGCGGTTCCAAGAAGAGCAACTGATACCGGTAGATCTATCAATCTCTTTTGTTTTATATGCATTGCGGGTGGTTCGCCACCCGCAATTATGTTTTGTCGCGGTTCTCTTCGCCCGTCCAATCCCTGCCAAGATTCCGTCTTGAGAGCTACTTGCAAAATTCATGCTGCCGCCCGCGGTCTTGAAGGGGCACGGCTTTAGCCGTGCCGTAAGGCGAGCGAAATCAAGGGGCTTTAGCCCCTGAGGGAAGGTCGGATTCGGTTTTTGAATTTTGCAAGTGGCTCTTGATTCTGCAAATTCCGTGCATGGAGGGGCTCAAAAAAGCGATGCCTGAAGCAAGACTGTGCATGAAATTCAGATTAGTGCATGAGTGGATTGATAATCTTCAAAAGACCGAGAGAAACGACAGTTATTCCATGAAAATATGGCCTGAACGTGCAAGAGATGCGTGATAACCGTCACTGCACACCCTTTTTTCGAGGCGCAGAATAACGCGGGTTCGAAGGAGTGTCCTTCCCAACTCCGAGAGGCGCGGTATGTGAGCGGATGCCGGCGCAGGGCGGTGAGCGATTGGAGGCGGAAGAGGATGAATTGGAGCGAGGAATACCAACGCAAACGCATGAGCGCCGCGCAGGCGTTGGAAGCGGTGGAATCAGGCGCTCGTGTCTGGATTCAGTCCGGCTGCGGGACGCCTTCTGTCCTTGTGGACGCGCTGGTGGCGCGCGCGCCTGAGCTGCATGACGTCGAAGTCATCCACATGAAGACGCTCGGCGCCGCCGACTACACGCGGCCCGAGTACGAAGGACACTTTCGGCATCGTGGTTTGTTTCTGGGCGAGAATGTGCGCGATGCGGTGCGCGAGGGCCGCGCCGACTATACGCCGATTTTTCTGAGCGAGATTGAAGGCCTCTTCGAGAGCGGCGCATTGCCGCTCGACGTGGTGCTGATGCAGGTTTCGCCGCCGGACAAGCACGGGTACATGACCTTGGGCACCACCGTGGACTGCACGCAGGCGATGTTACGCTGCGCCTCGATCGTGATCGCCGAGGTGAATCAGCAGATGCCGCGCACGCACGGCGACACGGCGGTGCATATCAGCCGCGTCACGGCGGTGGTTGAATCGGATCGCCCGCTGCTTGAGCTTGAAGCCGAGGCGGCGACCGAGGTGCAGATGCGGGTGGCGCAAAATGTGGCTTCGCTGATTCCGGACGGCGCCACGCTGCAGACCGGCATAGGCGGCATCTCGGATGCAGTTCTGCGCTGTCTTGGGGATAAGCGCGATCTGGGCGTTCACACCGAAATGGTTTCCGACAGCGTGATCGAACTGCTGGAGTCGGACGTAATCAACGGAAAGCGCAAGACGCTGCATCGCGGCAAAGTGGTGGCTTCGTTTGTGCTGGGCACGCGGCGGCTCTTCGATTACATTCACGAGAACCCGGCATTCGAATTCCGGCTGATCAGCTACACGAACGATCCGTTTGTGGTGGCGCAGAACGACCGCATGGTGGCCATCAACGGCGCGTTGCAGGTGGATATGACAGGCCAGGTCTGCGCCGATTCCATTGGCACGCGGCCTTACAGCGGGTTCGGCGGGCAGGTGGATTTTATTCGCGGCGCGGCGCGGTCGAAGGGCGGTGTGCCGATTATTGCGCTGCCGTCGACGGCGCGGGGCGGAACGGTGTCGCGCATTGTTCCGGTGCTGGAGCCGGGCGGCGGCGTGGTGACGTCGCGCGCCGATGTGCACTGGGTCGTGACCGAGCACGGTGTCGCTTATCTGCACGGGAAGACTCTCCGCGAGCGGGCGGAGGCGCTGATTGCGATAGCCGATCCGCGCTTCCATGCGGAACTGGAAGATTTTGCGGTGCGCGCCCGCTATATGGAGCGAAAGACGGAGAACGCATTTGCCTAGAGGGCAGGCGGGTAAGCCGTGGAGGGATGAAGAGAATGACCGATGAGATGAAACTGGACAGGGGCATTCTGAAGATCGACGAAGCAGAGTGCAAGGGCTGCGGTCTTTGCATCGAGGCCTGCCCGCCGAAGGTGATTGCGATGAGCGAGCGGCTGAATCACTATGGCTACCGCACGGCGGTGTATGCGGGTTCGGGATGCACGGGGTGCGGCATCTGTTTTATGGTGTGTCCGGAGCCGGGCGCGATTACGGTGCTGCGCCTGGCGAGCGGGGAGAAGAGCGGGGCAACCCGGACCGTGGAGGGAGCGATCGCATGCGCAAACAACTGATGAAAGGCAACGAAGCCATCGTCAAGAGCGCCATCCTGGCGGGATGCCGCGCCTTTTATGGATATCCCATTACTCCGGCCAGCGAGATTACCGAAACCGCGGCTCAGTACATGCCCAGGGTAGGCGGCGTTTACGTGCAGGCCGAGAGCGAGGTGGCTGCCATCAACATGCTCTATGGGGGCGCGGCGGCCGGCGTGCGCGCCATGACGGCGTCGAGCGGTCCCGGCATCAGCCTGATGCAGGAGGGGATCAGCTACATGGCGGGCGCGGAGCTGCCCGGTGTGATCGCCGACATTACGCGCGGCGGGCCGGGGCTGGGCAACATCGCCGCCGAGCAGGGCGATTATCACCAGGTGGTGAAGGGCGGCGGCCACGGCAACTATCACACGATCGTGCTGGCGCCGCACTCCGTGCAGGAGATGGCGGACCTGACGGCGCTGGCCTTCGATCTGGCCGATCGCTACCGCAATCCCGTGGTCCTGATGGCCGATGGATTTATCGGACAGATGATGGAGCCGGTGGAGTTTCCGCAGTCGGCCACGCCGCCGCAACTGCCCTCGTGGGCTGTGGCCGGCACAGCGGCCTCGCGCGGCAATCTGATCAACTCGCTGCATCTGGATCAGGACGAGCTTGAGAAGCACATTCTCGAGCTTGAGGCGAAGTATAAGCTGGCCGAGCAGCACGAGGCCCGCGCCGAGGAGTGGATGACAGCCGATGCCGAGATTGTGCTGGTGGGCTACGGCATCGTGGGTCGGATCCTGAAGGCCGTGACCGCCGAGGCGCGCGCTGCCGGGCTCAAGGTGGGCGTTCTGCGGCCCATCACGCTTTATCCATTCCCGGCGGCGCAGTTCCAGCGGCTGGCGTGCGGCGCGCGTCTCTTTGTGGTGGTGGAGATGAGCAACGGACAGATGCTGGAAGACGTCAAGCTGGCGCTGAACGGCGCGCGGCCCGTGGAGTTCCTGAATCGCATGGGCGGCAATGTGCCGTCGCATGAAGCGGTGCTGAAGTTTGTGCAGGAGCTGGCGCGCCGTGAGGGCCTGATGCCACAGACTCACGAGCGGCGGACCTCTGCCCGGGAAACTTCTGTTCGGCAAACTCTCGAAGAGGAGCGGATGGCCAATGTCTAATCAAGCGGTTGCGGAATACGTGGTTTCGCGCTCCAAGGCCAGGTCGTTCTACGATCGCTACGAGCGCAAGGAAGAGTTGCAGCACCAGACGCATTTTTGTCCGGGCTGCGGGCATGGAACGATTCACAAGATGGTCGCCGCGGCAATCGACGAGCTCGGCATCCAGGATCGCAGCATCGTGGTGGGTCCGGTCGGCTGTTCGGTCTTTACCTATTACTACTTCGATGTGGGGAACGTGCAGGCAGCGCACGGCCGCGCTCCTGCCGTGGCCACGGCCATCCGGCGCGCCCGGCCCGAGAGCATCGTGATCAGCTACCAGGGCGATGGGGATCTATCGGCGATCGGCGCGGCGGAGATTCTGCACGCGGCCAATCGCGGCGAGAACATCACCGTGATCTTCGTCAACAACGCGATCTATAGCATGACGGGCGGTCAGGCAGCGCCCACGACGCTGATTGGTCAGAAGAGCACGACTACGCCCAACGGTCGCAGCGCCGCTACGGAAGGCTATCCGATGCAGGTGAGCGAACTGCTGTCGACCTTGCAGGCGCCGGCTTACATCGAGCGGGTGGCTCTGGGCGACAACAAGCAGATCGCGCAGGCGGCGCGCGCCATCAAGCGCGGACTTGAGAATCAGGTGCGCGGCCTCGGCTTCTCGCTGATTGAAGTGCTTTCGCCCTGCCCGACGATCTGGAAGATGACGCCGGTCGATGCCCAGCACTGGGTGCGCGACGTAATGGAGAAGACCTTCCCGCTGGGCGTTTTCTGCGACCGGACAAGGGAACGGCAGGCGGCGCCGGCCGTCGAGCCCAGGCCCGCGCCGGCGCTCGACGAACTGCCCCGCATTCTGGGCGTGGCGGAGGAGAATCTGCCCGAGGGCAATGCCCATACGGTTTCCAGCGAACAGGCTATCGATCTCGGGGTGCGTATTGCGGGCTTTGGCGGGCAGGGCGTTTTGTTGCTCGGCGAGGTGCTGGCCGAGGCCGGTCTCGACGCGGGCCTGGAGGTATCGTGGCTGCCGTCGTATGGGCCGGAGATGCGCTCCGGCACGTCGAACTGTCATGTGCGCCTTTCGCGCAAGACCATCGATTCGCCTCTTGTGACCTCGCCCAATGTGCTGGTGGCGATGAACGAGCCCTCGCTGCGCAAGTTCGATCTGAGCGTGCGCCCCGGCGGATGGGTGATCTACAACGGCGACGAGTTCCCGGCCGATTGCCGGCGCGAGGGCGTGCATGTGCTGGCGCTGCCATTCACGCAACTGGCCGACGAGATGGGCGACAAGCGCGCAGCCAATATGGCGATGCTGGGCGCGGTGTTGGAGATTGCCGGCATTCTGCCCGAGGCCAGCGTCGATGCGGCTCTGCGACGCCTGCTGAAGAATTCGCGATGGGTGGAACTGGATGAGCGCGCCATCGCGCGGGGAAGGCAACTGTTCAGGGAAGCGCTGGCGGAGGTGTGAGATGAAGGCCGAGGTGGATCCCAACGTGATTGTCTATTTCAACGGGCAGTACATGCCCATGCACGATGCCCACATCGGAATTCTGACTCACGCTCTGCACTACGGCACGGGAGTCTTTGAGGGCATTCGCGCCTACTGGAACGCGGAGGAGCAGGAGCTGTTTGTGGTGCGGCCCCGCGAGCACTATGTGCGCTGGAAACAAAATGGCGGCATCCTGCGCATCGCAGTGCCGCGGACGGCGGACCAGCTCTGCGAGATCACGACCGAACTTGCACGGCGCAACGGGTTCCGCGGCGATCTCTACATTCGCCCGCTGGCCTATAAGTGCGCCGAGCGCGTCGGTGTGGCCATCGATGATCAGGATGCCTTTTTCATCGTGGCTCTGCCCTTCGGCGAGTATCTGCATAGTGAAAACGGCCTGCGCGCGGGAGTGAGCTCGTGGCGGCGGATTGACGACAACGCGATTCCTCCGCGCGGCAAGATCTGCGGCGCCTATGCCAACAGCGCCCTCGCCAGCGACGAGGCGCGGCGCTCCGGATTCGACGAGGCCATTCTGATGAACGAGAGCGGCCATGTGACCGAAGGCGCCACCTGCAACCTCTTCATGTTGCGCAATGGGCGGCTGTTGACGCCGCCGGTGAATGAGAACGTGCTGGAAGGCATTACGCGCGACTCCGTCATGGAACTGGCGCGGTGTGAACTGGGACTGGAGATTGTGGAGCGTCCCATCGACCGCAGCGAGCTCTACGTTTGCGACGAGCTTTTCCTGACAGGAACGGCCGTGGGCGTGGCTCCGGTGACGCACGTCGATCACCGCCCGGTGGCGGATGGCGCGATTGGCGAGGTGACGCGCAAGCTTCGGCAGCTGTATGTGGACGCGACGCGCGGACGCGTGCCCGCATACCGCAAGTGGCTGCTGCCGGTCTACGGCGGCGCTCCGAAGACGGAGCGCGCTGCGGCGCGGATGAACGAGGTCGGCATGGCTTGAGTTTGCTGGCATGGGCTGGGAAACGGAGGGAGATCCGCAGGGATGAACATCTCCTTCGCCGGGGCCAGGGACGGCATCACCTGCGATCCCAAACATGAGTCGCAGGACGAACCGTAGCGGATGACGCACGCAGCGCCAGCGTGCCGCCGTGGCGGCGCAGGGCCGCGGCAATCCCGCCGGCTGTTTTTTGATTGCCTATTCATCAACCTGTCGTTTAATGGATGCGAGGATCTTTTTATGCCTGCGAAGTATCGAGCGCTTCCATCCGCCGCCCTGATTTGTTTTTCTGCGGTTTTGCTTTCAGCGCAAGCTCCCGCACGGACCGCCGTACCGATTGTGAATTTGCCTTCGAGCAAGCAGCTGATCGGCCCGGCGCCGGGGTCGCCCGATCGTATCAATGGCCTGCCCATCTCAATGGCGGTTTCGCCGGACGGGCGCTACGTGGTGACAGTCGATGCCGGCTACGGGACCTACGAGTCGGATTACGAGCAGTCGTTTTCGGTTCTTGACACACAGACTGGCGCGCTTGCCGATTTTCCCGAGGCGCGGACCGGGCCGCGAGCCAGGCAGACGCTGTACTCCGGCCTCGCGTTCAGCCGCGACGGCAGCCGCATCTATGCCAGCATGGCCTCGCTCTCTGATCCCAAAGGCGTCGATCCGGGCGACACGGGCAGCGCCGTGGCGGTCTATCGCTTTAAGGAGGGCAAGATCACGCCGGAGCGGTTGATCCCGCTGCCCGTGGCGGAGCTTCCTCCGGGGCGCAAGACGCGCCTGAATGAGGGCAAAGACAGCGAAGATGGGATCCCTTATCCGGCGGCACTTGCCGTGCTAGGCGCGGCTGGCCATGAAAAGCTGCTGGTTGCTGAAAATCTTTCCGACGATGCCGTGCTGCTGGACGCCGCGACCGGCTCTATCGAAAAGCGCTTCGATCTCTCGGAGAGCGACGCTGTGCCGGGCGCCTATCCCATTGCGGTTGCGGTAACGCGCGATGAAAAGCGCGCCTTTGTGGCGCTGTGGAATGCGTCGGAGATCGTGGAACTTGATCTCAAGCGCGGCACGGTGAAGCGCAAGCTGACCCTGCTCAAGCCCGCGAATCCTGTTGCGCCCGGGACTCATCCCTGCGCCTTCGCGCTCTCGCCCGATGAAAAGACGTTGTACGTGGCGCTCTCCAACCGAGATGTTGTCGCCTCGATCAACGTGGCCGCGGGCCAGCTTGCTGTAAAGGGCTACTTCGATACGCGTCTGCCGGGGCAGAGCCGCTTCGGCGCCGAGCCGGTGGCGCTGGCCGTCAATGCAGACGGCAGCCGTCTTTACGCGGCCAACATGGGCACGGATTCCATCGCCGTCTTCGACACGCACAAGCTCACCCCCAGGATCGCAAAGATGGGGATGGTCAACCCCGATGGCTTTATCCCGACAGAGTGGATGCCCATGTCGATGGCGTTTGTGCCGGAGACCGACGGCGGCAAGCTCTACATCGCGACCGATAAGGGCAAGGGAACAGGGCCGAACGACTTTCCGCAGAAAATGGTGGAAGCGCAGACGAAGGGCCGTCAGGGCCGGAGCACTTACATCGCGACACTGCTCTACGGTTCGCTGGCGATGATCGACGAGAGCGAGATTGCAAGTCATCTAGCGGCGTGGACTGAAACCGTGCTGGCCGAGAATCGCATCAGGGCCGCCAACGAAAGGATCGTCTTCTCAGGCGGCGCGCAGGGCCGCATCAAGCACGTCATTTACATCATCAAGGAGAACCGCACCTACGATCAGATTCTGGGCGATCTTGAGCAGGGCGGAAAGCCGGTGGGCAACGGCGAGCCGAAGTGGGCAATGTACGGTGAGGCGGTAACGCCCAACGAGCACAAGCTGGCATTGCAGTTTGGCGTGCTCGATAACTTCTTCGATTCCGGTGAGGTCTCCGGCGACGGGCATGTGTGGTCCACTGCGGGCATTGGGACGGATTATCTGGAAAAGACCTGGCCGCAGAACTACCGTGGCGGGCAGCGCACCTACGATTACGAGGGGGTGGTGGCCGATGGCTATCCGCTGCTTGAGAAGATTCCCGACGTGAATGAGCCGGCCAGCGGCTATCTCTGGACGAACCTGGCCGCGCACGGAAAGAGCTATTACCACTTCGGCGAGTACATCTCGTCGACCTTCTGCGGGGAGCGCGCTGTCGCCGACCCCAGGCTGGGGCCGATGCTGGCCGGACCGAAGTGCGCCCGCAAGGCAATCGCTCCGGGCGAACCTCTGCCTGCCGCGTGGGGCGGCGGCATCAACAAGTGGCCGTGGCCAATTCCGGTTCTGGCATCGAATATTGCCACCAAGCCGGAGTTGGTGGGACATTTCGAGCCTGATTCGCCGGACTTCAATCTTTATGTGCCCGACCAGATCCGCGTCGAAATCTTTCTGCGCCACTTGAAGCAGTGGATCGCCGATCGCGAGCACGGACGCGACACCATGCCCGATTTCGTGCTGCTGCGTCTGCCCAACGATCACACCGCGGGAACGCGGCCTGGAGGGCCAAGCCCCAAATCCTCGGTCGCGGATAACGATCTGGCTGTGGGCCGCGCCGTGGAAGCGGTCTCTCACTCGGCCTACTGGGACGATACGGCATTCTTCATTCTCGAAGACGATGCGCAGGCCGGCGCCGACCACGTGGATGCGCATCGCAGCATCGCGCTGGTCGTCAGCAAGTATGCGCCGCGTGGCCCCGGCGACGCGCCCCTTGTCGACAGCCGCTTCTACACGACGGTCAGCGTCATCCGCACCATGGAATCTCTGCTCGGTCTGCCGCCGATGAACAACAACGACGCCTTTGCGCCGCTGATCTCGTCACTCTTCACCGGCCCAGGCGATCAGCCGCCTTACACCGCCGACTATACGAACCGCGACAATGGCCTCATCTACAAGGCCAACGCCCAAAACGCCGTAGGCGCCAGGGCAAGCATGAAGATGGACTTCAGCCACGAGGACCGCGCGCCGACGGAAAAGCTGAATGTGATTTTGTGGAAGGATGCGATGGGGGATGCTCCGGTGCCGGCCATGTTGAAGATGCACACGAAAAAGACGAGCGGGGACGACGATTAGTACCTGCGCATCTCCCCAGCGTAAGCATGAGAGCTACTTGCAAAATTCATGCTGCCGCCCGCGGTTTTGAAGGGGCACGGCTTTAGCCGTGCCGTAAGGCGAGCAAAATCAATGGGGCTTTAGCCCCTGAGGGAAGGTCGGATTCGGATTTTTTGAATTTTGCAAGCGGCTCATGATGGACTGGACCACAAACCAGCCCAACGCGCGCTTCTGGGTGCTCAAGCTTATCAAGGATTCCTTTCACCCCGGCGACAAGTTGGTGGAGACGGAGTCAGGCTCGGTGAAGGTGAGCGCGCAGGTATTTGTTACGCCGGCGGGACGCAAGCTTTTGCTGGTGAACAAACGTAATCGAGAGATTGCGCTGCCGCTTCCCGATGCGCATGGGGCCACTGCGCTTGCCGTCGGTGTGGAGGTGGTCAACTTTGGTCTGTCGGCAACACCAACAGCCGGTACCGATTTTCGCTGGGCGCGCGCGGGTTACGGAGGCATGGAATGCTCAGGGGCCGGCGCACCATTGCGCCGTCGGCGTAGGGCGTCTGGCAGCCGTTCTGCGAAAGACAGCGGCGCTGATGGATCTGGGATTCCACCAGGTCTGCTGAGCCGGCAGTTTTTTAAGGCCTTTGGGTGGTCGCTGCATTGAACGGTTCACAGAGTGGGATGAATCGTGGAAATCTGGGCCTGAATGGATGAAAAAGGTATTAAGTTTGTCGCCAAAACCAGGCCGAAGCTGATAGTCTAAACCCAAAAGGTTGTCTTTGTGGCAATGTCTTCAAGTCCTTATTTTTCTTTAGCCGTTTTATTTGTGGCGGCGCTTGCATTTGGATTGGGTCCGCTGGGGCTGGCTTGGCTCTGGGCCCGGTTCTATTCGCCTCGCAAGCCAAACCCGACCAAGAATTCGATTTACGAGTGCGGCCTTGTCTCAAAGGGCGATGCATGGGTGCGCTTCCGCCCAGCCTACTATCTCTACGCCATCATCTTTCTGATCTTTGACGTAGAGGCCGTCTTTCTGCTGCCCTTTGCGGTGGCATTTTCAGGGCTGAGCGCGGCGGCGTGCATTGCCATGCTGGTGTTCGTGCTTCTTCTGGTGGAGGGATTGGCCTGGGCTTGGGCCAAGGGTATTTTGACATGGGCGTGATGACGTTTTTCAGTGCTTAGCTGCAGGTGATCGCTGGCGATCGGGGCGAAGCGGAGCGAAGTATGGATGAGAATCTCAAAATCGAGCTGGCCAAGCAGGGTATTGTTGTTACGACCCTCCAGGAGCTTTATAACTGGGGTCGCCGCAGCTCGGTGTGGCCCATGAACTTCGGTCTGGCCTGTTGCGCGATTGAAATGATCGCCACCACGATGGCGCGCTACGATTTGGCTCGTTTTGGCGCCGAGGTATTCAGGCCCTCGCCGCGTCAGGCCGATCTGATGATCATCTCCGGCACTGTGACCAAGAAGATGGCCCCGCAGGTGGTGCGGCTCTATAACCAGATGGGAGAGCCGCGCTATGTGATTGCCATGGGCGCCTGCGCCATCTCGGGCGGGCCGTTCAAGCAGGGTTACAACGTGCTGAAGGGGATCGACCGCTATATTCCTGTCGATGTCCATATTCCCGGCTGCCCGCCGCGGCCGGAGGCGTTGCTGCAGGCTTTTATCACATTGCAGAAGAAGATCGACGGTCAGCATCTGACCGGCGAGGGTCGTCCGCGGTTTCTCGACGCGGAAGCGCGGGGCGAGTTTCCGGCGCCCGAGCACGGCGAGCATGATCTGGTGCCCACGTCGAACAGAGGCGTGTGGCCGATACAGATACAGGAATCTAGCACTAAGCACTAAGCACTAAGAACTAAGAACTAAGAACTAAGAATAGAGCTTTCAAACTAGGAATTGAGCTTTCAGTGGTTCGCTCTCAGCTCAATGCGGATCGCAGAGGCTGAGGGTTAAGGCTGAAAGTGGAAAAGCGCCAGGAGCGGATCTTGAAAACGGTCGAAGAAATCAAGGCGGCGATTGAAGCGGCGGTGCCCGGCGCGGGAGTGGAGATTGTTCTGAATCCCGGTCCGGCCGCGCAGCACTCCCTGCGCCTTACGCCCGAGAGTGCGCCGGCGGTGGCAGCCTTTCTGCGCGACGATCCGGATCTGGCTCTGGACTATCTTTCAAACGTGACCGGCGTTGACTGGCCGGACAAGGAGATTGCCGAAAAGGTAAAGGTGACGCGCACGGTCGCGAAGACTGTCGATGGTGTTGAGCAGCAGGTGGAAGAGACCGTGGAAGAGACGCGCAAGCGCGTGGAGCCGGGCTATCTGGAGGTCGTTTACCACCTTTTCTCGGTTGCGAGGAAGCATGGGCCGGTCGTGCTGCGCATGCGCACGGAGAACCGATCCGACAGGGTCGAGCTGCCGTCGATGACGCGTATCTGGCGGTCGGCGGATTTTCAGGAGCGCGAAGTCTTCGATCTTTACGGCGTGGTATTCAAGGGGCATCCGGACCTGCGCCGGCTCCTGATGTGGGATGAGTTCAAGGATCATCCCATGCGCAAGGACTACGTGGAGCCGGACGATTACGAGTACGAGCCTACGCCGCACGGCCATGTGCTTTCTCGCGCGCAGGAGCATCAGAAGAATATAGAGATGTCGGCAGACAAGGGGTAGTGAGCAGGGGCGGGGACGAAGGAATACGAATCAAGATTCGCGTGTTGTAGATCACAGTCAATGACCCGGCGGAACGATTCAATGAGCGTAGTGGAGACAAAATCGGAGAAGCAAGAAGGTTGGAATCTGCCGCCGGCGATCGCGCCTGGCAGCGAAGGCGAACTGCTTGAAGTCGCCATGGGGCCTCACCATCCCTCGACGCACGGCGTGTTTCGTATGGACGTGACGCTCGATGGAGAGCGCGTGGTTCGTCTCAAGCCTGTCTTTGGCTATCTGCATCGCAACCATGAAAAGCTTGCCGAAGGGCAGGCTTATCTGGCGTCGATACCCTATACCGATCGGCTGGACTATATCTGCCCGTTGACCAACAGCTGGGCCTACGTGCTGGCGGTGGAGAAGCTGGCCGGCCAGGAGGTTCCTGAGCGCGCCGAGTATGTGCGCGTGATTCTGGGCGAACTGACGCGCGTGCAAAATCACGCCCTGTCGGTCGGATTTTTGGCTCAGGACATGGGCGCCAGCGGCACGCCGCTGATGTACGCCTTCCGCGAGCGGGAAAAGATTCTCGACCTGTTCGAATCGCTCACCGGTTCACGCATGATGTGCAACTACATGCGCTTTGGCGGCTGCCGCGTGGATGCCTCCGCGGCCTGGCTCGACGCCGCGCGCAAGGTGGTTGCCGGCCTGCCGAAGTTCGTCGATGAGTTTGAAGCCCTGCTCACAACCAACGAGATTCTGATGGCGCGTTGCCAGGGCATCGGCGTGCTGCCGCCGAAGCTGGCCGTGAATGCCGGCGTCACGGGGCCGATGTTGCGCGCCTCGGGCGTGAATTACGACATCCGCAAGGTGGATCACTACAGCATCTACGACCGCTTCAATTTCCGCGTGCCGCTGGGCGAGCATTGGGATGTTTATGACCGCTTCATGATCCGGCTGTTGGAGCTGCGCGAGTCGCTCAAGATTCTTGAGCAGGCGCTCAGAGATATTCCCGGCGGGCCGGTGATGGATCCCAAGGCGAAGATCCGCAACTTCCGGCCCAAGCCGGGCGAGGCCTACGGTCGCATCGAAGCGCCCAAGGGTGAACTGGGCTTTTATTTGATCAGCGATGGGGGGCCTAATCCCTACCGTTATCGCGTGCGTCCGCCGAGCCTGATCAATTTGACGATTCTCGAAGATATGTGCCTGGGGCAGAACGTGGCTGATGTGGTGTTGATCCTGGGCAGCGTGGATATTGTTCTGGGCGAGGTGGACAGATGAGCGTGAGCCGCGGTTCGAGAGTCGTGCTCTACGACTTGCGATGTCAGCCGCCGCGGATTACGGGCCACGAGTTAGGAAGCATGAACCACGAACCACGAAACGGAGTAGCGCATTGTTAGGCGAGGGAATCCTGAAAGGACTGGCGGAGACGGCGAGGAATTTCTTCGGCAGTTACGTCTCCAAGGAGCGTCTGACGACGGTCCAGTATCCGGACGAACGGATACCGACGGTCGAAAACGCGCGCGTCTTTCCCTTTCTCGTCTACGACGGCCCGGACTGGGAAGCCGGACTGCGGTGTGTCGCCTGCCAGATTTGCGAGAAAGAGTGTCCGCCGAAGTGCATCTTCATTGAGAAGAGCAAGGATAAGAAGCCGGATTTCGTGGGCAAGATGCAGTTTTATCCGGCGCGCTTCGATATCGACACTTCGGTCTGCATGAGCTGCCAGATCTGCGTGGAGGTTTGTCCGTTCGACGCCATCAGGATGAACACTGCGTTCGAACTGGCCACCGATGATCGCTTTGGCGGCCTGCTTTTGGACCGCAAACATCTGGCGCATTCGAACGAGTACTATCGCTCGATTCACCCCACCGAGGCCGCGGAACTGGATGCGCGCCGCGCCGAGGAAAAGGCGAGCGTGGAAGCCAAGGCCAAAGCCGCGGCCGCAGCGGCTGCCGCCAAGGCTGCCGCAGCCCAGGCCGCAGCGGCTGCACCAGCAAAACAGCCCGCCGAAGGAGGAAGCTAGCCCGTGGCCACAACCCCCTTCTTCATGAAACTCGATCAGATTTTTGTCCTTCTGCGCGACTGGCTGGTTGGCTATTTGCCTGCCGCGTATCAACCTGCCGCCGGCGTTGTGCTGGGAGTCATCGGCATCATCAGCGTCTTTCCCTTGCTTTTCGCTCTGACGACCGTCTTTGAGCGCAAGGGTCTTGGCCGCATGCAGAACCGCTTCGGCCCCAATCGCGTGGGCCCCTATGGTTTCTTTCAGCCGGTGGCCGACGGCATCAAGGCCCTGACCAAGGAAGATGTGGTTCCTTTCCGCGCCGATGGGGTGGTGCACTTTGTGGCGCCGATCATGCTGCTGGTGACGGTTTTCATGGGTTTCGCCGTGCTGCCCGTAGGGCGCAACATGGTGCTGGCCGATATGGACTCGGGCCTGCTGTTCTTCTTTGCCATGGGCGCGGCTACGGAGCTTTCCGTTTTCATGGCCGGATGGTCGAGCCGCAACAAATACTCGCTGCTCGGAGCCATGCGCGGCATCGCGCAGATGATCAGCTATGAAGTCGTGCTGCTGCTTTCGGCGGTTTCGATCGTCATGATCGGCGGCTCGCTTTCGCTCTCGAAGATAGTCGAAGCGCAGAACAGTTACACGGGCATCTTTCCGCACTGGTACGTCTTTACGCCCTGGGGACTGGCCGGTTTTCTGATGTTCGGCGTAGCCGCCACGGCAGAGACCAATCGTTGTCCCTTCGATCTGCCGGAGGGCGAATCGGAGATCGTCGCCGGTTATTTTATTGAGTATTCAGGCTTTAAATTCGCCATCTTTTTCATCGGCGAGTATCTGGCCATGTTTTCGCTTTCGGGAATGGCGACCACGCTTTTCCTTGGCGGATGGTCTGCGCCGCTTTCGATTCTCAACTTCATCCCCTCCTGGATCTGGTTTTTCGGGAAGGTGATGAGCTTCATCTTCGTCTTCATCTGGATCCGCGGCACGCTGCCTCGCCTGCGCCAGGATCAGTTGATGAACTTTGCCTGGAAGTTCGTGTTGCCGCTGTCGCTTGTCAACCTGATCGTGACCGCGCTCTGGCGGTTTATGGGAGAAGGCTGGCTGCGCTGGGTGGTTGCGACGGCGATTCTCGCCGCGTTCTACGTGCTGGTGGCTCGCGCGGGCTTCCGCCGCAAGAACATCGGCCTGAGGAGTTACCGCTATGCCGAGTAGGAGCTATCGATGAGTCTTGTCTTCTATCTGCTTGCGGCCATGACCATTGCAGGTGGGCTTGCAGCCGTGCTGCTCAAGCAACTGGTCCACGCGGCACTGGCCGCCACGGTGGCCTTTGCGGGGCTGGCGCTGCTCTATCTCGATCTCGATGCGCAGTTCGCCGGCTTTGCGCAGATTCTTGTTTATATTGGCGCGGTCGCCATCCTGATCGTCTTCGCGATTCTACTTACGCGCAGCTCTGATCTACCCGGGGAAGGCGTCTTCAGCGGCGCCTGGCCTTTGGGCCTGGTGATCGCCGCCGGCGTCTTTGCGGTGCTTGGATGGGCGGTGCAGGCAAGCGTGCGTGTGGCGCCGCAGCCATCGTCTGCCCCTGTCGTCACCGTGCACGACATTGGAAGTGCGCTGGTTGGCCGCTACGCGCTGCCGCTTGAGATCGTGGGCCTGCTGCTGACCGCGGCTACGGTCGGCGCGGTCATCGTTGCGATGCACGAGAAAGAGAGGCCAAAGGGATGACGACGCCTCTTGCATGTTATCTGCTGGTTGCCGCGCTGCTGTTCGCCATCGGGCTTGCCGGCGCGCTGGTGCGGCGCAACGCCATCCTGGTGCTGATCGGGATTGAGCTGATGCTGAACGCGGCCAACCTGAACCTGATCGCTTTCTGGCGCTTCGAGCCGCATCCGGAAGCGCTCACCGGAATGATGTTTGCTATCTTTTCAATTGCTGTGGCCGCGGCTGAAGCCGCGGTCGGCCTGGGTCTTGTGATTTCCATCTTTCGCCATACCAACACAACCGATCTCGACAAGATGAACAGGATGAAGGGGTGAAGGCTTGATGCAGGAATCCGTCGCATTCACTCCACAATTCGCCACCTCGGCGATCGCGGGTCTTCTTTGGTTGATTCCCGCCCTGCCGATCGTCGCCTCAGGCGCGATCGCGCTGCTCAAACAGCCCCGGCGCAAGCCGGCCGCGGCGCTTGCCATCGGGGCGCTTTCAATCTCGCTTGTTCTTTCCCTGATTGCGTTCGTTCACGTGGTCTCGGGATGGGCGCAGGGGCTGGCTGTCCGCGAGTACGTCAACTTCACCTGGATGCGCTTCGGCGCTTCGACGGTTGATCTTGGGTGGGTTCTCGACCCGCTGGCCGCAATCATGCTGGTGATGGTTGCGCTGGTTGGCCTGCTGATCTTCATCTATTCCGTGGGTTACATGGCCCACGACGAGAACTTCACGCGCTTTTTCTGCTTCCTGTCGCTGTTTGCCGGGGCGATGCTGGGCGTGGTGATCTCGAACAGCCTGTTGCTGCTGTTCATGTGCTGGGAGATTGTCGGCCTCACCTCCTACCTGCTCATCGGGTTCTGGTACCACAAGCCCTCGGCTGCGGCCGCCGCAAAGAAGGCTTTCGTCACCACGCGCGTGGGCGATGTTTTCTTTCTGCTCGGCATTGTGTGGCTCTTCTCGCAGACCGGCACGCTGCTCTTCTATAACCACGGCGTGGGATCGCTCGAAGGGTTCGCGCTGGCCAATCTGCTCACACAGCACGCAGGCCTGGGATTGACGGCTGCGGGCGCCATCGGCCTGCTGATCTTTGCCGGAGCCGTGGGCAAGAGCGGCCAGCTTCCGCTGCACGTCTGGCTGCCCGACGCCATGGAAGGCCCCACCCCGGTCTCCGCGCTGATTCACGCGGCCACCATGGTGGCCGCGGGCGTCTATCTGGTTGCGCGTGTATATCCGCTCATGCAGGCAGGTGCTGGAGCCAATGGCTCGACGACGGCCCTCACGGTTGTTGCCTGGGTCGGCGCGGCTACTGCGGTCTTTGCCGCGCTGATCGCCGTTGCGCAGAACGACATCAAGCGCATCCTCGCTTATTCGACGGTCTCGCAGCTCGGATACATGATGGCCGGCCTCGGGCTGGGCGGCGTTGCCGTGGGCATGTTTCACCTGATTACGCACGCCTTCTTCAAGGCGCTGCTCTTCATGGGCGCGGGCTCGGTCATTCACGGCAGCCACGAGGAGCAGGATGTGCGACGCATGGGCGGGTTGCGGAGCCAGATGCCGCTCACCTTCGCCACTTACGCCATCGGTATGCTGGCGCTTTGCGGATTTCCACTCTTTTTCTCCGGCTTCTGGTCGAAGGACGGCATTCTCGAGGCCGCTCACGGTTGGAGCCTCTCGAAGGGGCCGTACTATCTGCTTGTCTTTGGCGCTCTGCTCACGGCCTTCTATATGACCCGCCAGGTCAGCTACGTCTTCTTTGGCGAATGGCGCGGCCACGGTCATGCCCACGAGAGCCCGAAGGTGATGACGCTGCCGCTGGCGATCCTGGCCTTCTTTGCCATTGCGCTTGGCGCTATCGGCACACCGGCCTGGCCGTGGTTTCACGCATTCATGGAGAACCGGGCAGCGGTATTCGATTGGCACGGATTCTCCGAACCCGGCCTCGGTCTGCTGATGCTGACCTCGTCTCTGGTGGTCTTTCTTGGCCTTGGCCTCGGCTGGTCGCTTTACGGCAACAAGTCTCCCGAGCCTGAAGCGCCCGACGCGCTCGAGCGCTCGGCGCCGTGGCTCTGGAAGCCGCTGCACAATCGCATTTACGTCGATGAACTCTACGGCGCTACCGTGATCGCCTTCTACGAGTGGTGGGCGCGCGTCTCCGACTGGCTCGATCGCCGTGTCTGGGGAGGCGTCGTCTCTCTGATCGCGTGGCTCTTCAGTCTATGGGCCACCTTCAATCGCTTCCTCGACATGAACTTCGTCGACGGCGGCTTCGATAAAACCTGCGAGGAGATCTCCTCGGGCGGCGGTTTGCTGTCGCGCGTCGAAGGCGGACGCGTGCAGAACTACCTGCGCATTCTCGCCGCGGCCATGATCGCTCTCGCAGCCATTCTTTTCTGGAGCAGCCGGCCATGAACAACGTTGCGACCGGATTTCCGATTTTGACGCTCCTCACCGTGCTGCCGCTTGTGGGCGCTGCGATTGCGCTGTTTGCCGGCCGTCATGCGCGCATGGTTGCGATCCTGACCACGCTGGTCTGCCTGGTTCTTTCGCTCTTCATCTGGAGCCACCTGCCCGCGGATGGAGGCTACGGTTTTGTGGAGCGCGTTGCCTGGGCGCCTTCGCTCGGCGTCGAATATCACCTGGGCGTGGACGGCCTCGGCGGCCTGATGCTGGTGCTCTCGTCGATCGTCACGCTCATGGCAATTGATGCTTCGCATCGCGTGCACCATATGCCGGGCCTGTTCTTCAGCCTGGTGCTCATGCTGGCGGCGGGGCTCTTCGGTTCCTTTATGGCGCTCAACTTCTTCCACTGGTTCCTGTTCTGGGAGCTGAGCCTGATCCCCGCGTTCTTCCTCATCAAGTTGTGGGGCGGCCCCAAGCGCGGTCCCGCGGCGACGCAGTTCTTCATCTACACCATGGCGGGATCGGTGGCGCTGCTGCTCTCGTTTCTCGCCATCTTCCTTTCGACGACAGGCAAGGACACGCCCGGCACCATGGACTTTGTGAACCTTACGGCCATGGCGGCTTCGGGTCAATTGACGCAGATGGTCACCGCCCATCTCGGGCCGGTGATGCCGTGGCTTGCGATCGGCGTGCTTGCGGGTTTCGCGGTCAAGGTGCCGTTGATGCCCTTCCACACATGGCTGCCGAATGCGTATGCCGAGGCGCCATCGCCGGTGACCATGCTGCTGACGGGCGCCATGTCGAAGATGGGCGTCTATGGCCTGCTGCGCATCGCCATTCCGCTCTTCGGGGTGCAGATCGCCGCGATGCGGACGCCGCTGCTGGCGCTGGCCACGGTTACGGTTGTGATGGGCGCCTGGGCTGCTGCGGCGCAGACCGACCTGAAGCGCGTCTTCGCCTACTCCTCGGTCAATCACCTGGGATATTGCCTGCTTGGCATCTTTGCGCTGGCCATTCCGGCTTCGGGAGCAGCGCAGCAGGCCAGCCAGGCTGCGGCGCTGAACGGCGTCATCCTGCAGATGTTCAATCACGGCCTCACCGCCGCCGCGGTCTTCTGGTTTATCTCCATGATCCAGCTCCGCTCGGGCGGCCTGCGCGGCATCGCGGACTTCGGCGGTTTGCGGAAGCCTGCGCCGGTTCTCGCGGGACTGATGGGCATCGCCCTTTTCAGCTCGCTTGGCCTGCCCGGACTCAACGGCTTTGCCGGCGAGTTCCTCATCTTCCGCGGCGTCTTCCCGCTGTCTTGGGTGAGCGCAACGGTCTCAGTACTTGGATTGCTGGTAACCGCTATCGTCATTCTTACCGTGATTCAGAAGGTCTTTAGCGGGCCGGTTTCGAATCGCTGGGCCGCCTTCCCTGATCTGCATCAGGGCGAGAGGATGGCGCTGGCGCCCGTGATTGGGCTGATGTTCCTCGTCGGCCTTGTGCCCCAGCTTATCCTGAACACCGTCAATCCCACGGTCCAGAACCTGCTGGCGCACTGGAGATTTTAAAGAATGGCTTGGACCATCTACATTTCGTACGCAGGCGCGCTACTGGCGGCGCTGTGTCCCAAGGACAAACCGGTCCTTGCGCGCTGGCTTGCGCTCACTGTGGCTGTGACCGGACTGGTGATTGCCGTGGTGGGTTATGCCGCGGGCTTCGGCCAGGCGCGCCAGGTCTTTGTTGATGCGCCGTGGATTCCGGCAATGGGCATTCACTATCTGCTGGCTGCCGACGGCATCAGCCGCGTGCTGGTGCTGCTTACCGGCATTGCCGCCGTGGCCGGCGTGCTCTTCAGCTGGAATATCGAGCTGCGCGCCAATCAGTTCTTTGCCTTCTTCCTCGCGCTGATCGGCGGCGTTTACGGCGTTTTCCTGAGCGGCGATGTTTTTCTGTTGTTCTTCTTTTACGAGATTGCCATCGTTCCGAAGTACTTCCTGATCGCCATCTGGGGATCGACGCGCCGCGAGTACGGCGCCATGAAGCTGGCGCTCTATTCGTTCGTCGGCTCGGCCATGGTGCTGATCGGCGTGCTTGCCGCCTACACAACCGCGGGCTCGCACTCCACGGCGCTCGTCGATCTGGCGCACGCAGGCTTGCCCGTGAGCTTCCAGATGTGGTGCTTCCCGCTGGTTTTTGTCGGTTTTGGGATTCTCGCCGGCATGTGGCCCTTCCACACCTGGGCGCCGACCGGCCACGTTGCCGCGCCGACGGCCGCGTCCATGGTTCTGGCCGGCGTGATCATGAAGCTGGGCGCATATGGCTGCCTTCGCGTCGGAATCGGCCTGTTCCCGCACGGTCTGGATCCATGGGGCTTTACGATTCTCGGGCTGGCCTCCTGGCGCGACGTCTTTGCCTGGCTCGCCGTGATCGGCATCGTCTACGGCGCGCTGGTGGCGCTGGCGCAAACCGACTTCAAGTTTGTCATTGGCTACTCCAGCGTCAGCCACATGGGCTTTGTGCTTCTGGGCCTGATGACGCTGAACCAGATCGGCATGGATGGCGCGGTGTTGCAGATGTTCTCGCACGGCATCATCGCCGGGCTGCTCTTCGCGATTGTGGGCCGAGTGGTCTACGAGCGAACGCACACGCGCCAGCTGGCTGAGCTGGAACCGATGCATCTCTCGCGCAGGCTGCCCTTTGCCGCATGGGCCTTTGTTGTGGCCGGTATCGCCTCCATGGGATTGCCGGGCTTCTCCGGATTCGTTGCGGAACTCCAGGTCATGGTTGGCTCGTGGCGCGCCAATCCATGGTGGACCGCGGTCTCGGGAATCGGCATTATCGTCGGCGTGGCTTACGTCTGGCGCGCCCTGCAGAAGGCGTTCTTCTCGGACGCACTGCCTACGGCGCACGAGCTTGAAGCGGAAGAGACGCACAAGTTAGCGGCCATCACGTGGCCTGAGATTGCAGGCGTCACGATGCTCGTTGCCTGTACGCTCATCGTGGGTCTTTATCCACGTATTCTGCTGGCCCAGATCGAACCGGCCGTTAAGGCGCTGCTCGCGGGAGGGATGCAATGAACTACACAGCACTCTTCCACTCGATGCTTCCCGAAACGGCTCTGGAAATTGCCGCACTGCTGGTGCTGGTGGTTGATCTTGGGGCACTGCGCAGGTCTGCTATCAGGGCGCGCGCTGCCGTTGCCGCGTTGCTTGGCGTCGTTGGTTGCGTTGCGGCGCTCTGGGCTGTTTATGCCGCAGGATGGACCGGTTTCAGCGTCGGGCGGGATCTTCTGCTGGCCGCGGGCGGCACGGCTGCCGTGGCGCAGGTTGCCATTCTCGTTCTCACTGCGCTCACGCTGCTGCTGCTGGTCGATTCCGAGTTTACGCGCCACCCCGGCGAGTACGTCGCCGTGGTGCTGATGGCGGCTGCGGGCGGTCTGATTATCGCCGCGGCGCAGGATCTGCTCGTCATCTTTGTAGGTCTGGAGCTGCTCTCGCTCGGGCTTTACATTCTCACCGCCTTCGCCAAGAGATCCGGCGAAAGCGCCGAAGCCGCCATGAAGTACTACCTGTTCGGCGGCATGAGCGCGGCGTTCCTGCTCTTTGGCTTCAGCTATCTCTATGGCCTGAGCGGTTCGACCAGCCTCGATGTGGTCGTTCGTTATGCCTATTTCCAAAGCATTTCAGGCGGGCGCCCACTCCTTCTGATCGCGCTGGTCATGATTGCCGTGGGCCTGGGCTTTAAAGTTGCGGCTGTGCCGTTCCACATGTGGGCGCCCGATGCCTACGAAGGCGCGCCTGCCCCTGCGGCGGCGTTCATTGCTTCCGTCTCAAAGGTTGCCAGCTTCGCATTGCTCATCTCCATCGGTTCGGCGATGCTTCACGTCTCCGGTCAATACCGGATCGGAAATTACATCGTCTATGTGACGGAGTACTCCGCGAAACATTTCGGGATGCAGGGCTCGTGGTGGATGCTCCTGGCGCTGCTCTCGGCCGCATCCATGATCTTCGGCAACTTGGCTGCGCTGGCGCAGACCAGCGTTCGCCGTCTGCTGGCCTACTCCGCGATTGCCCACGCAGGCTACGTTCTGCTTGGCGTCGCGTTTTTGTCAGGCACGAGCGCCCTGCCCCAGGCAATTCTTTTCTACATTGTTACCTACGGCCTCACCACCATCGGAGCCTTCGGCGCGGTCGGTGTCGTGGAGCGGGTTTCCGGTTCCGACAAGCTCGACGCCTTCCTCGGCCTGCAAAAGCGAAATCCGATTCTCGCAGCCGTACTGCTCGTTCTGTTCCTTTCGCTGGCGGGAATCCCGTCGCTGGTCGGCTTCTGGGCCAAGTTCAATCTGTTTGCGGCGGTTCTGGCTGTTGGCGCAGGGCAGGTGGGATTTGCACTGGTTGCGCTGGCCATCGCCATGAGCGCGGTCTCGCTTTACTACTATTTGCAGGTTCTCAAGCGCGTTTACGTCATGCCCGCGGTTGACGAGAGCCCCATCAAGGCGCATCCTGTCACGATCGCTGTGCTGTCGCTCATTGCTGTCGCGGTGATCGTTCTCGGCTGCTTGCCGACGCTGCTGCAAAGCTGGATCGCCGGCTTCTATCTGTAACGCTGATTCCCACCCCAAAGGAAAGAGCTGTCCGGAGCAGATGCTCCGGACAGCTCTTTCTTGTCTCGTTGCGCTTTCAGTACTTCACGATCGCTGAAAATGACTCCGGCTTGAGGCTTGCGCCGCCCACCAGGGCGCCGTCGATGTTTTCCTGGGCCATCAGCGCCGTCACATTGTCCGGCTTCACGCTGCCGCCGTACAAGATACGCATCGCAGCCGCAACCTCCGCGCCCAACAGCTTTGCCACCTCGGCGCGAATCGTCTTATGGGCGTCTTCGGCCATCTCCGGCGTTGCTGTTTTGCCCGTGCCGATGGCCCACACCGGCTCGTAGGCGATGACGATGGGCCTGGCGGCCTCTGGCGTGATTCCCGCGAAGGCGCCCGTGACCTGGGTGTTAAGCACGTCGGCTGTCTTGCCGGCTTCGCGCTCGGCCAGAACCTCGCCAATGCACACTACGGGAACCAGGCCGGCCTTGAGCGCGGCATGCAGCTTCTTGTTCACGATCTCGTCGGTTTCGGCAAAGTACTGCCGGCGCTCGGAGTGGCCGATGAGCACGTGCGTGCCGCCCAGGGCCTTCAGTTGCACGATCGAGGTCTCGCCCGTGTAGGCGCCCTCGTCGGCAAAGTGAATGTTCTGCGCGCCGACCGCGACGTTCGAGCCCTTGCAGGCTGGAATGACGGTGGGCAGAAGCACGGGCGACGGAAACAGCGCGATCTCGTCGCGCGTGTGTCCGGCAACCAGCGGCAAAAAGGCATCGACAAACGCCTTGGCTTCCGCGGGCGTTTTATACATCTTCCAATTGGCGGCAATGAGAGCTTTACGTGACATGTTCAGGATTCCTCAGGCGGCAAAGTATGCTCGATTCAATTTTATGGGATCGACTTCGCCGCCCAGAGTGACGCCGGGCACAAATCCTGGACAATCGCAACTGGATTTGTAGCTTTGAAGAGAAGGAAAGCCTCATCCCTGCCTGTTCAAGACCGGACCTTCGCCATCGGCAGTCATGGGATCCGCTTGTAAAATTCAAAAAATCCGAATCCGACCTTCCCTCAGGGGCTAAAGCCCCATTGGTTTCGCTCGCCTTACGGCACGACTAAAGCCGTGCCCCTTCAGGACCGCGGGCGGCAGCATGAATTTTGCAAGTAGCTCATGGGATGTATAGATCCACATACTCGTTGACGGGCATGGCTTCCAGATGCGCGCGATCGAGCGAGGCGGCAAGGATGCGTTCCTGCTGTGCTTCATTGAAGCGGCGGCGCAGGTTGGTCTTGAATTTTTCGACCAGCAGGGGCAAGCCCTCGTCGCGGCGGCGGCGATGGCCGATGGGGTACTCGACGGTCTCCTCGATCACCTCGCCGTCGGCGAGTTCCACGCGGAGCGAGTTGGCGATGGACCGCTTGTCGGGATCGTGGTAATCACGCGTGAATTGCGGCTCTTCCACACATGTGATCTTTGAGCGCAGTTGGTCGATGCGCGGATCGGCTGCGACCGAATCCTCGTAGTCGGCAGCGGTGAGACGGCCGAAGATCAACGGGATGGAGACCATGTATTGCACGCAATGATCGCGGTCCGCGGGGTTCGTGAGCGGACCTGTTTTGTCGATGATGCGCAGACATGCCTCGTGCGTGCGGATGATGATCCTGGTGATGGACGAGAGCTTTTCCGGACCCAGCCGCCGGCGGATCTTCATTGCCGCCTCAACCGCGGTCTGGGCGTGGAATTCTGCTGGGTAGCTGATCTTGAAGAGGATGTTTTCCATCACGTACGAACCGTAGGGCCGCTGGAATTTGAACGGCTGTCCGCGGAAGGAGACATCGTAGAAGCCCCAGGTCTTGGCGGTGAGCGCCGTTGGGTAGCCCATCTCGCCGGCGCGGGCCATCAGCGCCAGGCGCACGGCGCGGCTGGTGGCGTCGCCCGCGGCCCAGCTTTTGCGTGAGCCGGTGTTGGGCGCGTGGCGATAGGTGCGCAGGCTCTGCCCGTCGATCCAGGCGTTGGAGACGGCGTTGATGGTCTGGTCGCGCGTGAGGCCCAGCAACCGGCACACGACGGCGGTTGAGGCGACTTTCACGAGAACGACGTGATCGAGTCCGACCTTGTTGAAGGAGTTCTCCAGAGCGATGCAACCCTGAATCTCGTGCGCTTTGATCATGGCTGTCAGCACATCACGCATCGCGAGCGAGGGTCTGCCGGCCGCCGGCGTGCGGGAGAGCCAGTCCGCGGTGGCGAGGATGGCGCCGAGATTGTCGGACGGGTGGCCCCACTCGGCGGCAAGCCATGTGTCGTTGAAGTCAAGCCAGCGGATGGCGGCGCCGATGTTGAAGGCGGCCTGCACGGGGTCAAGGACGTAATGTGTGCCGGGAACGCGCGCGCCGTTGGGAACCACCGTGCCGGGAACGATGGGTCCGAGCAGCTTGGTGCAGGCCGGGTATTCGAGGGCCTCCAGACCGCAGCCAAGCGTGTCGATGAGGCAGTACTGCGCGGTGGTATAGGCGAGATCGCTTGTAATCGTGTAATTCAGCGCGTAGTCGGCGATGTCGACCAGCACTTGATCGGGCGCGGGACGGCTGTTGCTGATGGGCGAGGACAAATGCACTCCTTGAATGTCGCCGGTGATTTGCAGTTGCAGGCTGTTCAGCTTCGTTGAGCGATTGGAATAAACTCCAAATTCTCCGGCCCGGTGTAGTTTGCGGAGGGGCGGATAATCTTGCCGTCCTGCCGCTGCTCGATGACGTGCGCGGCCCATCCGGCGGTTCGCGCCATCACGAAGATGGGCGTGAAGAGATCGACGGGAATACCCATCAGGTGATAGGCGACGGCCGAGAACCAGTCGAGGTTTGGAAACATGCGTTTGACCTCGTGCATGGTGCTTTCAATGCGCTCGGCGACAGAGTAGAGGCGCAGGCCCTCGCTGTCGACCGCGAGCTTGCGCGCCTCCTCCTTGATAATTTTGTTGCGTGGGTCGGCAATGGTGTAAACGGGATGACCAAAGCCGATGATGACCTCTTTGTTTTCGACGCGGCGGCGGATGTCCGCCTCGGCCTCGTCGGCTGACTGGTACCGCTGCTGGATGGCAAGGGCGACCTCGTTGGCGCCGCCGTGCTTCGGCCCCTTGAGCGCGCCGATGGCGCCGCAGATACAGGAATGGAGGTCGGAGCCAGTACCGGCGATGACGCGCGCGGTGAAGGTCGAAGCGTTGAACTCGTGTTCGGCGTAGAGCGTGAGCGAGATCTGCATGGCCTGGATCCACTCCGCGCTGGGCGGTTTGCCGTGGAGCAGGCGCAGAAAGTGTTCCGCGATCGAGTCGCCATCGGTTTCAACGTCGATGCGCTTACCGTTGCGCGCGTAGTGGTGCCAGTAGAGCAGCATGGAGGGCAGCGAGGCGAGAAGCCTGTCAGCGATTTCGCGCGCGCCGGCTTCGTGATGGCTTTCGGCCTCGGGCAGCACGCAGCCCAGCACCGAGACGCCGGTGCGCAGTGCATCCATGGGATGTGCGCGGCCGGGGAGCAGTTCGAGCGCGTGCTTCACCGGCTCGGGCAGCGCGCGCATGGCCCGCAGCCGCTTCTTGTAGGCGGCCAGCTCCGCGGAGGTGGGCAGTTTGCCATGCACCAGCAGATGCGCCACCTCAGCGAACTCGCAGTGGGCGGCGAGGTCGGCAATGTCGTAGCCGCGATAGTGCAGATCGTTGCCGCTCTGGCCCACGGTGCAGATCGCGGTGTTGCCTGCGGCTGTGCCCGAAAGGGCGACGGATTTTTTAGGTTTAAAGGCGGCGGGTGGCTTGTTCAGATCTTGAAGACTCATTTCAAAACTCCGGAGAGCACAATAGCCGATGAGAGTCGGGGATGTCTACTCGAATTTCCTGTTTTTGGCGAACAGCTCATTGAGCTTTTGCTCGTAGGCGTGGTAGTTGAGAAACTGATAGAGCTCTTCGCGCGTCTGCATCTGTGGCAGAAGGCCTTTCTGCGTGCCTTCGGCGCGGATCGTCTCATAGACTCTGAGCGCGGCGGCGTTCATGGCTCGATAGGCCGCGCAGCAATACAGGATGATGTCGACGCCCGCGGCAGCGAGTTCATCGCGCGTGAAGAGCGGGGTCTGGCCGAATTCGGTGATGTTGGCCAGGATGGGCACGCCGAGAGCCTTGCGGAACGCGGTGTACATCGAGGCTTCGGTGACGGCTTCGGCAAAGATCATGTCGGCGCCCGCGGCCACGTAGGCCTGGGCGCGCTCGATGGCGCGCGCGAGGCCCTCGCCGGCAAGCGCATCGGTGCGGGCCATGATGACGAATTGCGGGTCTGTGCGCGCGTCGACGGCTGCCCTGATGCGGTCGGCCATCTCTTCTGTCGGAACCAGTTCCTTGCCCGGCCGATGGCCGCAGCGCTTGGCGCTGACCTGGTCCTCAATGTGAACAGCGGCGGCGCCGGCCTTGATCATCTGGCGGATGGTGCGCGCAATGTTAAAGGCCCCGCCCCAGCCGGTGTCGATATCGACGAGCAGCGGCAGCGGGCAGGCGTCGGTAATCCGGCGGACGTCGGTGAGGACGTCTTCCATGGTGCTGATGCCGAGATCGGGAATGCCGAGCGAGTTCGCGGCCACGCCGCCGCCTGAGAGATAGATGGCGCGAAAGCCAGCGGCTTGTGCGAGCCGAGCCGCGTAGGCGTTGATGGCGCCCACTACCTGCAAAGGCCTTTCCGCCGCCCGCGCCGCGCGAAAACGCGCGCCGGGTGAATTGTGCGTAGGGTTGTCCGCCATATTGATTCCCTGAGCGCATCATAGCAGGGAGAGCTCGGCGGCGGCTTTCGCAAATGGGGCGCTAGGTGCGACAATCATCCCGTCGGGGCGCTCGGGAAGAATCGGCTCCGCATGAAGGAGAAGCATCGCGATGAAACGAGTTTTGATGGGCACCGGCTTGCTCTTTGCCGCAACCACGATCTTTGCCCAGATGAGTCCGCATTCCGGCCCGCCCAAGAGCCCGCCGGCCACGGCATCGGCGACCATCGGCGGCAAATCCATCACCATTACCTACAGCTCGCCCCGCGTGCGCGGCCGCGAGGGCAAGATCTTCACCAAAGATGGATTGATCAGCCACGATCCCCACTATCCGGTGTGGCGCGCGGGCGCCAACGCCGCTACCACGCTGAAGACCAGCGGGGACCTGATGATCGGCGACCTGAACGTTCCGGCCGGCGCCTACACCCTGTTCGTTGACATCTCCGACCCGGCGCACTGGGTGCTGATTGTGAGCAAGGCGACGGGTGAGTGGGGATTATCCTACGATCCAGCGAAGGATCTGGGTAAGACGCCAATGGAAATGTCAAAGCCCCCATCCATGGTAGAAGACCTGACCTACACGTTGACCAACGATGGTGGCGGTAAAGGTACGCTGACGCTCGAGTGGGAGAACGTGAAGGCATCGGTGAAGATCAAGGCGCGCTGAACGGGGGACGGTGTTTCGGCCTCCAGCGTCCAAAGAGAGGGCGGCGATTGCTGAAAAATCTCCGCCTTCCCGTTAAAATTGAGGTGGAAGATTTCGCCGGAGAGGTAAAGACTCTTGCCGCTATATCCTTATCGTTGCACGCAATGCGGTCATCGCTTTGAGAAGATTCAAAAGTTCAACGCCAAGCCCGAGAAGGTCTGCCCCAAGTGCGGTGGTGGATTGGAGCGTCTGCTTACCGCGCCGGGCCTCAAGTTCAAAGGATCGGGCTGGTATGTGAACGACTACGCGGCCAAGGGAAGTTCCTCCGCCTCGTCGTCTGCCGAGAGCGCGCCGCCGGCGGCGAAGGCCGCGGCGGAGAGCAAAACGGAGACGAAAGCCGCGAGTGGCAGCGGATCGGCTTCAACAAGCGCCACGACCGCTGCTCCCGCCTCCACTGCAGGCACAGCCGCCAACTGATCGACCTCTGTGCCCGCCGGCGAACAATGAAGTCCGTACGTCGCACGACTCCGGCATAAACTGCAATCCTTCGCAAGAAACCGCAGACGATTCGGCGATTCCAGCAGCGCTGGCTCTATCCGTAACTTTTCCCGAATGTTTCATGATCTGGCCGCTGCGCTGCCGCTCGTCGTAGCCGGCGTGGCGGCTCTTCACTTCCACGCAGCCGCGGTGATGGCGCGATGGGAAGACGGCGGAGGCTAAGGCTCCGCGGTCTGAAGCGCCATGACCGCGCCGGGCGGACACCCCTGAGACGCTACCATTATTTCTGACAATGCTTGTCGATCCCATTCCATCTCCGGTGGAACAAGCCGACGTGACCGCCCTCGAGTGGGCGCCGCTTGTGTCGCTGGTGGCCTCATACGCCGCATCGCCTGTGGGCCGCGAGGCGATTCTTGCGCTTCGCCCCTCAACCGATGAGGCGTGGATCGCCCGCCGGCATCGGCTGGTGAGCGAGGTGCGGCTGCTTGTCGAAGAGCAGGTGTCGATTCCGCTCGGCGGTCTCGTCGATCCCACGCAACTGGCCGCCAAGGCGCAGATTGACGGCGCGGCGCTGGAGGCTGCGGAGTTGCAGAGCGTGGCGCGTCTCGCCGGCGATGTGGCCTCGTGGCAGGCGCTCCTGCGTGAGCCGCCCGCGCGGCTGGCGGGCAAGCTGCCGGAGCTTTCAGAACTTTCGGCTGCGCTCGTTACCAGCCTTCGCCCGCTTGTCGAGTCGATCGAGCGCAGGATTCAGCCGGACGGCTCACTCGCAGACGACGCCTCGCCGGAGCTGCACCGCATCCGCCGCGAGCAGGAGCGCCAGCAGCGATTGATTGAAGAGAGCCTGCGCTCGGCGCTGCGCAAGCTCACGGGCGAGGGCGCGACACAGGAGGATCTGATTACGATTCGCGGCGAGCGCTTTGTGATTCCCGTGCGCGCGGAGCTGAAGCGGCGCGTGACGGGCGTGATTCACGGGGCGAGCTCGTCGGGACAGACCGTTTATGTGGAACCGCTCGAAACCATCGAGCAAAACAACGAGCTGGTGCGGCTGATCGAGGAGGAACAGGAGGAGATTCACCGCATCTTTGTCGCGCTTACGCGGCAGGTGGCAGGCTACGCACACAGCCTGGCCGAGGGGGCGCGGGTGCTGGCGCTGGTGGATAGCCTGCAGGCGCGGGCGCGCTTTGCTCGAGATTTTGATTGCGTGGCGCCGGCCTTCAGCGCAGACCGGCTGCAGTTGAAGGGCGCGCGGCATCCATTGCTGGAAAAGCGTCTACGCGCGACCGGCGGTCAGGTTGTTTCATTGATGATGGAGCTGACGGACGACGCGCGGCAGCTCATCATCAGCGGGCCGAATACCGGCGGCAAGACTGTGGCGCTGAAGACCGTGGCGCTGCTGGCAATGATGGCGCAGGCGGGGATTCCGGTACCGGCCGAGACGGCGAGCTTTCCTGTCTTCACGGCGTTTCTGGCCGACATCGGCGATGCGCAGTCGATCGAGGCTGCGCTCTCGACCTTCTCCGCGCACATCTCGAATCTCGACCGGCTGTCGCGGTTGGCGGACGCCCGCTCGCTCGTGTTGCTCGACGAACTGGGATCGGCCACCGATCCCGAGGAGGGAGCGGCGCTCGCTGTAGCTGCGGCGGAGTATTTTCTGGCGGCGGGGGCGTGGACGCTGATCTCAACGCACCACACATCGCTCAAGGTCTACGCGGCGAACACTCCAGGTGTGCGCAACGCTGCCGCCGGGGTCGACGAAAAGACGCTGGCGCCGAACTACCAGTTCCATCTCGGCGTGCCGGGCGCGTCGGCGGGAATCCAGACGGCCGAGCGGCTTGGCTTGAATGCCGCAATGATCGCGGCGGCCCGCAAGCGGCTCGGCTCGCAGCAGGCCGACATCGCGCGCTTCCTCGACAAGCTGCACAACGAACTCGCGCAACTGGAGGTCGAACGCCGGGAGGCGCGCGAGCAGCAGTACGCTCTCAACCTGGAGCGGAAGAGGCTGGAGCGCGAGGGCGATCTCGAGATGCGCAACCGCGTGCGCGAACTCGAAGCCAAACTGGCCTCGCTGATGAGGGAGTTCGAGTTTCAGATGCGTGAAAATGTGCGCGTCATTGAGGAGCGCGCGGCGCAGCAGAAGCTTTCGAAGGAGGCTGAGCGGCGCATCAACCGCCTGCGGCGCGAGTTTCAGGAGAGCTTCAATCAGGCCGTCGTCGCGCATCGCACCGGCGCCGACCACGGCGACCGGAATGCGCAGCCGCACCTGCTGCGGCACATCGCGGCGGGCGATCGTGTCCTGATCAAGTCGATGGGCAAGGTCGGCGTGGTGCTGCGCGAGGTGGAGAAGGATCTCTTCGAGGTGGCGCTGGGACCGATCAAGATGCGCGTCAGGAGAGACGAGTGCTCCGCGCCTTCGGGTTTTGGAGGCGATTCGGGCCAGGTGAAGAGCAACCCCCTCAGCGCGGCCCGGCAGCAGAAGGGCGTGCATGTCTCGGTGACGAGCGCCAACACGGACGATATGCGCGCGGAGATCAACCTGATCGGCCGCACGGTGGATGAGGCGACGGACGAACTGGAAAAGTATCTCGATCGCGCATTCCTCGCCGGGCTGCCGCGGGTACGTGTCATCCACGGACACGGCGCCGGCATCCTGCGCCGCGGCGTGCGCGAGTACCTCAAGAACCACCCTCACGTGGCTGGAATCCAGGAAGCCCCGCAGAATGAAGGCGGGCAGGGGGCGACGCTGGTGGAGCTGCGACAGTAGAACTGCGCGGGCTTCCGCAATCAGCGGCGATGCGTCTCTCGCGCGTCTAACGGACTAAACCTGGTTGGCCAGTACGGCGCGGTAGCGGACTTTGCCCTTCTTGACCTTTTCGATCGCCTCGTTGGCCTTGGCCATGGGGAAAAGTTCGGTCGTGGCCTTGATGCCGTGACGGGCGGCAACGTCGAGCATCTCGCGGATACGCGAGGGGCTGCCGACGGGGCTGCCGCCAACGGTGCGCAGGCCGGAGACGAGCGGAAAACCGTGTACCGAGATGGGCGAGGGAGGTATGCCGACAAACCAGAGAGTTCCGGTGGGCCGCAGGCATTGCAGGTAAGCGCTCCAGTCCTGATCGGCGTTGACGGTGGTGATGATGAAGTCCAGGGAGCCAATCACTTCCTTGACGGCCTTGGATTCGAGGCTGTTGACGAAGCGCTCGGCGCCGAGCGCGCGAGCCTCCTTTTCCTTGGCCGGGGAGGTGGAAAACGCCGTGACTTCAGCACCGAAGACGCGGGCGAACTGGATGGCGAGATGGCCGAGCCCACCGATGCCGACAACACCGACGCGGGACGACGGATTGACGCCATTGATGCGCAGAGGATTGTAGACCGTAATGCCGGCGCAGAGCAGCGGCGCAGCCTGTTCGCTGGGAAGCGGATCAGGGATGGGGATCACGAAACGGGAGTTGGCTCGGACGCGGTCGGCGAAACCGCCATGGCGGTGCAGGCAGGTGGCTTCCGATGAGGGGCAGAGGTTTTCCTGGCCCTTCATGCACCATTCGCAGTGGCCACAGGAGTTGGACTGCCAGCCCAAGCCGACGCGCTGGCCGACCTTGATGGATCTGACCGCAGAGCCGATGGCCTGGACCGTTCCGACGATTTCGTGGCCAGGGATAAAAGGGTACTGGCTGATTCCCCAGTCGTTGGAGATCAGGTGCAGATCGCTGTGGCAGATACCGCAGTGCGTGATGGCGATCTCTACCTCATACGTTCCAAGGTCGCCGGGATCGTAGTGAAAGTCTAAGAGTTCGGCGCCCGCTGCGTGAACTGCGAGTCCTTTAATTGAAGACATTGTTAACCCCGAAACACTCGCTCCATCGTGATCAGACAGGCCATAACCCCAGAGAGCCGGTCCGAATCTGGTGGGGATTAAAGTTCGATGTACCTAGTTTAAACCGCCGCCCGGCTCAATGTGTAGGTGCAAAACCTGAAAGCCGGAGAGAACACCGCCTGCAGGGGCTTCGGCAGCAAGTTCAGCCGATTCGCCGTTGAGGCTGGCATCCTGCGCGTCGTGCAGGGGCTCAAGGGCATTTGCTATCGAAAGCGGGAGATTGGTGAGGGTTTGGCCTTCGATCTCGCCCTGGGCTTCAGGAGCAAGAAGGCTGACATAGATGCGGTCGGCTGGATGTTGATTGCGGTCTTCGGCCAGGACTGTGGCGAAATCGGGCGCTGGCGCGTTGATTCGCGGTTGCAGCAGAGTGCGGTCGAGCGTGGCGGCGTCGGAGATGAGCAGGCGCAGATCGCCGGCGGCGAGCCGCGCGGGTAGCTTGAAGGCGATGCGAAGATTCCGCGCCGGCTGCTGCCAGGGCTGGAGCGTGGCCTCGACTTCCACCGTGTCGCCGGCATGAATGATGTCGCTGGAGACGATGTGCGCCTCTTCGAGCGTGACCAGAACACGGTGGGGAACGGCCTGAACGTGCAGGTCGATTCTTCGGACCACACCCTGGCGGGCGCCATTGGTATAAAGCTGGGTGAACTCCTGTCCGGCAAACAAAACGGCCTGCATTGAAGCAGGCATGCCGGAGGAGGCCGGAGCCCAGAGGTCGAGCGGCAGGGCTGGATAGCCGGCGAGATCGATGTTGCCGGTAATGTGATAGCTGAGAGCCTCGCTGCTGGCGTTCGATTCGGTGAGGGAATCCAGCAAAACAACCTGCATCGCCAGCGGGGTAAGGGAAGGCTGGTCGAGAATCTCAACGTTGACGGTGCGCCTGCCTGCGGGGGCGTCGACGGTGATGCGCATGGGGATCATGCGCGCCCGAACACCGAAGACACCGTGAATTGCCGATTCGCGATCCTCAGTGAAAGCGCCGATGAGAGCGCCCGTATTGACGATCTTGAAGGCGTCGAGCGGCGAGGCCACGGTGGCGATGACATCGGTCGTGGTCATGGGCAAAGAGACAGGACCGACGCCGAGAACGGGATGGCCGCAGGCGAGAAGCTGCGTGGGGTCAACCCAGGTAACAGTACATGTAGCGGCCACGTCCAAATCGCCGCGAACAAGCTCCATGCTCACCGAGGAACCGGGCTCAAGCGTCTCCGGCCGAGAGAACGTGGCTGGCGCGGAGGAACCGCCTGAACCGGAGGAGGCGCCGCCGGCGGCGATGGTTTCAAGCGAGGTTCCCTTGGTTTGCTGCTGCCAGAAGCGGATGGCCGCGGGGTTGAATCCGCTCAGAACGAGCGGAGTCTCCATGGGCTGGAAGGTGGTGTTGGCGGCCGCGATCACGGCGTTGTTCCCCCCCATTGCTTCGGCGGAGCCGGGTTGTCCGGTTGCAGGGAAAGGCAGAGCGCCGGAATCGGTTGCGGATGAGGCGCGAAGCTCTTGGGCCGAGAGGTTGCGCACCTCGATCATCTGCTCGATGGGCGTGATGCCTGCGATGGGCTCCTTGGTAAATTGGCCGATGCGGTAGGAGAGCGCGCCCAGGAGTCTGCCGCCAATATAGACGGGGCTGCCGCTCATGCCTGCCACCACGCCCGTATACTCTGGTTTGGCGCCGCGGAGCCGGGCGATGATCAGATCCTGACCCGGGCCGCGAGCGTTGCGAAGCACGCCCAGGATTTCAACCTGCATCGGCTCGGGTTTGGTTCCCTGAAAGACGGTCCAGGCGGTAGCCTCCATGCTGGCTCGGACCTGGTTCAGAGGGAAGAACGCGGGATTGCGCGGCGGTCCTGAAGTCTCTGAAATTGTTGAGGCTGTCTGCGCCAAAAGAAAAAGCGCAGAGGGCGCAGCCAGCGCCAGAGCCGTAAAAAAAGCACAGGCAAAAAGTGCTCGCATGAATCCATTTGGTCGAGTCTTCACGTCTATTAGAGTACAGCGAGGCGCATGAAAGGCGCTTGCTAGACCGCGCAAATTCGAAATGGTTCGTTGCGATTTCCCGGGGCCAAAGCATAGGCCGCAGGGCGCTCATGGTTCGTGCAAGGTCAAACCCTCAGAGTACGCGGCGCGATGTTTGGATGCGAATCGCGTATGCTGATGAGCACAAGAGGTTGCCATGATCAAACGGGGTCCAAGCCGTTCCTTTTTGTCTTGTTTTTGCCTTGAGCTGCTGCTGATGGCGCTCATTCTGTTGTCCTGCGCGCCTCGGCTGCGGGCGGAGGGACAGTACGTGCCGGATGACCAGCAGAATCAGCAGAATCAGCAGCCCGCCGCGCAAAAGCAACAGCCTGATGAGACCGCGCCCGCAGCCGGTGGTCCGAGTGGGGATACCGGCGTGATCGCCGTGCCCAAGAAGAATCCCGACGAGGCGCCGCCGCCTCCGCCCGCGCCCGCGCGTCCTCCATTCAAGAATCCCGAGGGGAGTGGCAACGTCACCTTCCACATGAATGTGCCCGAGGTGACGCTGGACGTGGGCGTGCTGATCGAGAAGACGCACGAGTTTGTGCCGGGATTGAAGCCCTCGAACTTCCGCGTATTCGAGAATGGCATAGAGCAGAAGGTGATTGGCTTCAAGCGCACCGAGGCGCCGATCACGGCCCTCATTCTGATGGAGTATGCGCAGCGCGGGTGGTGGTTCAGAATCCAGGCGCTGGATACGGCCTGGGAGTTTGCCCGGCAATTGCGGCCGCAGGACTATGTGGCCATGATGACCTTCGATCTCAACACGCACATCGTGAGCGACTTCACGCAAAACAAGCAGCAAATCCAGGAAGGCATCAACATTTTGGGAAATGAGGTCTTCATGCCCGCGGCATTTTCCGAGACCAATATCTTCGATGCCTTGAACGAGGCGCTGGATCGTCTATCGCGCATCCAGGGGCAGAAGTACATCATTTTGATCGCCACCGGGATCGATTCGATGTCGAAGCTGACGCTCGATCAGATCCTGAGGAGGGTCAAAGAGTCGCGCGACACCACCATCTTCTCCATCTCAACCGATGGACTGTTCGAGGCCTACACCCAGGGCGCGCCCGGCATGAGGGCCGGCATGCGCGACATGACCTATCTGCAGGCCGACAACCAGATGAGAACCTTCAGCCAGATGACCGGCGGAATGTATTTTGCGCCGCGGTTTACCGGAGAACTGCCCGACGATGTGCGGATGATCAATGAGAACATTCGCGCGAAGTATGAGCTGGTCTATCGCCCGACGAATACAAAGCTGGATGGAACCTGGCGCAAGATTCGCGTGGAACTTGTGGACGATGAGGGCCGTCCCTTGCGTATGGAGAATGAGAAGCACAAGCCGCTCAAATACGATGTCATTGCGCGGGACGGCTATCGCGCCATGCAACAAGTGGAATAGCCCAGAAAGCGATTCAATGGGCAGATGTGTCTTCCGGGATCCAGTCTGATCACGGGACGATCTACTGCGCTTTCCCGGCGGTTCGGAAGCCTTCGGGAAAGGACGCGTAAAGCTGGCGCGGGATCAGCGATCTTCCCGCGTGGAACCACTCTCTCACTGGAGGATATTCAACTGCGCCAAGATGTCGCGGATGTAATAAGCAGCCACGACCGCGGACATGGCAATGACCAGCCAGCGGAAGACGCGAATCAGAGGCTCGATCCTGCCGACCCGGGCGACGATGGTCTCCTGCTGAGCTTTTTCCTGTTCGAAGGAATCGTCGAGGAAAACCTGGTCTTCCTCATCGCGGGTGAGGCCGGAACGATAGATATACAGTGCTGCCAGAAAAACCACGAATGCGGCCCATACGCTCCACATCACCATCGAGGCAACCGTCATACTACACCTCCCAACGAGTTTGAGCCCTCGGGCGACAGCGGGGTCGTGGGGAATTGCGCCCTCGCGGCCCAAGGGCCGTCCGGTTGTCAATGATAGCTCCAATTCAGTGCGATTGGGAACTCATTTGAAAGATTTTCATTGGCGGGCAGGATGCGGGTAGCGGCTCTGTCATTTGGCTGGCCGGTCAGTTGGCAGCGCCGGGAGCGAAGAAACTGCCGGCGCGGGCGCGCTTGAATGTTGTAAATAGTTGAAAATACAATGGTTGATACTTTGCGACCAATACGCGGCCGGGGGCATCTACTAGAGGGGAGTGGAGTCGGGCTTGTATCGGGCTCCGCGGACGGGTAGAGTGATAGTAGAGAACGCGCACCAGCCAAAATGGAGGAATCATGGCCACAACCACAGTTGAACCAACGCAGGAAACCACTCAGAAGAAACCGCCGCTTGTGCTGACCCCCACGGCCATTGCCAAGGTGCGCGAGATTATGGCTACTCAGAATCCGCTGCCTGCCGGGTTGCGGATTGGCGTAGTGGGTGGCGGCTGCTCGGGATTCCAATATTCCATGGCCTTCGAGAACCAGGCGGGAATGATGGACAAGGTCTTCAACTTCGACGATCTCAAGGTGTTCGTTGACTCAACGTCGTTGATGTATCTGCAGGGATGCACGGTCGACTACGTGGAGACGCTGGAGGCAGCGGGGTTCAAGTTCGACAATCCCCAGGTGAGAACAACCTGCGGATGCGGTTCGTCGTTCAGCGTGTAAGCGCAGAGGTCCACGCCTGGGAACGGAGGAGAGACGCAAAGGCTCGCCCATGGGGGTGAGCCTTTGCCGCTTTGGAGGGCATACGCGCGTCAGGCCCAAAGGCCGGCATGGCGGCGTGCGAGTCGGAGCTACGGTTGAGGCGTGGATGAGGTGGAACTGGAGCCTGCGCCGGGACTCGCGGTGGTTGACGAGGGGCTGCCAAACGTTGAAGAGCCAAAGGACGAGGAGCCGGCGGGCGTAGTTGTGCTGCCGGCGGGCTGGCCGACGGCCCCCGCACTGCCGCCGCCCATGGTTTGCATGTCGGAGATGGGATCGTAAGTGAACTCCCACTCGTTGTAGTGCTGCTTCTTCTTGTAGATCAGGATGGACTGTTTTGGGCTGGCCGGTTCGAAGCCGATAATGCCTGCTCCGCCGAAGGACTGGCCACTCAGTCCGGATTGGTCGGAGCCGGCGGCGCCGGAACCGGGGGTTCCTGAAGCCGTGGCGCCGGTTGAGCTTGTGCCCACCGCGCTGCCTGCGCCCGTGCTCGACGGCGTGCCGGCTGCGCTGCTGCCGGAGCTGCCGCCGAAGATATCACTGATTCCACCAGGCAAAATACCGCCGCCTGAACTGCCGGCGGCTGAAAGATTGCCTCCGCTGGGGCCGGTGCCGGCGATGGTTGTGGCCCCGCCGGCCAGCGGCTGGCCGAAGAAGCCCATCGCCGTGGGGGTTTTGTTCTGACCGAAGAGAATCGGTTTCCAGTCGACCTTGCCGCTGATGGGATCGATGTACTTCTTGCGCAGGAAGCGGACGTTGTTGGTCTCGACAAGGGCGTCAAGATTCGGTGGATAGGCGTGGAACTGGCGGTAGTAGAGCTGGACGGCGCGGCGGTACTGCATGCCGCGATGAAAGGTTTCGAGATCCTTGTCGCGCTGGATGGACTTGATGACGTCCGGCGCGGCGAGAGCCAGCGAGATCGTAAGCAGCGCCATGAGGAAGATGGCGAAGAGCATGATGTAGCCCTGTTCAGAGGAACGATTGGATCTGCGGATTGAAGAGGGTTTTGTCATAGGGGTCAGAATGTCGAGAGCGCCAGGGTCTGTGTATTGTTGTAAGCCAGATCAGTAATGACAACCTTAAGGGGCTGGATGATGTCAACCTTGTAGCGATGATCCACGATATCTCCGGCGCGGGCGATGAAGATGTCATCGCCGTGGATGAAGAAGGCGCGGATGTTCTTGTCTTTGTCCATCTCGTAGCCAAAGAACTTGAGGTCAATGGCAGGCGGCTGAGGCACGGCGGGCGCGATTGGAGCAGCGGGGCCTGCGGGCATGTTGCGTGCGCTCTTGATGGGAGCGGGGATGGCGACAGGAGCCGAATCAGCGGAGAAGATGTTGCGGCCCGTGCCGTCGTAGCGCACATCTTCGCTGGCGGCGAGCTTGTCGAAGTGCAGCGAGGGATCGATCCCGACATTGGTCAACTCTTGCGCGGCGGGACCGGCATCCGGGGCGCTGCTGGAAGCAGATGTGGCCGCGGCTCCGGTTCGCGCCGCAACGGGCTGCGCAGGGGTGGGCTGCGCGGGCGTGGATGGACCGGAGAACGTGGAGTAGACCTGGTAGCCGACGTAGCCGAGAATGCCAGTGAAGAGCACGACCACAAGGGCTACGTTGCGCTTGTTTTCAAGACCGAGAGCGAGGGCCATGTTATTTGCCCTCCTTGCCGGCCGCGGCAGCAGTCGGAGCGGTTGGAGACTTGTCCGGCGCGGCGTCTTCCGGCGGCGTAGGGGGCAGTCCGCTGGCGGCCGCGTCGGCCGGGCGCAGCCAGGTGGAGACGCGGAGCCGGAGGTTGACCAGGCCGCCCTGCTGGCCAGTGAGAGCCATGGCGCGAACAATAAAGAACAGGGGATCGCGTTCGATGCTGTTGACGAAACGCATGATGGAGGGATAGTCGCCGCTGATGCCGGCGTCCAAGGTGATTTCCGTCAGTCCGGGACCGGGCTTGCCCTGCGTGTACTGCACGCGCGAGAGGCGCACGCCCGAGGCAATCTGCAGCTCGGCGATGCGCGCGTCGATGGAGGAGTAGTTGGGCGGGATGCGCTTCTGGTAGAAGTCGTTGAGCTGTTTACGGGCCTTGGCCACGCGCTGGTCGAGGCCGCGGAGGGGAGCTGTCTGGACTTCAAGCGCGCGCAACTGGACCTGCTTGTCGGCGAAAACCTCGTTTGCATGGCTGTCCATGACGGCCCAGTCGAGGCCGAGCCGGATCGCAAGGCCGACGGCAAGCACGAAGAGCAGAACAAAGCCCACAGCGTGCCAGGTGAGCGGCGAGGCGAGGCGTTCGCGCCACTGGGAGGAGGTTGTTTTCACGGCCGTCCTCCTCTCCGGGCTGGACTTGGCTTTTTCTGTGCTGAACCTGGTTGATGTTGCATCTGCGCGGGGCCGGTATAGGGTTTACGGCTGCGTGGAAGTGCCGACAAAACGCCGGAATGCTGCGGTCGCGCCGTAGCTGCCGGTCCAGCGCCTTTGGCGGATTTGGTTGCCGAGGACGGCGGATTGAGCGCCTCGCGCTCCTCAGGCGTAGGCGAATTGTAGTCGGCGACGATCTCGATCTCGAAGGGGTTGGAGGCGCTGACCGGTTCGAGCCGCTGGTTGGGACCGCTGTTGCTGCTCTCTGCGCTCTCGCTCTCGATGCGCGGCGCCAGGAATCGGCGCGAGTGCTCCAGATTGCGCATCAGATCGACGGACTTGTCGTGAGGGCCAAGGACGCGGAGCTGCACGGTGATGTGCCCGTCCTTGGCGCGCTGCGGCTCGATGGATGTGACCTGTACGCCGCCGGGCAGAACGGTCTCCATGGCTTCCATGGCGAGGGTCCAGGAGAACGACTTTTCGTCGAAGCGTTCGTTAAGAAATTCTGTTTGTTTGAGGAGTTGCGCGTTGTAAGGCTCCTGCATGAAGGTCTGGGCGCTTTGGCGCTCGGTCTCGATGCTGGCGATTGCGCCGTCGAGCGAGTGCTCGCGGGCGCGCGCTGCCTTGGCTTGGCTGTCGAAGAGATGCAGGCCGAGCAGAAGAAGCAGCGAAAGCGCGGAGAGAACGGCGATACCAATACGCAGGCGCTTGAGGAGCGGGCCGAGGTCGGTAAACGGGCGGGTGGCGAGATTGAGCGTGACTCTCATTGTTTAGCTCGCTCCCGTCAGCGCGCCCTGGATGCCGGCAAAGCTGGTTTGAGGCAGCGAGGTGAGCGCGCCCGCTTCAGGCCGTGCGGCCCACTCGACGATGGGAAGCGTGGGCTTGCCGATGGATGCGGCGAACTCCGCTGGGGATTGTGCGCCCGCGTAGTGCAGGCGCTCTGGAGGCGCGCCGAGCTTGTCCTCGAAATAGGCTGAAGCGACGGCGATGGAGCGGGCGATTTCAGCAACGCGCGATTTGGGGTCCGGTGGAAGATCGAGCGTGCGATAGAGCAGCAGATCATTGCCGCTCGCAACCGCCGTGGTAATGGACCGAGCGCCGAGATTGGCGGCCAGCACGCCGTGGGTGGAGTCGGCAGCTTCCAGCGCGGCGAGCGTGGAGGAAAGAACCGCGCCAGGTTCGTAGCCCGCGTTGCGTACCGCTGATTCGTACTCCGCGAGAATGGGGCCGGGAATCACGGCGGCGAGAACTTTGTATTCGGATTCATCCTGCGCAAGAACCTGGTAGCTGACGCCGGCGGGTTCCACGTCAAAGGGGACCATCCTGCGCAGACGGAAGCGCACCACGGAGACGGCCTCGACGGCTTTGGCGGGAAGGGAATCAAAGTCCAGAACGAAGACGCGAATGAGTGTATCGGGCAGGATCAAGGTGACCGCGCGGGTGCGCGGGGCAACTTCGCTGAGCGCAAGGCGAATGGCCGAGACGACGGCGTCGGGGGTGTGGAAGTTGGGCGAGTCGATGGCGGGAACCAGCGCGCCCTCCGGCAACGGCGCGTAGGCGTAGACGCAGTTCGAATCGGCGCCGCGGCGAGAGCGCGTGCTGGCCAGCGCGGCAGCAAGCACGCCTTCGGGCGAGATCTCGGCGGCTGCGGGCGGCCGTCCGCCGGATTTTACGGTGAATTTCGTTCTCTTCAAGATCGATCGCAAGTGCGAACTTCCCCTCCGGTTTGCGCGATGCCGGCGTTTTTCAGGTTCCTTGTCCCTCGGATCCTCGTTTTATCTTGACGCTTCAATGAATGTCACCTTATTGATCTCCTTCAGCGTTGTCACGCCGCGACGAACGCGATCGAGCGCCGATTCCCGCAGAAAGGTCATGCCTTCCTTCTGCGCCTCGCGGCGAATCTCCGACGTGGGCTTTTTGGCAAGGATAATCTCGCGAATGTTGTCGGTGAGGTCGAGCAACTCGTGAATGGCGGTGCGGCCGCGGTAGCCGGTGCCGCCGCATTCCATGCAGCCGGCGCCCTCGAGGAACTCGAAGTCGCGCCACTCGGCGGGATCGAGGCCGCTGGCGATCAGATCCTCGTCGCCGTGGCGAACAGTGTGGGCGCAATGCTCGCAGATGGTGCGGACCAGGCGCTGCGCCAGAATGCAGTTGAGCGCGGAGACGAAGTTGTATGCCTCGACGCCCATGTTGAGGAAGCGGCCCAGCACATCGACCACGTTGTTGGCGTGGACGGTCGTGAAGACCAGATGGCCGGTGAGCGCCGAGTTGATGGCAATCTGCGCGGTCTCCTGGTCGCGAATCTCGCCGACGAGAATTTTGTCGGGGTCGTGGCGCAAAATGGAACGTAGGCCGCGCGCGAAGGTGAGGCCCTTTTTCTCGTTGACGGGAATCTGCGTGATGCCGCGAATCTGGTACTCCACCGGATCTTCGATGGTGATGATCTTGTCTTCGTCGCTTTTGATTTCGTTGAGCGCGGCGTAAAGTGTGGTGGTTTTGCCGGAGCCGGTGGGTCCGGTGACCAGCACCATGCCGTAGGGCTCGCGAATGTAGCGCCGGAAGCGGCTCAGGTCTTCTTCGGCAAAGCCCACTACGTCGAGCGTGAGGTGGGTGAACTTCTCGCTCATCGACTCCTTGTCGAGGACGCGCAATACGGCATTCTCGCCGTGAACGGTGGGCATGATGGAGACGCGGAAGTCGATCAGGCGGCCCTTATAGCGCACGCGGAAACGCCCGTCCTGCGGCACGCGTTTCTCGGCGATGTCGAGCTCGCTCATGATCTTGATGCGGCCGAGAATGGTGCCGTGGTGCTCGCGGGCGATGGGCGCCATGGCCTCCTGGAGCACGCCGTCGATGCGGTATTTCACATGCACCGAATCGTCGTAGCTCTCGATGTGGATGTCGGAGGCGCGGCGTTCGAGCGCGGTGAAGATCGTGGTATCAACGAGGCGAATGATGGGGCTGATGTCTTCGGCCTCGCTGGTGAGCTTCTCGATGGAGATGTTCTCGTCGGGGTTTTCGTCGCCCGTGACAACATCGAAGGTCAGGCCCTCGCTGGCCTCGTCGAGCACGCGCTGTGACTGTTCGGTCTTCTTGAGCAGGTCGGTAATTTGTGAGAGTGTTGCAACGCGGGCAACGATACGCGAGCCGAGCAGTCCGGCAATCTCATCCAAAACCATCAGGCGCGAAGGGTCGCTGACGGCAATCGCGAGCGCGTCGGCGGTCTGCTCGATGGGGACAAAGTTGTAGCGGAACATCAGCTCGACCGGCACGGTGCGCAGCAGTTCGTGCTGAATCCTGAAGTTTTTGAGGTCGACAAATTCAGCGTGGTAGCGGCGGGCCAGGGCTTCGGCCTGGGCGCGTTCATCGCCGGCTGCGGGCGCGGGCATGGGCAGTATGTTGGTTTCGGCCATTCGACCAGCCTCCTACATGGCCCCTCCCTGCCCGAGCGAAAAGATAGGCAGGTAGAGCGAGATCAGGATGAAGACAACGACGACGCCCATGACGATGAGGATGGCAGGCTCGATGAGCGCGAGCGCGGCGGCCAGCGCTGTGGCCACATCCTCCTCGAAGAATTCGGCCATGGAGTTGAGCATCTGCGGCAAGGCTCCGGTTTGTTCGCCAACAGTGATCATCTCCGTGGCGAGCGACGGGAAGACGTCGGTCTTGGCGAGCGATTCGGCCAGGCTTTTGCCCTCGCGGACCGTGTTGATGGAAGTCTGCACGGCGCGCGAGACGCGGCGCGAGGAGATGGAGCGCGCGGCGGTATCGAGCGACGGCACCAGTGGCAAACCGCCGGTAAGCAGCGTCGAGAGCGTGCGCGCGAAGAGCGCCACCTGGTACTTGAGCCAGATTTTGCCGAGGATCGGCAGATGCACGCGCACGTTGTCGGCAAAGTCCTTGCCGCGCTCGGTGATCGAGAAACGGTAGAGCGCGAAGCCGGCGGCGGCCGTGACGATCACCTGCCAGAGGATGGTGTGCTGCATCCACTTGCCGAAGCTGAGCAGGGTGAGAGTGAGCGCGGGGAGCTTGTTGCCGAGCTGGTCGTAGAGCTGCGCGAACTGCGGCACAACCACGGTGAACATGAAGATGAGCAGGGCGCAGACCAGCGAGAGCAGGACCGTGGGATAAATGAGCGAGCCGATCAGCTTTTTGCGCAAGGCAAGCGCAACCTTCTGGAAGCCAACATAGCGATCGAGAACCTCGGGCAGGTTGCCGGAGCGTTCGCCGGCAAGCAGCGTCGTTGTGTACATGACCGGGAATCCGCCCTGCGCATCGAAGGCCGACGAAAGCTCCTGGCCGGTTTTGACGCGCGCGGCCACGTCTTCAAGCTGACTGGCAAAGGCGGGGTGTTTCTGGATTTTGCCCAGCATCTCAAGCGAACTGAGGATGGGCAGGCCGGCGCGGATCAGGGTAAGGAACTGCTGGTTAAAGATAAGAAAAGGCTCGAGTTTGACCTTGCGCCGGCTGCGGACCACTGCGCTGCGGGCGCGCACAGAGAAGACGTGGTAGCCCGCGTGCGTGAAGCGGGCGCGCAGCTCCTCAGCCGTGGCCGCGGTCTGTACCTGCTCCTGTACGCGGCCGCGCTCATCGGCCAGCTTGATGACGAACTCTGCCATGCCAATTTCTCGCCGGACGCGCGGCTCAGGCGCGCCGGGAAGCTCTCAAAAGATGCCCCTGCTCAAGGGTAACAGTCCAGACTCACCAGATAGACGATGCCGAGGGCCGGGACGTTCGGAGTATTTTGCCGCATCAGTCCGGAGAGCGAGGCTGGCGGAGAAGCAGCCGGTCGGCGACGCCGCAGTGGCTGCTCTCGGATTCCCGCACCCTGATTTTCAATACCCGTTTGCCACGAGCCAGGCCTCGGTGAGGTCAAATTTTGGCTTCTTTTCGTTGAGCATCTGCATGGCGGCGAGTTTCACCAGCACATCGGCTTCAATGTTGACCGGAGCGCCCACGGCGAGGGTGTGCAGGTTGGTGCGCCAGTAAGTGAGCGGCAGAATGGCGATGGTAATCTCTTCGCCGTCGAATGCGGCGATCGTAAGGCTGATGCCTTCGACGGCCACCGAGCCTTTCTGCACCATCCACGGGCGGACGTTTTCGGGAACGCGGACCTTGAGGGTCCAGTCGGTTGTCTGGCGGTCGAAGTTTGGGCTGCCCGGAGGCACGACGGGATCGAGCGCCGTCAGCGTGCCTGTGCCGTCGACGTGGCCTTGTACCACGTGGCCGCCCAAAGGGCTGCCGGCGGCGGTGGGCAGCTCCAGATTCACCTGCGCGCCTGGCGCTAGTGAACCGAGCGAGGTGCGGTCAAGGGTCTCCTGCGCGAGGTCGGCGTGGAAATAGATAGGGTCGGGGTCGAGCGCGGTCAGACAGACGCCCGAAACGCCGAGCGAATCGCCCTCGCGCAGGCGCGAGGCGATGCCGGGGGCTTCAATAGTGATGCGACGCACCCCGCCGCGATCGGTGAGACTGACGAGGGTTCCTGTCTGCTCAATGATTCCGGTGAACATGATTTGATTCTAGGGAACGGGGAGCAGGGGAACAAGGAACAGGCGAAACTGACAGCTCTCAGTCCAACGCTCTTCTCACTCCGCGGCGGCCTGCTCCGCCGAGGGCGAAGCCGCGAGCGCGGGGCTGGCGGTGAGGTTGCGATAGGCGCGCACAAGTTTCCAGCGCCAGCGCAGGATCATGCCGAAGGCCAGCAGGTAGAAGATGGCGCCGGTCTGCTCCAGCGAGAGGAATCTGTCGAAGTAGTCGCGGGCAGCCCAGCGCACAAGCGCGAGTACGATAATGACGGCAAAAAAAGCGCTCGAGCGCTTCATGCGGATCTCGCCGCCGTGCCAGTGCAGATCGGAGGTCAACAGCAGCGGATAGGCGAAGACGACGGCTCCGATGAGAAAGGCTGCGAGTCCCCAGAGGATGTTTACACGGCAGGGCGGATAAAAAAACATGCAGAAACCCGTAGCCATGCCGAGGGGCGGCATGACGATCTTTTTCAGCGTCACTGCGGTGCGGCCTTCGCGCACGCGCCAGGTGAGCACACCGGCGAGACCAACGAGGGAGACGACAGCCGTCAGCACAGGGGTAGAGACCATGGGAGTTGCCTTTCCGTTGTTGCAGCGGGGAAGTGGAAGGCTCCGGGTCACGGCCACGGTTGCGCCGGAGCTACCCTCCTATTGTAATTGGATGGCGAAAGTCCTGAAAGGGGTGCAGGGAATCTCTTTACTCTCCACTGTCCTTCGGCCAGGGGTCGTTGAGCAGCCAGCTCAAGGCCAGATCGGCGCCGCAGCGCGAAACTTCGGCTTCGTTCATGCATACAGGCTGGTTCATGCCGCCGAAGGCCGGAACGGCGCCGGAGCCCATGATCCGCGGCGCAACGAAGAGCTGCATGCGATCGACGAGGCCGGCGGCAATGAAGGCCGTGTTGAGGCCCGTGCCGGTCTCGGTGAGCAGCGTGAGCACGCCCTCCTCGCCGAGTTTCAGAAGCGTCTTGTCGAGGGGAACGCGGCCGGCATTCCACCCCGCCGGGGAAGACCTGTCGGCGGGATCCCCGGCATCCGCCTCAAGAACCTCGACGCGGACGCCGCGGGCGCGCAGCTCAGCGGCGCGGGCTTCGTCGCGCGAGGCAGTAAAGACGACAACGTCGTCCGCGGCGGTTTGGACGAGATTCGAGTCGAGGGGGATGCGCAGGGCGGAGTCGAGAACCACGCGCAGCAGCGGGCGCCGGCGCCGCCGGCCGCTGCGGTCGGTCAGCAATGGGTTGTCGGCAAGCACGGTGCCCACGCCGGTCAGGACGGCGTCGCTGGCGCCGCGGAGGCGCTGCACAGCCTCACGCGCCGGCTCGCCGGTGATCCAGCAAGGTGTGCGCCCGGTGCGGTGTTCAGGCGGCGGCGCGATGCGCGCGTCGAGCGTCATGGCGACCTTCATCAGCACGAAAGGGCGATGATGCCGAATCCAGCAGGCGAAGCCCTCATTGAGCCGGCGAGCTTCGTCCTGGCAGAGCCCAAGACTGGTCCGAATGCCCGCTGCACGAAGCGCACGGAGGCCGCCGCCGGCGACGGCCGGGTTGGGATCAATGGTGGCGGCGACGACGCGGGCGATGCCGGCCTCGATGAGCGCGTGGGTGCAGGGCGGCGTGCGGCCCGTTATCGAGCAGGGCTCGAGCGTGACATAAGCCGTGCCGCCGCGCGGGTCTTTTCCTGAAGCGCGAGCGGCCTTGAGGGCCTTGATCTCGGCGTGGTCGCGCAGGTCGTACTCGTGCCATCCCTCGCCGGCAAGCTGGCCCGCGCGATCGAGCAGGACGCAGCCCACGGCGGGGTTGGGCGAGGTGACGCCGACACCGTTACGCGCCAACTCAAGGGCGCGGCGCATCCAGTGGAGGTCGAGATCGGTGATGGGATCGGATGGACTGCTCATGCCGACACGGGCGGAACAATCAAGTGTAAATCGGACGCCGCTTTACCATGCAAAGGGATCTTCGGGCTTTTGCGGGTTCGATCCAAGGCATAAAGAAACGCTTCATGGACTTCAGAAGAACCCGCAATCGACTGCTTGGGCGCTTTGTGCCGCCCCTCAGGGCGATCCTCCAATTCCCGCGCCCATTGCGAATGACGAAACCATCCTACTCCAGCAGGGAATCGACGAACTCCGCCGGTGAAAACTCCAGCAGGTCTTCCATCTTTTCGCCTACGCCGACGTAGCGCACCGGCAGATTCAGCTCGCGGGCGATGGCGACGGCGATGCCGCCCTTGGCGGTGCCATCCAATTTTGTCAGCACGATGCCGGTGACGCCGGCGGCTTGCGTGAACTGGCGCGCCTGCTGCAGGCCGTTCTGGCCCGTGGTCGCGTCCATCACCAGCAGGACCTCGTGGGGCGCGCCGGGGATCAGGCGCTGAGCAGTCCTGCGCATCTTGTCGAGTTCGTCCATCAGGCCGGACTTGGTGTGCAGACGGCCAGCGGTATCCACGTAGAGGTCGTCGACGCGGCGCGCCTTGGCGGCGGAGATGGCGTCGAACAAGACCGCGGATGGATCGCCCCCCTGCCTGGTCTTGATCATTTCGACGCCGGAGCGCGCGGCCCAGACTTCGAGCTGTTCGATGGCCGCTGCGCGGAAGGTGTCTGCGGCGCAAAGAAGCACGGAGCGGCCCTGCGCGCGCGACCAGGCGGCGAGCTTGCCGCTGGATGTGGTCTTTCCCGTGCCGTTAACGCCGACAAGGAAGGTGACCTTAGGCGGCTCCGGCGGCGCGGGCACTTCGTGCCGCGGGGCTTCAAGAATCGCGCGGAGCTGGGCCTTGAGCAGATCACGCAGTTCCGCGCCCCCCTCGATCGCCTGATGGCGCGCGCGGTCGCGGAGTGCGTCGAGAATGGCGGTGGTGGTCTGGACGCCGAGATCGCTGGTAAGCAGCGCGGATTCGAGCTCGTCGAGCGCGCTCTCGTCGACGGTGCGTGTGAGCGCGGCCAGGTCGGCGATCTTCTCCGAGAGGCTCGCGCGGGTGCGCGACGCCGCCTGCTTCATGCGGTCGAAAAGGCTTTGCCGGGGTGCTTCTTCGGCGTTTTTTTCGGGTTCGTCTTTGCCAAAAAGCTTTCGAATCATTGCTTCTTTTAGTGTAGCGGAGCTGGAACGGCGGCGAGTCCGCGAGCCGGCCGAGAGCCAGGGCAATCGCACTTGGATATGGGTCATTCCCTTCAGCCCGCAGGCTTCGCCCAAGACCATGAAAAAGCAACCGCGGATCCCTCCTTCGTCGGGATGACATCATGGTGGGCGGACGGATGCTGTGATTCACCTGGAATTTTCAGGGCAGATCCTTCGTTGCTCAAGCTCCTCAGGATGACAGGAAGACCGAAAATCGCTCGCAAATCGCCTTGAAAGCTGAAGTGCGATTGCCCTGGGCCGAGAGCGCGGACCGGGCGGCCTGGCCGGAGCCTGCAAATCCATTCAGGCGACGGTTGCTGCCGTTTGGGGTGGGAGAATGCCGTTCAGTGCGAAGGAGTTCGAAGGCCGCGGCGCGTCCGATATGCTGAGGAGGAGCAGTGTAACTCGCGGGGAAGAAATGAGTAAAGCAGAAAAACATCCGCTCGCAAGCCTCCTCGAACAGCGCATCGCCATCCTCGACGGAGCGATGGGCACAACCATCCGCACCTATGGAATGAAGGAATCGGAGATTCGCGGAGAGCGATTCAAAGACGCGAAGAAGGATCTGCTGAACAACGGCGATCTGTTTTCGCTGACACGGCCGGATGTGATCGGTGACATTCATCGGCGGTTTCTTGAGGCTGGAGCCGACATCATCGAGACCAACACCTTTGGAGCGACGACGATCGCGCAGAGCGAGTTCTTTGTGGACGATCCGCGCGAGCACGGAGGGCGGAAGAATCCGGAGTTTTACCAGGGTGTGATTGACGATCCGTTTCTGAAGAGCCTGGCGTGGGAGATCAACGAGCAGTCGGCGCAGACGGCGCGCCTGTGGGCCGATCGCGTGACGAATGAGACCGGGCGGCAGAGATTTGTGGCCGGGTCGATCGGGCCGCTGACGGTCTCTCTCTCTAATTCGCCCGATGCCGACGATCCGGGGTTTCGCGTGGTGACCTTCGATCAGGTGAAGACGGCCTATGCGGAGCAGATCCAGGCTCTGATGGCGGGCGGAGTGGACCTGATGCTGGTGGAGACGGTCTTCGATACGCTGAATGCCAAGGCGGCGCTGGTGGCGATGCGCGAGGTCTTCGATGCCGAGGGCAGGGAACTGCCGGTGATCGTTTCCGCAGCCGTAGGTCGCGGCGGCGAGACGATGATCTCGGCGCAGACGATTGAGGCCTTCTGGAACGCGGTGGAACACGCCAAGCCGCTGGCCGTGGGATTGAACTGTTCGCTCGGGCCTGACCTGATGCATCCATTCCTCGAAGAACTCTCGGAAAAGACGAAGGCTGCCGTGTCGTGCTATCCGAATGCAGGGCTGCCGAATCCGCTGTCCGCGACGGGATTCGATCTGGGGCCTGAGGACATGGCGCGGTTTTTGGGCGGTTTTGCTCGCGAGGGGCTCGTGAATATTGCCGGCGGCTGCTGCGGGAATACTCCCGAGCACATTGCTGCGATTGCCAGGGCGCTGGATGGGGTGGCGCCGCGGAAGTTGCCGGCGGCGGATGAGAAAGAGCGGGCAGCATGAAAGAGCGAGTCAGCGAATCAGTGAATCAGCCCGTCAGGGCGATGCGGCCGCTGCGTTTGTCAGGGTCGCAGCCGTTTACGCAGCAGCCAGGAGTCTTCATCCTTATCGGTGAGCGGACCAATGTGGCCGGCTCGCCGAAGTTCGCCAAGCTGATCAAAGAGGGCAGGTACGAAGAGGCCGTAAGCGTGGCGCGGCAACAAGTGGAGAACGGCGCGAACATTCTCGATATCTGCATGGATGAGGGAATGATCGACGGCGTGGCCGCGATGACGCGCTTCCTGCAGTTGCTCCAGAGCGAACCGGAAGTGGCCAAGGTGCCGTTCATGGTGGACTCGTCGAAGTGGGAGGTGATTGAGGCGGGCCTGAAATGCATGCAGGGCAAGGGAATCGTGAACTCGATCTCGCTCAAGGAGGGCGAAGCACGGTTCCGCGAACATGCGCGGACAATTATGAAGTATGGCGCGGCCGCGGTGGTGATGGCCTTCGACGAGCAGGGCCAGGCCGCGGGCTTCACGGACAAGATACGCATCTGCGAGCGCGCCTATCGCCTTCTCGTTGACGAGGTTGGCTTTCCGGCCGAGGACATTATCTTCGATCCCAACATCCTGACCGTGGCCACGGGAATGGAAGAGCACGCGAACTACGCGGTGGATTTTATCCGCGCCACGCGCTGGATCAAGGAGAACCTGCCGCATGCCAAGGTAAGCGGCGGCGTGTCGAACATCTCGTTCAGCTTCCGCGGCAACAACAAGGTGCGCGAGGCGATGCATGCGGCGTTCCTGTATCACGCCATCGCCGCGGGGCTCGACATGGGCATTGTGAACGCCGGAATGCTGGAGGTGTACGAGGAGATCGAGCCGAAGCTCAAGGATCTGGTGGAGGATGTGCTTCTGAACCGCAGGCCGGATGCGACGGAGCGGTTGGTGGAGTTCGGCGAGGAACTGAAGGCGACAGGCGCCGCGGGCGCGGATAAGGAAGCGCAGAAAAAGGCCGAGGAGTGGCGCAACGGCACGGTCGAAGAGCGCCTGAGGCACGCGCTGGTAAAGGGAATCGATGCCTATATTGAGGCGGACACGGAAGAGGCGCGTGTGAAGCTGGGCCGGCCGTTAAGTGTGATTGAAGGGCCGCTGATGGCAGGCATGAGCGTCGTGGGCGATCTGTTTGGCGCAGGCAAGATGTTTCTGCCTCAGGTGGTGAAGTCGGCGCGCGTGATGAAGAAGGCCGTTGCCTATCTGACGCCGTTTATGGAAGCCGAAAAGGCGGAGCTGGCCGCGGCGGGCGCCGAGGTGCGGGCGCAGGGGAAGATCGTGCTCGCAACCGTGAAG
>JABEBX010022021.1_pt1 | contig 68045 bp, 62 predicted proteins | sample 7245971 | NCBI WGS metagenome assembly JABEBX01 (sample SAMN14506365, study PRJNA622280) | hot springs metagenome | biome: hot spring [ENVO:00000051]|acidic hot spring [ENVO:00002120]; feature: spring [ENVO:00000027]|sediment [ENVO:00002007]; material: sediment environment [ENVO:01001048]... | reverse complement strand
TCTATTAGTTGAAATTGCTTCATAACCAATTAATTCTAATATGAAAGGAGACTTTTTCTTTCTACAGATTCTTAGCTAAATGCATTTTTTGGGTTAATCGAAACAAAACGGATATACCCATGATGATGACACCGAGTGAGACCGTGAATCGAAAACCCTTTGCATCAAGCATAGAGCCTACTGGAGCCGATAGTATGATACTGAGTATTGGAAAAATAGAGGTAAGCAGACCAACTTTAAACACATCTATGTTTAACTGTTGACGAACGACCGTTTCTATAGGGGCAAAGTTAAGCCACAAAAATTGGGTAAGTGCAATTGCAAACATAAATACAATCAATACCACCCATCGATAAGTTCTATAATTTGTTTGTGACTTTGCCATAAAGACGGTATACTATTATCATAGATAAAAACATAATACAATAAAAGATATACTATCGGTGATTATACTTATTGACGCAAATCTGCTATACAGGTAGGCAATAAAGAATATTTATAAAGGAGCCTTGGAAATGTCTATAAGTAAAGAATTGCTTGATATACTTGCATGCCCGAAATGCAAAGGTCCTCTGGAGCTTGAAAAAGACCTATCAGGGCTTGTGTGTCATACGTGTAATCTTAAATTCCCCATTGTAGACGATATACCTGTAATGCTCGTTGATGAGGCAATAAAGCTGAATGAACATTCCAAATGAGCCTCGGCGTATTCTTGTCATCCAGACAGCGTTCCTTGGCGATATAGTACTGACAATACCCCTTCTGAAGGCGTTAAAAAAATATAAACCAGATATTGAGCTGTTTTTTCTTACAACGCCTGTTGGCAAGTCTTTGCTTGATGATCAGCATATTATAGATAAGATTATAGTGTACGATAAAAAAGGGGTTGATAAGGGTATAAAGGCATTATTGGATAAGGTCAAGGAGGTAAAGACTTACAATGTTGATACGGTTATCTCACCGCATCGTTCCCTTAGATCAGGGATTATTGCATTATTTTCCGGTGCACATAATAGAATAGGGTATAACCTATCCCATTTGATACCATTTTATAATATCAGGGTTAAAAGGAGCAAAGACATGCACGAGGTTGATCGCATTCTGTCCTTACTGAAACCGCTTAATATACAGGCGGCGGAAGAAGAGAGGTATCCTTCACTTGATGCACAAAACTCCATAAGGAAGAATACGCTTATCGGCATAGCTCCGGGTTCAACATGGGGAACAAAACAATGGACACATGAAGGGTATGCCGGATTAATCAAACGATTGCATGAAAAAGGCTATTCGACAGTGCTTATAGGAAGCAAGAGCGATAAAACGGTTGCTGACAGAATAAAGGCTATTGTAGGTATAGAGCTCGACGATATAACAGGCAAAACAGATTTAAAAGAACTTATAAAATTGCTATCGAGCCTTAGATTATTGGTAACAAATGACAATGGTGCTATGCAGGTTGCTCAGGCTGTCAATACACCTATAGCAGCTATATTCGGCCCGACTATTCCTGAACAGGGCTTTGCCCCGATAAGGCCAAATACCGTTGTGATCGAGAGTAAAGGACTCTACTGCAGACCATGCTCGGCTCATGGACCAATGGAATGCCCAGAGGGCCATTTCCTGTGCATGAAATCCATTACATCGGAGATTGTATTCAAGGTAGTAGAGGAGATGATTGATAAGACGGAGAGGGTAAGTTAGGTACGTGAGAATTCTTATCATTCGAACAGACAGAATAGGCGACCTGGTGCTTTCAACACCCGTTTTTGAGGCAGTAAAAAGGCACATACCGGATGCATATACAGTTGTTATGGCAAGGAAGGGTGTAATAGATGTTATAAGCGATAATCCGTTTATCGATGAATACATAAATTACGATCCGGAAGGTGTTCATAAAGGATTGAGCGGTATGATGGCCCTTTCAAAAATAATAAGAAAAAAACAGGTAGATGTTGCTGTAGAATTGTTCATGTCATTTTATCCTGCTCTTGCTGTCAGACTTGCAGGTATTAAAAGGATAATAGGGCCTGGTTCAAGGGTTTATTCCAATGCATTACTGACCGATGTTATACAACAGCACCGTAAAGAGTCTAAATACAATGAGGCTGCTTATAATCTTATGCTCTTAAAGCCGCTGGGCATAGATGACATGGACATAAAACCGCACGTATACCTTTCAGATAATCAAGATAGCTGCGAGAAATTTCTACTAAACCAGGGGGCTAAACCTTTCAACTACTTTGTCGTTCATCCAGGTATGGGAGGGTCTGCAAAAAATCTGTCCATAGAAAAATATGTGATGCTGATTAAGGCTATAACAGAAAAGTACAGGCTGCCAGTTGTTATAACCGGTAGTTATATCGATCATACCGCGGTCAATAGGATAACTGCAAAACTTCATGAAAACCCGTATGTTAAAGATATGTGTTGTATATTATCCATACAGCAATTAAAAATGGTTCTATTTTTTGCAAAGGCGATGATAGGTCCGTCGACGGGACCGATGCACATTTCTGCGGCACTCGGCAGGCCTACGATTGCCGTATTTTCACCTATAAAGGTGCAATCCGCAACACGATGGTCGCCATATTTACTTCATAATGTTGCCGTAGTAGAACCAAAAATAGCATGTAAAGAACAGTACGATTGCGATAAAAAATGTTTACATTATGATTGTATGGATTCAATAAGAATAGAAGACATCTTGGATAGGATGGAGGGACTCATTGCAGTTTAACAAAGCTGTAAGACTGGTTGGACCTCTCAGAAAACCTCTACGAGAATATATATTACGCAAAAGGCTTGAGTTCCCGAAACTTATATCCCTTGAGCTCACGAATGCCTGTAACGCAAGGTGCATCATGTGCCCGAGGGCTAAGCTTACCAGGAATATAGGCAACATGGGTATGGATGTTGTAGAAAAGTTATGCAGGGACGCCTACCAAAAGCCCCTTCAAAAGATCAATTTGTTCGGGTTTGGCGAGTCTTTGCTTCACCCGCAACTTATGGATATTATCAAATTTTTAAAGAATTCACTCCCGGATGTTGAATTGAATCTAAGTACAAACGGTCAGCTTTTGGATGATGAACTATCATCCGGGCTTCTTGTTTCAGGCATAGACAAGATAAATATTGATATTGATGGTGTTACGAAACAAACCTACGAAAAGGTAAGGAAACAATTAAATTTTGAGACGGTAATCAACAATATAAAAAACCTCATAGCTGCGAGAAACAGGCTTCACTCTAAGGTAAAAATATCTGTTACGATCATAGAAATGGATTTGACAAAGGCTGAGATAAAGCCGTTTCAGCGGTTATGGTCGGGCGTTGCCGATATGGTTTATGTGAATCATTATAATACGTGGACAGGGATCTTTCCCGACAGGAATACACAAAAAATTAATACAAATCGATTCATATTTCCCTGTAAAAATCCATGGAGGGAAATGATTATTAATTATAATGGAGATATAGCATTTTGTTGTATGGACTTTAACTCAACTATCGTTCTCGGTAATATCATGGAGCAAACAATCGAGGAAATCTGGCACAGTGAAAAAATGGAAAAATTGAGAAAATTACACCTTCAGGGTAGGTATAACGAAATTCCGATATGCAGGACGTGCAATGAGTTTGTTTTTCAGAACAACACGTTCTGGGCCAATCTATTCTCCTAAAATGAAAATATTGCTTTTAAGATTCAGTTCCCTCGGGGACATAATTTTGACTATGCCGGTTGCCAAGGCTATAATGCACATCATGCCCGATGCCTATGTGGACCTTGGTACTAAGCTTGAATATAAAGACCTGTTTACAGATGCATCCCCTTTCAGGAAGATACTATATCTTGATGATTCCGGCATTATACCTTTTATAAAGACGGCGAATGAACAGGGCTATGATCTGATTGCGGACTTGCATGCAAGCCTGAGGACTTCGATGATGCTGCCGTTTCTGAAAGCAAAGAAGAAAAAAAGGTACAAGAAAGGTGCTTTTGCCCGAAGGGTTTTTGTCAAAACAGGTAGAAGGTTTTCGGCTTTCCAGTCCGTGCTGCAGAGATATTTGGGACCGTTTGACATAACCGAGATTCCGGAACCGCCATGGTTTACCCTTACCAAAGAGGATAGACAAAAAGGGAGCATTATCTTAAAGGATGCAGGCACTCATAAAGACAGGGTAATTGGTGTTGCCCCGGGTGCAAAATGGGAAACAAAAAAATGGGATATCAACCGCTATGCGGAGCTTGCACGCAGGCTAGAAGATATGGCTTATGATGTTGTTTTTGTTTTTGGCAAAGGGGATGAAAAGGATAAAGAGATGTTGTTGAATATATCAAACAATTTTAAGACTCTTAATATCTCTGATTACACTCTGAGGGATACAGCATATGCAATCTCGTCCATGAATGCATTTATCAGCAGTGATACAGGGCTTATGCATCTTGCGGAGGCTGCGGGTACGCCGCTCGTAACAATGTTTGGACCAACAACCCGTGAGTTAGGTTTTTCCCCTGTCGGGAAAAGATGTGTCGTGATAGAAAAGGCGCTTCCATGCAGACCATGCAGTTTGCACGGTTCAGAAAAATGCAGATATACACACCATAGATGCATGAAGGATATTTCAGTTAAAGATGTAGAATCTGCTGTTTTAAATCTTCTCGGGGATATCCCCTTATCTAAAGTAAGGGTGGTATAGATATGTCCGGGTTGTCTGTTGTAATTGTGACGCAAAATGAAGAGGACAGAATCAAAAAATGCCTTGATTCTGTTGCATGGGCAACTGAGATCATCATCGTTGATGCGTTCAGTACGGATAAAACCGTAGAGATATGCAAGTCTTATACGGATAAGATATACAGCAGGCACTGGGATGGGTTTATAACGCAAAAAAACTATGCACTGACACTCGCAACAAAGGACTGGGCGCTTTCTCTTGATGCAGATGAACAGTTATCGGAGCAATTGATCTCGGAGATAAAATCCGTAATCGATAGAAAAGACAACACTTGTTCAGCCTATTCAATGCCGAGGAAAACATATTATCTCGGCAGGTGGATGCTCCATTCCGGCTGGTACCCGGATAGAAAGGTAAGGCTCGTCAGAAAAGGATTTGCGATATGGGGAGGATTTGAACCTCATGATTTCCTCGAGGTTCATGGAAAGGTGCGTGAATTAAACGGAGACATACTTCATTATTCTTTCAGAAATCTATCTCATCACATAAGAAAACTCGATTATTTTACGGATGCAGCTTCATTAGAATTGATAAAATCGGGAAGGCGTTCAGGTGTTTTGGATATGATCATTCACCCCGCGGGCATGTTTTTTAAGATGTTTATACTTAAAAAAGGTTTTATGGACGGCATCCAGGGATTTATTGCTGCAAGTGTATCGGCATTCCATGTGTTTATGAAATATGCAAAGGCATGGGAGATAAGAAAGGGAAGCAAATGAAGGTTGTAGAAGTTATAAATATACCATGGTGGAATGCCGCGGCAGAATACTGTATCAAGATTGCCAATGCATTGTCGAAACGGGGACACGATGTGATTGTGGTATGCGAGAAGGATACTCCGTCATTCAAAAAAGCACTCGAATTAAACCTGCAGGTTGAATCCATACTCAGTTTCAGACCACTGCATTTTTTTTCGGATCTATTCACGATAAAGCGTGCTTTCAGAACCGTGTACAATAATGTTCAAGTTGTCAACGTTCATACGGCTCATTCACAAACCCTTTTTGTCATAGCAAAAGTGTTGTTTGGTCTAAGGTATAAACTGATAAGGACGCGCGTTGATTCAAGAAGGATCAAGACGTGTCCTTTTAATAAATTTTCATATAAAAGCATGAGTGGCATTATTGTGTCGAACAAGCCGGACCATAAAGAGGTTAAATCGTTTACAGGATTGTCTGATAACATAATAAAGATAATACATGCAGGTGTAGATACCGCCAGATTCAAACACAACAGCGATAAATTGGAAAACAGATCAAAGTTTGCTATACCATCCGATGCTTATGTCATAGGTAATATAGCAAGACGCTCGCCTATAAAGGGTCATGATATTTTTTTTAAGGCTGCACAACTCATTAACAACGATGTTAAAAATACATTTTTTGTGGTAGCTGGCGTTGATGATACGGTTTCTTTAGATGATTTAAAGAATATGGCAGAGCAGGCGGACGTACTCGAAAAGACATTGTTTCTTGGTTATGTGGACAATATCGAAGAACTGGTAGCTTGTCTTGATATCGGTGTAGTGAGTTCCCTGGGTTCGGAAAAACATTCGCGTATAACACTTGAATACATGGCATGCGGCATTCCAGTTATTGGTTCAAATGTAGGCGATATAGCCGAATTGATAGAGGATAGAAAAACAGGCTTCGTCGTAAAACCCGGCGACTTTGTTGCAATGGCGGATGCTGTTATCCGCTTATTGAAAGATAAGGAGCTAAGGGAGGTTTTTGGCTATAATGCCCGGAAGCTCGTGGAGCAACAATTTTCATTGGATTCTTTTGCAGAATCAACCGAGCTCTTTTATATGGAATTGATAGGCCGTAAGAGATAGAACGTGACGAGGAGAATAAGGTACACATATGGAAACTATAAAAGAACACAGCGGATTTTTAATCATTCATACGGGTCAGATAGGGGACAATCTACTTACAACCCCAATCATAAGGAGCATAAGAAAGGCAAGGCCTTATGCATACATCGCATTTCTTACAACGCCATCCAATTATCACGTGTTCACCTATAATCCATACCTTGACGAGATTATCCTGCTTGATAAAGCAATGCACTCGCATGAGTACACAAAATTTTTATTGAACATAAAAAAAAGAAAATTCGATATAGTACTGGATTATCTTTGCAACCCGAGAACGGCATTCATTACGTGGTTTTCAAATGCAAAGCATAGGCTTGGCTATAATCTCAGGTTCCGGACCTATGCATACAATATAGTAGTAAACAGAGCTCCCAACCCAAAATACAGCGTTGATTTTAAATATGATTTATTGAAAGCTATCGGTATCGAAGGGGATGGGTATGGGCTGGATCTTTTTATACCAAAAGCTGCCGAAAGGTTTGCCATGGAATTTGTATCAAACATAAAAAAAGATTCATCACCTTTGATAACAATGTCTGTTGTAAGCAGAAGGGCTTATAAACAATGGGCACCGGAAAGGTTTGCCAGACTGGGAGATATGCTTATCAGCAAGCTTGGTGCATCGCTGATTTTGTTATGGGGACCGGGCGAGAAGACGTATGTCCAACAGGTTATGTATATGATGAAATATAAGCCGTTTCTGTCACTTCAGACCCAGTCTATAAAGGAGGTTGCAGCCATAATCAGACATGCGGATATGCATATTGGCAATGACAATGGTGTAAAGCATATAGCAATTGCAATGCAAACGCCAACCATTACCATCCATGGTCCGAGCGATCCTGTAAGCTGGGAGCCGCCAGACAACCCTCTCCATGTTTGGGTTAAAAAGGACGTAGGATGCGGCAAGTGTATACCGCGTAATTGTAAGTATGAATTGAAGTGCCTTGATGCAATCCAACCAGAAGACGTATTCAACCTTGCGCAGAAGCTTTATGAAAGGGTTGAAAGGATTCAAAAAGGAGTTACCTTTACGTGAGAGAGGTTTTTATGGAAACAGCACTAAAAAATACGTCCGAGTATAAATCCGTCCCTTTGGGAAAAACCTTTGAATTACTTGCGACATCGGAAAACGGTATAAGTGAAAATGAAGCACAGCAGCGTATACAGCAATGGGGATATAATGAGATAAAAGAAGAGAAGAAAAATCCACTCCTTGATTTCTTATCGAGGTACTGGGGACCAGTACCTTGGCTCCTTGAAATTGCAATGATAATCTCATTTGCTGTTTCACATTATCTTGAGGCAATAATTATTTTCGTTCTTATAACGGCAAATGCGATTATAGGATATATACATTCAAGAAATTCTCAAAAAGCTGTAGAGCTTATAAGGGGCAGATTAACTATCAATGCAAAGGTACTGAGAGACGGCAAATGGTCTGTCATAAAGTCCAAGAATGTGGTGCCTGGCGATATAATATCCGTTGGACTTGGAGATATAGTGCCTGCTGATGCGAAAATCATAAACGGTGAACTCTCCATTGATCAATCGGTGCTAACAGGAGAATCCCTTGCTGTAGGTGTGTCTACGGCAGATGTCATCTATTCAAGCTCTGTTGTAAAACGAGGCAGTTCGAGGTGTGTTGTGTTGAACACAGGGGCACATACGTATTTCGGTAAAACCGCAGAGCTTGTCAAGGTAGCCAAGCCAAAATCACATCAAGAAGAGATCATGATGTCGATAGTAAAGTATATGATGTACGTTGGAATTACGGCATCTATCCTTGTGGCAATCTATGCCATTTTTATGCATGTCAGCGCAATGAAAGTAGTTATATTCGTTTTGATCTTCCTTATGGGTGCTATACCTGCTGCCCTGCCTGCGGTTATAACTATAGTTCAATCCGTGGGAGCAATGGAGCTTGCAAAAAAAGGTGCCCTTGTAACAAGGCTCGATTCGATAGAAGATGCTGCATCTATAGATGTTCTCTGCCTTGATAAAACAGGCACAGTGACACAGAATAAGCTCTTTGTTACAGATGCTATTCCTTTTCAGGATCAAACCCAGGATTCACTTGTTGCTTTGGCAATGCTTGCATCAAAAGAAGAAGGAATGGATCCGATAGATCTCGCAATCATTAACTATGGAAAAGGGAAGCACATTGACATAGATGGATACTCGCAGATTTCATACACGCCATTTAATCCATCCATCAAAAGAGCAGAAGCTATAGTGGAGACAAAAGGTAAACATTTCAAGGTGATTAAAGGGGCCTCTCAGATAGTCATACCCATGTGTAAAACCATGGATGAGAAGATAGAAAAGGATATAGATGCAAAGATAAAGGATTTCTCCTCCAGAGGTTCAAGAACTATAGCAGTGGCTAAATCTATAGATGAAGATGAGAAAAACCTTGAATTTATGGGATTGCTGTCACTTGCTGATCCGCCAAGGCCTGAAGCAAAGCAAATGATAGGCGAGGCAAAATCTCTCGGCATAAAGCCAATAATGCTTACCGGAGACAATATAGTCATAGCAACTGAAATAGCCAAAGAGGTGGGATTCGGAGATCGGATCATAAGGATGCCTGACATCGGCAAGATGAGTGAGGATGAACAGATAAAGAAAATAGAAGAGAGCGATGGGGTAGCCGAAATATATCCTGAGGATAAATATAAGATTGTAAAGTTATTGCAATCGCGTAAGAAGATGGTTGGTATGACCGGCGATGGCGTAAATGATGCACCGGCATTAAAGCAGGCAGAGATGGGCATCGCAGTAAGTAATGCAACGGATGTTGCCAAGGCATCAGCAAGTGTTGTGCTGACGGAGCCTGGTATAGAAGTAATTATAGACACTATAAAGATGAGCAGACAAACATATCAAAGAATGCTCACATGGGTTATAAATAAGGTCACAAAGGTTATAGAGTTCATTGGCGTACTAACTATAGCATTTTTCTGGCTACATGAGGTTGTCCTATCTCTGCTCGGCATGGCACTGCTCATATTTGCTAATGATTTTGTTACAATGTCCCTGTCCACAGATAATGTAAGGCAAACGAGTAATCCCAATGCATGGAATGTAAAGAACATAACCCTTGCATCTTTATTTATAGCCGGTATTTTAATTATAGAAGATCTCATCATAATCACGATCATGCGAAAATACTTCCATCCCCTTCCCCTCAGTGAATTGACTGCTATTGTACTTCTAAGCTTTGTGTTTAACAGCCAATTGAGGGTATTGGTAGTAAGAGAAAGGAGGCATTTCTGGTCTTCTATGCCAGGCAAAACCTTATTCATATTGAGTATGGTGACCATCGTACTTTTTGGTTTGCTCGGTTACTATGGCTTAATTATTCCCTCTGTTCCTCTTGAGCAGATAGCTATTATCCTCGGATTTTCCCTAACCTTTGCGTTTATTGTTGATTTCCCAAAATACTATTTATTTCGTTATTTCAAATTATAGCATGCTTATTATAGGTATGGATGAGAAAAAATGACACCCTTTGATAAATGGCTTGCGGTTGTTCTTGCCACGATTAATCCTCTCACCGGCAGGGGGGTGGCAATTCCGCTCGGTATGGAGTTTGGCCTGCCCATAGTCCTTGTGTCTATTGTGTCCGGCGTGAGCAACTTTGTCATGGCTGTCGCCATGGTATTGTTTATAGACAGGTTTGGCAATATTCCATGGATAAAAAATTATATAGAAAAGAAACGCGGACAAAAGGTCACAAAGTTTATACAGGGTAAAGGACTTCTCTATTCAGTTGTATTTGGACCTTTCATTCTTGGAACGTTTGCCGTTGTACTCGTATTCCAGGCCCTCGGAGCTGACAGAAAACGCATGATACTGTACAGCCTCCTCAGTACCATTATCGTAACCCCTGTATTGGTATGGATTTCGCCGCTCTTTGTGGGCATATTTAATCAGTACAAAAAAATACTGCATATTACAGGTTAGTGAGTTTAACCCTAAGCTCTATGTACTCATCAATGCGTAGCTTTCGGAAGAAATCCTCATGGTAAAGACGTTGTAACAGTCATGCCTTGCGATGCCGGCAGATAATCTATCAGCATCAGGTTCTCGATAGTATTATGGAATTTCCAGCTGACGTTTACGGAAAGTACTGGTGGCAGGCTTATGGGCAGTTCGATCGGAAGTGTAAGTCCGTTCTCATTTGTTGCCTCAACCTTGAACGAAGGAAATTGAGCGGAAAAAGATTTTAGAGGAGGATTAAAGTCTCCAAAGTTTGTTTTTATCTCTTCTTCTCCAAGCCTGTAATCTGCGAGCATCATCGCAATACTTGTGTCATTTATATAATTTGAGGCATCGATATTCTGGTTCTCGAGTGATTGTATGGAAATCAATCCCACAGCAAGTATCGCCACAGCAACGAGGAGCTCAAGCAAAGAAAATCCCTTTTCAAGATTTTTCCGGCTCATAATATTTGTCGTATATCGCCACCCTGCCTGTAAATGGATTTACCTCCAGGGAGTATACATCTTTTTTATCATCTTCTATATGAATAATGGTGTAGGGCATGTATCCCTGCGGATAAAATTGTATGGCAACATCAGTGGCGTTTTTACTAACCATGGTTGTATCTACAATTATATCCTCGAACTTAATACCGTTCGGAAGTTTTTCACGTTTGCCAAGAATATCCTTATCCTGGCGCCATTCACAAGTATTCGTTTCGACAGACGGAACACACGTTTCAACCCAGTATTCGTTATTTTTAAGATCGAACTTCATGCGGTAATAGTCTGTCTTCGAAAAAACTGCCTTGGAGTATACGTACCTGATAGTTGAAGACAGTCTCTGTGCAGATGTCCTGAGTTCTACACTTGTAAGATCCATCAATCTTGGCGTAGCAATACCGAGCACCACTACAATAATAAACAGTACTACCGCAAGCTCAATAAGGGTAAATCCCCTTATCATGCCGGAAGTTTTATTTTTCTCTTTAATGCATTTATTCACTGCTGTGTATCATCACTGGCATGAGCCTGTATCAAGGCTCGTTATGTCCTTATCCTTGCCTTCACCGCCCGGCTTGCCATCTGCACCATAAGAAATAATCTCATAATCAGAACCATCCGGAGCCGGGCTTATGTAAACATAATCATTCCCCCAGGGGTCCTTGGGAATGTGGCCGCCTTCTATGTATCCACCCTCTTTCCAGCAGCACGGTATCTTACCAATCGTCGGCTGTTCAACCAGAGACTTCAACCCCTGCTCCGTTGTCGGATATACGTGGTTATCGAGATAATAGAGCTTTAGGGCAGTCTCGAGTGATTTGATATCTGCACACGCCTTAACCCTGTTTGCTTCTTCTTTTCTCGGTATTACATTCACTGCAACAAGTGTTGCAAGCAAACCTATAATAAGCACCACTACCATAATCTCAATAAGGGTAAACCCCTTTTGTTCCTGCATCATGTACCTCCTAATGCACTAATTGATTCATCTGAAAGATCGGCAGAAGCACGGATAAAATTATAAACAGCACTATACCTGCCATTATTAAAATAATAACAGGCTCGAGCAGTGCAGTCAACGCACTAACCGCTGTTGTAACATTATCCTCATACGTCAATGCGATCTTTTCAAGCATATTCTCGAGCTCACCGCTCTGTTCGCCTACTGCTATCATCCTTGTCACCATGGGCGGGAAAACGCCGCTTGCCCTTAGGGGTGCGGATATTGAGGACCCTTCTACAATCGATACCTTGGCCTTTTCTATTGCCTGTCCTATCACACTGTTGTTAACGATTGTTTTAACGATATCCATAGCCTTTACAACCGGCACACCACTTTTTAAAAGCGTTGCAAGCGTACGAGCGAATCTTGCTATGATCACAAGCCTTATAAGCCTTCCAAAAACCGGTATTTTGAGCAAAAAGCTCTCATATTTAATGCGTCCCTTTTCTGTCTTTATATACCATTTGAAAATATAATACGCAGCAAGGGCTGCTACTATAAATAAATACCAGTATGTACTCATGGTGTTGCTTACGAATATAAGTAACCTGGTAAAGATCGGCAAGGTTTGATTAACGTCTTTGAATAACTGCGTTACCTTCGGAATGACAAATGTCATAAGTGCTATTACCACAAATGTTGCAAGGAGTGTCATAATTGCAGGATAGATAAGCGTGGCTATGACCTTGTATTTCAGTTTCACCTGGTTTTCGATATAATCTGCGAGCCTCTGAAGCACAATATCCAATGCGCCGCTCGACTCACCTGCAGCAACCATATTAACGTAAAATTCCGGAAAAACCTTTGGAGCTGTTTTTAAGGCATCCGCAAATGAGCTTCCTTCGTTTATGTGCGTCTTGATATTACTCATGATCTTTTTGAGCTTTATCTTATCGATTTGCTCTACAATTGCGTCGAGTGCATCGACCAGCGTAAGACCTGCCCCGATAAGGCTGGATAACTGTCTTGTAACTATTGCAACATCCTGCTGTTTTATACTCGTCAGTATATCCGACAGGCTTGTTTTTGCTATATTTTCGGATTGTTCTTCGAGCTCCTGACGAAAATCCGTAGCATAGATGCCGACATCCTTAAGCTTTATACGCGCCGAACGCTGGCTATCTGCTTCTATAACGCCGCGTGTTGATTTGCCCTGCACTGTAAAACCCTTGTATTCAAAGATTGGCATAGTCTAATCTAAACCACTTCGGTTACCTCGTCTTGTGTAACCCTTAAAATTTCTTTAACGGTCGTTATACCGCTTACTACCTTTTTAATGCCATCTTCTTTTAAGGTTGTCATACCTTTTTTAATCGCAGCATGTTTTATCATTGATGAATCCACCTCCCTTGTAATCATGGAACGGATTTCATCATCTATAATAAGAATTTCATAAATGCCGGTCCTGCCTTTATAGCCTGTATTAACGCAGTTTACACAACCTTTCCCTTTATAGAGAACATCATCCTGCAATAAATCCCTGCTTATGCCTATCTCCATCAATTCTTCATCATCCGGCCTATAAGCAGTTTTACAAACAGGACATATTGTTCTTACAAGCCTCTGTGCAATAATCGCAACAACAGAAGACGAAACAAGGAATGGTTCAATACCCATATCTATAAGCCTCGTTATGCCACCGGCAGAATCATTTGTGTGCAATGTGGAAAAGACAAGGTGACCCGTTAAAGATGCTTGAACCGCTATCTCAGCCGTTTCCCTATCCCTTATCTCACCGACAAGTACGATATCCGGATCCTGCCTCAGGATCGAACGGAGGCCGTTGGCAAATGTCAGATCGATCTTAGAATTAACCTGGATCTGGCCTATACCTTTTATTTGATACTCCACAGGATCTTCTATAGTCAGTATATTTACTTCTGACGAATTAAGTACAGAGAGTACGGAATAAAGTGTGGTTGTTTTGCCGCTGCCGGTTGGACCTGTAACCAATATAATACCATTACTCCTCTTTATAAGCTGATTTATCAGTCTGAGCTTTTCTTCGACAAGGCCAATGTTGTTGAGGCCTATTAGCACACTTGATCGATCGAGAAGCCTCATAACAACCCTCTCTCCGAAGGAAGTCGGAATGATGGATGTTCTTATATCGACATCCTTACCAGCTATTTTTATCCTTATCCTTCCATCTTGAGGCAGCCTTTTCTCTGCTATATTCATTCCTGCCATTACCTTTACCCTCGAGATAATACTTGATTGAAACCGCTTCGGCGGTTTTATGATTTCATAGAGTATCCCGTCTATGCGGTACCTGACCGACAACTCCTTTTCAAAAGGTTCTATGTGAATATCACTTGCACGCTTCTTAACCGCCTCAAACATCAGGGAGTTAATAAGCCTTATGATAGGTGCTTCATCGGTTGCATCGAGAAGGTCCTGCGGCTCATTCAATTCCTGGGCAACATGATCGAGGTTAGTGTCCTCAAGCTCATCAACCATATCTTCTGTACTGACGTCTATCCTATCGTAGTAAATGTTTATAGCATTTATAACATCTCTCTGTGTAACAAGAACCGGCATAACCGAGGTATCAAGGAAACGCTCCGCATCATTTATAGCCTCAATATTAGTGGGATCTGTTATGCCAAGCCTCACAAATCCATTTGCCCTGTCTATGGGTATTATACCGAAACGCCGTGAAAAGGTTTTTGGAAATTTCTGAATCAACTCCGTATCAAGCCTCAAACTTGTAAAATTAGTTATATATTCAATGTCAAACTGCTCTGCCAGTGCCTTGATAAGATCCACTTCCGTTATCAGCTTAAATTTTGTAAGCAGCAATTCGCCGAGTCTGCCACCCTTTTCTTTTTGATACGCGAGAGCCTCTTCAAGCTGTTCCGGGGTTATAATGTTGAGAAATAACTCTCCTATTAAAACCTTTTTTTTCATGGCTTTTCTGTTGTCTCGGTTTGCTTTACAGCCTCTGTAGTAAAGGTAGCACCTGTCAAAGGCACAGCAACTGTCGGCGGCGTGAAGGTCTGGTTTTCAAAAGTCCGTGTAGTAGCTGTCAAATTCTCGCCGTGCGTTTCGGTCATCGATGCACCTGCAGTTATACCCTCTGAAGTAGTCCCGCTCATCGGAGATACCACACTCTGGGTAATGGTTGTACCGGTGTAAGGCACTGACTGCTGGTTGACTGGAAACTCACCTTCAGGCGTAATATAGGTTTCACCGGTAAACAAAAGCGGGGCAGGTTGCTTTGTGTTCTCCTGTTCGGCTTTATTCACCTCGTTGAATGTAGAAGTGAAGGGGCTGTTCTTTAACTCGTAACCGAAAGTTTCCTTTTCAAATTTCTTTGATTGTTCCTCTTTCAAGAGGTTTATCTGAGCTATGTCAGATTGATCCTTTACAATATATGGAGTAAGGAAAATCATTAGATCCGTTTTATCTTTTGATTTGTTTGAATACCTAAAAAGCCATCCTATCAATGGTAAATCTCCAAGAAACGGAATCTTACTTTCACTCACACTCGAGTTGTTTTGAAGTAATCCGCCAATGACTATGGTACTTCTGTTTTTAACAGTAACGACAGTTTGGGCAGAACGTTTCGATGTCGTAACACCAACTTCATTGGCATTGAGCCCTTGAGGTGACGGGATAATGGCTGTGAGTTCAAAATCAAGCTTCAACCTTACATAATCACCAGCATTGATCTGCGGCGTAATTTTCAGTTTCAAACCGACGTCCTGCCTTTGGACGAATGTCTGTGTATATCCGCTGATCTGACCTATGGCCTGGCCTGTCGGGATAGGAACGTTTTGGCCGACCATAATCTCGGCAGGCTCATTGTCCGTTGCGAGTATGTTAGGAGTCGATAGGACATTTGCCTCACTGCTTGTTTCGAGTGCATTGATAAAAGAAATGATATTAGGGTATGTAACGCCATTCAGTGTAATAGTTCCGTTTATAATGCCCATTGACAAACCTGATTGGCTAAAAGGACCGAGCGGGCTCGTTGTTGTCGGAAGTATTTGGCTTCCTGCCCCCATATTGCTCACCGCACCAAACTGCGTACCACCTGCGTACAGATTTGGTATTGCATTCAGATCGACACCAAGTTGTTTTGTTCCGCTCAACGAAAGTTCTGCAATCACAGCCTGAACATAAACCTGCCGCCTCCTTATATCAAGCTGCTGTATAACGCCTTTCAGAATTTGATAATCCTGCGGCGTTGCGATGATTATCAGAGAGTTTGTCGATGGATCAGCGGTTATCTTAACACCTCCAGCAAGTTGCGCAACTGCCGCACCTTGCTTTGCAGTCTGACCGGGTACGGAAGGCGCACCGCTGCCGGCAAGTGTCGCAAGTGTTGATGCGAGCTTCTCAGCATTAGCATTTTTGAGATAATAGACATGTATCTGGCCCTCCCCTACAACCGGGACATCGAGTTTTTCGATCAATGCCTCAATCGATGCTATCTCATCGGCACTTGCAACGAGGATTAAGGAATTTGTTCTGTCGTCATACAGAACTTTAATCGGCTGTTGTGCCTGAGCAGCCTGATTGGGTCTTAAGAATCCGAACGTCGGTTTTGTTTGTCCTGTATATAGATTATTTATTATAGTTGCTATGCTCTGTGCCGTAGCATATTTAAGTCTTAGCACCTGAATAGTCTGCCGGTTTGTATCTGTATCCAGCTCACGTATAATCTTTAAGAGCCTGTCTATATTGGAAGCGGATTCCGTAATGATCAAGGTATTGGTAGGATCGTACGGCTGAATATTGCCGAATGCCGACAGAAAAGGCCTCAAAACATTTGCCATGTCGTTTGCCGTTACATAATGAAGCGGTACAACCTGTGTTATATAAACGTCACTTGTTTGTTCTGGTTGCCTTCCAAGATATGTACTTATGTTTGCACCTTTGGCATCTCTGAGCGAAAGGATCTTGATCACATTCCCGGTACCTACCGTGGTAAGCTGGTTTACCTGAAGTACGGATTCAAATATCTTCCACGCTTCATCTATCGTCACAGGAGTAGGAGAGATAATCGTAACCTTCCCTGTGACATTTTGACCGAGTATAAAATCCTTCCCTGTGATCTTACTTATTACCTTTATAAAATCTTTTATATCGACATCGTTAAAATCCATGGTAACCTTGGGAGCACCAGAATTTTTTTGACTTATCGTGGGTTTATGCAGTGTAACAGAAGTAACGGTAAGCCCTGTTTCTTCTGCACGCACAGACGCCGATATAAATACCATCAAAAATATAAATGGAATGAAAACCATTAACCTCTTAATCATTTCTCCACCTTTACTGTACTGTATAATTTAAAGTCATTGATTGTCCGTTCCTATCAATGTTTACCGTAAAACGTCTTTCGTTCTGCAACTGCTGGAAAAGCTGCAATGCACTTTCAGGGGTCGTTACCTGAATGCCGTTAACACTGTGGATTACATCACCATCCTGCAGGCCGATATTCGCATATATACTACCCGGAGTTATGGCGAATATCCTGTAACCGTTAATCCTGTTACCCGATATATTTGGAACAACCCGGGCCTGTGTCAAAAGCTCCCCCATATTCTGTGTGGCCGATTTAAACTGACTCTCGGGTATAACGTAATTACCCTGCCCCACCTTCTGAATATTCCCTCCGGCTAAGGGTGGTAATCCTGGCGTACCCTGATTTCCTTCCTCATACATACCTAATTCTTCCTTAGCACCATTGTGCAATAATATCACTTTTTTTCTTTCTATGACCAGAACTATGGCATTACCTATAGTATCCTTTACCCTGTAAACGTTGACATCGTTGTTAAGTTGTATAACAGCGTATGCATACTCTGTCGACCCGGCAACAGTGCCGAGCAGCTTGGCGTCTAAATTGCTCTTGTATACCGGCCCGGTATTCCCATTTGCGATATCTTCAAGCCCGTGTGCCGCAGAATTAAAAATATTCCTCTCAACGATACTGTCGTAGTATTTTTCATCTTTTTTTATAGGTGGTAATATTACCTTTTGCTCTGAAGAAACAGCATTGCTGCCTTCAGAAGGCAACACAAATAACTTCGATTTGATGTAAGATGATGTAAAAGATGCCATAACATAGGACAGCAAAATCAGCATCATGATGTTGAGCAACCATGAATATTTCTTAAACAACTCTATATAATTCATTTTTACCCTGTATATCCGAACTATGCTTTATAAGCATCAATTCCATAAGTATCATATTTTTCAACTCTTCTATGCCGGTACCGTTTATTGCAGAAATAAGTATACTGCTTCCGTAAATGTTTGTTAAGCTTTTTAACGATATAGTGCTCTCCAGTTTATCTGCCTTATTAAACACATATATCGTTTGTATGTTACCGGCATCTATCTCTTCAAGCACATTCCGAACGACCCTTATATCATCCTCATAATCAGGCTTTGACACGTCAACAACCAAAAGAAGAAGATCGGAATTAGCAACATCTTCGAGGGTTGTCCTGAAAGCCTTGATAAGCTGTATCGGAAGGTCATCTATAAACCCAACCGTGTCGGTGATAATCGCATAACTCCCGCTCTCCAGATACAACCTTTTCGATATTGGGTCTAATGTCGTAAACAATTCTTCGCTTGATCTGACTCCAGCGTCGGTAAATGCGTTAAGTAGTGTGGATTTACCTGCGCTCGTATAACCAACAAGAGAAACAAGCGGAATCTCGGTTCTGTTTCTTCTGCCGTGTTGTATAAGCCTTTGTTTTTTCATAGTATCTATAAGCTGTTTTATTCTGCCCAATCTTTCTTTGATTTTTCTTTTATCCATTTCGAGTTTAGTTTCTCCGGGCCCTCTTGTTCCTACACCGCCTCCTGTCTGTGACATAACTATGCCCTTCCCAGCCAATCTCGGCAGCATGTACCTGAGCAATGCCTCTTCGACTTCTAACTTGCCTTCCCTGGAACTGGCATGCCTCGCAAATATGTCGATGATCAATCTTGTCCTGTCTATAAGTCTTCGATCAATCATGGATTCTATATTCCTTTGCTGCTGTGGACTTAATTCTCTATTCACGACAATGACATCCGCGTTACATTTTTCTGCAGCTTCATTCAGTTTTTGTATTTGACCGCTTCCGAACAGCGTTGAACTATTTGGTATTCTGACCCTCTGTATTAAAGTCTCAACCACACTACCGCCGTCGGCATTAATAAGTGAGGTAAGTTCCGCAACATGTCTTGAAGCACTGCCAACCGACTCTCTCTCCATAAGAACATGTACAGCGAGTACTCTATCCTGCCGAACTATCAAACAACGCTCCATTTTATAAGAATAATACCGTGTTTATATATAAGCTGCCTCTCACCATTTTCAAGAATAATGGAATAGCTGTCGAATCCCGATATCACACCTTGAACGACATTCCCGGATAACAATTCTATGGATACCTGTGTTTTATCCCTCCTGAGCTGATTGAGAAGTTGATCCTGAATGTTTATTACCTGATTTTTATGTGGATTGTTTTCTACTGGTGTTCTACTGTTTTCGTTAATTTTGTTCTTTTGAAATTCTCCTATTTTGGTCATAAACCCTCCATTATTGCTTATTGGAATATATCCTTGCATCCGATATAATATCTTTTATTTCAGCAAACAATTTATCATCCGGTCTAACCTTTAAATAATCCGGTAACTCTATAATATATTCTTTTTTACCTTCTTTAACATAATCGAAAAACACACGTGCCTCTCCCCTGTATCTGCTCAGACAGTCCCTGATCATAGACATATTATCTTCTGAAAGCCGGCTGAAGTTCGCCTCTATATGAATCTCGTCTATAAGATTTGAAACAGCTTGATCGATGGAAAATATTTTCTCTGCTATAATCTTCACCGTACGGCTCTCTTCCGGATCGATGTCGCTTTCCTGTTCCTCAACCTTCACACTGCCTTTTATAATAACAGGCTTATTCCCTTTGATAACATCTATGACGTTACTGTAGAGGCTTGAAAATACAACTACTTCCGCAGTGTTTTCTTCATCCGAAAGTATGGCAAAAGCCATCAATTTACCGCTCTTTTCTTTGTTTTCTTTTATAGAGGCAAGCATGCCCCCTACGGCAACAGTCTGTCCATCCTTTTCGGCAAGCTCTCCTATACTCGTATCTGTAAATTTTTTCAGCTCTTTCTCGTAGTTGCGAAGAGGTGTACCTGAGACATAAACATCGATCAGCTCTTTTTCATATGCAAGCTTTTCAAGATCGTTCCATTCCTTTTGATCATTTTCATTGTCCATATACGTTATTGACTCCATCTTGAACAACTGATTTTGCCCCATCAATGCATTCATTCTCGTAGATTGTGCATACAATTTATCAAGGTTGTTGAACATCTCTGCCCTTGTTCGCCCGCTAAAATCGAATGCCCCTGCTTTTATAAGGCTTTCAACAACTTTGCGGTTTACCTTCGACTGATCCACCCTCACAAGAAAATCTCCTATGGATTCGAATTCACCGCTCTTTCTCGTATTTATGATTACATCTATTGCTGCATCACCAATATTTTTTATTGCAATAAATCCGAACCTGATACTGTCATTTTCTATGGAGAAATCTTTTTGCGATTTGTTTATATCGGGTCCCAAAATGTTTATGCCGACTTTACGGCAGTAGTTTATATAGTGAGGCAGTTTTACAGCCTTCTGACTCTGCTTGGCAGCCACGTTTGAAAGGGTAGCCGTCATAAACTCTATCGTATAGTAAGTCTTTAGATAGGATGTCCACATAACGACAAGTGCGTACGCCGCACTATGGGATTTATTGAACGCGTACTCTGCAAAACTGCGGAGTTGGGAAAAAAGCTCTTCTGCATCGGATTTTTTCACGCCCCTGTTTACAGCACCGCTGACGAATTTTTTCTGCAGGATAGGAAGATTTTCTTCCTCCTTCTTTGCTATAACCTTCCGTACATAATCCGCTTCTTCGAGACTGAAACCCGCAATCTCACTCGCTATCTTCATGACTTGTTCCTGATACAGTATTACCCCGTAGGTCTCCTTCAATATGTCATTCAACGCTGAGAATTTGTGCGTAGCAATGCCCTTTTCCTTATTCCTTACAAAGTCGTCTATCCATGCCATAGGACCAGGCCTGTAGATCGCAATGACGGCAATAATATCCTCGAAACTCGACGGCTTAATCTTTTTCGCGGTGTTCTGCATTCCGGTACTTTCGAGCTGGAACAAACCAACGCTGTCTCCTTTCTGCATGGCCTCGTACAGCCTGGGGTCTTCAAGGTCTATGGTCGTCAAATCGATGTCCTCATTGCGGTATTGTTTTACGAGCGCCTTTGTTTCGTCTATAACCGTGAGGGTAGCAAGGGCAAGAAGATCGAACTTTATAAGGCCGATTTTTTCAACATACTTCCATTCATAGCCTGTAACTATATTACCACTCTTATCCCTGTAGAGGGGGACATAATCGTCAAGAGGCTTGTCCGATATAACAACACCGCTTGCATGCAATGATTTATCCCTGAGGAGCCCTTCGAGCTTTAAAGCTATATCGAGCATTTCTTTTATCTTTTCATCCTTTTTTCCCATCTCAATCAACTGCGGCATCATCTTTATGGCATCTTCAAGTGATATTTTCTGCGGAATTGTTTTCGTTATACCGTCAACGATACTGTACGGAATATCAAGTACCCTGCCAACATCTTTGACAACAACCCTTGACTGCAATGGATGAAAAGAGGTAATTCTTGCAACCTTTTGAGAGCCGTATTTTTCTTTTAAGTACTCTACGACCTGATCTATCTTTTCAGCACAGAAGTCCATATCGATATCAGGCATGCTGATACGGTTCTTGTTGAGAAACCTCTCGAAATACAGACCGTACTTTATAGGGTCTATCCCGATGATACCGATTGCGTATGCAACAAGGCTTCCCGCGGCAGAGCCCCGTCCTGGTCCTCTGGGTATTTCGTGCGTCCGTGCATAATTGATAATATCTCTGACAATAAGAAAATAGCTTGAGAATCTGGTCTGTTTTATCGTTTCAAGCTCAAGTTCGAGTCTGTCCCTGTATTCTTTCTCCAGTGCTTTTATGTACGGATACTTTGCCATAAGCTCATTCAGACCGTCAATCGCAAACGACGTCAGAATCTTGTCGTAATCCTTACTGCCTTCGAACGTTATCTCCGGAAAATGAAATTCGCCCAGCTCTATATCAAGATTACATCGATTGGCGATTTCCCACGTCGATTCGAGTGCATCTGGATGGGATGCAAACGCCTTGGCCATCTCCTCCTGTGTTTTGAGATAAAGTTCCTGGGTTGAAAACCTCATCCTGTCTGTATCTGCCAATTTTTTCTTAGTCTGTATGCAAAGAAGTACATCGTGAGCCTTTGCATCCGATTTATCGAGATAATGCACGTCGTTTGTAGCAACAATCGGTATATGGAAATTCCTGGACATATCGTAAATAAGATTATTTACTGCAAATTGCTCTTTTATACCGTTTGATTGAACTTCGAGGAAAAAGTCGTCTTTGAATATTTCTCGGTACTGCTCCGCTGCATTAATCGCATCCGAAACATTCCCGGATAAAAGCTTTGATGGGATCTCGCCGTGCAGGCAGGCAGACATGGCTATCAAGCCTTCGTGGTATTGCCCAAGCAATGCCTTGTCTATACGGGGCTTCATATAAAACCCGTCTATGTGTGCAATACTGGTCAACTTTAAAAGATTCTTATATCCTGTTTGATCTTTTGCAAGCAAAACGAGGTGATACAATTCTGAGTTCGCATTCTTATTCTTAATACTGTCGTTTGTAATATACGTTTCTATACCAATAATTGGTTTGATCCCTTTTTCCCTCATCTTCATGTAAAAATCTATTGCCCCAAACATGTTCCCATGATCCGTCATTGCAACGGATGTCATACTATAAGACTTGAGTCTATCCGCGAGTCTATCAATATGTACTGCTCCATCGAGAAGACTGTACTGAGTATGCAGATGCAGGTGTACGAAATTATAAGCGCCCATCAGATTATTCCCATTCTATCGTGCTCGGCGGCTTTGAACTGATATCGTAAACCACCCTATTGACACCTACGACCTCGCTTATGATTCTCGAAGAGAGTCTGTCCATAAGTTCATACGGCAGTCTGGCCCAGTCTGCCGTCATAGCATCGCGGCTGTTAACTACGCGTATCGCTACTACATGCTCATATGTTCTTTCGTCACCCATTATGCCAACGGTCTTTACCGGAAGCAGTACAGCGAAGTACTGCCAGAGTGTTTTCGAAAAAGACGATTTTTCTATCTCGTTTCTAACAATCGTGTCCGCTTTTCTCAAAATATCAATACGTTGTTCGTTTATTTCTCCAAGTATTCTTATACTCAGGCCCGGTCCGGGAAAGGGCTGTCTCGACAGTATACTCTCCGGGATACCAAGTATCCTGCCTATACTTCTTACCTCATCCTTAAAAAGTAACCTCAGAGGTTCGATAACCTTCAACCTCATTCTTCCCGGTAATCCGCCGACATTATGATGACTCTTGATCGTCTGCGAGGGACCGATGTGCGACATACTCTCGATAACATCAGGATAAAGCGTTCCTTGCAGGAGCCATTTGAAGGCCTTCCCCGATGCGTATCTCTCAAACACATCTATAAAGGTTTTACCTATGATTTTTCTTTTCTTTTCTGGGTCCGTAACGCCTTTTAATCTTTTTAAAAATAGATCGGACGCATCAATATATTTCACATTCAATTTCATGGCCTTAAATACAGCCATTACCTCTTCCGATTCATTTTCTCTCAGCAGGCCGTTATTTATGAATAAAAGTTTAAGCCTGTTGCCTATTGCGCGGTAGGTAATGACCGAAGCAACAGTAGAATCTACGCCACCACTTATAGCTCCTATTACCAGATCGTTACCGACCGTGTTCTTTGTATCGTTTACCGCACTATCTATAAATTCTCCGAGATCCCATTTCTGGCTTATGTTGCAACAGTTTATAAAATTATTGAGTATGCGCATGCCTTCCACGGTGTGCGACACTTCTGGATGAAATTGCAGTCCAAATATCGGCTTTGTCTTATGCTGAAAAGCTGCAACCGGCGAATTAGCAGAAAACGCAACGACTTCGAAACCAGCAGGTATTTTTTCAATGCGGTCGGAATGGCTCATCCACACGGTATGCCGCGCATCCATACTCATATCCTTGAACAATGGCGATTGCGATAAGATTTCTATCTCGGCCCTGCCGTATTCCCTTTGTTTCGATCGTTGGACTACACCACCCATTTTATTGGTAATATACTGCATGCCATAACATATACCAAGCACAGGCAAGCCGAGTGAAAATATTCCGTTATCCGGTTTTGGTGCTCCCTTTTGATATACGCTGTATGGACTGCCGGACAGTATTATGCCTTTTGCATTCATCCCCTTTATTTTTTCTGCAGTCGTATCAAAGGGAATAATCTGGGAATAAACGCCAAGCTCTCTTATTCTTCTCGATATAAGCTGTGTGTACTGAGAGCCAAAGTCCAGAATTATGATGGATTCAAACATAAATATTTTTGCTCAAAACTCTAATCTATAATTGGGTGCTTCTTTCGATATGGAAACATCGTGTACATGACTTTCTCTCAGCCCGGCAGAGGTAATCTTCACAAACCTTGCTTTTTGTTTTAATTCGGCGATATTCGAAGCCCCGACATAGCCCATACCAGCCTTCAATCCACCGAGTAATTGATATATGACAGACGATAATGATCCCTTATATGGTACCCTGCCCTCTATACCTTCGGGCACGAATTTAGTTTCATCTTCAAGATACTCCTGAGCATACCTGTCTTTTGATCCTGCCTTCATAGCTTCTATCGAACCCATGCCTCTGTAAACCTTGTAAGTCCTTCCACCGAGGAATACGAATTCTCCGGGGCTCTCATCCGTACCTGCAAAAAGGTTCCCGATCATGACCGAGTCAGCACCCGCTGCAAGAGCCTTTGTAATATCTCCTGAAAATTTGACACCTCCATCTGCAATAATGGGTATGTTGTTCGCTTTAGCTGCACGGTATGCATTCATTATGGCACTTATCTGGGGTACACCTATACCTGCAACTATCCTCGTGGTACATATAGAGCCTGGTCCGACTCCAATCTTTACCGCATCAACCCCTGCCTCTATCAATGCTCTGGTACCCTCTTCAGTCGCAACATTGCCTGCTATGATATCGACATCGGGATATGCCTTCCTCAGTTCTTTAACAAAACCGATTACCCCTTTCGAATGACCATGCGCTGTATCAACCACGAGGCAATCCACACCGTATTTTACCAATGCAGAAGCCCTTTCCTCTCTGTCGCTCGATATGCCAAGAGCAGCACCCACCATTAACCTGCCAAGTTTGTCTTTGGTAGCGAGAGGGAATTTTATGGTTTTTTCGATATCCTTCACTGTGATCAAACCTTTGAGTTCCCCGCGGCTGTTAACAACAAGGAGTTTTTCTATTCTGTGTTTATGTAACAGTTTTTTTGCCTGTTCGAGGGTTACATCCTCATGCGCCGTAACAAGTCTTCCCTTTGTCATAACCTCGCTTATCGGCTTATCGAGATCGTCTTCAAACCGCATATCTCTGTTCGTCAATATGCCTACGAGTTTACCCTTTTTGACAATGGGCAAGCCGGATATGTTGTGTTTACGCATAAAAGCAACACCCTCTTTGAGCTTGCTGTCAGGCGACATTGTTACAGGGTCCGTGATAATATAACTTTCATATTTCTTTACTTTTGCTACCTCTTCAGCTTGCTTCTTTATGGTCATATTTTTATGTATGATTCCTATCCCTCCCTGCTGAGCCATGGTGATTGCAGTCGCTGACTCTGTAACTGTATCCATTGCCGCACTTACTAAAGGTATGTGAAGCAGTATATGCCTTGAAAGGCGAGTTTGCATGACAACATCTCTCGGCAGAATCTTGGATTCCGAAGGTAAAAGCAATAGGTCGTCGAATGTATAGCCCTCTGTTATGTAAGGATTCCCTTCTGCATTTATTGACATTATGTGTTTCCTTTCTTTGAAACTATTTTGGCGGAATAATAAGCTTTGTTCCAACCACTAAATGGTTTGGATCCTTTATCACACTTTTGTTTGCTTCGTAAATCTTCTTCCATAATCTCGCATCACCGTAATAAACAGCGGCTATCCAGTGCAGGTCCTCGCCTGGTTTTACAATGTGGCTCGTTCTCACGTTTACGTACGCAGGCATTCCGCTCAACACTTCTCCTGGAACGATGTGCGGCGGTTTTGTCACTTTTTCCTCTTCCGGTATTGTGGTAACCTGTAAAGTGGATGATGTTATATTTTGCTCCGGCAAAGCAGGCAATTCGGCAGATGGCTGTTGGCCCGCTTGCGGCATTTCAGACGCAGGTTGTTGTTCCCAAGACGGCACAGGAGGTGATAACGGTTGTATGGTCGGAGATATCTGCAATCCTTCAGAAACATTTGTAAGAGGCATAGCGGAAACCGCTCCTTCTGGGAGAGGCATGAGTGGCTGCTCACTTATGGTCGGAGTACTTCCGCTCAGCGGGGTCAAATTCTCTGGCGGCTGTTGTGGTTGAATTACTGTTGCCGTTTGTATATTGCCGGCATTCTGGGGTGGAACAGGTAATATCTCCACATTTTCCGACTGAGGAACCGCTATTTCCTCTGAGCCTCCGGCAGGCGGCGAGATCACCGTTTCACCGTTGGTTACGGATGCCTGCGCATAAGCATAAGATGTTACTATCGATGGTGCAGCACAAACTATGAACAACAGATAAAGCAATTTTTTTATTTTCATTGTATCATCTCCTTTAAACCTTCTGGTCCATTGAGAAGATTGGCGAAATGCTGGGTTATACTCAACAATACCTGATAAGCAGCGTGAATATTATTTTTTACCAATTTATCAAAGTTTTCCTTTGTAATTGTTATGAGTTGAACAGGCTCTTTAGCCTTTACAGTAACAGCTCTATCTCCGCTATTGAACAGAGACATTATACCCATGACATCTCCTGTTGAAAGCTCACCTATCACGGATTCTTCCTTACCTATGGTATCCTTTATGACATCCACTGTACCTGATGCAATGATAAACATTGCATCAGATTGCATACCTTCTGCAAATATTACTGTTTCTGAGGGAACACTTATCGTTTCCGATATATTTGCAAGAATATTTATTATCCTTTCATCCATACCCTTGAAAAGATTATTTTCTCTTAAAATCTTCACCGTATTCATTCTACTATTATAAATACTCCTGTATTTAAATTTATCAAGTCATTGTCATGGTAATGCTAAATAGGATTTAGCAACTTCGACATAGTTGTTTGCCAGACTCATTATGTAATCTATATCTTCCTGTGTAAGATCCCTCTTAACAACTGCTGGAATACCGGCGACAAGCGTGCGCGGAGGTACAATCATACCTTCCTTCACAACACTTCCGGCAGCTACAATGGATTGTTCTCCGACAACAGACCCATCCAGTACGATTGCACCAATACCAATTAAACACATATTTTTAATCCTGCAACCGTGCACAACCGCGCTGTGTCCTATTGTTGTATCATCACCAACGAACAATGGTTGTGTTTTGTGCGTTATATGCAACACGCAGTTATCCTGCACATTTGTTCTTGAACCTATCCTTATGTAATTTTCATCTCCCCGTATAACGGTATTAAACCATATAGAACTGTTTTCTCCTATAACGACATCTCCGATAACAATCGCACCACTGGCTATAAATACACCTTTATGGATTTCCGGAAATTTTCCATTATACGTAAGCTTCATAATCATCATCCTTGACTGTATCTTTATCATGGGTTTATCTAAATTGTAAACCCCATTTTAAGTTGTGGGAATACAAGGAGGTTATAAATGAAACATTGTATTGTTTTGCTTCTGATAACGATAAGTATATCTATACCTGGAATTGCAATGTCCGATCAAGGACAAATATCTCTTACATTAAACCCTGGATTTACGATATTTTCGAAGAATTCAACCTATAAATTCAATAACGGACCAAAGATAGACATAGGCATCGGCTATGACACTTCAGACGAATCGAACGTTAGCGTGGTTTTAGGGTACAATAGATTTGCCAATGCTTTTGATAGTAATCTTACGCTCAATCTGACTTATTTAGGAATAGCCATTAAACAATACCTTAATGACGGTATATCAAAAGGCTATTTAACCGGCGGCTTGAATTTTGATTATGCCAGCTTCTCAGGTACACCCTCATTATCATCCGGTATAACAATGCCATCGGATAATGGCGGGCTTGGGTTCAATGTAGGTGCAGGTATTGATATTATGGCATCGTCCAGCTTTTTTTTCGGTCCTGTAATTAAATACGAGGGCATAATCCTCCAGAAAACCTACTTGAATCTCATAACATTACAGTTGACTTTGGGGCTGTTGTTCTGAAGGTTGAGCAAACAAGCAATGGCTTAAATTTTAAGTTCACGCATTCTTATTGCATTTTTCGGGTTAAAGATAATAGGCCCGTATGTTTTTTCTCTATCCGCCGGGTAGTGCACTTAAAATGGGAAAACAGTCTATATCCCTGATTGCAGTGCACGCAGAAACTGCTGCCTCATGGAGGTTAACAATCCTTCATCCGCAAAGCTGTAGTAGCCCTCTCCACCTATAATTATGTGATCGTGCAAAACCATACCTGATAATTCACCAAGTGCAAGCATATTCATGGTAAGTCTTTTGTCTTCAGTACTGGGAACGATGCTGCCGGAGGGATGATTGTGTGACAGGATAATACCTGTAGCGGACGTCCTTATTGCGATTTCCATCAATTCTCTTGGATAAATAGACGCAGCATTGATCGTGCCCTCTCCTATGCGTTTTATAGCGATTAGATCATTTTGATTATTTAAAAGTATTACAGCAAAATTTTCTTTTGCAAGGTTCTTCAGCAAAGGCTCGAGAAGTAAAAAGGCATCTCTTGAATTTGTAATCTTCTTTGACGTGGTCCTGCTTGAATATATCGTTCTTCTTCCTATCTCGATTGCTGCCTTGAGCTTTGTTATCTTGGCGCTGCTCAAACCGGAAATCTTCAAAAGTTCGTCGATACCGGTTTTTTCTATACCTGGTAAGCCACTGCATACATTCAACAGTTCTATCGATAGGGCTATTACATCCTTGCCTTTTATACCTGTTTGCAATATTACAGCAATCAGCTCTGCATCACTCAGGCTGTGAACACCTGAAGATAAAAGCCTTTCCCTCGGCATCTCACTCGCTGGTCTATTTTTAAAATCATTCATAATTTATTTGCGTTTTTATTTTATATATACTAATAATATCTTTATGAGTTATGTCAATTATTCTAAGATATTAAGCTCTGCACTGTATGGTGTTGATGCACATTTGGTTGAAGTAGAAACAGACATTGCCAATGGCCTACCCTCTTTCACCATTGTCGGTCTTCCTGACGGAGCAATAAAGGAAAGCAAGGAACGCATAAGGAGTGCAATTCACAATACTGGTTACATGATGCCACCAAAGCGGATCACCATAAACCTGGCACCCGCACATATCAAGAAGGAAGGCTCTGCTTATGATCTTCCCATATGCATAGGCATATTATCAGCTCTCGGCGTCATTGAACCGGAAAGTACAAGCGGGGTAATCATACTCGGAGAGCTTTCCCTTGATGGTATTATAAAACCCATCAAAGGCGTTTTGCCTGCAGCAATAATGACGTCCGACATGCATTATAACAGCATCATAGTCCCAAAAGGTAACGGTGCAGAGGCAGCCATAGTTGAAGGTCTGAAGGTTTATGAGGCAGGACACCTGTCCGAGGTAGTCAGCTTATTGAGAGGAGAATTACCGTTGAAACAGACCAAAACTGACCGTGAAAAATTATATGAAAAACTTTCTGTCTACGATATAGATTTCAATGAGGTTAAGGGACAGGAACATGCAAAGCGTGCACTCGAAATAGCCGCGGCAGGCGGGCATAATGTTCTGATGATCGGTCCTCCGGGTTCAGGGAAGACAATGCTCGCAATGAGGCTACCTACAATTCTCCCTCAAATGACGTTCAGAGAGGCAATAGAAACGACGAAGATACACAGTATTGCAGGTGTATTGCCGCCGGAAACCGCACTTGTGACAAAAAGGCCGTTCCGCGCACCCCATCATACGATTTCAGATGTGGGACTCGTCGGAGGGACACAACAGCCAAAGCCAGGAGAGGTTAGTCTTTCACACAACGGTGTGTTGTTTCTCGATGAACTCCCGGAATTCAAAAAAAATGCGTTAGAGGCGCTTCGCCAGCCCTTGGAGGACGGTTATGTAACAATCACAAGGGCGCAGCAAACGCTGACATTCCCTTCGAGGTTTATGCTTATAGCAGCAATGAATCCATGTCCATGCGGTTATTATGGGGATCCGCTCCATCAATGTACTTGCTCTGTATCGTCTATCATGAAATACCGTGCAAGAATATCAGGACCGCTTATGGATAGGTTTGATATTCAGATCGATGTGCCTGCTGTCAGGTTTACCGATATTATAAGGGACGGGAATCAAGAGTCATCGCAAGATATTCTTCGGAGAATCGAGAAAGCACGCATCGTTCAGCATGAAAGATTCAGAGGATTTAAGATATTTTCTAATACCCAGATGTCATCGAGACATATAAAGAAATTTTGCAAACTTGATGAGCCTTCCGTAGGTCTTCTTTCTTCCGCTATTGAAAGGCTTGCACTTTCAGCAAGGGCATACACAAAGCTTCTCAAGGTGGCAAGGACCATTGCAGATCTTGACGGTGCATCCGACATAAAATCTCATCACATAGCAGAAGCAATACAGTACCGCAGCCTTGACAGAACACCAATGGGATTATAGTATACTTTTTATTTTTTTATAGCATAGTATACACGATTCTCCTGAGCAGTAATGGATAGCCTATATCTTTAATAGCACTTGATTTTATTTAATGTTTAAGGATAAGGTAAATAAACAATATTTAAAAAGGAGTAAGAAATGTCTTTAAAAAGGGCACTATTGAGTGTATCCGATAAAACAGGATTGGAGGGGCTCGGCAGGGCTTTAACCGAGTTAAATATAGAGATCCTCTCAACAGGTGGAACCGCACGTTTTTTGAAAGAAAAGGCAATCCCTGTAATAGATGTCGCCGATTACACAGGGTTTCCGGAGATGCTTGACGGCAGGGTCAAAACCCTGCATCCAAAAATCCACGGCGGCATACTTGCCATAAGAAGCAACAGTAATCATTTAAAATCTCTCGAAGAACATTCAATAGGGCTAATCGATCTGATAATCGTAAACCTGTATCCGTTTAGGGAGACCGCAAAAAAAAGGGGTGTTTCTTTCGATGAAGTTATAGAAATGATCGATATCGGAGGCCCATCAATGATAAGGGCCGGTTCCAAGAACTTTAGGGACGTCATTGTAGTTGTAGACCCATCAGATTATGCCTGGCTCATAGAGCATATCAAGAAGAACGATATTACCGATCAAGATAAATTAAGACTGGCTGCAAAGGCTTTTAATCATACAGCAGCATACGATAGCGTTATTTCAAACTGGCTGAATAACAAACTTGAAAAGGATTTACCGGGGCAAATCCATATCACGCTGAATAAACTCCAACCAATGAGATATGGAGAAAATCCGCATCAACAGGCAGCACTTTATAGGACATTAGACTTTGATAGTCATGAAGACTTAATATTCGAACAGTTAGGTGGAAAGGAACTCTCCTATAATAATATCGTAGATATGGGCAGCGCTTATGAACTTGTTTTGGAATTCAAACAACCTGCCTGTGGTATTATAAAACATACGAATCCCTGCGGTGCTGCTATTGCCGGGAGCATATCAAATGCATACGAACTTGCATTCAAAACAGACCCTGTATCAAGTTACGGAGGCATCTGTGCTTTTAATGGTGAAGTCGACGAAGCAACTGCAAAGCTCATAGCAGGAACATTCTATGAGGTCATAATCGCTCCGTCATTTTCAGTCCCTGCCCTTGACATTCTGTCGAAGAAAAAAAACCTGCGGCTTATAAGGGTAACCAATGCTGCAGCAGAGGCAACCCAGATTGAGATACACGATACCTCCTTTGGTATGCTTGTGCAGACAAGAGATACAGTATCCGATGAACTCAAGAACAGTCGCGTTGTTACAAAGAAGGCGCCCACTCCTGAAGAAATGAAAGATATGGATTTTGCCATGAAGGTATGCAAACACACAAAGAGCAATACAATCATTGTTGCAAAATCTCTTCAGCTTATAGGGGTAGGCGCTGGTCAGATGAGCAGGGTCGATTCTGCAAAGATAGCGATCATGAAATCAAATCTCAGCACAAAAGGGGCCGTTGGCGCATCAGATGCCTTCTTCCCTTTTGCAGATGGGCTAAAGGTCCTGATAGATGCGGGTATTAAAGCAGTTGTACAACCTGGAGGTTCGATAAGAGACGAAGAGGTTATCAAGGCTGCTGATGATGCTGGCATTTCAATGGTTTTCACTGGGGTCAGACACTTCAAACACTAATCTAAAATGTATATACAAACAATGGGGTTCATAAAATGAGTATAAGTATTTTCAATGTTGTCTTTTCCATGAAAATGGGAATTCAGAAAAACGAAGAATGGATTCGTGCTTTTTCAGAAATGACAATCGTTGTATTAAAAGAAAATTCTAAATTGGAAGAGGGATCGAGATGAATATTCTTGTAGTGGGTTCAGGGGGCAGAGAACATGCCATTGTACACAAAATAAAACAAGACGGCATTAAAAATATATATTGTGCACCCGGCAATGCTGGTATAGAAGAACTGGCACAGTGTGTACCGATAAAAGCGGATGACATGGAAGGACTTTTAAAATTTGCAAAAGAGAAAAATATATCCCTTACTATAGTGGGACCTGAATTCCCTTTATATTCCGGAATTGTTGATATGTTTATCGACAATGGGATGGCTATTTTCGGACCCACAAAACAAGCTGCAATGCTCGAGACATCAAAATCGTTCGCAAAAAAACTTTTAAAAAAATACGGCATTCCTACGCCTTCTTTCGAAGTCTTTGACAGTTCTGCCAATGCAATAGATTATGTAAAGGCCATATCGTTTCCGGCAGTTATTAAGGCGGATGGATTAGCCGCAGGTAAAGGGGTTATTATCGCAAATGAACTGTCTCAAGCGATTAGTGCTATAAAGGATATTATGGACAACCGAGTATTTGGAGATGCCGGAAAGGTAATACTTATCGAAGAATTTATGACAGGCGTTGAATCGAGCTATTTCGTAATATCGAACGGCAATACTTTTATAGATGTCACAAATGCTCGGGATTATAAGAGATTGAAGGATAACGATCGTGGACCAAATACCGGTGGTATGGGGTCGATATCTCCGTCAGATAAACTTACAAACGAACTCGAGAAAAAAATCGTTAACAGGATCGTATCACCTCTTATGGAAGACTTAAAAAAGGAAGGCATTATCTATAAAGGGATACTCTATGTAGGTCTTATGATTTCGAACAATGATCCCTATGTGTTGGAGTTCAATGTTAGATTTGGTGATCCGGAAACACAGGTAATTTTACCTCGTATAGAGAGCGACCTGGTGAGTGTTTTAATGGATAGTGCTAAAGGTAAAATGTTTACAGACTCCATAAAGCTTAAACAAGATGTCGGCGTTTGCGTCGTAATGGCTTCCAAAGGTTATCCTGAAAATCCACAGACTGGCATGACAATAGAAGGACTAAAAGATGCCGTAGGCAAAGACACATTCATTTTCCATGCTGGTACAAGAAATGAGAGAGGTATTATAAAAACAACTGGTGGTCGGGTGCTCGGGATAACAGCCCTTGGAGAAAATATAAAATCAGCGAGAGAAAAGGCTTACACCGCTGTTAACAGTATTATATTCGAAGGTTCACAATACAGGAGGGACATAGGTTTATGAGGGATAAGTTCATAGTTATCGTACTGATCTTTATCATATCATCGTGTGCCGCTTCAAACAATGTGGGAATGCCTGCGGCAAAAGAACCAATTACTGTCCAAAACGCAGGGATAAAACAGACTGATACAACGGTGGCAATACCTATAGATGAGCAAAAGAATACGGTCGTCGATCAAATACTGGAACAGGATAACAAAAGTACCATAGAAAATCAAGGTCTGGGTGTCGGTGATTTGATAAGCATAACCACATGGGGGCATCCTGATATGAGCGGTGTTGTCCGTATAGAAAAAGATGGCAAAATCTATTTACCGCTCATAGGAGGAATAGAGGCTAAAGGATTAACGGTCGAGCAACTAAAGGATGCACTTATAACGGCTTATAGCCTATACATAAAGCATCCCTTCATAGATGTTGAAGTAAAGGAGTACGCAAGCAGGCTTGTTTTATTGCTTGGCAGTGTTGCAAAACCAGGCATTTATCCTATAAAAGGCGGCACTGACCTTGTCACGGCAATAGCACTTGCAGGGGGACAATTGGCACAAACCGAGCAGTCAAATCTTTCAAATGTATACCTTATACGGAAGGGTCATTCTACGATTGTCAATGTGTACGACTATTTACGCAATGGCAACCAATACAACGATCCGATACTCAAGAATAAGGATGTAATATATGTACCAAGTGCCGAAGAACAAAATATAATAGTGCTGGGAAGGGTTGATAAACCAGTGGTTATCCCGGTTTCCGGCCCTCCTATTTCCATTGTAAAGGCCATAACCCTCGCTGGTGGGTTTAAACTTGGTGCCCTAAAAAATGATGTAAAAGTAATAAGGGGCGGACTGATACATCCCGACATCTACACCGTTAATGTCGATGGTATGCTGCACGGTAAACAGCCTTCGTCAAAAGAGGGCGTTGAGTTGTATGCTGGTGATATAGTTTTTGTACCGAAGAGTGCTCTTGCATCATGGAATGATATTCTGGATGAGATACAACCAAGCCTAAATGTACTGCTCGCACAACCGTTATCTATTGCTACAAATTATCTGCTTTTGAGGCAACTTCTGAGGCAACCCTGATGGCGGAAAATACCTCTTTAACAACATCACCTGAACTCGTAGAGTATATTCTTTTATTGAGGAGAAAATGGAAACTGATTGTATTGATAACAGCCGTGTTCTTCATAAGCGGTATGATTTATACATACCTAAAAACACCGGTTTATCAATCAACCGCTACGATATACATAGAAGAACCTCTATCAAGGAATAACCTCCTGAGCGACATCATTGTAATGCAATGGTGGAACAGGACGTCTTCGGAAAGGTTGATTGCCAAAAGCAGATCAGTGGCAGCACTCGCGGTAGAAAAAACGGGACTCGATTATCGCATAGAATCAAAACCATCGACATCCAGCATTTATATTTATAAGATTAGACCTTTTGACAGAAGTAAGATTGATCGTTTTAAAATAAAATTCACTGGGAATAGATCTTACGATGTTTATGTTGATAATGGTAATATAGGAGCCGGTAATGTTGGAATTCCATTCACCTCTCCTGAACTCTCTTTCTATCTGAGGAAAGCAAACAATGTATCGAGCGGTGACTCGATCATAATAAAAAGGGGCAACTTTGAAGATGCGGTGAACAGTATACGGGAAAACACAAATATCGAAGAGATGGGTGAGATGACCAACATCCTTAAAGTGAGCTGCAAAAACAAGGACCCTTACCTCGCAAGTCTTATAACGAACGAACTTATAAAAGCATACATAGATCTCAGTATACAGCGTATGAGTCAGGAGGCTTCTCAGGCATTAACCTTTATATCCAATCAACTCACCATAACAAACCAAAACCTCGTAGAATCGGAAAAGGTAATGGATCAATTCAAGAAAGAACACGGCATTATATCCCTTAAGGATGAGGCTAAGGAAGCAATTACAAGGATATCCGATCTTGAAAAACAAAAACTCGAGATAGCACTTAAGATACGAGATGCAAATTCGTTAAAGGATATGCTTTCAAGCAACAATGCGAGTATCGGTGATTATCTTATAAGCGGCTCGGATCAGGTACTCGGATCTATGGTTCAGGAACTCACAAAGCTTGAGATCCAAAAGAAAGCAATGTTGGAGGAATATACAGAAAGATATCCAGGCGTTGTTCAGTTGAATGTACAGATTAACGAGACTAAACAAAAGATAAGGCAAATGATCGGAAGCATTTCGAATCAACTCATGATACAGCAAAAAAATATTAAATCGTATGAAGAGGCGTATTATAAAAGTCTGTCCAATCTACCTGAAACAGAAAGACAGTATGCTGGTCTGGAAAGAGACCTCAAAGTTAATGAAGAACTATACGACTTCCTGCTTAAAAAACACGAAGAGGCAAGGATATCAAAAGCTGCTACAGTAGCAAACATAAGAATAATCGATAAGGCTATACCCCCTGATGAACCTATAGAACCGCAGAAGGGAAAAAATGCATTGGTAAGCTTCCTTCTTGGTTTCATACTTTCTCTTATCTTTGCCTTCTACACAGAGTACACAGATACTTCGCTGAAAACCGTTGACGATGCCCGCAGAAGACTTACCCTGCCCATATTTGGCATTATACCCCAGCTTTCTCACAGTGTAACCAACGGAAATATAAAAAGGGATCTTATTACTGCCGATGACCTCAAATCTACCGTTACAGAGGCTTATAGATCTCTCAGAACCAATATACAGTTCGCCGATCTGGAAAATAAAAACAAGTGCTTTATGATCACTTCGTCAGGTCCTGGCGAAGGTAAATCCACAACATCAGCTAATATAGCGATAACACTCGCGTATGCGGATATGCCAACTATACTGATAGACGCTGACTTTAGAAAACCCGTAATACATACGCTTTTTGACATTGAGCAGGAACCAGGCATTACCAATTATCTCGCATCCGATATACCTATAAATGATATAATAAAACATACCACTACAAAGAACCTCGACGTTATAACTGTCGGGATTATTCCGCCAAACCCTTCGGAGCTATTGAACAAGACAAAGGTTGACACCCTGATAAAAGAGCTAAAAAGGCATTACAGCTACATTATTTTCGATACAGCACCAATCTTACCGGTAACCGACCCAGCTATACTCGGATCAAAGGTTGACGGCGCATTCATAGTAGTCGAGCTTGGCAGAACAACTATCGAAGCTGTTTCACGAGCCCAGTCATTGCTTACAAACACAAAAACAAATGTGTATGGGGTAATTCTAAATAAAATAAGCATGACCGTTGGCAGATACGGACATTATTATAATTATTATCATTATGATAAGTATTATCATAAGAAAAAAGAAAAAAACAATTTAGAAAAAATTGAAGAAGCGCTGCAGAGATTTTACAGGTTCTTGATCGGTTAACCCTAAATGTATAAAAAAAATATTGCAGAAGTAATTCATGAACTTCTCCTGCTTCAACATCTGACAGGTAGCTATGAATAAGGGGTATATAGACATACACTCACATATACTCTATGAAACAGATGATGGATCCGGAAGTATCGAAGAAAGTATAAAAATAATCAAAGCCCTCATAGATGCCGGCTTCTCAACTTCCTGTGCAACACCACACAATATACCCGGCAGCGATAAATCCATAGTACTATCCAAAAGTAAAGACAAGATACACAAGATTTCAGAAATCCTTCAGAAACAGAACATAAACTACGAAATAAATACAGGCGCTGAAAACTATTTCGACGCATCCTTGAACATAAAAACACCTTATGACTATTTCATACCGCTCGGAAATACTGATATTTTTCTTGTCGAAATTCCTTTTATCGGAGAGAGTTTGCATCATATCGATGCACTTCATAAATCTGGTTTGAGATGTATCATTGCACACGTTGAAAGATATATGGATATAATCCAAAATCCGGACAAGCTTGAGATTTTTAAACAGGCAGGCTTTATGCTCCAGATGAACTTTGGCAGTCTGATTGGAGTATATGGTTATGATGTCATGAAAATAGCAAATCATATTTTAAAGAAGGACATAATCGATGTAATAGCAACAGATATACACGACATACATCATGCAGACATAATCTTGAAAAAAGGGTTCAGACGGCTTGAGACCCTTGTTAAGCCAGAAAAAGTCTTGTACTTTTTAAAAGACAAACCTTACAGCATTCTCAATAAAAGCCATCAAGAATGACGTGGCTTTAAATAACAAACTTACCTGTTTCATCTCCAGGGTTAACCGCTTCTGGCTTTAAGTATCCGATCCCTTTTAAAATATTCTTGAGACGATCGGTACATGTACTTGACATGAGATAGATTTCGCATGTTTTACACTCTATAGGATTTTTTCTGCATCTCACGTGTTTGAATGTCCAGCACGGCCTGCTGCTATCGAGGTATACAGGGCATTTTTCTCTATTTTTTTTGCTGCATGACTTTATATCCCAGCAGGGCAGCAATGCAAATAACCTTCGAATCCCTTCGAGATTTAATCCCATATCCTTTATCATGTGCCTCATACATTTGACGCGTTCAAGGTCTGCATCAGAATAATATCTTCTGCCTGATTTTGTTTTGTACGGTATTAATACACCGCTATGTTCATACATTCTCAAGGTAGGAGCAGATAAGTTCACTTTTTTAGACGCCTGACCTATCGAATATAGCTTTTCCAAAATTGTATCTTTATCTTGTTTGTTTTCTGTTTGTTTCATATTAAATCCCGTATTTTTATTTGTCTTCTACCACAGCTTTAACCTTTGCCTGCAGGTTTATCGTGTATGCCCTTTCCGGCTGACCGCTGCCGGATTTAACATAATCCTCGTTTTTGATACGTTCAACAACATCATCAATATTGCCGGATGCTTTATAGTAAAGCCTGATCCTTTCAATAAATACCTGGGTCGCTTTGATGGAATTTATAAAATATTGTCTTGCCTCCTCACCTTCAATAACGGGTCCGTGACCAGTTGCTATATAATCAACAGGGTACTGTGTTAATATTTTAAGGCTGCTGACATAAGATTTATAACTTGTGAGGAATTCCGGTAAAATATCTCCGGATTGTAATCTTATTCCCGCTGCTTCACCGGTAAACATAATACTTTGCTTCTTTAGATAATAACACATGGAATCTTTTGTATGTCCAGGTGTGTATATTACCTCAAGATCATCGCCGCCTATATCAAAATGTTCTCCACCGGTAAGCGGTATATCAAGTTTAAATGGTCTGAATCTTATCTCGGGATCATCGATATTCATCATCTTTTCACTGTCGCGGTTAAGAGATGTTATAAGTTCGACAGCATGGCTGCTGTTTAGGACATTATCTATCGTACTGTAACCGCCTATTTTAAACTCGGGTAAATGCCGTTTTAAATACGACGCAGAACCAAGGTGATCGTAATGACTATGCGTGAGAAAAGCATAGAGGGGAATATTGTTTTGTCTTAAACAAGGTATAATTTCTTTTGAGTACACAGGACCCATCATTGTCATACCTGTATCTATTAAAACACACAGCTTCGATCCCGTTATGAGATATACAGGTATCATAGCATTGCCGAGCAAGGATACGTTGTTAGTTATTCTATAAGATGCTTCCATAATGAGTACTTTAATAAATATAAACTTTAAAAAAAGCAACCAAAGGCTTCATGAGTGTACTTAAACCTTCTCACACAATGCACAAGTATTCAATGTTGCCAATTTTAAAATAAACTGTTATATTATCTCTGTTAGAGATTAAGCGTGAGATTTATGTTATCTACTGAGTGTTTGAAGGAATTGTAGTCCCTTCAAAAGGGCTGAGGTAAAGAGTTATGATCGTTATATGCGATAAATGCAATACAAAGTATAAGTTGGATGATGCTAACATTACCGAGGAAGGTATAAAGGTAAGATGTTCTAAGTGCGGAAATACTTTTATAGTAAAAAAACCAAAACCCGAGGATATTCAAAAAATCGGACAGCCTCAACAGAGCACCTGGGCCACGCAACAAGAATTAAGCATAAACAATGACTTAGATAAAGTAATTAATGAAACAATACATGATATTAACTCCAACCAGCCGAAACCTGCCGATGCTGGTATCGAATTCGATTGGTCTGCACTGAATGAAAATAAGGAGGATAAACTTCAAACAGAAGAACCTCCGCCACCGCCTCCATTTGAATGGAAACCAGACCAACAGGAAATAACAGAAAAAAACATAGAGCAACAAACAAAGACTTTAGAAACATCCAAAGAGCCTGTTCATGCAGATAATCAACAAGTCAATTCGACATTCAATTACAATGAGCCTACAATCTCGAGTCCGACAGTAGAAAACGTAATAAAGGAATCCATAAAGCAGGCCAGATCCGGCTATGCTTTGGGTACTGTAACTGCTTTTATAAAAAAGTCCGTAATTTTAGTGGTTGTAGTGGCTGCGTTAGCTATTGGAGGATACTTTGCATATATATACAAAACACAACTTTCAGTAATAGGAAACAACGTTTATGCAGCCATTTTAAAATACATAGCACCGAATAAACAGATCAATATAGGCGTTTCTGTAAGTGAATCAAGGGGGTATTTCTTTAAAAATATAAGAAATCAACAATTATTTGTTATAGACGGTAATGTTACCAATATAACCGAGCATCCTGTAAGCTTTATAAAGCTCGGGGCTGATATATTTGATAACAATAACAATATTATTTCTTCAAAAACATTTTTTGCAGGAAACATATTAACCGATGAAGAATTGAGAACATACACAAGCGATCAAATAAACTCTATACTAAATAATGAGATGGGGCAGTCGTTAAAAAACTTTAACATCCCGCCAAAGACCAGCATACCCTTTATGGTTGTGTTTTTCGATGTACCCGACAATCTTTCCTCTTTCACTGTAATACCCAGAAGCACGCACTTGGGCGTTCAATAATCTATGGTAGAGAAAAGCGTAGGGCAGCTTGCTTCGGATTTCGTCAATAAACTTATAGTATACAAAGAACCTGCCATAAGAGAAAAGGTTTTTTTAAAAAATATAAAAGTCATTCCAGCAGACATACTGTCGGATATAATAATGTATGTTATAAGCAAGGCATATAAAAAAGAAGGAATTTATCTCGAAATTAGCAGCATGTTCACAAGTAAGGCTCTCCTAAAAGAAGCCCTCGGAGAAAAGGGCATGTATGATTTAATGAGAGCCGCAGCATCAAAGGGATATAAAGAGTTCTCGGTATTCCTGCTCGAGAGCAGATCCGTATCCGCAAAGAAAGAGGTAGATGAACCTCTTCCAGACCCAAAGATAGAGGGTATGCCGATCGGATTAAGGAAAACATTGTCAAAATCACACAACAGGGATATCATAGAAAAATTGCTCTACGATCAGGAACCCTCTGTTATAAATGTTTTATTGAGTAACCCGAGGATAACAGAAACAGATATAATCAAGATGGTATCGAGAAGGCCAAACTCTGAAAGTATACTGCGGACGGTTTACAATAGCCAGAGGTGGAAATATAGATACAGGGTACAATGTTCACTTGCCATGAATCCCTATACGCCCGCGGATATAGCTTTAAGTGTACTTCCAGGACTATTCAACGCGGATCTGCTAAGAATACTAAATGACAGCAGGCTTTCCGATGTTGTAAGACTACAGGCAAAAATTATACTCAAACAGGATATTGCTTTATAGGCTGCAACGTATGGAAGATATCAAAGGAATAATTTCGGAACTAACACGAACAAGATTCAAACATGAAATGGAAGGATTGAAAGTTCTCGAGCAATGGGAGGCCATTGCGGGCAAAAGATTGTACGCTATATCACGACCGGCATTTATACGTAATGGGATTCTCTTTGTGTATGTAGAAAACAGTGTCGCATTACAGGAAATGAGCTACAATAAACAAAATATATTAAAAAACATAAATACAAAAAAAGACATGCCTTATGTAAAGGATATAAAATTCAACATAAGATCAAAGGACGATACACTTGACATTGATGAACAGATTACCAGTTAAAATCTTGTTTGTCCATTCGTCTTCAGAGATGTATGGTTCTGATAGATGTCTTTATGAGATTGTAAAAGGAATTGATAAAAAACAATTTGTACCCGTTGTTGTGCTTCCTTTTGAAGGTGTTTTGGCTGAGAAGTTAAAGGCCCTTGGGATCGATGTTTATATAACAGATCCATGGGTATTAAGAAAGGGGGTCTTCCATAGCCCAAGGCTTATACTCTATTTACTCAAGATACCAGTTAGCATCATAAGGCTTATCCGCATCATAAGAAAAGAACAAATCTCGGTTGTGTACTCGAATACGAGTGTGATCCTCGGCTCTCCATTATCCGCGTTCATAACTCGCAGGCAACATATATTCCACATAAGAGAACTATATGATAACTACCCAACGCTTTCTCCCTTTTATAGTTTATTCCTCTGCCTTTTTTCACGGAAAATTATTGCCATCAGTAAAGCTGCTGCGGCATTCGTACAGAAGAATTGTTCCGGAAAGGCAACGGTCGTATACGACGGCATAGCGCTCGAAAGGTTCACCGGAACAACGGTAAAAACGCCTGTCGAACTATCGGAATGGAAGCAGAAAAAACGTATCATTATTGCAAACATCGGACGGGTCAGCCAGATAAAGGGGCAGGAACTTTTTATCGATGCTGCGCACGAATGCATAAAATATAACGATAACCTGAGATTTCTTATTATAGGCGATGTATTTAAAGGTAACGAACAGTTTATGCAGCAGCTACACTATAGAGTAAATAGCTATAACATGCAGGAGATGATAACTTTCACCGGCTTCAGAAATGACGTTGATGACTTTATGACCAGTAGTGATATAATTGTCATCAGTACCGTCATAACTGAAGGGCTTGGTCAGGTTGTTATGGAAGGTATGGCGGCTGGCAAGGTCGTTATTGCACCCAATAAAGGTGGTCCTGTCGAACTTATCGAGAACGGAATAGACGGCATACTCTACATCTCCGGCAATAGTGGTGCCCTTGTTCAAGCCTTACTAAGGGCAGCGGGGGATCCAGTACTAAGAAAATCGATAGGTGAAAAAGCAAGATATAAAGCAGAAAAAAAGTTCGGCATACAAGGCAACATCCATGCACTCGAACAAATCATCAGGGAAGCGGTTCCGGATTAATCCAGCTTGATCACCCTGTTCTCGATCATGAAATAAAAGATCTCTTTTGCGTATTCATCGGGCGTCATATCAAAACTGTCAAAATCGAACAAAGACATCAAAACATCCTTCAATTCCTCAAACCCTTCAGGCCTCTCCTTTTGTAACGCTTCTACGATTACCCATTCATCGCTTTCTTTTTGAAAAGGATTTTTTATACACTGCACTGTAAAATGAATATGCTGGAGTTCGCTATCATCAATACCAAAATCGTCTGCATACTCATCAAGCTCTTCTCCGTTTTCATCGTCATAAAGTTCAAAATCGTCCCCCGTCTCGCTACCGTCATACTTTTTTTTGTCCATCTGCGAATAACCCCCTTATGTCTTGTATATATTTTACAAACAACTCAAGGCTTTTATCGACTGCCGTTGTTTGATTATAGATAAAAAGATGCCAGTAATCCTGAATGGAAGCCGGAGAGATCAACAACTCCTCCGACCTTTTTTGAGCCATCTTTTTTTCGTTTTCCCAGAATGTAAAGAGAGACTGGCTGAGTATAGTGGATATATAATCTTTATCCTTTTGAGAAAGAACCTTTCTTACAGCCCATAGTGCAAACACAAAAGGCAACCCAGTCCACTTGTACCATTCTTCACCAAGATCGTACATATACTCGAAGCCTTTTAACCCATTGTTCGCATGGATCAATGCACTATTGCCTATAAAAAGATATGCGTCGACTTCATCCTCTTTAGGCTGATCAAGGTATACGGCAGATTCCACCCCATATCTCTTCTCAAGGATGAGCCTCATCAATATCCTGGAAGTCGATGTCTGGGAAGTTATTCCTATCTTACGATTTTTTAGTTTCTCCGCAGGAACTTTTGTAAACAAGTTGACGCTCCCTGCCTTTTCTTTAACAGCAACACACAATCTTCCAAGGGGTTCATAGCTTTGCTGTAGGTTTAAAAAATCCATCACGGATATCGGAGCCGCATCCACTGTGTCTTTTGTGCCGGCAAGTCTGCCTATCTCGCGCGGATAGCCCGAAATAAACTCAATATCCGACTTTTTGTCTATATACTCGAGTTTATAGTAAAAAGGATCAACGTTAATATATGGCATTCTGGCAAGTTTCAAAGTCATAACCTTTACCTGTAAATTTTTATTACCTTGTATTCTCCGTTTCTCTGTGCGGGTATATAGCCTGCATCTTTAATCATGGAAATCATTTTATTATTTGTCAAGCCGGCAGGGGTTAATGCACCCGCTGCATGTGTCACTTTCTCTTTGCCAATTGTACCGTCAATATCATCCGCACCAAAATGCAAGGCTATTTGAGTAATACCTTCCGATAACATTACCCAGTATGCCTTTATATGGGGAAAATTATCAAGGTATAGCCTTGAAAGAGCTATAATCTTTAGTTTTCTAATGCCTGTAGGTGTATCTACCTTGTTCTGCAATGGAGTATTTACAGAGTGAAACGTAAGAGGAACAAATGTCAAAAACCCTGATGTCTCATCCTGTACGGTTCGTAACTGCTCAAGGTGTGAAATGATGTCCTCATCTGTTTCTATGTGTCCATAAAGCATTGTTGCATTTGTTTTTATACCCAGTGAATGGGCTATTTTGTGGGTCAGCAACCAGTTATCTTTCGATTCTTTACCTTTAAATAATTGAGCCCTTATATTGTCTGATAGTATTTCTGCGCCTCCCCCTGGCATTGTATTTAATCCTGCATCGATAAATTTGGACAGCACCTCTTTAACATCCATTTTGTACAGCCTCGCGAAATATCCTATTTCAGTTGCAGTAAAGGCCTTTATCGTTATTGACGGAAAATGAGATCTTATCTCTTTTATCATCGAGATATAATAATCTAATTTCAGATCAGGATTAAGCCCGCCTACTATATGAACTTCGTCAAGCTCTTTGCCGTATAATGTCAGTTCAGAAATAATTTCTTCTATGGACATCGTGAAGGCATCTTTTGCGTGCTTACTCTTTGCATAGGCACACACCTGGCAGTGAACGCTGCATATATTGGTGTAGTTTATCTGCTTGTTTACGGTAAAATACACAAGCCCGCCGTTAAGCTGTTGTTTCTTATAATCGGCCATTGCACCGATAAAATGTACATCATTGGAGTTCAGTATATCGTGGGCGTCTTCTCTATCAAGCCTTAAGCCGTTTTTAATCTTTTCCGAGACATGGTATAACGATTTATCCGTCATACCTAAACTGAATTTTTTTTCTTTTCCGTTTATCATATCATCTATTTACTGTTGTATCGGATAATCTCAATCCAAATACACCTATTGTTACTGGTCTGGAATCCTGAATAATAGGACCGAGTTCTTTATATGGATCTACAGGTGCATTCATTGAATGAATGATAATGGTATTATCACCTTTTTCAAGCATAAAAGGTGTACTGGCCCAACCCATAACAGGTTGCTTCTGTGCCCATAGATCGATGCGGTTGATTATTTTACCGTTTACATTAATCGTAATCCACTGAATGGACTTAAAGGGCTTTATTATACCCATGATAAGCTCTACCATTCTCGGTTTTTCAACACCCATAACCTTTATAACCCCATTCTGTGACATCATTCTGTAAACTACCTTTTCTTTCACATTTAGTGCCGGTTCATACCAGCCGGAACCCAGTTCTAATAGTTCGCCTCGGTGAATGGATAGATATGCCTTGGTAAGTAAAAATATGGATACATAGCCATCATCATAAAAGGGCTCTCCGCAGTATGTTCTTAACAAATTATTTATAACGCTATAATCCTTCTGATCATAAGCAAGACGGTTAATTATTACATATCCAACACCGAGATCCATGAGTTGTCTTATTCCATAATTGGCTATTGCATGCATATCCATAGGTATGATATCGCCGTATTTGAGTGTAAAAGGATCGGCAAGCTCCGATATAAACGGCGTCGTTCTTATAAAGGACAGCTCCCTATACCATTGATAATTATAATAACCACCGACGAGGCTCTTATCGGTGAACATTTGATAATACATCGATCTGTATATGAAAGGAATATTTTCTTTGTTGTCAAATATAGTTGCACTTGCAGGCAACTCTACAATGGCCTTTGAATCTACATCTTTTTTTATTGGTAAATAATATATCGGCATTGTTGCTTGAACAGATGGAAACGGATATCCTGGGTAATACTCTATCAAAGACAGGGCTATCAAAGACACGATCGTAAAATAACTCAGTATTTTGACGTCTGTCCGTTGTATAATAATCTTTGCGCCAAATCCAGCCATTATGGAAGTGGTGAGTAAGAGTAACGGTATAAGTAATGCAGGTTGAGTTAGATTTGAAAGCAGCCTTATTTTTGTTAACGCAAGATATGGAAGCGGTATGAAATGAAGGATTCCATAGTATGGGTACATAACGAATCCGTTCAATTTTAGATAAGGTCCGATTGAAAAGACGTAGAGTAATGCTGCAAGTATTCCCCATCTGATAATCTCTCTTGATTCAGATTTAAACGCTATTGCAAGTACAATCAAGAGAATTGTTACAATACCGATATCAGAAAAATATGTACGATCCTTCGAGAAAAAATAAAGTATGTGCTCGAAAAAGAAATTTGATTTATTGGGCAATATATAATCAAGAAAATTTTGATTGTTAATGAGAAGTTGGTAAAGGCCTTCGGCCTTTACATATTCAGAATGTTGTATTGCATATAACTGCGGAGTATAAAATATCAGGGTAGTCAATGCCACAAAACCAATCGAAAGAAGGATATACAGCAACAACGGCTTATTGTATACTTTCCAGCCGTCCGTTACAAGCCAGGAAAACGGCATATAAAGTACAATCGGTATATATGCATAAAAGACATAACTTGAACTGCTCAATGCAAGAAGTATTGAAGCGATTATAAACATAATACCATTTTTTAGAGATTGTTCCTCTTTAAGTTTGATCATGGTAAATATGACAAGCGGGATAAATTCTACTGATGAATACTGCAGGTTACCCATCATGGTTGAAAGGATAAAAGGTGAAAATCCGAATAAAATACCGCTTATTACACCAGCCAATCTTTCTTTTGTCAGATGATGTGTAATTTTATAGGTGAAGTATGCACCAAGAACAACCGGCAGCAATGCGAGGATATTAAACAATACGATCAAAGGTAAAACCGGCAAAAGTATAAGCCCTATAATCTCGTTTAACGGCGATGACCATACATAAGGGGCACCATTGATTGGATAAAAAATGGTTTCCAACTTTAAAGGGGACTTATTAAGTGAGAACAAAGCGTGTTTGAACCACCAGAGATCCCATGCATAAAAATAAGAGTCTTTTATCCCGAGAAGTCTTGTATTTAAATCCGCAATGCCGGGATATGTTACGACAAGTGCGAGGACTATCATAACTATCAACACTATTGTATTGTTTCTGGTTTCTGTTTTCATAAATCTTCTGTTGTCTCAATTAACGAATATCTGGTTTTTTCTTGTACCATTTCGTTTCTTGTTCGTATGTATGGGCTATATTCAATATAGTTTTTTCATCGAATTGCCTTCCGATCAACTGCATACCAACAGGGAGGCCATTGTCTGTAAATCCGCATGGAATTGAAATGCCTGGTAAGCCTGCAAGATTAAGCGGTATAGTAAATATATCCGACAGATACATTTTAAGCGGATCATCAAGCTTTGATCCAAGTTTGAATGCAGGCGTAGGGCTCGTTGGTGCAAGAACAACATCGCACTTTTTAAATGCATCGTTAAAGTCATCGGTTATAAGTCTTCTTGCCTTCTGCGCTTTACCGTAAAAGGCCGAATAATATCCTGCAGAAAGTGCAAATGTCCCAAGCATGATTCTCCGTTTTACTTCCCTGCCAAAACCCTGTGCACGAGTATTTTTATACATATCAATAAGATTTTGGGCTTGTTCAGACCTGTAACCATACCTTACGCCATCATACCTCGCAAGATTGGAGCTCGCTTCAGAGGAAGCAAGAATGTAGTATACAGCAACAGCATATTTTGTGTGGGGAAGACTTATATTGATTATCTTTGCGCCGAGCCTTTTCATGGTGTCTATCGCATTATTCACGGCCTTTTGAACGTCCTTATCGATACCTTCTATGAAGTATTCTTCCGGAATACCTATGGTAACATTTCCTACCCCGGATGATAACAGGCTTGTAAACGGTTCCACCGGAACATCTGCGGATGTCGAATCCTTTGGATCGAACCCTGCAATTGTTTCCAGCAAAAGGGCTGAATCATAAACCGTCTTTGTCATTGTACCGCCCTGATCCAGTGATGAAGCGAATGCTATCATACCATATCTGCTTACCCTGCCGTATGTTGGTTTTAATCCTACAATACCGCATAAAGCAGCCGGCTGTCTTATAGAACCTCCCGTATCAGTACCAAGCGCACCAAATGCCATATCCGCTGCAATAGCACTCGCGGAGCCTCCGCTTGATCCCCCAGGCACGGTATCAAGTGCCCATGGATTGCGTGTAGGACCAAAATAAGATGTCTCAGTTGATGAGCCCATCGCAAACTCATCCATATTCGTTTTACCAATGATGATTGCGCCTGCGTTCTTCAGCCTTTCTATAACCGTTGCATCGTAAGGCGGTATAAAATTCTCAAGTATCTTTGACGCACATGTAGTCCTTACACCCCGAGTCGTAAATATATCTTTTACAGCTATAGGTATGCCGCATAAAGGCGATGATCCATGCCTCTTCAATATCTGTTCTGCATTTTTAATCTGTTCCGTAATATGTTCTTTATCGAGGTATATAAAGGCATTTAACTTTGGATTTAATTGTTCTATCCTCTGGAAAAGCTCATCAACGACCCGTCTCGGAGTTATATCTCCCTTTCTATAAAGTCCAGCGAGATCCTTTATACTCAATTCGTAAAAATTCATTATTCTATCACCTTTGGAACAACAAAAAATCCATCCTTCGATCTCGGGGCATTGGTAACTGCCATACCCTGGGTTGTATCTGGTGTATCATGTAAATCTTTTCTAAACGTATCCGGCCTTAACCTCTGTGGTCCTGGCAAAGGACTTGCCATCGGTTCCACGTTGTCAAGCTCAAGTTCGCCTATCTGACTTATGTATTCCAGTATTGCCTGGAACTGGGAACTGAAGATGTTCAACTCAGCCTCTGTAAATTCGAGCCTTGCAAGCTCGGCTACCTTTTTTACATCAATGTTTATTTTTTCTTTCATCATAACACCCGTATTCCTTCCGTGCGGAATCGATCGGCTACATCCCTGCCACACATCGTTCCGTAAATTTATCGCTTATTACAATGCCATCATATATTGCTACAATAAGCATACTTCAGTGCATTATTGTTCAATCGGCAATATCTATTTATTGATCTCTAATTTTTACTATATCAAAAATTTGATTTGTTGTATAACACACAGGGAGGTAATGTGCAAATAATGACTACGCAAATCGCAAAAGTAATATTGATAGTACTTGACGGAGTTGGTATAGGTGAGGCGCCTGATGCCGTTGATTACGGGGACCAGGGCAGCAATACGCTTATAAATACGGCAAAGGTAACCGGCAGGCTTAATTTGCCCAACATGTACAAGATGGGGCTCGCCAATATAGTACCGTTTCCATTTCAACAACCTGTGGATCATCCTTCCGCATGTTATGGAAGGGCAATGGAACTTTCAAAAGGCAAGGACACCACAACAGGCCACTGGGAGATTATGGGTTTGATAACGGAAAGGCCTTTCCCTGTATTCCCTCATGGCTTCCCAGACGAAATCATATCAGCCTTTGAGGCAGGTATAGGCAGGAAGATACTCGGTAACAAGCCTGCCTCGGGCACAGTAATCATAGAAGAGCTCGGACAGCAGCATAAGCAAACGGGTATGCCCATTGTTTACACATCAGCAGACAGTGTATTTCAGATAGCTGCGCATGAAGATATAGTCCCTGTACAAGAGCTTTACAGGTGGTGTGAAATAGCGAGGAAGATCGTGGATCCCTACAATGTAGAAAGGGTCATAGCAAGGCCTTTTATAGGAGAAAAGGGGCATTTTAAACGAACGGATCGAAGAAAGGATTTTGCTGTTCCGCCTTCCGGCACCACTGTTTTGGATATATTGAAGGCTCATGGATTTGGCGTTATCGCTATAGGCAAAATAAATGACATTTTTTCTGGCAGAGGTATAACGCTTGCAATTCACAGCGGATCTAACGAGCAAGGAATAAAAGAAACCATAAGGGCGTACAAACTGCTCAAAACGGGTATTGTTTTTACAAATCTAAACGACTTTGATACCGTCTATGGACACCGCAATGATCCTATTGGTTTTAAAAATGCACTTGAATACTTTGATGCACGGTTAAAAGATATTATAGATGTTATGGATGATAAAACAATGCTTATAATAACCGCAGACCATGGATGCGATCCTACCACACCGAGTACGGATCATTCCAGAGAGTATGTGCCTCTGCTCGTTTATCTACATGGAATGAAGGGTAAAAACCTTGGGACGAGACATGGTTTCTGCGATACCGGCAAAACAATATTAAAAGCATTTTCTATTGGCACGGATACAAATGGTATTGACTTTATTGATTTTATATTTTCAAATAAAACATGATTGTATTGAATAGTACAAAAAAAATAGCTTCAAAAAAGCTCGATGGTTGTGTAATTACCATAGGTAATTTCGATGGTGTACATCTTGGACATAGATATATACTGGAGCAAACGATCTCGAGAGCAAAGCTGCTCGGTAACATTCCTGTGGTAATGACTTTCGAGCCGCACCCTTATAAATTCTTTAACCCGAACGAAAAAAATTATCTTCTGCTCCCGTTCGAAGAGAAATACTCTATTATAAAGAAAATCGGCATCGAAACAATAATAGTCACCGAGTTTACCATGGACTTTGCAAGAATGTCTCCGCATGAATATGCACGCAGGATACTTAAGGAACTTATAAATCCTTCAACGGTGGTTGTCGGCCATAACTTCACATTCGGGAGGATGGCAAGCGGAGATGTGGCTTTATTGAAAGGGTTTGGCAAAGAATATGGATACAATGTCATTATTGTGGATCCATATGTAATAGGCGGTAAAGTAGTATCAAGTTCAAGGATCAGACAGCATATGAGATACGGCCAGATAAGTGATGCAGCAAGGTTTCTCGGTTATAATCCTTATATCGCAGGTAAGGTTGTTACCGGTACTCATCGTGGAACCAATGTACTCGGCTTTCCAACAGCAAACATAGAAACTTCGTGGGAACTGCTCCCACAACGCGGTGTATATGCCGTAAAAATCTTATATAAAGACAGCCAATTGTATGGTGTAGCAAATATAGGGATCAACCCGACATTCGGGGGACATGAGTTAAAAATAGAGGTGCATATACTTAATTTCGATAAGGATGTTGTCGGAGAAAACATGACCGTAGAGTTTATCCAGAAAATAAGAGATGAGGTGAGATTTTCTACTTCGGACGAATTAAAGCAAAAGATCTTTGAAGATATAGAGTTAGCAAAGAAAATATTCGCACTCAATGCGGATGCAACCCACAGAAGGGTTATTCTATGACACTTGTCCTCGGTATCGTGGGACATCCTCTTAATCATAGCGTATCCGTTCCAATGCACATGTCAGCTATTTTCACGCTCGGCATTGATTATGTTTACATGAGTTTCGATATTCTACCCGACAATTTATCCTACGCTGTATCACAGTTCAAAAAAGAACATATAAAAGGATTCAACGTAACCATTCCCTACAAAGAGGCCATCATGCCCTATCTTGACAGTATTGACGAACATGCGGGCAGAATCAGAGCTGTAAATACAATAAACAATGAGAATGGCAAATTAAAAGGCTACAACACTGATGGAATCGGATATATAAAATCCCTGAAGGAACAAACAGGATTTGATCCTTGCGGCAAGCATGTCCTTATGATAGGTGCAGGCGGGGCTGCAAGGGCAATCTCATTTTCCCTGCTTGAGGCAGGAATTAAAAGTCTTATCATAGTTAATAGAACAATAGATAGGGCACAAAAACTTACACAGCACCTCGAATCATATTTTCCGGAAGCGACAGTGCAAGCATTATCCATCGACAATATGAATGACATCCGGTATAAAGGACTGGGTCTTATAGTTAATACAACACCTGTCGGTATGAAAAATATAAAACAGACTGATATTGGCGAACTGATAACTCTATTAGAGGCCGATGGATCGCTGCTTGATAAAAATACCATTGTATCCGACATTGTTTATAATCCTTTAGAAACACCTCTTTTAAAGAGGGCTAAGCACGCCGGCTTGAGAACGCATGGTGGTGTTGGCATGCTTGTGCATCAAGGAGCCGAGAGCTTTAAGATATGGACAGGGGTTCAGCCACCGGTTGATGTGATGAGGCAGGCAGTTCTCAGGGCATTGCAGGAACACCATTAACCCCAAAATGCATTTTTAAAATAGCGGAGTTTGTGTGATGAGTGGTAACCCAGCTTCAAACAAAGATATTCTTCGAACATTATAGAAAAAAGTTTATGGATGAGAAGGAATGCTTATCTGTCTCTGCATACGAAACAATGTTTTTTGTCCTTTTATTGACGCTTGCACTTCGTGTCTGATAGACGTGGATATACTATGTATCAGGAGACAGACAGCTTAAGAGGCCTCTCATCCGAAGAGGCATTGCAGAGGCTGAAGCAGGACGGATACAATGAACTTCCATCTGCGAAAAAGAGAAGCATCTTAAGGATTGCCTTCGATGTCTTGAAGGAACCTATGCTCCTTTTGCTGGTAGCATGTGGAACGCTATACTTTATCCTCGGCGATATAAAAGAAGCGATGATCCTGGTCAGCTTTGTGTTAGTGGTTATCAGCATCACCTTGTACCAGGAAAGGAAGACCGAGAGGGCACTCGAGGCGCTCCGAGACCTCTCCAGTCCAAGAGCCATGGTCATACGGGACAACAGGCACATACGGATTCCTGGCAGGGAGGTTGTGACTGGAGACATCGTTATAGTTTCCGAGGGCGACCGCGTACCAGCGGATGCTGTACTGATCGATGCCAATAATCTAACAGTTGATGAATCTCTCCTTACCGGTGAATCTGTTCCAGTGCGTAAATCATGCTGGGATGGAGTAAAGAAAATAGACAAGCCAGGGGGAGATGACCTGCCGTTCATATACTCTGGCACACTGATAGTTCAGGGGCAGGGCACAGCCAGGGTCTTGAAGATAGGTACTAACACAGAACTTGGCAAGATAGGCAAGATACTACAGGTCCTTGAGCCAGAAGAAACTCTGCTCCATAAAGAGGTGCGGAGGCTTGTGCGTAACTTCACAATCTTCGCTATTGCACTCTCGGTCCTTGTGATAGTCGTCTACGGCGTAACGAGGGCAAACTGGTCTAACGGTCTTCTCGCTGGTCTTACGCTCGCTATGGCTATACTGCCAGAGGAGTTCCCCGTTGTGCTTACAATATTTCTCGCACTCGGCGCATGGCGGATCTCGAAAGAGCACGTTCTTACCCGGAGGGTATCAGCCATCGAGACACTCGGAGCCGCAACCGTGCTCTGCGTGGACAAAACAGGCACGCTGACGCAGAACAAGATGTCCGTAAAAAAATTATTCTGCAATAATGAATTTTATGATCTTCCGGCGGACAATACCAACCCGCTATCCGAGAACTTTCACCAGCTCCTTGAATTTGCGATCCTTTCGAGCCAGAGCGACCCAAGAGACCCTATGGAAAGTGCTCTGAAAGTGCTCGGCACAAAGCTACTGTTGCATACCGAACACCTTCATACAGATTGGAAATTGGAACATGAATACCCTCTTTCAAAAGAACTCCTTGCCATGTCCAGGGTATGGAAATCCGCGGATGGCAAGGATTATGTCATAGCTTCCAAAGGCGCACCTGAGGCAATAGCAGACCTGTGCCACATGAGTGAAAAAGAGAAGCAGCACCTATCGGAACAGGTGAGTATAATGGCAGCAGAAGGCCTGCGCGTTCTCGGCATAGCCAAGGCGTATTTCAGCCTGCATGATTTGCCGCCGATCCAGCATGATTTTAATTTTAATTTTATCGGCCTTACGGGATTTGCAGACCCCATTAGACCATCGGTACCTGGAGCGCTGAAGGAGTGCTACGATGCTGGAATACGCGTGATTATGATAACAGGAGACTACCCGGTTACCGCAAAAAGTATCGCAGCTCAGATCGGACTGAATGGTAACGACGGCGTGATCACGGGACAGGAACTCGATACCATGCACAACGAAGAACTGCAAAAAAGGTTAAAGACCGTAAACATCTTTGCGCGGGTAGTACCGGAACAGAAGCTACGTATCGTCGATGCACTCAAGGCGAACGGTGAGATCGTGGCCATGACCGGTGACGGGGTCAATGATGCGCCTGCACTTAAATCTGCTCACATAGGCATAGCCATGGGAGCTCGGGGAACAGACGTTGCCAGAGAAGCTGCTTCGCTCGTGCTGCTCGATGACGATTTCTCATCAATCGTGAAATCTGTAAGGATGGGTAGGAGGATCTACGATAACCTGAAAAAGGCAATGGCATACATCCTTGCCATACACGTACCAATAGCGGGTATATCTCTTATACCTGTGCTATTTGGATGGCCACTGATTCTTATGCCTGTACATATAGCCTTTCTCGAACTTATAATAGACCCATCGAGTTCTATCGTATTTGAGGCAGAAGCGGAAGAAAAAAACATTATGAAACGCAAGCCACGCAGGTTTGACGAACCGCTTTTCAACAGACGTACGTTCGGCATAAGCTTGCTTCAGGGTTGCATCGTGCTTGCGATCATACTCGGAATATTTATCGTTTCCATGCATCTGGGACAAATAGAGACGGAAACCAGGGCCCTGACTTTTACAACGCTGATCATCGCAAATCTCGGGCTTATCCTTACCAACCGTTCATGGTCAAGGACGATAGTATCTACACTTGGCATAAAAAACAGGGCGCTTTGGGGGGTTATTTCGGGTGCAATGGTGTTCCTTGCCCTTACCATTTATGTACCGTTCCTGCAAAATCTTTTTATGTTCTCGAAACTTCACCCTCTTGACATAGGCATATGTTTTAGTGCAGGCCTGCTTAGCATAGGTTGGTTCGAGACCATGAAGCTGTACACACAATTGAAAAACAAAAAGTTAACGCCGAGTTAACCCTTTGCCCATCGGTTGAGTTCCATGGCTATTAAATAGTAAGGCAGCACACGATCAATCTTGCCTGTAGCTATGGCCTCTCTCGGCATGCCGAAGATAACTGCAGTCTCCTCTGATTCTGCTATCGTGTAACCACCTGCATTTTTTATCATTTCTATACCCTTTTTGCCGTCATCACCCATGCCTGTAAGCACAACACCCGCGCACATCTTCCCAAACTCCTGAGCTGCAGAAGCAAACATTTCATTTACGGATGGTATAAATCTATCATCCTCTTTTCGTGGTATTAATTTCAGCACACTTTTACCTTCAAAGGCCGTTATAAAAATGCTATACCCGCCGGGACATACAAAGATTGTTCCCTGTTTTAGCGGCTCATTATCCTCTGTCTCTTTTACATTAAAATCGGTGTATTTGTTAAGACGTTGGGCAAAGGTAGTCGTGAAGCCTGGAGGCATGTGCTGTGAAACTATTACGCTAATCTTCAAATTCTTATCCAATCCAGATATAACTCTCTGCAGTGCCGAAGGACCTCCTGTAGACGAACCAATGGCGATCAATTTGAATCCGGAATAAATGCTTTCAGGCTCTTTTCCCGCCCCTGTTACCTTTACTATTGGTTTTGCTGCTGTATCTATACCAAGACTCAATTTTAAGTTTATATCTGCTATTCTTCTTTGAACGTTTTTAAGATTTATGCGCCGTACATTGAGTACTTTCCTTATAATATCCTCTCTGATCGAGTACAGCTCCATGGACGCCCTTTTTACAGGCTTTGGAATAAAATCGACTGCACCAAGCTCCATTGCTTTAAATACGCTTTCCGAATCCGACTTCGAGCTTATTACAATCGTAGGCGTAGGTTTTGTCCTCATGAGTATCCTCAGAAACGTAAAACCATCCATACGAGGCATTTCGAGATCTAATGTTACGACATCCGGGGAAAGCTCATGTAGTTTTTTTAGACCATCCTCTCCATCCGTAGCAGTACCTATAACCTTAATTTTAATATCCGACTCCAGCATGGCCTTCAAAGAGCGTCTGTTAAAAGCGGAATCATCTATTATAAGAACCTTGATCGTATCGCTCATTTTTGTGGTTTCCTGTAAACAAGATCGTTTTTGAGCTGTACAAGCTTGAACAGACTCGTAACATTTATCAAAGATTCTGCATGCCCCAATAATAACCAGCCATTATTGCCAAGTTTGTTGTAGAATTTCTCAATAAGTTTTTTCTTTGATTCGAGATCAAAATATATAAGTACATTTCGGCATACGATAACATCCATTGTCGACAGCAAGTTTATCAAAGTGCTGTCCATAAGGTTTATATGGGAAATTTTTACCATATTCTTGATCTCATCTTTTATTTTCAATTTATCGCTGTAGGGCTCAAAATATTTTTTTTTGTAATATTCATCTGTAACCCTGAAAGAAGAATTTCCGTATATACCTTTTCTGGATATTGACAAAACCCTATGGTTTATATCCGTGGCGTAGATCTCCACATTAAAGTTTTTGTCAACGCCGTATTCTTTCGCCATAATCGAGATTGTGTAAGGCTCTTCACCAGTAGAAGAACCCGCACTCCATATACGCAGCAAGGGCCTTCCCATATAGGCCTTCTCTTCCTTTATCATCGGTATAATTTCTTCGAACAGCGCCTTGAGCTGCAATATTTCCCTAAAAAAATAGGTTTCGTTTGTTGTGAGAAGGTCTACAACTATGCTCAATTCTTCCTCTCTTTCTTTATCATATTTAAGAAAGAAATAATAATCCTTAAAAGAGTTGAGTTTTCTTACCCCCAACCTACTCGTCAACCTTGATACGAATATGTATTTTTGTTCTTCGGAAAAAAAAATGCCGCTGTAATCTTTTATAAAATCTCTCAGTCTGCGAAAATCATCGTCCTCGAGATCTACCTTTGGATTACTTATATTCGTTAGTGTGTTGTACATGGCCTCAGTCATCTTCCCTATTCGTATATCGCTCGAGAACAGATAGAGCCTTTTCTCTTACTTTTTGTTCCGGGCTTGAACTTAGGCTCTTCAGAATGTTACGGGCAGTATTATTGTTGGCCTTTCCAAGCATGTATATTGCTTCCATAGCAATATCCTGATCTTTATTGGCAAGGACCCCTTCTATCTCAGTGATGCAATCATCTATAGATGTGTCTATAAGAACCTGGAGAGCTGTAAGCATAACCGCAGGAAAACTGTCATTTACGTAGAGTTTTAAGATCTTCTTTGCCTCATCAACTTGAGAAGAATACTTGAGGTGTTTTATGATCTCTATTTTTACCCATTGGTCATCATCATGAATGAGCCACTTGATGGTATCTATAAATTTTTCAGGTATTATATTTGCCGTTGCTCTTACCGCTTCTATTCTCACATCCTTATCCTCATCCGTTAGAGCTATCTGAATATCCTCGATATAGCGGTCAAGTTTTAATGTGCCAATAGAAGATATTGCTGCCGCTCTTACAGAGGCCTCACTGTCATTAAGCAATGTTTTTATATCGTCGCTCATATTCTCATTATAAAAATTTAAAATAAGCCTGGCCGCAGCGAGCCTTAACAAATAATCGCTGCTATGCACCATACTGTGGATCGCTTCAAGAGCTTGATCTGGAATTTGTCTTCCTATTTTTGCGAAATTATCTATAGCGGTTGTAGTGACGACCTTACTGTCGGATGCCATAAGCTTAACAAGGATTTTAAGACTTTGCGCATCGTGATAGGTACCGAGCGTACGGGCAAGCAGTACAGCTACTTCTTCCGTATCATCAACATCGAGAAGATATTCCAATCCATCAGGTGGTGCACAAACATTATCCGGCAATTGCGACAGATATATTAATCCAGCCTTGATCTGCGATACGTTATTGTTACCGATAAGCAACCCTACCACATCAGCGCTGATAGAATCTCCTATATCAATCAACGCTGCCACACATGCATCGAAAATATCCGGATTGCCGGCATATTTGAATATGGTATTTATGTTACTTTTTACTCCCGACCAACCAAGTATTCTTACACCCGCTATTACAATAGAGCTGTCTATACTTGATAACATTTTTTCTATTACATAAGAATCATAAATGCCAGACTGTCTTATCGAGTTTTTTATAAATGCTCTATCCTGTTCGTTCAAGCTGTTGTAAAGCTGGAGTAATGCCTTTGCTGCTGCATCCCTGTTGGATCTCTTATTATCTTTTATACCCTCTATAAGGTATGAGACAACAAGGGGCTCATGTGTAGAGCCCAGCAGATCAAAGGCTGCTTTTTTAAGAAGAGGATCATTCATCAAAGGAACTATGCTCTCGATTGGCAGCTTGAATCCTTTCTTACCAAGATTGGCAAGCGCCTCAAGTGCTGAAAAAACAATATATATCTCCTTTTGCTTCAGCAGTCCGGTTATGTATGGAATAACATCCTCTGTACCGATCTTGCCAAGTGCTTCAATAGATGCCGTAGATAAATTTTGTTGAGGGCTGGAGGTAAGTTTGATGAGAACCGGAATCACACCGGGATCGCCTATGTCTCCAAGCACATCGACAAGAAGCTTAGATAATTCCCATTGATCAGCGTCGATTGCCCTTACAATTTTTTCAACTGCTTTCCCTCCAATTCTTGTAAGTCCTTCAACACCGGCTGTTCTAAGGCCTGCGTTGTCCTGTGAATTTATTATATCAATAAAAAGATCCGTAAGCTTGTTTGATTGCTGTGTACTTAGCAAAGATTCGAGTGCCGTTTTTCTAACCCTGAAGCTCGTATCACCCAACAACATCTTGAATAATTCTGTATTGTCATCTAACGGAAGAGCACCTATGCTCTCAGCAAAACTAAGTTTTTCTTCTTCCGACATGCTGGCTATCTTCTGCAAACTTTCCGTCATTGGACAAGCCCTAACTCTTTTTTCTTTTTCCGTATTAAATCATTTAAAGATTCTCTCAAGAAATCACCCTGCTGCCTTATATGTTCCGGAATCCTTTTATTGAAGAGTCTTTTCCCTTCTTCGAGATCTTTTTCCAAAACTTCCTCTACGGTATTTTGCTTTATACCTTGTTCGAGCAAATCCTGATTGTACAGTGCAATATCGGATATAATGATACGTGCAAGCCTTTTTGCCTTTTCAATATCCTGCATATCCGATGGTGTTTGCAGAAGTTCTTCTTCTTTAAGTTTTTTAGCATCATCTATCTTTAATCTTGCATTGGAAGGTTCGTTCATCTCCATGCCAATCTGGACCTTTTCTGTTGTATCGGTCTTCGCACTAACCTCTTCCTGCTTGCTTATAAGTCTGTTTATCTTTGGCACCAGACTATCTCTTATATGATGCTTCTCTATAAAATCATCAGCTCCGTAAAGGCTCTGCGGTATCCGTTTATAACGTGTTTTGTCGTATATGGATGCCACAAGAATGACCTTTATACCCTGAAGCCTTTTGTCTTTTTTGATTAGCTCTGGGAACTCGAAGCCAAATATGTCTGGAAGCGCAACATCCACGATAACAACCTCAGGATGGGTATCTGTCATAATAGATATTGCCTCGACGCCATTCTTTGCAAACAAAGGTAGAAATCCTGCATCCCGTATAAGTTCGCCTACCATCTCTCTCATTGAATTAGAGGTATGTGCTATGAGTATCTTTCTGCCAGGCGCAACGACTGGCAGTTCGTCCTTCCATTTTTCAACATCGGCCTTTCTCTTAAGCAGAAAGATTTTCCCACACTTCGAACATCTTAATTTCAAAATGTTGCCGGACAGTTTACTTTCATCCACTTTATATTTTGTTGAACATTTAGGACAGCTTATTATCATTATATTTATTAAACCTTGAACATTCTTAATATTTCTTGAAGAACGTTTGATTGCTTATCGAGCATTTTTGAGATTTCATTGAGCTGCGAAACGTTCGAAACATTCTCACCCGAGGATGTCTTAATTTTGCTCAAAGAAGACACGACAAACTCGTTTGTTTTTGCCTGTTCTTGTGTAGCCTTATTTATGAAGTTTACCATTTCTGATATATTTTCTATCGCTTGACTGATGAATTTGCTGCTCTTGGATTGCTCTTCCATAGAATTCTTTACCTGCTCAGAAACACTCCTCATTCTCTCGGACGCCTGTGTTATCTGCTCAGACCCCCTTGCCTGTTCCTGTGTTGCCTTAGCTATCTCTACCATCATTGTCGTTATATTTGTTATCGCACTGGTTACTTCTTTTGAAGCCTTTGATTGATCCTGCGTTGCCCTTGCTATCTCACCGGACATAAGGCTTGCCTGTGAAGAACTTTCGGATATTTTGATCAAGACCGCACCTGCCATATTGGCAAGTTCGCTTCCTTTTTCCACTGCTTTATTGACAGAAACGACAGATTCACTTGCTTGAACAGATTCCGTCTGTACCGCTCTTATGATATTTGTTATCTCTTTAGTCGAAGCCGCAGTTCGCTCTGCAAGTTCTTTTATCTCATCTGCGACAACAGCAAAACTCTTTCCGTATTCTCCTGATTGTGAGGCGATAATCGCGGCGTTCAGAGCAAGAAGATTAGTCTGTGCGGTAACTTCTTCTATTACATTGAGTATTTTTCCTATATCATCGACTTTCTGGATAAAACTACCTATCGTTTCTGCAACATGATTTGAGGCTTCCTTAATCTGTTTCATACCTTCTATTGTCGTGTTTACGGATGCAACGCCTTCTTTTGCATCCGACATAACCTTATTTGTTATTGTAAAGGTTTCATTCGTATTGGCCTCGATCTGCTTTGTCGAAGCATCCATCTCGACAATGGACGTAGCTGTCTCGTCTGTTATCCTGAGCAATTGCTCTACGTTCCCGGCAACCTGTTTTATCGATGCGCTCATTTCTTCTATCGATGAAGTAGTTTCTTCTATGGCTGAAGACAGCATCTCCACATTTTCTAGCACCTCCTCTATACTCGAAGAAAGCTCCAACACGGAAGATGCGCTTTCTGTAGACGAGTTATGCAAGGTATCAGTATTCTTTGCTATATCCTTGATCGATGCATTCAACTCGGTCATCGATGAAGTAGTATCCTCTACCGATTTCTGCTGTATCTCCGAAGATTCAAGCAAAGACGATGCATTGTTGGTTATCTTATGCACGACATCCATAATTGCCTCAGAAGTAGCCCGAATATTGACCAAAACCTTCCTCAGGCTCTCGGACATGGCATTAAATGAATCCGCGAGTAAACCTATTTCATCTTTTGATTTTGATGATATCGTTTGGGTAAGATCGCCTTCTGCAAGGGCAGAGGCCCTTTCAGCTATTATGGGGATTTGTCCTACAATACGCTGCACAAACGCTAATGTAAGCACTGTTCCAAGAATAAAGTTTATAAGCACAATTAAAACAGCTCCAAGCATCAGAGACGTAAATTCTTTGCTGATACCGCTAAAAGACATGCCAAGATATACATATCCATTTATGGTTTTGGATTGCCCATTTTCATTTTGCTTATTAACGGATGAAACGGCCGTTGCAATATTTTTATTTATCTCAAAAAATTTCCCAAATGAACCCAGTCGGATCGCATTACTCTTATCTTTTGGGTCGTTAATATAGCATTTAATTGATTAGAAAGTCCTGCTTCTCGGAATCTCGATACAATTACATTATCATTGTTGTCCGTGACTACGACGTAAGCTACATCTTTATCTTTAAATATATTATCTATAAGCTCGTTCAATAAAACTTTGTCTTTTGAAATAGCACGGCTTCCTATGTTATAGACAAAATTTTCCGCTGTCACTTCGCCTCTTTTTTCGAGCTCACCGGTAGATATGGATCTCGTCATAAAAAGATAGTATCCGCTGTAAATAATACTCAGTGCTATTATGCCCCATATTATATAAATGATAAATTTTAATCTAAGGCTATGCCTTAGATTTTGGAATTCACCTGTAAATTTCATTCCTTGCCTCCTGTTTCCTGTTTTTTATTTTTAAAAACAAGATTTTTAAACTGAACCCTCTCCGTTGTTGTCAATATTCTGTCGAGATTCAGTACAAGTATGATTCTACCTCTATCACTGACAACACTCGATAAATACTCGGATTCTATTCCTTTAACTATTTTTGGGGGAGGTAAAACCTTTTCAGCCGGCACCCGTAAAACCTCCCTTACTTCATCAACTACGAGTCCGGCTATTTTATCAATTACTTTTATTATGACTATTCTTAGCTTTTCATGTGTCATATTCGCCGGGATCTCAAAACGTTTTCGCATGTCTACTACAGGTATAATCTCACCTCTCAAATCTATCACACCCTCCATAAATTCTGGTGCTTTCGGTACAGGTGTTATGGGCATATATTTTATGATTTCGACTATTTTCATAATATCGATTGCATAGAATGCATTGCCAATGCTTATAAGAATAAGTTGCATGTTGTTTTCTGCCGCTGATACCTTTTTGCTATCTTTTTGTGTGTTAATATCTATCATAATGTGTGTTACGCCTTTAGTATGTCCGATTGCTTAAGTATTTCATCAAGCTTCAGCAATACAGTAAAACCGTCTTTATTCGTACTTATCCCTGAAACGAATCTTATATCTATACTACCAACAGTCTCTGCCGACTGTATCGATTCTACAGCGACCCTTTTTACATTCGGTATGCTGTCAGCAACAAGTCCGGTCATCGCTCCTTCGAAAGAAATCATGATAAGTCTTGTATCGATCGTAAAGTTTAAAAATGGCAATCCTATTCGTTTTCTTAAATCTATGACAGGAATGATCTCGCCGCGCAGTACTGTTATACCGAGAACGAAATTAGAGGTATTGGGTACAGGGGTTATTTCTTTTACTCTTATTATCTCTTTTACCGTACTAAGCTCTATGGCATATTCTTCATCTCCAAGTTTGAAACAAAGCAATTCTTTCTCTTTAACATCCGTAGAATGTTTTTTTAACTCATTACTCTTCTGATCTATCAATCTATGCTCACCCGTTACAGGATGATTCTCTGCCGGCTTTGCATTAATTTCTTTATCCTGTATTTCTACCTCTTGTTTTTCAATGACATCTTTCGGAACATGACCTACGGTTACAGGTTTAGTAATATCAGCTTCATGTTCTGAATTATGCACTTGCTGTGCAAGGTCCTGGGCTTTTCGTTCATTATCTTCTATCGGTCGTTTTATGCCGGCCTGCTGTTCTTTTGCTTTTTTTCTAAGTTTTGAAATGTCCATAAATTATACAAGACTTATTTTTATATCTTCTATTATTGCATTTATAACGTGATCGTCTATAGTGCTCAGCTCTTCTCCATATCCATACAGCAGTGCATTGTTACAAATGGTGTTTATTGTCCTCGGGATACCGTTCGAATATTTATAGATGAGCTCTATCGCGGATAATGTAAAAAGTGGATCTGTTCTACCAGCTATACCAAGCCTGAATTTTATATATTTTTCAGTATCCTCCAGACTGAGTGAACCGAGATGATACGACATGCCTATTCTCTGTCTGAATGCACTGTAATGTTTTGCCTGCAGCCTTTCCCTGAATTCCGTCTGGCCTATAAGTATGATCGTTATAAGATTCATATTATCGAGCTGGTAATTGGTAAGGAGCCTTATTTCATCTATCGTGTCTTTTGAAGGTATTAGTTGAGCCTCATCCACAAATACAACCGGTGAGATATGTTTCTCGTATAACTCTGCAATCCTTTCGCTCATCTGTTCTATTATATCCTGCTTAAAATATTTTATATCGTCGATCCTGAGCCTTTTTGCAATAGTTTTTAAAAACTGCGTAGGTGAAAGCCTCGGGTTTATTATATTAATAATAATATAGCTGTCATCGAGAGAGTCCATGGCTGTTCTGGATATTGTCGTTTTACCCGAACCGATATCCCCGGTTAATACGGCAAGCTCCTTTTCCTGGATCGCAAAAAGTATACGCTCAAGGGCCTCTTCATGTTGATGTGATTTATAAAGATACCGGGGATCCGGTGTCTTGCTGAATGGCCTTTCGTTTAAACCGTAGAAACGTTCGTACATAATTATGCCTTCACACTCTCTTCTATGAATATAGATACATCGAGCACAAGCACTATCTCGCCTGAACCTATATCTGCAGCACCGGCAATCCCCTTTACGCCTTTCAACAATTTACCGAGAGGTTTGATAACCACATCTTGCTGTCCGAAAAATCTATCCGCGAGTATGCCTATCCAACGTTCTCCGCTTCCTACCACCACTACATAATAACTGTCTGCTTTTTCAGCCTTCGCTGTAGCGAAGTTAAAAAGCTTGGAAAGTCGAATAACCGGCAAAACACTTTCTCTCAGCTTTATAACCTCCTTGTTTTCGATAACTCTTATTTCATCTGCCTTGATGGAGAGACTTTCATTTATCGAGTTTAGCGGCACTGCATAGCGTTTACCGTCCGATTCGATAAGCAGTGCTTGTATAATTGCAAGAGTAACCGGAAGGGTCAGAGTAAACTTTGTCCACCTACCTTCCTGGGTATCAACATCTATCATTCCACTTATCACCCTTAAATTAGTTTTCACTACATCAAGCCCAACCCCCCTACCTGAAACTTCACTTACATCCGATTTTGTAGAGAAACCAGGAAGAAACAGCATATTAAAAAGCTCTTCACGTGTAGGGCTTGCCGATTTATTAAGCAATCCACTTTCTACCGCCTTCTTTTGAACGGCTTTCAGAGAAATACCCATGCCATCATCTTCTACCTCAATAAGTACATGATTGCCTTTTTGGTAAGCACGTATGATTATCTTACCCTTCGGAGGCTTACCAGCAGCAATCCTTTCATCTGCTGGTTCGATTCCGTGATCAATTGAGTTGCGGATTATGTGCATCATCGGATCTGTGAGTTCTTCTATGATAAGTTTATCCAGTTCGGTATCAGCCCCATAAAATTCCAATTCTATATCCTTGCCAAGCTCCCTTGCCACCCTCGTTGCAGTTCTCGTAAGTTTATCAAAAAGCTGACTCAACGGTATCATCCTTATTTCGATGACACCTATCTGAAGATCCCTTATTTTTCTTTCTAGATCCTTTATGGTCTTGTTAAGTTCAACAGCTATGCCTTTAAAACCTATATCCTGCCGTATGGTATCCGCTATCTTAACAAGGTTCGTTTTGGATAGTACAAGCTCACCGACAATATTCATTATATAATCCAGTTTAGATATATCAACCCTAACTGTCTGCGCTATTCCCTTAATAGAAGCGGATTCATCCATAACACCCTTTGTTGTAACATTATCCTCTATGCTTTTTTTCTCTTCTAAAACAGCATTGGACTGCTTTCTTATGTTCTGTATCTTTATATTTTTGAAATCGAGATCTGTTACCAATTGTTCTTCGCGCAGCTTCGTTCCAAGAAGTATATCAAACTTTATCTCTCCTTCTTTGGCCTCGGTCGTACTTGGAAGGGTTGTAATGATCTCACCGAATTTTTTAAGTTGTGTGGTAAGGTCGGCAAGCTCTTTGTCAAAACTAAGCAGGCTGAACGAAACATCTATTTTAAATAGATTGTTTTGATCTTTTATATTCTCTCTCAACCTCGACTCTTCATACTCCGTAAGTACGGAAAGTATATCCTTCTTAAGGGTAAGATCTTCAAATATGGCATCCTTCTTTTCTTCCTGCTTTTCGATTTCAGCATCCTTCAACTGTTTCAAAAGCGGCTCTATATCCATACCTTTACCGAAATTATCAGAAGATATCATTGTCCTCAGCATGTCCCCAGCGGCATAAAGTGCCTTAATAAGCACGTCTGTAATGGCAACCTTACTCAATCTGACCTTGTCTAAGAGATCCTCCATCTTATGGCTTGTCTCGGTGATCTCTTTATACGCAAACATACTCGAGATCCCTTTTAATGAATGTGCTGCCCTGAACAGATCGTTTATTGTATCTGGATTGGGTTTACCAGTCTTTCTGACAGAGTCTATTTCGTTAATATCATTAAATATTTTATCGATTAACTCTTCAGATTCTGCGATGAATTCTTTGGCTGCCTTGTTTTGTTCCATATATTACCCAATATACCTCTTAATGATTTCCTGCAGTTCCTCCGGCTTAAATGGTTTGACAAGATATTCGTTTGCACCAAGCATCATACCTTTCTGCCTATCCATCTCTGTACCTTCCGTAGATATGATTACGAGAGGTATATCCTTGTATTGTTGGTTATTTCTTACAAAACTTATCAGTTCAAGACCGTTTATATCCGGCATATTAATATCTGTAACAATCATATTGAACCTTATCTGCGGCATAAGTTTCAGAGCTTCAAAACCAGTTGCACTTTCATATACCTCATAGCTACCGCAACTTTCTATAGCAGAAGATATGAAAGCCCTCATCGTTGAAGAATCTTCTACAATAAGTATATTTTTACTCATTGTTCATCCTTTCGATCTCTGATTATTCTTTCAAGATAAGCCTTTTCCATAACAATACTCGCTTGGCTCATGAATATTTCAAACGTTGTCATATCCGATATCTTTTTTTTAAAAGGTACATTATCACCATAAAATATAGCCGCAACTCTATTTGCTGTTAAAAGCGGCACTACATAGGACTCTACAGGCCATTCGCCGCCTATCCGACTTATAAATTTCTTGTTGCCTTCCGTCTGTTCGGGTGGCTCTTTTACCGGTAGCTTATATTTCAAAACCTTCCCTATTATAGAATGCTCGTCCACTTGTATTTCCATCTTTTTAACTATAACGTTCGGGTTATCAAAAAATGCCTCAAGTCCGAATTGGCCAAGTCCTTTAATTTTATCTTTCGTTACGAGGAATAGTATCCCCCTGTTTAACAATTCACTTGCGAATCTCATGATTAGAAGCGTTACCTCGCCTGTGAAATTTGGGCTCATAAGTTCGTCTATCATGGATTTTAAAGTAAGCAAACCGGGACTCGTATCCACCTTCTGTCCCGTGGTTTCCGGCAGGAGTTCTATTTCATCCTGAAATTCTTTCGTTAGTTCTTCCGTGATGTCTTGAACGAAACGATACCCGGTATCTTCCTCTTCGGTTACGGCATTTGCTTTTGGTTTGATATCTTTCAAACCCGGCTTAAACGTAAACCCAGCTTCCTGGTATTGCCTGAAGAGCGTTGTCACTTTTTCAAGTATCTCCATATATGTGTCTATATCGGGTGATGTTCTTGAGAATTTTTTAGGTTTTTTTAAATAGGCATAAACTCCGTTCAGCTTAGCCTCCTTCAAGACCTCTTCATTATTAATACTGCTTAGAAGTATGACCGGTACCTTTATCTTATTTTCGATAGCCCATTTTAATAATTCCATCCCTCCCAGCATACCCTCGCCTTTTGTTTTGGGTATAGTGAGATCAGCTATTATCATAGGAAACCTGGGAGAATCTTTGATCGTTTCGAGATACTCATAAAGAGCGACCAAATCAGACATAACAGATGTTCTGAATCCTCTTGATTCAAGACTTTCCTTCAAGAAGTTCTGCGAATCTGCATTCTGATCAACAAT